>ERZ835880.629-NODE-629-length-35771-cov-7.606591_pt1 | contig 35771 bp, 19 predicted proteins | sample MGYA00519944_ERZ835880 | MGnify/ENA primary metagenome ERZ835880 (study PRJEB31850, sample SAMEA3708787) | human gut metagenome | biome: human gut; feature: human-associated habitat; material: faeces | place: China | collected 2014 ... | reverse complement strand
AAAGAACTAAATTATAAACAATTGAAAATCAGCTGGGACTAAGTGCCCAGCAGTGGCAACAGGAGATTCGGAAAGCAAAGCCTTTACTTCCTCGAAACCTTTCAACAGAGTTTGAAGACATATCTGAATGTCATCCACCTCCGACGGATATGTAATAGGGGATACTATCTCCTTTCCGTCCTGAATGGCAGAGAAAACCAGATTGGTTCCCCCTGCATCCAATGTCATTACAATTCGTTTTTCCGTCTCCATAATCTTATGCATTAAAGCGTACAAATGCCTTGATGGTACCACATTCCTTACCTTCTGAAGCACCGTAAGGGCGGATAGTATATTCACCTACCGAAGCCGATATAATAAATGTTTCAGCATAATGTACTACAAATGGTTCGAATGCATTTGTCGGACTTTCTACAATCAATTCTTCGCCTTCGATCACGTTCAATACATTCACACCGCCATTTGTATGATGAGCAACTTTACCAGTAAACCAGTGTCTGCGTGTTTCGATAAATTCATTTTCATGCAAACCTGTACGTTCTTCTCTCCAGCCTTCTCCAAAACCCATCGGTTCTACATGGTTGATAAGGTGTTCGCGAGTAAATTCTGTCTGACGTTCCCACTGAATTACTTTTGAACCATGACCAATATTGATAGGACGAGGACGACCATCCAATCCCAAACGGCCCCAGTCCCACAACTTAAATGTAAAGATATTCGGAGTAGAACTGATTTCCAATACCATTGCACCTGCTCCGGAGCAGTGAATAGTACCACCAGGAATCAAATAATGGTCATGTTTCTTAGCCGGCCACTGATTTACATATTTATTTGCATCAAAAGCTTTTCCTGTCTGCTGCGATTCATTCAAAGCATCAATCATTTCATCCGGATTTACACCTGTCTTCAAGCCGAGGAATACAGTAGCACCTTCTTCTGCATCCAACAAATAGTAACTTTCGTCCTGAGTATAGTAGATACCGAATGTATCACGGATATATTGTGTAGTAGGATGTACCTGCAAACTCAAGTTGCCTCCCTGCATCGTATCGAGGAAGTCGAAACGGATAGGGAAGTCCTGACCAAAGCGAGCTTCTACCGGTCCACCCAACAGATTTCTTGTCTGATAGAATACCAAGTTGTTTGCAGGCATTTCAAACAATTCACCTTGTACCTGAAGATTCAAGCTGTTTTCCTCAGGAACACAGTCGAAACACCATCCGAAATTTGCTCTCGAACGATCCAAATCGCACACTTCCTTCATCCACTGTCCACCCCAAGGTGCCGGATCGAAGAATGGTACTACACGGAACGGACGATGTGCTGTTTTTTCAAGACCTTTACGCAAAGTTTCTCCTTCAATCATCTTAGGTTGTCCGCTGATAGTTGTATCCAACCAATAGTCGGCTACCGGCAACAAAGTCTTTTTCAAGTTGTCACAAACTATCCAGTCTACAAAATAACCTCTCTTGTATTGATAAGAAGGAGCTTCTTCACTATTATGTACACCCAAACCGTTAATTTCATGACGACGTGCACGCAACTGGATTTCCCAACGAGGCATATCGGCATATACCAAAACATCAGCCGGACATACAGTAGCCGCACCATGTCCATATACCAACACTAAACCTTTTGCATCAGCAACCTGTTTTTGTGCAGCCTTTACCTTATCCTGATCCAAAAAGTCGGCATACGAGAAATGAGCACGGAAACCAAACAAACAGTCGTCTGTAATATTCGGCTGCAACATCGGCTTCAATTCTTCTTCCGATTTAAACAAATCTTTTGTGTGAATAGTCAAAGCCGGTTTCAGCAAAGCAAATCCAGCTTCCAATTCTTCGTGATGAACTCCATGGTAACATTCTACCACACATACACAAGTACCCTGCTGTGCTTTCTGCTGGATACAATGCATCAGTTCTTCACTAATATTCTCCCATCCTTTCCACAAATTACCGTTTACTGCGGTAAAAGGATGTTTATCGTAATTACTTGCTCTCATGACAACTATATATTTTAAATTTTAGACAAAAGTACAGCAATTCTTACGGAACATTCCTTACCTTTGTTGTGAATTGATTGTACAATCTTACTATTTTAGATAGTGATGAAAATAAAAGAAGGATTCAGAGGCGAACGTGTACTTTCCCTGCCAGAAGATTTGCTGTCTACTTACAGTAAAGATCCTCTGATAGGAAACTTATATCTTAGAAGGATAGGTTTCTTCCCGCACGTGAAATATCATTATATTCAGAAAAATAACGGATGTGATTATGCCATGCTGATTTACTGTACTGCCGGAGAAGGATGGTATCAGATACATGGAAAGACCTATACAGTAAAACAAAATGAATATATCATTATTCCTCCCGGAAGCCCTTATGCATTCGGGGCTAATAATGATAATCCATGGACTATCTATTGGATTCATTTCCGTGGAAAATTATGCGCTAACTTTCTTCCCTCTTTTCCCAATCCTCAGCCCATTCAGCCTGGAAATTCTTCAAGAATGCAAGAACGTTTAGACCTATTCGAAGAGATCTATCAATGTTTCTCCATGGGATATATCAAAGAATACATGGTATATACTTCCCTCAGTCTATACCGTTTCTTAGGCTCTTTCATTTATTTGGAACCTTATCGGTATATCAATGTAGCGGCAGGTAACAAAGACAGCTCACTGGCTTCTAAAGCTATTCATTATATGCAGGAAAATATACATCATAATATGACCCTCAAGCAGTTAGCCAGTAACTTCAAATACTCTCCCTCACACTTTTCTGCATTGTTTCAGAAAGAAACGGGAGTATCACCAATCAATTACTTCATCTGCCTAAAGATACAGAAAGCCTGCCAATACATTGAACTGACCGATATGAAAATAAACGAAGTGGCTATTCAACTAGGATTTGAAGAAACCGCCTATTTCTCACGAGTATTTACCAAAGTAATGGGAATATCTCCTTCGGAATACCGCAAGAAAGAAACAAACCGGAAATAAAGCAATTATCAAATATAAAAAAGAATCCCGAAGTACTCTTTAAGAGACTCCGGGATTTTTCTCTTTGATAAAGAGAATATAAAAGACTCTCTCTACACAATCTATCCCTTAGAACAACACAGCTTACTTAATTACAATCTGATGAGTAACCGGTGTCATAATGAAAGTAAATTCATAATCACCATAAGGCAATCTATACTCTTCTCTTGGCAATTCTCCCCAACTGTCTACACATCCCAGTCCCATCTGAGCTTTATCAATCAGTAGGTTTACCAAATCAGCCTCTTCCACCTCATTGGAATGTTTCTGTTCTTTTACCCAACCGGAATCCAATGAATCAATAGTATAATGTAGAGCCGATGCAGAGAAAGGAGCTTCGGACACGAAGCATAATCCGTTACCCGCAGCATTCGTCTGTTTCCACCAACGTATATCCGACTTCGTTCCATTTTCCTGTGGACGGATATAAGCATAGAACTGATCTTTTACCAATTGATTATAGATACCTAAATCGGCACTACTCTTACGGTCTACATAATTCTCTACCGGACCACGTCCATAATAAGCAATTTTATCGAACGCTTTAGGCATCACCAATTGCATACCAAAACGGAATAAATTGGAAACATCAGCATTTTTGTCTGCTGTCATTTTCTGTACCACTTTTACCGCACCCTTATTATTAATGAAATAAGTCAACTGTAATTTAGCAGAAACTTTTTCCATTTCATATTCAGCAGAAACTACAGCTATACCTTCTTTCATTTCTCCTTTCAAAGACAACAGTTTCATACCTGGATTTTTCCATGCTACATATTTCTGCTGAAGCATGGCTCCAAAATCATTATCAGTCGGAGCACGCCAAAAATTTGGTGTCAATGCCTCTCCATCTTTTATCATATTCACTCCATTCACCTCATACTTATCCATATATCCATTTTGTTTGTTAAACTGGATATTGAAATGAGTACCTTCTACCACCATCCGATTTTGATTCTCATTCTTTATACAAGGAACAACAACAGCTTGATTGCTTTCTTCAACATTCTTCAACTCCATAGAAGGTGCCTGATATTCGGTCAAAGCCAACTGAGCTTTTGCGACCACATGACCGGCAGGTATCAATCCTTCCCGATTCTTCTGAAGATATTTCACATTCAGCAACCATTCCCCTTTTGTATCAGTCTGTCCAAGGTCAAGTTTCAGTACAGAAGTTGTTCTCGGAGCAACCTTCAGTTCTTCCACTCTTCCGCTACGCATTACTTGCCCGTCTTTCAACACTTGCCATTCCAAAGCATAAGCAGACAAATCACGGAAAAAGTTTTCATTGTACACATTGATTTCCCCTTTCGAGAGATCGCGAGCGGTAGTCCAAATATTCTGATAAAAATACCCCACCTCATACATATGCGGATTAGGTTTACGGTCCGGACTAATCAATCCATTATCACAGAAATTATTGTCGCTTGCATCAAAACGGTTGAAATCACCTCCATATGCATAAATCATCTTTCCGTTTTTACCGGTCCATCGACACGACTGATCCACGAAGTCCCAGATAAATCCTCCCTGCAACTTCGGATACTTACGAAACAAATCCCAATACTCCTTAAATCCTCCCTGAGAGTTACCCATAGCATGAGCATATTCACACTGAATCAACGGCTTCTGATATTGATTATCTGTTGCATATTCTTCACACCATTTATAACGAGCATACATCGGACAATAAATATCAGTCTTTCCCGATGTACCAGCCTGTTCATATTGTACCATACGGCTCGGATCTTCAGTCTTAATCCAATCGTAAGCAGTTTCAAAATTCGGGCCATATCCAGCTTCATTACCCAATGACCAGAAAATAATACTTGGATGATTGAAACCACGCTGTACATTACGCTGATTACGCTCCAGATGTGCTTTTTTATAAGAAGGATTCTTGGCTAATGTCAACTCGTCATATCCCATTCCGTGTGATTCTATATTCGCCTCAGCAACTACATAAATACCGTATTTATCACACAAATCATACCAAAAATTATCATCCGGATAGTGACAGGTACGTACTGCATTCAAATTGAACATCTTCATAATCTGTATATCCTGAATCATACGCTCACGAGAAACATGATATCCTCCATCCGGATCCATCTCATGACGATCTGCACCTTTAATAAGAATAGGCTGACCATTTACCAGCAACTGTGCATTTTTCATCTCTATTTTGCGGAAACCTACTTTTACAGGAACCACTTCATTGATTGTATTTCCATTTTTCAAGGTAGCACGCAGCGTATACAGATAAGGTGTTTCTGCAGTCCATTTATGTGGATTTTTCAAACCGATGGTAGCAGCAAGTTTACCAGCACCTTTGGTATATGCTGTAGCTACTACTTTATTCTCTGCATCCAGAAGTTCTAATGTAACATCAGAATTACCTCTCAATTGTAAACGAACATCCAATGAACCATCCTTGTATTCACTATCCAAATCGGGAGTAACCCTAATATCTTCAATATGATTCTTGTTTCGTGCATACAAATAGCAATCGCGTGCTACACCAGTATAGCGGAAAAAATCCTGATCTTCCAAATAACTTCCATCACACCAACGAAATACCTGAAAGGCTATAACATTTTTCTGTCCCGGTTTCAGATACGGAGTCAGATTAAACTCGGCCTCCAGTTTGCTATCTTCACTGTAACCGACATATTTTCCGTTTACCCACAAATACATATTCGAACTTACCGCTCCGAAATGAGCCATAATTTCCTTTCCTTTCCAATCTGCAGGTACTGTAATCTCCCGGCGATAAGATCCCACATGATTGCCTTCTACCGGCACATAAGGTGGATTATTAGTATACTGATTTCGCCAGGCATATCCTATGTTTACATAAATAGGATCTCCATATCCGTTCAATTCCCATACAGCTGGTACCTGTAGCTGGTCCCATCCCTTATCATTAAAATCTACTTTCCAGAAATCAGTAGGACGAGCATCTGCATTCTTTACCCAAAAGAACTTCCAGAGTCCGTTCAGTGTCATAAAATTATCTGATTTCTCTTTTAAGCCTTCAGTAGCTAATTCAGTGTTTTCATATGCAAAAAAGTTAGTGTGCATGGGTGCACGATTTACCGCATTCACCTCCGGATCTTGCCATTCCTTAAATGTCTGCGCATGGGATACAAGTGCACAAGCTCCCCAGATGCCTAATAGAATTTGTCTTTTCATAATAAATTTAAGTTAGTAATAGATTATTTCCACACAAAAATAATGATTTCCCTTTACATAGTCTTTTCTTTAATTATAATTAGATTCAATATTTATGCCATTCCTACTCGTATAAACTACAAGAAGTATGGAATAAATTACTAGTAGATTATTCCAATTTACCACACTTATCTCTATTGATATCCCAAAGTGTATCTACCTAAAGATAATCTCAAGAATACGAGAAAATACTTCAATACTTAGCTACCCGTGTAATGATGTTTATTCCAGTAAATCTTTCTTGTCAATAAACAGTAAACGATTCTGATTGTCAAGTAGAATAAGCTGTGTATCAGTCATCATACCCTGCTTCCATCCTACCGACAGAGAGGAAATCGGCATACCCAGTTTATGAATCAGTCTAAAATCATCCTTATTGTAGATGCATACGTAGTCACCCATATCCGCACAAGGGAAATAAAGCGATTCGGCTCCGTATTCGTGGTATACACACAAGTTTTTGTCTACCACATATAGACGTCCCAGCTCTGTAAAGACAGGTAAGCGAGTTTCATTATACTCTACTGGCAGAAAACCACCCGACAATGAATCACATTCATATACCGTATAATTAATCATTCCTTCCAGCTTTCCACGTTTCTCGGTATCCCACCGTGCCACATTCAGCACAGAATCTCCTACATTCCGATAAGCCAGCCCCTCGGGCATCAGCATATATGTTTTATCTTCTGCATATGCACACTCTATAATCCGGTCTTCCTTTTCAGGGAGATAGTTCCAATACAGTTGCTCTCCGGTCAATACTCGAAATCCCGCCACAAACGCTTTCCCGACCTTAACCTTATTGATTCCACCTTTTACACCATATCCAGTATTAACCAAATGCAAGACATCGTCTTCCATTCTCAAATATGAAGAAGCTGCCTTATCCGGCAATTCACATTCCCATTTTGGAGTCAACTGCAAATCCAGACACGCCACTTTATTCCGGTCGGCTAAGTAGAAACATGAATCGGTCTGTATTACATTCGAAGTCATTCCCGAGATAACTTCTGCACTGGGTACAGGAAAACAATAGGGAACCACTACCGAACCTCCAGGAGCTACCATAGCCCCAGCCATAGCTCCCATAGCCCCGGCTACAACTCCCAGCATCACCATGCCTGCAATCATTTTCTTGTCTATAATTCCGGCTTTTGCTTCATAAGTAGAGTGTTGGCCTGTCAGTAGATTCAGTCGCTCCACCCGATCACCTACAATCAAGACCTCTTCCGGTGTAAGCGGATAAAACTGAGTCCACCCATATTTATGCCCAATCTTAGCCTCCCAAAGCAATTTCCCATCTTTCATCTGTATAGCCTTGAGCTTTTTCTGGTTATTACCATATCCCAATACAATACCCAGTGAATCATCAAGGTATGCAGGAGACAATGTCAACTTCCACAATGGTTCCATAGTTACAGTATCAATCAGGGAAAGTTTGGCAAATCTATTTTTCAAAATACCCCACCGGGTATAGCTTACCTTGGTATAAGGAAAATCCATTTCCCACTCCCACTCTTTCCGCATGGTATGCAAATTATACAAAGCAAACTGCCCTTTATTTTTGAGCGATTTCGGATATTTGTCCCAATCGGGAGAAGTAATCAGCAACTTCTTCCCATCAGGCGAAAGAGTAAACGATTCGATATAGCGATGGAAAGAAAAAGCTGCTGCCTTCAGTTCCGTTCCATCAGATTTCACACCTACCGATACAGTATCACACTGGGCATACAAGGTCGTAATACTTCCCCAAAGCCACAAAAGAAGCAATATAGAATATTTCATAAGTAATTAGATTAAAAATAGATACAGTCGGGAGAAGGTTAAAACAGATATGTACCACCTCCAAACTGTATCAGTTATAACTTAGGTTTATTGAGGTAAAGTGACTAGGAATAAATCATTAGGACGATGTTCCCGACGAATAATATCCTTCATACGTTCTACCAAATCAGGATGTTGTGCTGCCACATCATGGTCTTCATGGATATCCTCAGCCAAATTATACAGATAAGGAGTACCTTGCTTCACCACCAGTTTCCAGTCGCCCATACGTACTCCAATCTGGTCTGTTTCATGAAATTCCCAATACAGAAAATCATGCTGTTTCTGGTTATTATTGTTTCCCAGCAGAGTAGGAGCGAAAGAAATACCGTCGAAACAATCACCTTCTAACTTCTTATTCAGATATTTTTTAGGGAATTTTTTATCACCTATCAGTTCGCAGAAGGTAGGCATTACATCGTAAAAAGCCAACTGATGATCATTGACTACACCTGCCGGAACATGTCCCGGCCATCGCACAATAAATGGTACGCGAATTCCTCCTTCATGACACTGTCGCTTCAGGCCACGCAACTTTCCGTCTCTTCCAAAGAATTCCGGATCGGCTCCTCCTTCTTCGTGAGGTCCGTTATCGCTACTGAATATAACCAGAGTATTCTCGTCCAAACCCTTTTCTTTCAGCTTTGCCAAAATCTCTCCTACATATGCGTCAAGACGTGTAATCATACCAGCAAACTCGGCATGTGTATGTACTACCGGATTATAGCGAGAACCTTCACTTCCTCCCCAAGTCTTGTCTTCAAAGAATTTTTCCTTATAGTGCTTCAAAATAGAATCATTAGGCTGTGCCAACTCTGCATGAGGAAGTGTATAGGTAAAGAATCCATAAAAAGGCTGTGTACCATCTTGCTTGTCGAGCCATTCCAAGGCTTCCCGGTGAATCATATCTGCCGAATATTGGGGACGTTTCTTATATTCGTCACCATACATCGGATACTGAATATTCTCATCCATCACCACCCGAATTGTAGCTGTATCTCCCTTCGACTTGCTATAACGGTTCAGAAAGTTGGGATAATACAAATGTGCCTGAAACTGACAAATAAAGCCATAATACTCGTCTATTCCACGTTTATCCGGAGTAGAACTGGAGCCTTCATATCCTCCAGCCCATTTGCCGAACATACCGGTTGTATAACCGTTTTTCTTCATGATTTCGGGCAAAATGATATGTCCTGGATCGTACGGTTCCTGCCCCACTAATGTATACTCATCGTTATTGCCATACTTCATCATAGGTACATCTTTCCAGTATTCTCTGTTTCCACGTACATGTCCGTGGCCGGAATGTTGGCCTGTCATCAGAGAAGCACGCGAAGGAGCACTCACCGGACTTCCGGCATAGGCTTGTGTAAAGCGCATACCTTCCTGAGCCATACGGTCTAAGTGAGGAGTAGAAATATACTTCTGTCCATAGCAACCTAAGTCGCCATAGCCCATGTCGTCACAAAGAATAAAAATAATATTGGGCTTAGAAGGTTTGTCGGCTGCATGAATACCTGGGGATGCAGCAGCCAAAACACCTGCACTTACAAATAAAGAACGATAATTCCACATCATACGATAGATTTAAGCATATTAACAAACAAATATGCCGGTTCTTCCTGCCACTATCAGCAAAGAAGAACCGGCATCAATCTTTTTTTATTTTCTATTACGATCTATGTCTTTCAACAACTCGTCGACAGCAGCTTTCAATTGTGTATCTTCTCCTTTGACAATGGTTTCAGGAGTATTCAATACATATACATCCGGCTCAAGTTGTGTATTTTCCAAATAACTGCCATCGGGCAAACGATAACCTACTACCGGTATACCAAATACCAGACTACGATCCTGCAAGGTAACCCAATTCACACTGGTCATTGTTCCCGGTACAGGTGCTCCGACAAGTTTACCCAATTTCTGGTGACTATACACCCAAGGGGTACCATGTGCATTGGAATAGTTGGCCTCACACTGCAGCATGATAGAAGGTTTATTCCAACGGCGACTCGGCATATCACAGGCTTCACGTCCACGTACTACCTGAGTAAAATATTTCTTACCGCTGAACAGTACTTCAATATCTTCGTGCAAACGGCCACCTCCATTGAAACGAGTATCAATTACAATGCCTTCGCAGTCGTTGTATTTACCCAAAATATCCGAATACACAGTACGGAAACTTTCATCGTCCATCGACTCGATGTGTACATAACCCAAACGACCGTTCGACCATTTTTCTACATCTGCCGCACGCTGTTTCACCCAACGCTTGTAAAGCAAAGAAGAAAATGCACCGTTAGAAATAGGTTTCACCACTTCTTCCCAACGCGATTTGGTTTGTGGATCATACAAAGAAACCAATACTTTCTTTCCCCCCTTACCATTGAACAACGGTGTATAATCCATACCTTCCTTGATTTCTTCTCCATCAATCTTTTCAATGATAACTCCAGCCTTTACCTTCGATGTACTACGGTCGAAAGGAGATTTCTCTACCACTTCTGCCACACGCAATCCGTTGCCTGTATAGCCCCAGTCGTACAGCAAGCCTAAATTAGCTGTTGCCTCACCAGGAAAAGAAGCTGAATAACGTCCACCGGTATGAGATACGTTCAGCTCACCCAGCCACTCGCTCAAAAGTTCGGCAAAGTCATAGTTATTGTTGATATGAGGCAGGAACTTACGATATGCAGCAGCCATAGCATCCCAATCAACTCCATGCATGTCGGTTCTGTAAAAACGTTCCTTTTCTTCCTTATATACATAATCGAACATATATTCACGTTCGGCAGCCAAGTCCATCTTCATCTGTGCCTTAAAAGAAATCGGCTTCAGTTTTTCGGATGCACTATCCATTTTTTTCATCGAACTGCTGCTGATGATAAAGATATTCTTTCCGTCCTTATCAGTCTCCATGAAAGCAGCATCCGAATCCATCTTATGCAGCAGACTGGTATTACCTTTTCTTAATTCCAGTTTCCACATATCAAATCCTCCTTCGAAGGCAGACAGATAATACAGGTCTTCTCCATCTTTGGAAAGGATAGCCGATGCAAGACTTGAAGAGTTAGGAGTCAGGCGTACGATACGGTCTTCGATACCATCCAGTTCCACCACAACAGACTTTGGTTCTTCTTTCTTGTCATTCTCTTCTTTCTTATCTTTCTTCTTGTCCTTGTCTTCCTTCTTTTCTGCAGCTTTCTTCTGTTCGGCTTCCAGCTCTTTCTGCAATTCGTAATCCTCCTTGCTGAGACGGAACTTATCGTATGCATCCCGATTCATGAATACCATCATTACGTCATCCAGCGAACCCCATGAAGCATGGTTACGCATACCATAACGTTCGGTAGTAAAGAGTAAGGCATTTCCATCCATTGCCCACTTAGGAGAACCGCTGGTATACCCACTATTAGTAAGATTTACAATCTGACCTTTTCCATCAGCACTCACAATACCTACATCCGAATACGGGTCATGCTTGTTGCCGATAAACTCCAAAGCAAACCATTTTCCATCCGGAGACCATGAATAGTCGAATGGATAAGAACGAGTATACCAAGTAGAACCGTCTGTTATCTGACGTACCTTTTTACTCTTCAGGTTTACCACCATCAAACGGGAACGGTCTTCAATGAAAGCCACTTCCTTACCGTCAGGAGAGAACTGAGGTGCGGTACGTTCCACCTTATCAGAAGGGAGCAATGCTTCTTCTTCAATCAATGTTGCATTAGGGAAGTTGAGATCTTCTTCACGGGTAATCTTGGCAAGATACAATCCTTTCTTTCCGCCTCGCTCACTACAGTACACCAAAGTACGGTTATCTGCTCCGAAAGAAACTCCACTTTCCGCTTCCGGAGTATGTGTAATCTGTTTGGTAGTACCATATTCTACAGAAGTTACAAACACCTCTCCACGTACAATAAAGGCTACCTGCTTTCCATCGGGAGAAGGAGTAGCTGCAGTAATACCCCTTGTCATATTCAACATCACCGGAATATCCTCATCATCACGGGTAACGTTAATTTTTACCTTTTGAGGTTTCGCTCCTGTTGCCTGTGTATAGATTTCACCATCGTATGTATAGCAAAGCATCCCATTTTCCGCAACCGACAGAAAGCGAACCGGATGTGTCTTGAAAGAAGTTACAGCCTGTACTTTCTCCGGAGTTTCCAAAGCAAACTGATATACATTGAACGAACCATTATTACGTTCGCTCAAAAAGTATACATCTTTTCCGTTTGGTGCCAATACCGGTTCACGGTCTTCACCTGCACGCTTCGTCAGATTAGTATGAGAACCAGTCTTTACATCATATTTCCAGATATCACGTGTAACAGAAGAAGTATGATGCTTACGCCACTTGTCTTCGTATCCTTTACAATCCTGATACAAGAAGAAATCTCCAGTCGAAGCAAAAGAAACCATTTCGGCAGGTGTACCCAATACTTGCTGTACAGCTCCTCCTGCAACAGGTACCTTATAAAGTTCTGTCATTGCCGAAGTAGGAAATAAAGCACTCGTTGCCGGATCCTGAATAGAAGCCGAATACAATATATACTTACCGTCAGGAGTAAATGAAGACGGAGTTTCAGCAGCAGAATGAGTCGTCAGACGCTTTGCAGAACCTCCATTGGCCGACATGATAAAGATATCGCTGTTTCCATAGCGGTTGCTTGAGAATGCGATTTGCTTTCCATCCGGCGACCACACTGGATTTTCTTCATAAGAATCCTGAGTAGTCAATTGAACAGCTTCCCCTCCTTTTGTACTAACTTTATAAATATCACCTTTGTAACAAAATACTATTTCCTGACCATTAGGAGAAATACGCACATCACGCATCCATAGCGGAGTAGTAGCAAAACCTGCCACACCGCTTGCCCCCAATGCAAGACAGACTAACAATTTCTTCATATAATTCTTTGATTAATTGACAGACAAAGATAATGATTCTACCTTAGCCACGAAAAAAAGTGAAAAATTATTTGGAGCATATAATACAAAACATTTATCTTTGCAACGCTTTCTAAGGAAAGTGAATTTAATGTTTGGACTATGGTGTAATGGTAGCACAACAGGTTTTGGTTCTGTTTGTCCAGGTTCGAATCCTGGTAGTCCAACGCTGAAAGCTCTGAAATTTTTTTTCAGAGCTTTTCTTTTTATATACTCTGTGCTATTTATTCTCCCCACAGCATCTCCGATTCATTTCAACTCTCTACTATCCAGATTTTACAACTTCACTGTGTAGATTCTTTCACCTATTCTGTAGAAAAACTCTACAATACTTTTCCTGTATACCTTGTTAAAACCCATTAAAACCCCTATTCCCGTTTGGCCTGAAATTTGAACTATTGTTTTATGCTAAAGATAAAACATTATGAAGACAATTTTCAGAATCAAGATTTTGCTTGCTATACTGATTAGTCTCTGCTATCAGCCATTGCTTGCACAGAACAAGGAAATCAAAGGAATTGTAACTTCCGCAGAAGACGGTGAGCCGCTTATCGGTGCTACAATCTCTGTAAAAGGTAACGAAGCACAAGGTGTAGTAACCGACATTGAAGGGAAATATATACTTCAAATCCCGAATTTGGACTGTACACTGGTAGTTGCATACCTAGGAATGAAAACCCAAGAACTGAAAGCCCCCAGCAGCGGCATATTAAACATCAGCCTGGAAGCTGAATCCATGAATTTGGACGAAGTGGTAGTAACCGGATACGGGAACTTCTCCAAATCCTCCTTTACCGGTTCGGCAAATACACTCCGCGCAGATATGATGAAGAACGTTCCTGTAATGACCGTGGAACAAAAGCTGCAAGGTATGACTACCGGTGTCAATATTACCAGCAGTTCCGGACAACCGGGTGCCAATCAAAGTATCCGTATCCGTGGTATGGGTTCTTTCAATGCTTCACAAGAACCTTTATTTGTAATCGACGGAGTTCCTGTAACATCAGGTAGCCTCAGTACTGGAGGGGCTGATGCAGCTTATATGAATAACTCCAAAACCAATATCATGAGTACACTGAACCCGTCGGATATTGAAAATATTACCGTTATCAAGGATGCAGCGGCAGCTTCACTCTACGGTTCACGAGCAGCCAATGGAGTAATTCTTATCACTACCAAACAGGGAAAAGCAGGACGAACTCAAGTTTCACTGAACATTGCCGGAGGTTTTTCGGATGCTGCTGTCGACTTCAGACCGACTTTAAGCGGTGACCAGCGATACGAACTGCTGTACGAAGGCTTGTACAACTATGCACTCGACAAACAAATGAAATCGCCTTCGGAATATGCCGGACAGGAAATAGGCAAATACGCTTATGTTCCTGAACTGGGATATACCGACTGGAGGAAAGAACTGCTCCGCACAGCCATACATCAAAATTACGAAGCTTCTGTTTCGGGAGGAAACGAACGCACTACTTTCTATGCTTCATTAGGTTATAACAGTCAGGAAGGGTTGGCAAAAAATTCCAGCCTCGACCGCTATTCAGCACGATTGAATATGTCGCAGAAAGTAGGAAAATACGGAGAAGTAGGAGCTAACGTAATGTTTACTCAGATGAATCAGGAAATGAACGAAGAACGAGGTTCTTCCATCAATCCATTCCTTGATGTAGCCATGCTCATGAACCCCTCCATGACTGTAAAAGACAAAGACGGGAATTATGTAGGAGCTTATCCCGGCACAACATTGAATCCTTTACGGGATATCCTTACCGACTATAACCGTACACGCATGACCCGTATGTTTTCTACAGGTTATGCCAGCATCGAACCCCTCAAAGGACTGAAACTAAAAGAAACTTTAAGTTACGACTATACCATTCAGAAGGATTCACGATACTTCAACCCACTGAGTGCCGCCGGCCCTAAAAGCGGAAGCGATGCACAGACTTCCAAAGGATTTATTGAATACGGAAAACTGATTTCTTCTACTTCGCTGAACTATGTACACACGTTCAACTATAAACATCATCTGGATGTACTGGCAGCATACGAAATAGAAAGTTATCAGACAGATAAAGCTTCGGGAGAGCGTTCTCGCCTTCCGTCGAACAGCAATCTGGTAGAACCGGACAATGCTTCTGTATTGAACAGCTTTATTTCGTCTACCCAGGCATACAGAATGCTATCGTATCTCTCTCGTCTGAATTACGATTACGACGACCGTTACTACATTGCCGGAAGTTTCCGTCGGGACGGAAGCTCACGTTTGTCACCCAAAAACCGTTGGGGCAATTTCTGGTCTGTATCCGGTATGTGGCATTTAAGCAACGAATCGTTTATGAAACCAATCAAACACATTCTAAGTGATGTGAAAATCAGAGCTTCTTATGGTGTAAACGGAAATCAACCCGGTTCTTTATACGGATACATGGGATTATACACCTACGGCCAAAGTTATATGGGTGGATTTGGTTCTTATGAATCGTCGCTGGCTAATCCGAATCTGAAATGGGAAAAGAACTACAATCTGAATATCGGACTGGATTTAGCCTTCCTTAGCCGTATTTTCCTGAGCATAGAATATTATAACCGAGATACCAAAGACTTGCTTTACAGTCTTCCTATCAGTGCCACAACCGGATTTACGAATTATCTGAGTAATGTAGGGCAACTGAATAACAAAGGAGTAGAGCTTGAACTGCGTACCATCAACTTTGCAACTCCACATTTCAACTGGAGTACCGTCCTTAATTTAAGCCATAACTCAAATAAGATTATTTCCTTGAACGGTCAATTGGAACAATCTATCGAAGGTACCTGGTTCATACACAAGGTAGGATTGCCATATCACACATTTTATGTGAAAGAGTTTGCCGGTGTAGATCCTCAAAACGGAGATGCACTCTATTATACCAATACTCAGAATGCAGACGGGTCTTACAGTAAGGAAATCACCAACGATATCAGCAAGGCACAAGCTATCCCATACAAGTCTGTGAATCCTAAGATATCGGGCGGTCTGACCAACATATTAAATTATAAGCAACTGGATTTAAGTTTTACACTTACTTATTCACTGGGAGGATATTCGTTCGACAAACTGGGAACTTACATTGAAAACGGAACAACCAACATATACACTTCGAAGTATAATCTTCCTGCTTATGCTATGGACCGTTGGCAGAAACCCGGCGACCAGACAGATGTTCCCCGCTTTGTTTACAACCAGTCGGCAAGCGACAACAATTCCTCACGCTATATTCACAGCACCGACCATTTGCGTCTCAAGAACCTGACTTTGGGATATACTCTACCTCGAGAGTGGACCAGAAAAGTAATGGTAAATAAAGCCCGTTTCTATTTCTCGGGAAGCAACCTGCTGACCTGGGCAAAATGGAAACAATACGATCCGGAAACTCCTGTCAACGGAGAGGTATTCTGTGAGGCACCTCCCATGCGTACTTTTAGCTTTGGTGTACAACTGACTTTCTAAACTCTATTTTAATACTGAATGTTATGAAAAAATTTTATACTTATATACTCATTCTGATGACTCTCGGAAGTTCCTCTTGCTCCGAGAGTTGGCTCGACTTAGACCCGTCGACTTCTATCCAAACTCCGGAGGCTATCCGGACATTGGAGGATGCACAAAGTGCCTTGAACGGAATTTATCGTCTGGCTTCTGCCCACAGCTACTATGGGGATAACTACCTGTATTATGGAGATTGCAGGGCAGAAGATGTACAGGCCCGCGAAAGCAAAGGAGCCGGACGACGTGTATCTCCTTATTATGAATACAATGTACTGGCAAGTGATAACTTCAACATTACCCTGGTATGGAATCAGGCTTACAAAGTAATACGCCAGACCAATAATCTATTGTATTATATCGAACAGGGAAATGTAAAGACCAGTGATACCCAATCGCTAAACCGTATCAAATCGGAAGCATTGGCCATGCGCGGACTGGCTTTATACGACCTGACACGTCTTTTCGGTATGCCTTACAGTTACGATAACGGCGCTTCGCTTGGAGTACCTATCGAAACGACTATCACCGACCAGACTCATCAGCCAAAGCGGAATACAGTAGCAGAATGTTATAAACAAGTGATTGAAGACCTCAGCAACTCATTGTCCGGATTGAGCACAGAAAAAGCAGACGGATTCTTAAATTACTGGGCCGTACAAGGTCTGCTCTCCAGAGTATATCTGAATAAAGGAGATAACGAATCCGCTTATACAGCTGCTACCGATGTTATTGAAAACAGCAAACAACTTTATCAACTGTACTCGTACGAAGAGTATCCTAATGTATGGGGCAAAGACTTCCAGTCGGAATCATTATTCGAATTTTATTTTTCACTCACAGAACCTTCCGGCGGATCGGGAGGAGAAGGTGCTCCCATGGTGTATGCCAACGAAGCCAAAGTAGACTGGAACAATCTGATACTGACAAAAGCTTATCTGGATTTACTGAATGAAGATCCGAATGACATCCGGCACTGTCTGACACAAGCTTCCGTCATTTCCAACAATGAAGGTCTTCCTGAAGCTACCCGTTCGGAAAAAGTCTATCTGACTAAATACCCGGGAAAAAGCGGCGACCCAAGAGACAATAACCTCTGTATTGTACGCTTATCCGAAATCTATCTGAATGCAGCAGAAGCAGGTTTCAAGCTGGGTGGAGATAAATCCTCCAAAGGCAGAGAGTATCTTAACGAAATCGTAAGCCGTCGCACCAATCCGGCAAAGACTGTAGAAGCAGCAGAATTTACATTGGAAAGAATCTTGAAAGAACGACGCAAAGAACTGGTAGGAGAGGGGTTGGCTCTTTACGACTATACCCGAAATAAACTGACCATCAAGCGGGAAGGCGGATGGCATCTGAACACAATCAAGGATGCACAAGCCAACAGTATTGCTCCCAACGATTTGCGTCTGGCATTGCCTATTCCACAAACGGAAATAGATGCAAACCCTAATATGCAGCAAAATCCACGATAAGATATTGTTGAAAGGTGATGACTGTATAATAAAGTTTTCATTCAGGGCCGGCTTCGGATATGAAGTCGGCTTTTTTTATGCCATACAAGAAGAGAAATAAATTGCAATCTACTTGTATGCAAAATAAAGAAGAGCAGATAGCTGTAGCTTCATCTGCTGCCATAAGCAACAAAGTGTAATCCGCGCCGTCGGCTGTACGGCCAGCGACGCGGATTACAAAACCAACGACGACGATTGTACATCCGACGTCGTCGATTATAGAAAAAGACAAGTATAACAAACAATTTTTACTGGAGCAGACAAAGGCTTTTACTCCAAAAACATACCTCTTTTTCTTTCTATAAGCAGATTACTTTACATTCTCATCAACCCATACATGAGTAATTTCCACTACATACATTTTATGGAAATTACCATGTCCTTCACCATACCAGCGATCTATCAGTTCCTTATCGAAAAACAGTTCAGGCTTAATCATATCGGCATACAGCTTTTTACATTCAAAGACAAGACGAGCCTGTTCGAATGTCACATTGCCTTCTTCTGTAATATAAGGTTTCAATCCGGTTGCTACTACCTTATCCACATTTCTTCCCGACTGAAATCCACAAACCTTGTGAATATCTTTGTGTTCTTCTCCCAAGAAGGACAAAGTCAGCGTATCCTGCTGTTCTATAAATTCATAAGTATAACGCTCCGGACGGATAAAAACAAAAGCTACCGGCTTGTTCCATAACCATCCTGTACCACCCCAGCTTGCTGTCATAGTATTAAACTTCTCTGGTGTTCCGACTGTAACCAGCATCCACTCTTTTCCTATTGTCTGAAACAGATTATCTGTCAGTTCCGTTGCTTTTATTTCTTTCATATCTTCAGTATTTGTGATAAAAACTAACTTACAAAAGTAAGAAAAATAACGTATCTTTGCCTTGTAAATAGAAAGGTATAATCAAAAAAAGAAAGGACTTGACTGTGGCAAAAGATACTGATGTTGTATTGACTCCTATGATGAAACAATACTTCGACCTGAAAGCCAAGCATCCGGATGCAATCATGTTGTTCCGGTGTGGTGACTTTTACGAAACTTACTCGGAAGATGCAGTGGCAGCTGCCGATATCTTAGGAATCACACTGACTAAACGTGCCAACGGACAAAGCAAAACAGTGGAAATGGCAGGATTTCCACATCATGCACTCGATACATATTTACCCAAACTGATTCGTGCCGGAAGAAGAGTAGCCATCTGCGACCAGCTGGAAGATCCGAAAACCACCAAGAAACTGGTGAAAAGAGGTATTACCGAACTGGTTACACCGGGAGTAGCCATCAGCGACAATATCTTGTCGTACAAGGAGAACAACTTCCTTGCAGCTGTACACTTCGGGAAAACCGCATGTGGAGTAGCATTTCTTGACATCTCCACCGGAGAATTCATGACAGCCGAAGGTCCTACTGATTATATAGACAAACTTCTAAATAATTTCGGCCCGAAAGAGGTTTTGTTCGAACGGGGTAAAAAACCAATGTTCGAAGGAAATTTCGGCAACAAATTCTTCACATTCGAACTGGATGACTGGATTTTTACAGAAACTTCCGCCCGCGAAAAACTGTTGAAGCACTTCGAAACCAAGAATCTGAAGGGATTCGGAGTAGAACAGTTGAAAAACGGTATCATCGCTTCGGGAGCAATTCTCCAGTATCTGGATATGACACAGCATTACCAGATAGGACATATCACTTCACTTTCCAGAATAGAAGAAGATTCTTATGTACGTCTGGATAAATTTACAGTACGCAGCCTGGAACTGATTGGAAGTATGAACGAAGGAGGTACGAGCTTGCTCGATGTCATCGACCATACCATCAGCCCTATGGGAGCACGTATGCTGAAACGATGGATTGTATTCCCCCTGAAAGATGTAAAACCTATCAACGAACGGTTGGATGTGGTAGAATATTTCTTCCGCGAACCGGAGTTCAAGGATTTTATTGAAGAAAAAATGCATCTGATAGGCGACTTGGAACGTATCATTTCGAAAGCCGCAGTAGGACGTATTTCTCCACGTGAAGTGGTACAGCTTAAGATTGCACTCCAAGCCATAGAGCCGATAAAAAATGCCTGCCTGAATGCGGAAAACGAAAGCCTTCGCCGCATTGGGGAGCATCTGAATCTGTGTACTTCCATCCGCGACCGGATTGCCAAAGAAATCAAGAACGATCCGCCTTTACTGATTAACAAAGGAGGCGTTATTGCAGACGGAGTAGACGAGGAGTTGGACGAATTGCGCCGCATCTCTTATTCCGGAAAGGACTATTTGCTTCAGATACAGCAACGGGAAATAGAACAGACAGGTATTCCCAGCTTGAAAATAGCATACAACAATGTATTCGGTTATTACATAGAGGTACGTAACACTCATAAAGACAAGGTCCCTGCAGAATGGATTCGTAAGCAAACTTTGGTGAATGCAGAGCGTTACATTACCCAGGAACTGAAGGAGTACGAAGAAAAAATATTAGGAGCGGAAGATAAAATACTAATCCTTGAAAACCGCCTCTATACAGATCTGGTCATGGCATTGGCCGAGTTTGTTCCAGCCATCCAGATTAATGCTAATCAGATAGCACGGTTGGACTGTCTGCTTTCGTTTGCCAGTGTGGCAAAAGCTAACAAATATATCCGTCCGGTAGTAGCCGATGACGATATACTGGATATTCATCAGGGAAGACATCCGGTAATCGAGAAGCAATTGCCTTTAGGAGAGAAATACATTGCCAACGATGTATATCTTGACACAGAAGAGCAGCAGATAATCATTATTACGGGTCCGAATATGGCCGGTAAATCGGCTTTACTCCGACAGACGGCTCTGATTACGTTAATGGCACAGATTGGCTGCTTTGTTCCTGCGGAAAGTGCTCACATCGGACTGGTCGACAAAATCTTCACCCGTGTAGGGGCCAGCGACAATATCTCGGTGGGAGAGTCTACTTTCATGGTAGAGATGAACGAAGCTGCGGATATTCTCAACAATCTGTCGCCACGTAGTCTGGTGCTTTTCGACGAATTGGGTCGCGGTACCTCTACTTACGACGGTATTTCCATCGCCTGGGCCATCGTAGAGCATATACACGAGCATAAGAAAGCACGTGCCCGTACACTTTTTGCTACTCACTACCACGAGTTGAACGATATGGAGCAAAGTTTCAAGCGTATCAAGAACTACAACGTATCTGTCAAGGAGGTAGACAACAGGGTGATTTTCTTACGTAAACTGGAAAGAGGAGGTAGCGAGCATTCTTTTGGTATCCATGTAGCCAAAATGGCCGGAATGCCGAAATCGATTGTCAAACGTGCCGATGAAATTCTTCACCAGCTTGAAACAGAGAACCGTCAGGAAGGAATACAGTCAGGCAAGCCGAAAATGGAAGTAAAAAAGACACATTCCGACGGGGTACAGCTTAGCTTCTTCCAATTGGACGACCCGGTACTCTGTCAGATACGCGATGAGATACTCCATTTGGATGTAAATAATCTGACACCACTCGAGGCACTGAATAAGCTGAATGATATAAAGAAAATCGTCAAGGGGAAATGATTCTTCCCTTGACGATTTTCTTTATCATTCAGTTTCAATCCAAATTCCTTTTAAATTCCATATTTTAATCAATCTATTTAATGATTTTAGGAAAGCCGTATAATCTTTTTTATCAGGTAAAGTCCAACCTGTTTCTGCATAAGCAGCTATACGAGGAAAAATTAAATGATACATTCGCTCATTTTGCATAATCTCCTCTCCCCACATTTGACATCCTAATCCAAGTATCTTTTTTTCATATTCACGAGGAAGACCTTCAGGTATTGGATTAAAGTTATAAGCTTGATTCAAAGATATTTTCTTATAATCATAATCTAAATAAGTTTTTGAATGATAAGAATTAACAATATCATATCCCTGTCTGACCGTTTTCTCTATTAAATCAATATCTCCTTTCCAAAATTGCACAATAGTTCCCTCTGCTAATTTTTGTGTAGCAACGGCATCTTCCAACAAATTATATTCATGTATTTTATTACCCATGATGTCGTTCCATCCCATCATTCTACGCCCTTTCTGCTTCAATAAATAAGAAATGTTATTTGTGAAGAGTATTTGCAAATCAGCATGAGTAGCAATACCATTCTGCTTCATATATGCTTGCACAGAATCTGAAGCTTTCCACTGATCATATTTTACCTCATCACCACCTATATGAATAATATTTGAGGGAAATAAAGCTATTAACTCATCCAATACATCTTCTACAAATTCTTGTACTTGTGGAGAGGTAATATTCATAACTTCATACTGTACCCCAAAAGAACAAGGAACTTTGATAGGAATCCCTGTAGTACCTAACCACGGATAAGCTGCTATAGCAGCACTCTCATGCCCTGGCATTTCAAACTCAGGAACAACTAAAATATGACGTTGAGCAGCATAATCAATAATCTCTTTTATCTCTTGTTGAGTATAATACCCACCATGTCTCTTTCCATCAAATGTAGTACCTCTATAACCTCCTATTTGAGTTGAATCACGCCAAGAAGCTACTTCTGTTAATCTTGGATACTTTTTTATTTCAATACGCCAACCTTGATCGTCTGTCAAATGCCAATGAAATATATTCATTTTTAGCCTTGCCATTTCATCTAGTAAATCCAATACTACTTTTTTCCCTTTAAAAGCACGAGCCTCATCCAACATAAAAGCTCTCCAAGAAAAAGCAGGATAGTCGTGTATACAAACTTCAGGTACAACATAGTTTCCCTTTTCTTCTACAACTAACTGACGTAATGTTTGAATACCATAAAATATGCCAGTTGGTGCTATCGCCATTATTTGTATTTTATGATTGTTTACTTTAAGTTGATACCCTTCTTTAGAAGAGATATTTAATGTTGTATCTAAAACCAACTCAATATCACCATCTTTTTTTACAACTTTTGAAGAAACTTTAAAATCCTCCTTAAAATAAGTCTGTAATAAAAGAAGTTCATTTGATAAATTTCCTTTGTAAGAAATAGCAATATGTTTATTCAAAACAAAATTACCATTATCTACTTTCATTTGTTGGACAGCAGGAATAATACGTACTACTTGACTTGCCTTCAAAAAACCTCCCAAAAAACCGAAACAAATAATGATCAGATATTTTACTTGCTTACACATATATCAAATGTTTTTAATTACTCAATGAATAAGGTTTACCACTCACTTCATATCCCTGTTTATTAGGCTTATTACTCATTATAAATCGTAATTCTCCCCCTTTCATAATATCCTGATGAGTTAAATAAGCTTTATGATAAGGGATTCCATTTAATAAAACTTCCTTGACATATAAATTCTTAGATGATAAATGATCTGCTTTAATAGAGAAGTCATTACCATTCTCTAAATGAATAACTACTTCTTTCACAGCAGGAGTTCCCAATACATATTGATCGGTTCCTGGACAAACAGGATAAAAGCCCATTGATGAAAACACGTACCAAGCAGACATCTGTCCACAGTCATCATTACCACATAAGCCATTTATAGCATTTTTATACATCTTACAACGTATTTCATGAATGCGTTCTGCCGTTTTCCAAGGCTGAGATGTCCACATATACAAATATGGAATATGGTGGCTTGGTTCATTTCCATGCACATAACCTCCTATTATTCCTTCTGCTGTAACATCCTCTGTATGCTCATAAGCAGATGAAGACAGTTTCTGAGTAAATAGATTATCTAATTTTTCTATAAATTTTTTATCTCCTCCCATACATTTTATCAATCCATTCACATCATGAGGAACAAAAAAAGAATAGTTCTGGGAATTTCCCTCTATAAATCCTTGTCCATGAGTTTTATATAAATCAAAAGAATCCATCCAACTTCCATCAGATTTACGCGGACAAACATATTCCAATTTAGGATGGAACAAATTACGGTAATTCAAGGCACGCTTTTTATAAATTTCAGCTATAGACACTTCTCCCATTTTTTCTGCTAACTGATAAATATTCCAATCATCATAAGCATACTCTAAAGTAATAGAAGCAGCACTTTGATTTTCATCCAAAGGTACATAACCTAATTTTTTATAAGATGCAATGCCATCATAATACAATAAATTGGAACTACTCTCCATTGCTTCTAAAGCTAATCTTGAGTCCAAAGAAATACCCTTCGCAATGCCATCGGATAAAAGAGAAACCCCATGATAGCCAATCATACACCAGTTTTCATTTCCCATATGAGACCATACAGGAAGAACTTTGTGCACACTTTGTTTATAATGATTTAATAATGAAAATAACATTTCACGGCTTCGCTTTCTTTCTATTATATTAAACAAAGGATGAAGTGCCCGAAAAGTATCCCACAATGAAAATACTGTATAATTTGTAAAATCTTTTACTTGATGAATATTCCCGTCTATACCCCGATAAGTACCATCTACATCCATATATAAAGATGGATTTATCATCGTATGATAAAGAGATGTATAAAAACTTGTCATTATATCTTCATCGCCTTCAATCTGTATTACAGAAAGGGCTCTTTCCCACTTTTCTTCAGCTTTTTTCCGTAATGTATCAAAAGAAAATCCTGAAGTTTCTTCCCGTAAATTCTGTAATGCTCCAGCTGTACTTACTCCCGACAAAGCAACTCGTACTTCTAAAGGAGCATTGTCCTGACAATCAAAAACAAAATAACAGCATAATCCTCTTCCTGCCATTTCCGGGAAATTATATTGCTGATTAAATTTACGCCAAAATCCTTTATATACAGACTGTTGTCCCACCTCCTTTCCGCCATATCTGAGAATAGGTTTAGAAAAGGAGATTGCAAAATAAGTTTGATTAAAACGAGCCCATCCATTTGTTATACGACAACCTGTCAATAACGTATCGTTTTCAACTCTCATGCTACTCCATAATACTTTTCCTTCATAATTATAAATACCATGATTTAAGTCTATAATAAGATTGCCTTCACCTTTAGGATAAACATAACGATGTACACCTACACATTCGGTTGCAGTCAATTCAGCTTTTATTGAATCATCTTTTAAAAATACAGAATAATAGCCCGGCTTTGCTATCTCATCTTTATGCTCAAACGTTGAACGATATCCGCTTCGAGAATCTTCTTTTATACCAGGATTCAATTGAATAACTCCCACGGTAGGCATTAATAAAATATCTCCTAAGTCAGAATGGCCGGTACCATTCATATGTGTATGACTAAATCCTACAATAGAATTATCATCATACTGATAACCGGAACAATATGAATAGACTTCCTTTTGATAAACTCCATTTACATTATGAGGGATAGTATCAGTATCAGGACTTAACTGTATCATGCCATGTGGAACACAAGCTCCAGGAAAAGTATGTCCCATACCTTTAGTTCCTATAAGGGGATCAACATAACTACTAACAGTCTGAGCGAATGAAATACACTCATAAAAAACAACTAACAAGAAGAAACAAACCCGATGCATCATAATATAATTTATTACTCTAAAACAATATCAAACTCATCCCATGAATCTGTACGCCATGCAAACTGCTCCGTAGTAGGTGATATACCAAAAAATGGAGAATATGTTCTCACTTTTATTGTCTTTCCATCCGGCATAAACTCCATAATACGAAGCCATCCGTCTCCTCCATTACCATGCCATCCTCCACCAGCTGTCTGTGCATTAAACATCATTTGAAATACATTTTTCCCCTCTATATTTTTATCTATTCTTTGTCCTACGTTATGGCGAAAGTCATCATCTAAACAATAATGACCACAAATAACCATTCTAATATTTTTAGATGGATATACTAATTTTCTCCAAATAGCTTCTCCATAGTTTGCAGGACTTACTTTATAAGGCTCATTTTCAATACGATTTCCATCCCAAGTTAAATAAGAATGTGTTAATAAAAATATCTTATGATTTAGATATTTATTATCCGAAGCTAAGCTTTTAGCCCAATCTAAAACTTCATTCCGAGGAGCAAATTCTGTAGTAATAATCAGAATTTTTCCCCAATGAGGCATTGTAAATTCAAATGCAGCATTCTCTAAGGTAGGTATGCCAAAAGCATTATTACATACTCCTACTAAACAATCTTTCCACTTTGAATTACGTTCTACCGGAAAATATTTAGGTAAATTACATAAACGATTTTCAGAACGAGTATAACCATAATCATGATTTCCTCCACAAATAACATAAGGAATCTTATTATCCAATTTGGCAAAAGCATGAGAAGCTGCTTCCCATTGCTGAGTCGAAGTCTGATTCCCGTTTATATTATCTGGTACAAGATACTCATTTTGCTCTACTAAATCTCCAGTACATAATACTGCCTTCACTGATAATTTATCAATATTAGCAGCTGCCCATGCTGTCATAAGATCAAAAATAGGTTGATTTGTATCAAACTTCGTATAAGTTTGTGGGTCTGGCAATAAAATTATAGAAGAAGAATTTGAATCACTCAAACATGGTTGCTTTTTTTCTACATTTTGTGCTCCTAAAACAAAAAAAGGACACAGTATAAAAAATAAGGATAACGTTCTCATATAAAATACTTTATAGTCAATAATATTACATTTACCTAATGATAGTTTTATATTTCTATAATTAGGAAATTATTAATGCCATTGAACATATATCCAATAATTATTGAACATATATTCAATGACACTAAATTTGAAAGAGCTAATCGGTTGTTATAAACCTATAATCAATCTTAGTTTCCCCAACCATTATGTTGAGTCAACTTATGATTAGCAGAAAGTTCACTAGAAGGATAAGGCAAGTCAAAAAGTTTATCACTCCATACACCTCCCACCTTTTTAGGCCATACATCCTTTAAAGTTCCCCAGCGTTTTAAGTCATAATAACGAATACAGTCTTCTGTAAAAAACTCTACACGTGATTCATAATCTATTGCTTTCATCGCTGTTTCAACAGAATTGATTTTAAACGGAGGCAATACTTGATTATCTTCTAATCCGCTAGGTACATATTTATCTTTGTGCATTAAAGCAAAATTTCTTGCACGGCTACGTACTTTTTCTACATATTCCGAGCATTTACCAAAATCAGGTGTAGATTTCATAGCATATGCTTCAGCCATGTGTAAGTATATACGAGGAAGACGCATCATATGCATATCTACTCTCATATTCCATGTATCTTCTCCATAATACACCCCTCTCTTTTGAATGTCAAATCCTGTTTGTTTATTTACAAGCCATTCTTGCTTCCAATTTAATGTCACATTTTTAGTAGTAGTAACTTCATCCATTGGAGTGAAGAAAGTAGCATCAAATCGAGGATCTCTATTTTTGTATTGCTCGCTTTTATTTTCTACATAATATACAGAGTTTACATAATCTGTACCATCAATAGCTTGAAAACAATTAACAAAGTCATCGGATGGATAGAAATAATCATTAGAATAACTATCTCCTCTCATAATTCGTCCATCAACTCCTAAATCCTCAATTGTTCCAAAGTAAAACTCACGGTATGTAGTTATTCCATTAGCAATTCCTATAGAAAAAATAATTTCCTTAGAATCTTCTTTATCTATACGCAATATACATCCTGGATCTTCTTCTAAAGCATAGTCATAACTTTCTACCATTTTTCCAGCTTCAATTGCATTTTCATAATCTTTCACATACAAATATACCTCACACAAATATGCCCAAGCAGTTCCTTTAGTTACACGATGCATATATACTTCATCCCAAGATTCGGGTAGTTTCTGAGAAGCAAATTGTAAATCAGGAATAATGAAATCTCTTACAATTGTTTCTTTAGAAGTTGCAGCCAATTGTACTTCACTTTCATTCGTAGGATCCTGAACCGAAGCAGAACGCATCGGAACATCTCCATAGAACTGAATTAAACGGAAATACCAAAATGCACGAATAAAATACATCTCTGCCAAATACTTATCACGAGTATCTGCATCCAATAAATCACCCATGCTTTTTACTCCTTCGATATTCTTATTGCAGACAGCAATCCCTTTATAAGCTTTTTGCCAAATACCTAAAACAACATTAGCCTCATTAGGATTGAATGTACCTAAATAAAATGTACTGGCATCTTTAAAGCCTGTTGGAGAAAAATCTCCTGTCATACCTAACTCTAATTGTGCATCCCCCCAATGTGAATTTAATTTTTGCAAATTAGAATAACAAGCTATAGCCGCTAAATTAGCATGTTCGGGCTCAGTGAAAAATGTATTTTCATCAATTGATCCATAAGGATTACGATCTAAAAAACCATCCATGCAACTTGACATACATAATACAGTCAAGAATAATATATTTATTATATATTTTCTCATAATTCTTTTTGATTAAAAGGTTAAATTCAATCCTAACAAGAATATTCTTGGCGTAGGAAAATCATCTCCCCAGTTTGTATAATGCCCAACTGAAGTTCCATTTTCAGGGTCAAATCCATCAAATTCATCACTTGTAATAGCAAACAAATTTTCTCCTGAAACAAATATACGTGCTCTAGTACCTTTCCAATTATAAGTATAACCTAGAGTTATTGATTTCATCTTTACATAAGAAGTATTCATTGCCATTAAGTCAGTCATTTCTTCATAGCTTTCACTTTGTATCATTGCTGGATAATCACCTGCAGGAGCCCCTAGAGTCCAACGATTATCATACCATTTTCTACTTATATTTCTATTAGGGAAACGATTCTGATAACTCATAGGAGCATGCTGTGTACGTCCAAACACCCCAGTAAAAACAGTATTAAAATCAAAACCTTTCCAATCGGCAGAAAGAGTAAGGCCAGCTGTTACTTTAGGTATATAGCTACCTAATATTACACGATCATCACCATTTATTACTCCATTACCATCAGTATCAACATATTTCAATCGACCTACACGTGCGTTTCCCTGACCCATTTCTTTATATTTTGCAGCCTCTGCTTCTGTAGTAATAACACCAGCTGTTTTATAGCCATATAGTGCACTAATAGGTTCACCTACTCGATTTATCGTTACTCCACCATAACATCCTATGTTAATCACCTCTTCATTAACACCAGAACTTAGTTTTCTAATTTCATTATGTAAGAAAGACACATTACCAGATATATTATAATGGAAATCATTTATCTTTCCATTATATCCTAACTCCAATTCAAACCCTCTATTTTGAACTTCTGCATAGTTCATATTGGGAGCCGTTAATCCTACAGACTCAGGAAGTACCATGGATCTTAAAATCCCATCTGTATTCTTTATAAAATAATCAGCAGTAATTGATAAAGCATTATTAAACAAAGTCAAATCTAATCCTAAATTTGTTACAGTAGTTGTTTCCCACTTCAGATTAGGATTTCCTAAAGCTGTTTGCCCATAACCTCCATACAAACTTTGATTATCTCCAGACGGTCCAAATACTGCATTTTGCTTTACTACTGCAGCTACTGTAGGATAATAAGATCCTATTGACTGATTACCTAGCTGTCCCCAAGATGCTCTCACTTTCAAAGAACTAATAGGTTTCACATGGAAAAATTTTTCTTCAGAAATACGCCATGCTCCAGAAAAAGAAGGAAATACTCCCCAACGATTATTACCTTTAAAACGAGAAGAACCATCAGCTCTTAAATTGACAGAAAATAAATAACGACCTTTGTAATCATAATTAATACGTCCAAAATAAGAAGCCAATGCTAATTCTTTTTTTCCTCCACTTAACTCACGCTCTTTGGTGTCTGTTCCACCATCAAAAACATGCATATTATCCGACTCTGATACAAAGTTCTTTATGCTTCCCTTCATATTGTCATAAGTGAACAACTGTTGAGAAAAACCAGCCATTGCATTAATAGTATGATCACCGAACTTTTTATCAAAATATAACAGATAATCAGTAACCCACATAAAATCCTTACTTCTTTCTTCTGTGTATGAATTTACCTCATTAGTCTGACCACCATCATTAAATTTCGGATTAAATAACTTATACTCATTATAAACCATATCTAATCCACCATTAAAACGGAATTTCAACCAATCTGTAAATTTATATTCAACAAACAAATTGTCCATAACACGATAATTATTATTGGTAGGACAATTCCAAGCCACTTCGGCTATTGCATTTTTTGAGCCAGTTAATGAAGCATCAGGATCACCATAACTACCATCTTCATCATAAGCAGGAGTTACAGGGGCATTAAATATAACATCCGAATAACGATTACCTGCATCTCCTTGAGTATAACGATAAGCCATATGGACATTATTTCCAATCGTTAAACGATTATTAATTTTCCCCTCTATATTAGCACGTAATGATGCTTTCTTAAAGGCCGTATTAATTGCAATACCATCTTGATTTAAAAACTCACCAGACAAATAGTAATTCATATTATCACTTCCTCCACTCACATTTGCATTAATGTTATAAGTAGGAGCAGATTGATAAATATAATCTCCCCAATTTGTACCTTCTCCAAAAGAATTGGGATCTAATCCATCATAATTAGTAACTGCTGGTTGAGAAGGTTTATAAATTGCATTATAATTATCTCTCATTTCTTGGATGGCAGCAACAAATTCACTTGCATTTAGCAGTTCCATCATATGCATTGGAGACTGGATTCCAAATGTAGCGTTAACATTAAGTTTTGCTTTTCCTTTAACTCCTTTTTTTGTTGTTACCAAAATAACACCATTTGCAGCACGAGAACCATAAATAGCAGCAGAAGATGCATCTTTTAATACATTGACACTTTCAATATCACTTGGATTTAATGTTTCAAAACCTTGGTCTACCGGTACCCCATCAATAACAACTAAAGGAGCAGAATCTCCACTGCCAAAAGTACCTATACCACGAATATTAATAGACGTTTCTGCACCAGGAAAACCTCCACTACTCATAATAGAAATACCAGACATCTTTCCTTGTAAAGCTCCTCCTACAGAAATATTAGAACTAGCAGCCAAATTATCTCCACTTACTCCAGTATTTGCCCCCATCAAATCTTTCTTCTTCATCGTACCGTAACCAATAACGACAACTTCTTCTAGTTTCTGTGTATCCTCCTCTATTACAATGCGTAAAGGCTTATTATTTTTAACTGTCACTTCTTGAGTAAGAAAACCTATATATGAAACTGTTAAAACAGAATTACGTGATACTGTTAATCTAAAATTACCATCGATATCAGTTATAACTCCCTCTGTTGTTCCCTTAATTAATACATTAGCTCCAATTACAGGAATACCATTAGTGTCAACAATACATCCTTTTATAGAGAAATTTTCTTTATCAGTATTAATTTTATCATTCTTCTTCAAACCAACTGTTATAGTATTATTATTCCTATTGAAACTTAACTGAGTTTGAGATGATATTAAATTCAAAACAGATTGTAACGATAAATTTGTAACTTGAAGTGTTACACGAGAGGATTGGCTAACAATTTTATCATCATAAAAGAATTTAAGATTAGTTTGATGACTTAAAGTTTTAAGAACATTCTCAACTGTCTCATTTTTGACATTTAATGTTATATTCTCCGTAGACTGTGCAAAAACAAAAGAAGGTAGAACTAACATATATACAAATAGCAAAAAAGCTAAAAATGAGTTTACATTTCTACCTTTCTTCATGAATTTAGAAAGAAATTCATAAATTTGTGTGTTTTAGTAATTGAACAAATTATTATAAACAAAGATTGCATTAAACTTTAACCATCATACGAGGCCAAACGATGGATGGAAAAAGTTTAGCAATAAAATAGAGGCTGTTATCTCATACGGCCTCTAATTTTTTATTAAGTTATTATTTTCATATCTTTTTAATTTTATATTAGACATATATTCCAAATCTCTATAAATAATACACGTACCTCTTTCTAAGCAAGGGGTAAATTAACTTTTTTTATATTTTATACAATAAGACTTGATTACCTGATATTTTATAGCGTATTCCGCTTGTATATTCAATAGACTGTAATACATCTTCTAAACTTTTGTTATCATGCTCCCCTGATATTAAATTATCAAATTTTTGCCCATCAGCAAATATTATACGGCAGTTGTATCTTCGCTCTAATTCTTTTGCCACATCATGTAAAGGAGTTGCATCAAAACATAAATTTCCTACTCTCCATTCTGCAACTTCATGCTTTTCATTCTTCTTACTATATGTTCCTAATTCTTTATTAATTAAGAGTTGTTCGTTTGATTTTAATCTCATCATAGCCTCTGGTAACTCAACCTGCACCTTACCACTTTCAACATTAACAGAAACAATCTCATCAGAAGAATATGATTTAACATTAAAACAAGTACCTAATACTTTCACATCAAAATAAGAAGTCTTTATTATAAAAGGATTGTCCTCATTATGCTCCACTTTAAAATACCCTTCTCCTTCCAACTCTATTCTTCTCTCCTTACCCACAAAAGAAATAGGATAACGTACACGTGAGCAAGCATTCAGTACAAGTATTGTTCCATCAGATAAACAAATTTCTCTACACTCACCATACGAAGTTTCGACTTCTTGAAAATCAATCCGCGTTCCATTTATTAATTGAAAATATTCAATACTTCCCCAAATAAGGCACAAAACAGCTGCTATAGTTGTAACAGTAAGCCAGATTTTCCGTATTTTCAATTTCTTTTTACCTCCTATTTTCTTCAATAAAATACGAGCTTCTTCTTTGTATCGTTCTTTATCTACATCTGTATTATGCAACATAGCTTCTTCCCATATTTCTTCAGATAACTCATCAAGAACTTGATCCTTTGAATTTTCTTTCACCATATCTTGCAGTTGATTTACATCTTCTACTGTATATAAATCATCCACATAACGATGTAATAAAGAGGATTCTTTTCTATTGTTTCTCATAAAACTACTATTTTTAGTATCAGAAATACATTATCACTCTGATACTAATTATACCCTCCAATAATTTTAGACTAGGGCTATATTAATTTTTTTTAAGAAAATAAATTTATAATTGCAAGAAATCTAAACAAACCAATAACAATATAACATCAACACATTTTACATTACGTCTCTCAAGATAATGACGAAGTATGCGAAGTGATACAGAAATATGTTCTTGTACAGTATTTACAGATATCCCCAAAACATCTGCAATTTCACGATGAGACATTTGTTTTTCTCTACTCATTGTAAATATTTCACGTTGGCGACCTGTTAATTGTTGCATTGCATGTCCTATCAAATTACTTAAATCATCTTCCAGTATTTTATTAGTTGTATCATTTGTATAATCTACAGACTGAGATAAAATCTGATTTTTCAAATTTTCTTGATTTTGTAAATCGCGCAATTGATTTAACACACGATTTCGAACTATAGTATATAAATAAGCAGAAAAAGAAGTATTGGGGTCAATAAACTGACGCCCTTGCCAAATAATTACAAAAGTATCTTGAAAAATATCCTCTGCATATTCACGTGATTTTAAAAAACGCATCGCAAAATAAATCAAACGACTTTTATATGTAGCATATAACTCACAAAAAGCATTCTCATCTCCGTCAATTAACCGAAGAATCAAATCATGTTCATCCATCTGTTTTTCAGAAATACACATATTAATAAGATATTTTTCAGGTTTCAAAGGTATCAGTCTGATATGACAAATATATGAAAAACATATGAAAACCAAAGTTAACAAGGTTATATAAAAAAAGTCCCCTAAGAAATTCTTAGAGGACTTTTTCAAGCGGTGCGTACGGGACTCGAACCTATAATATCTTCTAATATCATAAATACGCAAGTTTCTACTAATAAACAGTTTAATGCAAGCATATAAATCACAAAATATCATAGACAATCCTTTGCTATTTCAATTATTGGGTGTATATTTGGGTGCTAATTTAATTACACCCGAGTATGAACATCAAGAGGAATATTATTTTTTCATTAGAAAGCCGCAAGAAAAACGGCTTACCTATTGTTGAGAATGTACCTATCCGTATGCGCGTGATATTTGCCAGCCAACGCATAGAGTTTACAACTGGCTATCGTATTGACGTTGCCAAATGGGATGCAGACAAGCAGCGTGTGAAATCCGGATGCACCAATAAACTAAAACAGAGTGCTTCTGAAATCAATACAAACCTGCTGTGGTATTATACGGAAGTTCAAAATATATTCAAGGAGTTTGAGGTCCAAGGACTCATGCCTACTACTGCACAAGTAAAAGAAGCCTTCAACAATCTGCATAACAGAAAAGAGAAGGAACAGGCAGTTGTAACATTCGCTCCTTTAGATGTCTTTGAAGAGTTTATAAAAGAATGTGGTACACAGAATGGCTGGTCTGAAGCTACCTATGAGAAATTTGCAGCCGTAAAAAAACATCTAGAGAAATTTGACAAGGAACTTTCTTTTGAAGCACTGGATGAACCCAAACTAACAAGCTATGTAAATTTTCTCAATGATACGGAGGGCTTACGCAACACATCAATCATGAAACAGGTAGCTTATCTAAAATGGTTTCTTCGCTGGTGCACCAAAAAGGGATATTGCATGAATAATACTTATGAGAGTTTTAATCCGAGACTGAAAAGCACATCAAAGAGAGTTATATTCCTCACGTGGGAGGAATTGAATAAATTACGGAAGTTCAGAATTCCTGCAACTAAGCAGTACCTTGAACGGGTGAGGGATGTTTTTTTGTTTTGTTGTTTTACGGGATTACGGTATTCTGACGTACGCAACTTGAAGAAAAGCGACATCAAGAATGAACAAATAGAAATCACGACCATTAAAACGGCTGACCATATTATCATTGAACTGAACAAGCATAGCAAAGCCATCATTGACAAATATAAAGACGTAGCATTTGAAGGGCATCAAGCCTTACCTGTTATCAGCAACCAAAAGATGAATGATTTTTTGAAAGAATTGGGAGAATTGGCGGAAATCAATGAGCCGGTAAGTGAAACCTATTATAAAGGAAGTGAGCGTATAGATACCATAACTCCCAAATATGCTTTATTGAGTACCCATGCCGGAAGGCGTACATTTATCTGTAATGCTCTTGCGCTCGGTATTCCTGCCCAGGTTATTATGAAATGGACAGGACACAGTGATTATAAGGCGATGAAACCTTATATAGATATTGCTGATAATGTTAAGGCGAACGCCATGAACAAGTTTAATCAACTATAATGTATAGATTGCATGGAAAAGGAAATAACAACCCTCATTCCTCAATACGGAGAACTGAACAGAATCTGCAAAGACTGGATTGTAAGCCATACTTTCTCTTTTGAAAAGCAGAAATTCATCGTTGATTTCTACTCGGAATGGAGCGATATAAAGGCTTTTGAACAAGCTATCCTTGAACTGGTGCTTCATACACCGCCAGAACCATGTACCCTGCTGCTGAAAAGCCTGAAAAAGGAAGTCAAAGAATACACACGGCTTTATGAATCTTACCGCCTTCCCAATGACGAGGTAATCATGCGTGTATGTAACCAATATGCAGACAGCTATAAGGAAGCCATCAAGGAAGAGATGGAAGAGGTGAACAGGCTGCGCAAACCGATGAACGAAGCCAACAACCGCTATGATTCCATCGGCT
>ERZ835880.582-NODE-582-length-37621-cov-84.613294_pt1 | contig 37621 bp, 30 predicted proteins | sample MGYA00519944_ERZ835880 | MGnify/ENA primary metagenome ERZ835880 (study PRJEB31850, sample SAMEA3708787) | human gut metagenome | biome: human gut; feature: human-associated habitat; material: faeces | place: China | collected 2014 ... | reverse complement strand
GGTCAACGCCCCGGGGATTTTTTGTTTGTATACCTCTGATTGGTTGGTATGCTTCAGCAGCTATTTATATACCTCTGAAAAAAACGGGCAGATAACTTTAAAATATAAAAAATATATTTGCTTTCTAGGGATTATCAATATTTATTTGTATCTTTGTCGCCCGGTTTATATAGTATTGTAATTGGAAAAGTTAACTACATATCAGGTTGAATTGAAGAATATGAGAGAAGATTCATGTACTTATGAATATTCTCTGGGTGATTCTTTCTTTGCAAGTATCGAGGCTCCTGAAATCCAGAAAGGCGATTTAAAGGCAGTTCTGAAGGTAAAGAAAGGTATTGCTACGTATGCCTTGGATTTTCACATTGAAGGAACAGTGGTGGTTCCGTGCGACCGCTGCCTGGATGATATGGAAGTTGAGGTAGAAACCGATGATTCATTGAAAGTAAAACTGGGAGCGGAATATTCGGAGGAAGAAGATCTCATTATCGTTCCGGAAGAAGACGGATTTATCAACGTCGCCTGGTTTATGTATGAGTTTATCGCGTTGAGCCTTCCAATGAAACATGTGCATGCTCCGGGAGAATGCAATGAGGAGATGATGGGGACATTGAGCCAGCATTTGCGGGTAATGTCTGGAGAAGAGGAAGACCTGGAAGATAACTGGGGCGAAGACACGGAAGAAGATGCCGGCGACAAGGGAATTGATCCCCGCTGGAATGAACTGAAGAAAATATTGAATAATAATTAAATAAATTTTAGAAAAATGGCACATCCTAAAAGAAGACAATCAAAAACGAGAACTGCTAAGAGAAGAACTCATGATAAGGCAGTTGCTCCTACTTTAGCTATCTGCCCTAACTGCGGCGAATGGCATGTTTATCACACAGTATGTGGAGCTTGCGGTTATTATAGAGGTAAATTAGCAATCGAAAAAGAAGCTGCTCTCTAATCTGAGCGCTTTCCGTTGAACATGTTTGTGTGATCATGAAAGAATAAAGCCGGAGAGCTTTCGGCTCTTCCGGCTATATTTTTTTTATCAGCAAACGAAATTATGAAATGATGGAAAAAATAAATGCTGTAATTACTGGAGTCGGTGGATATGTACCCGACTATGTTTTGACCAATGAAGAGTTGTCAAGAATGGTCGATACCAACGATGAGTGGATCATGACTCGTATCGGAGTGAAGGAAAGACGTATTCTGAATGAAGAAGGTTTGGGTACTTCTTATTTGGCGCGTAAGGCTGCAAAACAACTGATGCAGAAAACCAACTCTGATCCGGATTCGATAGACTGTGTAATTGTTGCCACTACTACTCCTGACTATCATTTCCCTTCAACTGCGTCAATCCTGTGCGATAAACTGGGTTTGAAGAATGCCTATGCATTCGATTTGCAGGCTGCCTGCAGTGGCTTCTTGTATGCCATGGAAACAGCTGCAAGCATGATTCAGTCTGGCCGTCATAAAAAGATCATTATTGTGGGGGCTGATAAGATGTCGTCAATGGTGAACTATTCAGACCGTGCTACCTGCCCTATTTTCGGTGATGGAGCCGCTGCCTGCATGGTAGAAGCTACTACTGAAGATTACGGTATCATGGACTCTATATTGCGTACAGACGGTAAAGGACTTCCGTTCCTTCACATGAAAGCCGGTGGTTCTGTTTGTCCTCCTTCTTACTTTACAATCGACAATAAGATGCATTATCTGTATCAGGAAGGAAGAACCGTATTCAAGTATGCGGTATCAAACATGTCGGATGTAACTGCTGAGATTGCTTCCCGCAACGGCTTGAACAAAGACAACATCGACTGGATTGTTCCTCATCAGGCTAACATGCGAATCATCGACGCGGTGGCTTCACGCCTGGAAGTTCCTTTGGACAAAGTAATGATCAATATCCAGCGCTACGGTAATACCAGTGCCGGTACCTTGCCGCTGTGCCTGTGGGATTTTGAAAAACAATTGAAGAAAGGCGACAACATTATCTTCACAGCAATGGGTGCCGGATTTACATGGGGCGCTACTTATGTGAAGTGGGGATATGATGGTAATAAATAATCAAAGAAAGAATTCTATGACACTGATAAAAAACGCATCCCAACCCGGTGCGTTTTTTTGTCTGTAAACTAAAATATATTTATGCACAAAGCCGGATTTGTAAACATTGTGGGTAATCCGAATGTCGGAAAGTCTACTCTAATGAATTTGCTGGTGGGCGAACGTATCTCGATTGCCACCTTCAAGGCGCAGACAACCCGTCACCGTATCATGGGAATCCTGAATACGGATGACATGCAGATTGTCTTCTCTGATACTCCGGGCGTGTTGAAGCCTAATTATAAGCTTCAGGAGTCTATGCTGAATTTTTCAGAGTCGGCGCTGGTAGATGCAGATGTGCTGCTCTACGTGACCGATACCATTGAAAAACCGGACAAGAATGCGGATTTTATGGAGAAAGTGCGCCAGCTGACAGTACCGGTTTTGCTGCTGATCAATAAAATAGACCTTACCAACCAGGAAGCACTGGTGAAACTGGTGGAGGAATGGCATGAGATGCTTCCGAATGCGGAAATCATTCCTATCTCGGCAAAGGCGAAGTTCAATGCCGACGTGGTGATGAAGCGCATCAAGGAGCTGATTCCGGACTCTCCTCCTTATTTCGGAAAAGACCAGTTGACCGACAAGCCAGCCCGCTTCTTTGTGACTGAAATCATCCGTGAGAAGATCCTGCTGTATTACGACAAGGAGATTCCTTATGCGGTAGAGGTGGTGGTAGAGCAGTTCAAGGAAGACGCGAAAAGCATCCACATCAATGCGGTGATTTACGTGGAACGTGAGTCGCAGAAGGGAATCATCATCGGACACCAGGGAAAAGCCCTGAAGAAGGTTGCGACCGAGGCACGGAAGACTTTGGAACATTTCTTCCAGAAGTCGATATATTTGGAGACTTTTGTAAAAGTAGATAAAGACTGGAGAAGCTCTGACAAGGAGCTGAAAAACTTCGGTTATCAGTTAGATTAAGAATATCGGCTGTGACAGCCGTAAATGAATGAAAATGATATGGGAAATTTAGTAGCAATCGTAGGACGTCCCAATGTGGGAAAGTCGACACTGTTTAATCGTCTGACCAAAACGCGTCAGGCTATTGTGAATGAACAGGCCGGTACGACCCGCGACCGCCAGTACGGAAAATCGGAGTGGCTCGGAAAAGAGTTCTCTGTAGTAGATACCGGGGGATGGGTAGTGAACTCGGACGATGTGTTCGAAGAAGAAATTCGCAAGCAAGTAGGACTGGCGATCGAAGAAGCGGATGTGATTTTGTTCGTGGTGGATGTAATGAACGGGGTAACCGACCTGGATATGGAGGTAGCCTCTATTCTGCGCCGCTCGAAGACTCCGGTCATCATGGTTGCCAACAAGACTGATAACAACGACCTGCAGTATAATGCCGCAGAGTTTTATTCATTGGGATTGGGCGATCCGTATTGTATCTCTGCGCTCAGCGGAAGCGGTACTGGAGATTTGCTCGACCTGATTCTGACCAAATTCAAGAAGGATGTGGAAGATATCATCGAAGAGGATATCCCCCGTTTTGCGGTAGTCGGTCGTCCGAATGCCGGAAAATCTTCGATTGTCAACGCGTTTATCGGTGAGGAACGCAACATCGTGACAGATATTGCCGGAACTACCCGCGATTCTATCTATACGCGCTATGACAAGTTTGGATTTGATTTCTACCTGGTAGATACTGCCGGTATCCGTAAGAAAAACAAGGTGAGTGAAGATCTGGAATATTATTCAGTCATCCGTTCTATCCGTGCCATTGAAAACTCTGACGTATGTATCCTGATGCTGGATGCTACCCGGGGTATTGAAGGACAGGACCTGAATATCTTCTCTTTGATCAACCGTAACCAGAAAGGTCTGGTGGTAGTGGTGAACAAATGGGACCTGGTGGAAGATAAATCGGCCAAGGTGATGAAGAACTACGAGGAAGCCATCCGCAACCGTTTTGCGCCTTTTACCGACTTCCCGATCATCTTTGCTTCGGCATTGACCAAACAGCGTATTTTCAAGGTGCTGGAGATGGCTAAGGAGGTTTATCAGGCACGTACGACACGTATCTCTACTTCTCGCCTGAACGAAGAGCTGCTGCCGTTGATCGAGGCATATCCGCCACCATCCAACAAGGGTAAGTATATCAAGATTAAATACATCACGCAGCTGCCGAATACACAGGTGCCTTCGTTTGTGTTCTTTGCCAACTTGCCTCAGTATGTGAAAGAGCCTTACAAGCGCTTCCTGGAGAACAAGATGCGTGAGCGCTGGAAACTTTCGGGTACTCCGATCAACTTGTTTATCCGTCAGAAATAAACCGTTCCTGCCGGCCTGAGGGCTGCTGGAAGGGATCAAAATAAAACCTCCCCCGGATATGCGGACCGCATCATCCGGGGGAGGTTTTTGTGTAAGGTCCGGAAGACCTTACGGAGATTATTTCGCTGACTTCTCTTTCCCTTTATTCTCTTCCGTACGTACCTTCTGCAACAGGTCGGAAGCGAAGATGAAGTTGTTCAGCCGTTCGTTGGTCGCAGTAAACACATCGTCTTTGGTACCTTCCCATTCTTTGTTTCCCTGATAGATGTAGAGAATGCTGTCGCCGATACCCAGTACCGAGTTCATGTCGTGGGTATTGATGACCGTAGTCATGTTGTATTCTGTGGTAATGTCATGAATCAGTTCGTCGATGACCAGTGAAGTCTTAGGGTCCAGTCCCGAGTTGGGCTCGTCGCAAAACAGGTACTGGGGCTGTAAGGCAATGGCACGTGCGATGGCCACACGCTTCTGCATACCTCCACTGATTTCTCCCGGATACTTGTTCTGGGCATCAATCAGGTTGACACGGTCCAGACAGAACTGTGCCCGCTTTACCCGTTCGCGGTATGTCATGGTCGAGAACATGTCCAGCGGAAACATGACATTCTCCAATACGCTCTGCGAGTCGAACAAGGCGGCACTCTGGAAGATCATTCCCATTTCCCGTCTCAGGGCCTTTTTCTCTTTTTTCCCCATCGATGTCAGGTCGCGTCCGTCGTAGAGTACCTCTCCCTTCTCGGGGGTGAGCAGACCTACCAGACATTTCATCAGCACGGTCTTGCCCGAACCGCTCTGTCCGATGATCAGGTTGGTCTTTCCGTTTTCAAAAGTAAAGTTGATATCATTCAACACCGTACGGTCTTCGAATGACTTATAAAGTGATTTAATCTGTATCATCCCATTAACAATTGAGTAAGTATTAAGTCGGAAAACAAAATCAGTATGCTGCTTGACACGACAGCATCTGTACTGGCTTTTCCTACAGCGATGGAGCCTCCTTCTACCGTATATCCGAAATAGGCGGATACGCTGGCAATGATGAAGGCGAAGAACAGCGACTTGATGAAGCTGCACCAGATATACCATTCCACGAAACAGTACTGGAGTCCGTATTCAAGGTCGGTGGCATTCATGATTCCGGCGAACCAGGCTGTACAGAACGCTCCGATGATACCGGCGAATATACTGAAAATAACCAGGAACGGAATCATGGTCATCAGTCCCATGATTTTTGGGAGAATCAGGTAAGAGGCCGAGTTCACTCCCATGATTTCAAGGGCATCGATCTGCTGGGTGACGCGCATGGTTCCGATTTCGGAGGCAATGTTCGACCCTACCTTACCGGCCAGGATCAGACACATGATGCTCGAGGAGAACTCCAGCAACAGGATCTCACGGGTAGTATATCCTACCACAAAGCGTGGCATCCACGGACTTTCGATGTTCAGCTTGATCTGGATACAGATCACCGCTCCGATGAAAAATGAAATAAGCAACACGATACCGATGGAGTTGATTCCCAGCTGGGCCATTTCGCTGACGTACTGTTTGAAATACATCCGGAACCGCTCCGGGCGGGCAAAAACCCTTCCCATCAGCATCAGGTATTTCCCGAAAGTTGTAATTGGTTTAAGCATATAATTTTCTGTTTATATACACGTTTATATACACGGTTGGTTTTAAAATGTGACAGATGTGGAATCTGAATTTTACACAAAAATACTGCTTTTTAGCTATAATATAATAAAAGTAGGGTGAAAATAAAGGGAATGACCATATTACCCAAGATTTTTACTACTTTTGTAGCAGTTTAATGAATGATTATGGCAGAATTGGAAAATCAGCATACTGCGGAAAAATTTGAACTTCCGTCTGACGGGCGCATGGTGCTCCGTACGGAAAATCTGGTGAAAAAATACGGCAAGCGTACGGTGGTAAGTCATGTTTCCATTAATGTGAAACAGGGGGAAATCGTGGGATTGCTGGGCCCGAACGGTGCCGGCAAGACAACTTCTTTTTATATGACAACCGGTTTGATTGTGCCGAATGAAGGGCATATCTATCTGAACGACCAGGATATCACGGATTATCCGGTATACAAGCGTGCCCAGAACGGTATCGGCTACCTGGCACAGGAGGCTTCGGTCTTCCGCAAGATGAGTGTGGAGGACAATATCGCTTCGGTGCTGGAACTGACCAAGACTTCCAAGGAGTACCAGAAGGAAAAACTGGAAAGCCTGATTGCCGAGTTCCGTCTTCAGAAAGTGCGCAAGAACCTGGGTGACCAGCTTTCGGGAGGAGAAAGACGACGTACCGAAATCGCGCGCTGTCTGGCCATCGACCCGAAGTTCATCATGCTGGACGAGCCTTTTGCCGGTGTCGACCCGATTGCCGTGGAAGATATCCAGCACATCGTATGGAAGCTGAAGGACAAGAACATCGGTATCCTGATTACCGACCACAACGTGCAGGAAACCTTGAGTATTACTGACCGTGCCTATCTGCTGTTCGAAGGCAAGATCCTGTTCCAGGGAACTCCGGAGGAACTGGCCGAAAACAAGATTGTGCGCGAGAAATATTTGAGTAACAGTTTCGTGCTCCGCAGAAAGGACTTCCAGGCACGGGATATACGTGAATGATGCCTGTGCGGTGCCTCTCCTCAATACTTATCGGGTAAATACGGTTGTACTCCCTTCACGGCAGGTGGAGGAGGTGCTTTGTAGTGTCTCTCTGGTATCCTTCTGCTCCGAAAAAGAAGGATGTAACCAAACAAACTGAAAAAAAACTTTGTCTGTTTGGTAGTTGAAAGATTAAACATTATTTTTGCAACCTCGTTGAGTATATTTTTGAAAAATATTAATAATTAAATAAATAAGTCGGAAATGAATATTTCATTGCAAAACGTAAACAATGTAAGCGCAGTGCTTACAGTACAGATTGAAAAAGCTGACTATCAGGTACAGGTTGATAAGTCATTGAAGACTCTTCGTCAGAGAGTAAATATGCCGGGATTCCGTAAAGGAATGGTTCCTATGGGACTGATCAAGAAGCAGTACGGCGTTTCTGTGCTGATCGAAGAAGTTGATAAGCTGATGCAGGAAAAGGTGGGTGAGTATATCCGCGAAAACAAAGTGAACATGCTGGGTACTCCGCTGCCGAAAGAAAATAACGTAAACTTTGAGACAGATGAAAACTTCGAATTCTCTTTCGATATCGCTCTGGCTCCTGAATTCAATGTAGAACTGTCTGCTGCTGACACTGTAGATTACTACGATATCGAAGTAACAGACGCAATGGTAGACCAGCAGGTGAAGATGTATACTCAGCGCACTGCCAAATACGACAAGGTAGAAGAGTATCAGGAAAACGACATGCTGAAAGGTCTGCTGGCTGAGCTGGATGAAAACGGCAGCACAAAAGAAGGCGGTATCCAGGTAGAAGGTGCAGTAATGATGCCTTCTTACATGAAGAACGATGACCAGAAGGCTATCTTCAACGGTGCAAAGACAAACACTGTACTGGTATTCAATCCTTCTGTAGCATTCGATAACAACGAAGCAGAACTGGCTTCTCTGTTGAAGATCCAGAAAGAAGAAGTGGCTGCACATGCAGGTAACTTCAGCTTCCAGATTGAAGAAATCACTCGTATGATTCCGGGTGAACTGAACCAGGAACTGTTCGACCAGGTATTGGGCGAAGGCAAGGCTTCTAACGAAGAAGAATTCCGTGCACAGATCAAGGAAACTATCGCAGGACAGTTTGCAGCTGACAGCGACTATAAGTTCCTGATCGATGTACGCAACTATATCGTAAACAAGATCGGTAAACTGGAATTCGCAGACGATCTGATGAAACGTATCATGTTGGAAAACAACAAGGAAAAAGGTGAAGAATTCGTTTCTGAACACTACGAAAAGAGCCTTGAAGAACTGACATGGCACCTGGTAAAAGAAAAACTGGTTGCAGCAAACAACATCAAGGTAGAACAGGCTGACGTAAACGAAATGGCTAAGGAAGCTACTCGTGCTCAGTTTGCTCAGTACGGTATGATCAACGTTCCTGAAGAACTGTTGGAAAACTACTCTAAGGAAATGTTGAAGAAACGTGAAAGCGTTGAAGCTTTGGTGAACCGTGTGATTGAGTCAAAACTTTCTGAAATCCTGAAAGGCCAAGTAACATTGAACCACAAAGCTGTATCAGCAGAAGAATTTAATAAAATGTTTCAGTAATTCTCTCCGGTGAATATATGACTGGAGCAAATTGCTAAAACTTACTAAAAGAGAAGCTTTAGACTCAATTTTTTTCCGTTGAAGAACCAGGTTTTGTACTTTTGTTCTCTCGGAAAAGCGGAGTCGAAGGCTTCTCTTTTATTATTTATCCTAAAATATGTGCTATTTATGAATGATTTTAAAAAATTCGCGACCAAGCATTTGGGAATGAGCAGTATGGTGCTCGATGACGTGATCAAATCGCAGGCCGGATATCTTAATCCTTATATCCTGGAAGAACGTCAGCTTAATGTGACTCAGCTCGATGTGTTCTCACGCCTGATGATGGATCGTATCATTTTCCTGGGAACTGAAATCAATGATTATACAGCCAATACGCTGCAGGCACAGTTGCTTTATCTGGACTCGGTAGATTCGGGAAAGGATATTTCTATTTATATCAACTCGCCGGGCGGATCGGTATATGCCGGACTGGGCATTTATGACACCATGCAGTTTATCAGCAGTGATGTGGCAACCATCTGTACCGGAGTAGCCGCTTCTATGGCTGCGGTGCTGCTGGTTTCCGGTAAGGAAGGAAAGCGTTCGGCACTGACTCACTCTCGTGTCATGATTCATCAGCCGATGGGAGGTGCACAGGGACAGGCTTCTGACATCGAAATTACTGCCCGTGAAATCCAGAAATTGAAAAAGGAACTTTATTCAATCATTGCAGAACATTCGCATACTGATTTCGACAAGGTGTGGGCCGACTCTGACCGTGATTACTGGATGACAGCGGCTGAAGCCAAGGAATATGGCATGATTGATGAAGTGCTTTCTCGTAAGCCTTCGCTCTAATACGAGATTGTGGGACTTTAATAATTAAACTACATTGGAAGATAAGTCAACGAAAAAGAATAAACGGCGCTGCAGTTTCTGCGGACGCACGGAAGATGAAGTGGGCTTCCTGATTACCGGGATGAACGGCTGTATTTGCGACAGCTGTTCGGAACAGGCGCACGAGATTGTGCAGGAAGCCATGCAACAGAAAGGAAAGGCTGGGAACCTGAATTTGTCGGAACTTCCCAAGCCGAAAGATATCAAGGACTTTCTTGACCAGTATGTGATTGGTCAGGATGACGCTAAACGGTATTTGTCGGTAGCGGTATATAACCACTACAAGCGCCTGCTGCAGCCCAGCAGCAAGGATGATGTGGAGATTGAGAAGTCGAACATCATCATGGTAGGTAGTACCGGTACGGGAAAGACATTGCTGGCACGTACGATTGCCAAGCTGCTGCACGTACCTTTTACCATTGTGGATGCTACGGTGCTGACCGAAGCCGGTTATGTGGGTGAGGACATTGAAAGTATCCTGACCCGTCTGCTCCAGGCTGCCGACTATAATGTGCCTGAGGCTGAAAGAGGCATTGTGTTTATCGATGAAATAGATAAGATTGCCCGCAAGGGAGACAATCCTTCGATTACCCGTGACGTGAGCGGTGAAGGAGTGCAGCAGGGATTGCTGAAACTGCTGGAAGGCTCTATCGTGAATGTACCTCCACAGGGAGGACGCAAGCATCCGGAACAGAAACTGATTCCGGTCAATACAAAGAACATTCTGTTCATCTGTGGCGGAGCTTTCGATGGCATTGAACGGAAGATTGCCCAGCGCCTGAACGCCAATGTGGTGGGTTACAGCGCTGCCAAGGAAACCGTGAAGATTGACCGCTCGAACCTGATGCAGTACATTGCTCCGCAGGACCTGAAGTCGTTCGGACTGATTCCTGAAATTATCGGACGTCTGCCGATTCTGACCTATCTGAATCCGCTTGACCGTACGGCGCTGCGCAATATCCTGACCGAGCCCAAGAACTCCATTATCAAGCAATATGTCAAATTGTTTGAAATGGATGGAGTAAAACTGGAGTTCCAGCCGGAGGTATTGGAATACATTGTCGACAAGGCGGTGGAATATAAGCTGGGAGCACGTGGCCTTCGCTCTATCGTGGAAACTATCATGATGGATACGATGTTTGAGATACCTTCTCATCATACCGATTCATTTGTAGTGACACTGGAATATGCACAGGAGCAAATGAACAAGGCAAACCTGTCTCGGCTACAGATGGCTTAATTGCGAAAAGAAGTGATGAAAAAGTAATTTTTTGTGTAAAATATTCTCTGAAATAGTTGCGTAATATCGAAAGTTGTTTATAACTTTGTTATATACGAAGTTTCAAAAAGAGACTTTTATCTGAATATTATAGAGAATCACTAAAACAATTAAGACAATGGCAGACCACATCAATTTAACGGAGCAGTTGAAAAAGTATTTTGGTTTTGATACCTTTAAGGGGAATCAGGAGGCTATCATCAAGAATCTGCTGGCCGGAAAGGATACTTTTGTCCTCATGCCTACGGGAGGAGGTAAATCACTGTGTTATCAATTGCCTTCTTTGCTTATGGAGGGTACGGCAATTGTGATATCGCCCTTGATTGCTCTGATGAAGAATCAGGTAGATGCCATGCGGAACTTCAGTGAAGAAGATGGTGTGGCGCACTTTATCAACTCTTCTTTGACGAAAGCTGCCATTGATCAGGTGAAATCAGATATAAAGGCTGGTAAGACGAAATTGCTGTATGTGGCGCCGGAATCGCTGACAAAGGAAGAAAATGTGGACTTTCTCAAACACGTGAAGATTTCTTTCTATGCGATCGATGAAGCGCACTGTATTTCGGAATGGGGACATGATTTCCGACCCGAATATCGCCGCATCCGACCGATTATCAATGAAATCGGAAAGGCTCCGGTGATTGCTCTGACAGCAACCGCTACTCCTAAGGTGAAGATGGATATCCAGAAGAACCTGGGAATGGTGGATGCTACGGAGTTCCGTTCTTCGTTTAACCGTCCTAATTTATATTACGAGGTACGTCCGAAAACAAATAATGTAGACAAGGACATTATTCGTTTTATCAAACAGAATGAAGAGAAGTCGGGTATTATTTATTGCTTGAGCCGTAAGAAGGTGGAAGAGCTTGCCGAAATCTTGCAGGCAAACGGAATCAAGGCGCGTCCTTATCATGCAGGAATGGACTCTGCCACACGTAATGCCAATCAGGATGCTTTCCTGAAGGAGGATGTGGATGTGATCGTGGCTACGATAGCCTTTGGAATGGGAATCGACAAACCGGATGTGCGCTTTGTGATTCATTATGATGTTCCAAAGAGCCTGGAAGGTTACTATCAGGAAACCGGACGGGCCGGACGAGACGGGGGAGAAGGTCGCTGCATTACGTTTTATTCAAACAAAGACCTGCAGAAACTGGAGAAGTTCATGCAGGGAAAGCCTGTGTCTGAACAGGAGATAGGAAAGCAACTGCTGCTGGAAACGGCTGCATACGCAGAGTCGTCGTTGTGCCGCAGAAAGATATTGTTGCATTATTTTGGTGAAGAATATACAGAAGATAATTGTGGTAATTGTGATAACTGTTTAAATCCGAAAAAACAAGTGGAGGCTCAGGATTCATTGTGTGCAGTGATTGAAACAATCATTGCGGTTAAAGAAAATTTCAAACAAGATTATATTATAGATGTGCTTCTGGGTAAGGAGACATCTGAAGTGTTGGCTCATAAACACGAAGACTTGGATGTCTTCGGTTCAGGAATGGGGGAAGATGAGCGGTTGTGGAACGCTGTAATCCGTCAGGCATTGATTGCCGGCTATTTGAGCAAGGATGTGGAAAACTACGGTCTGCTGAAAGTGACTCCCGAAGGACATAAGTTCCTGAAAAAGCCTAAGTCTTTCAAGATTGTGGAAGATACAGACTTCGATGAGGAGGAAGTGGAAGAGGTTCCGATGCGGAGCGGTGCTTCGTGTGCAGTGGATCCGGGACTGTTCTCCATGCTGAAGGACTTGCGTAAGAAGATGTCGAAAAAACTGGATGTGCCGCCTTATGTGATTTTCCAGGATCCGTCTTTGGAAGCGATGGCGACGATTTATCCGGTTACGCTGGAAGAACTGCAGAATATTCCGGGAGTGGGAGCCGGAAAGGCGAAACGTTACGGACAGGAGTTCTGTGATTTGATCAAGAAGCATTGTGAGGAAAATGAAATCGACCGTCCGGAGGATCTGCGCGTACGTACCGTAGCCAACAAGTCGAAACTGAAGGTTTCCATTATTCAGAGCATCGACCGTAAGGTGGCACTGGATGACATTGCCGTAGCAAAGGGCATCGAGTTCGGTGAACTGCTGGACGAGATAGAGGCAATCGTATATTCGGGTACCAAACTGAATATCGATTATTTCCTGGAAGATGTGATGGATGAAGACCACATGCTGGATATCTACGACTACTTCAAGGAATCGACCACGGATAAGATTGATGATGCGATGGATGAACTCGGCGCTGACTATACAGAAGAAGAGATTCGTCTGGTACGTATCAAGTTTATTTCGGAAATGGCCAATTAATAACCGGTTGTATCCGGTACATGATAAAAAAGGCACTGCCGCGGATATTGCCGGCTGTGCCTTTTTTCTGTAATACAACTTCCGTACATTCCGGCTTGTCTATCTGGAAAGTAGCGGGAAAAAGAAAAATAATCACGACATATATTGTCGAAAAATATGTTAATCCGACTGGGCGGTTTGGAGAAAATTGCGTATATTTGCACGCAATAAAATTCTAAAACGCATAAAGCCATATGTCATTTATTGCAGATAAAATCGTAATGGATGGATTAACTTACGATGACGTATTGTTGATCCCAGCCTATTCAGAAGTTCTTCCTAAAGCAGTCGAGTTGTCGACCAAGTTTTCACGCAACATTGAGTTAAAAATTCCGTTTGTGACAGCAGCCATGGATACTGTGACTGAAGCACAGATGGCAATTGCCATTGCTCGCGAAGGAGGTATTGGTGTTATTCATAAGAATATGTCAATCGAGGAGCAGGCACGCCAGGTAGCTATCGTTAAACGTGCTGAGAACGGAATGATTTACGACCCTGTAACCATCAAGAGAGGTTCTACCGTAAAAGATGCGCTGGATATCATGGCAGAATACAAAATCGGTGGTATTCCTGTGGTGGATGATGAAAACTACCTCGTAGGTATCGTAACCAACCGTGACCTCCGTTTTGAAAAGGATATGTCAAAACGCATCGATGAGGTAATGACAAAGGACAACATCGTGACTACCGATCAGGCAACAGACATGGAAACTGCATCAAAGATCCTGCAGGAAAATAAAATTGAAAAATTGCCGGTAGTTGATAAAGATGGCAAACTGGTGGGATTGATTACTTATAAAGACATTACTAAGGCCAAAGATAAACCGATGGCTTGCAAGGATGCCAAAGGACGCTTGCGCGTAGCTGCAGGTGTAGGTGTAACTGCCGATACTTTGCAGCGTATGGAAGCATTGGTAAACGCCGGTGCGGATGCCATCGTAATTGATACAGCTCACGGACATTCATACTCTGTAATCGAAAAACTGAAAGAAGCTAAGAAACGTTTCCCGGATATTGATATCGTAGTAGGTAATATCGCTACGGGTGAAGCTGCCAAGATGCTGGTTGAAGCTGGTGCTGATGCAGTGAAAGTCGGAATCGGTCCGGGTTCAATCTGTACTACACGTGTGGTAGCCGGAGTGGGTGTACCTCAGTTGACTGCCGTATATGATGTGGCAAAAGCCCTGGAAGGTACAGGTGTGCCTTTGATTGCAGACGGTGGATTGCGTTACTCAGGTGATGTGGTAAAAGCATTGGCTGCCGGAGGATACAGCGTAATGATCGGTTCACTGGTTGCCGGTACAGAAGAATCACCGGGTGATACAATTATCTTCAACGGACGTAAGTTTAAGTCATACCGTGGTATGGGTTCTTTGGAAGCTATGGAAAACGGTTCAAAAGACCGCTACTTCCAGGGAGGTACAACTGACGTGAAGAAACTGGTTCCGGAAGGTATCGCTGCCCGTGTACCGTATAAAGGAAGCCTGTATGAGGTAATCTATCAGCTGGTAGGTGGTCTGCGTGCCGGAATGGGTTACTGTGGAGCGCATAACATTACTGAACTGCATAATGCCAAGTTCACCCGTATCACGAATGCCGGTGTGCTGGAAAGCCATCCGCACGACGTGGCAATCACCAGTGAAGCTCCTAACTACAGCCGTCCACAGTAAGGATGGATAATCAGAAATAGACAATACTCTCATTCTGGGCATGGTGGAAGAGTTGCAGCAGCATGGCTACTGCAATTCTCCCATGATGTTCAGAATGTTTTTTTAATAAGGAAACCCTAAATGATGCCAGCGACTAAAATCATTCTGTTGGCAGGAATGTTGACCTTCCTGTCCTGTCTGCACACTAAAGCGGAAAATGAACGTATCACCCAAGAAGAATTTGAATGCTATCTTCGGGTGTTGCCGCCTTCTGCCCCATTGAAAGAAAAGTGGGAGAATTTTATGATGCTGAAGTTGAAGGCTGCCGATGCGAGAGCAAGGGGGTGGGACACTCTTCCTTCTTTTATTCAGCTTTATAAGTCTCTTCAGGGTAGCGTACTGAAATCGTTGTTGCTGGCTTCGGAGAAGTCGGGCCAGGTACCTGCCGCCAAGGGTACAGAGAGAGAGCCGTTGACATGGGTGCGCCTGGAGCAGTATGCGTATCCGCTGGCACAGCATGCCACTCGGAAGGAAGAACGTATGGCAGTCTGCTACATGGACTCCGTGTATGGAGCATTACAGCAACAGTCTGCAGCCTCTTTCCCCAGATGCCGTCATACGCTGACGTGGTATCCCGAAGAAATATTGCTGCAGGAATTTATCTCGCAGACTACTTCGACTCCGGCCAATCAATATTCCAAACCCTTTTATTCGCCGCTGGGGCTGCATATTATCCGTGTCATCGACCGGAAGGTGGCCTGTGATTCTCCCGAAGAGGGAAACCGGTCGGTAAAGGATGCCTGGAAGACGCATAAAGAACTGAATGCCGATGCGTATGAGAAATGGAAAAACAGTTGGACTCCGAGCGACAACGAACGGATTCAGGCCCGGTTGAAGACCGTGCGCGACAGTCTGCTGGCCGTTTGCTGGGATCAGTACAACCTTCTTTCTCTTCCTCAGCAAATTCCGGATGATTCGCTCGACAGTTATTTCAGGCAGCATCAGGAGGAATATCGTTGGGAACTGCCGCATTTTAAAGGGGCCGTTATCTGGTGCAAAAACAAGAAAATGGCTTCGCGCATCAAGCGTTACCTGAAAAAGTGCGATCCCTCTGTATGGGACAAAGCCTTGTCGCGGCTGATGAAGGAAGATACAGGTATACAGGCACGGATGGAAACCGGGCTGTACCAGATTGGAAAGAATCCTTACGTAGACCGTCTGGCCTTCAAGTGCGGTACGTATCCCGAGGATGCTGCATACCCTTATGTCTTTGTCATGGGTAAGCGTCTGAAAAAGGGCCCTGAAGCCTTTTCCGATGTCTATGAAAAAGTAAGCAGAGATTACCGGAGATGGCTGCAACTGCAGCAAATTGCCTCGTTGAAGGAGCGTTTCCCCCTGGATTTTGATTCTGAGGTTTTAAAAACCGTTAATTGTAGCGGAAATAATTAATTATTAGTGTATCTTCGTTCATTAATTCAAAGCAAATGAAACGAATAGGCAAATATTTTTTTCTGATGACGGTCCTGTTGATGTTGGGTGCATGTAAAAATACAGTTGACCATAAAGGAAAGACTCCGCTGGTTGAGGCTGGAGGCAGTTTCCTGTATCAGGAAGATTTGCTGGCATCCATGCCCGCCGGTCTGCATGGAGAAGACAGCGTACATTTTGCACAGAAATACATCCGTAACTGGATAGAGGATGCATTGCTCTATCAGAAGGCAGAAGGAAATATCCCAGAGAACGTAAAGATTGATGAGCTGGTTGCCTCTTATCGCCGTGCCCTGATTATGCATACCTATCAGGAAGAACTGGTCAAACAGAAGGTCGGTGCCGAGATTACCGATGCGGAAATAGAACAATATTATACCCAGAATACCGGAATGTTCCGTGCCGATCAGCCTTATCTGAAAGGACTGTTCATTAAAGTGCCGCTGAATGTTCCGCATTTGAAACAGGTCCGTACCTGGTATAAGTCGAATACGCAGGAATCCATTGACAAACTGGAAAAATTCAGTATTGGAAATGCCGTGAGTTATGATTACTTTTACGACCGCTGGCAACCGCTTTCGGAAGTGGCTGCCAAACTTCCTCTGAAAGAACTGGATACGAATCCGAATTATCCGGACCGTAACCGGAACATTGAAGTCCGTGATACTGCATTCTGCTACCTGCTGCATGTAGAAGACTTCCTGCCGAAGGGGGAATTGTTGCCTTTGGAATTTGCAAAGAGTGAAATAAAAGAAATATTAATCAATCTGAAGCGTGTGAATTTTGTCAATAAGATGAAACAAGATTTGTATAACGAAGCTTCGGAAGACAATGACATTATTTATTATTATAGCAATGAATAAGTTTAAATTTGCCAAGGTCTATTTTTGTATACTGTTGTGTTGGGCCGGAATGTCTGTATACGCACAAGACAATGTAATAGATGAAGTAGTATGGGTGGTAGGTGACGAAGCCATCCTGAAGTCGGATGTGGAAAATGAACGGTTGAACGCCCAGTATGAAAACCGTCGTTTTACCGGCGACCCTTACTGTGTGATTCCAGAAGAACTGGCGGTACAGAAACTCTTCCTGCACCAGGCCGAAATCGACAGTGTGGTGGTTTCTGACCAGGAAGTGCTTCAGCAGGTTGAACAGCGTACTTCATGGCTTATTGACCAGATCGGTTCGAAGGAAAAAATGGAAGAATATTACAACAAGACCTTTACGCAGATCCGTGAAATGTTGCGTGAGAACATCCGTGACGGACTGACTGTACAGCAGATGCAGCAGAAAATCGTGGGTGACATCAAACTGACTCCGGCTGAGGTGCGTAACTATTTCAAGAAGTTGCCTGCCGACAGTATCCCGTTTGTACCCACTCAGGTAGAGGTACAGATCATTACTCAGGAACCGAAGATTGCGGAGGAAGAAATCGAACGGGTAAAGGCCCAGCTTCGTGAGTATACCGACCGAATCAATAAGGGAGAAACAACATTCTCTACACTGGCTCGTTTCTATTCAGAAGACCCGGGTACTGCACGTCGAGGCGGTGAAGGAGGGTTTACCGGACGAGGTGAGCTGGTTCCGGAATTTGCCAATGTGGTCTTTAACCTGACAGATACGAAGAAAGTTTCCAAGGTTTTTGAAACAGAGTTCGGTTTTCATATTGCACAGCTGATCGAGAAGCGCGGTGACCGTGTGAACTACCGTCACATTCTGTTGCGTCCGAAAGTCGACCAGAAACAGATTGATGCCGCATTGAGCCGTCTGGATTCCATTGCCGATGACATCCGCAAGAATAAATTCACCTTTGACGATGCTGCTACATGGATTTCGCAGGACAAGGAAACCCGTAACAACCATGGATTGCTGGCAAATCCTCAGACCAGTACCTCTCGTTTTGAAATGCAGCAGCTGGCTGGACTGGTATCGCAGGATGTGGCCAAGGTGGTAGAGGGAATGCAGATTGGTGAAATTTCCAAACCATTTACCATGATCAACTCTAAAGGTAAGGAAGTCTGTGCCATTGTGAAGTTGAAAAACCGTATTGACGGTCATAAGGCGACGATTACCGAAGACTATCAGCGTCTGAAAAGCATGGTAACCGCCAAGCGTAGCGAGGAAAAGATTCAGAAATGGATTGTGGAAAAACAGAAAACAACTTATGTACGCATCAATCCTTCATGGAGAAACTGTGATTTCAAGTATCCGGGATGGATTAAGGAATGATTGTAAAATTATTATATGCAAGGAAAATATAACCGAAAAAATAATAAAAGCGGGCATAGGATACTTGGGCTAAGTGTCCTGTGCCTGTTCGGCTTTTGCCTGTCCGTACAGCGTCCGGTACTGATGGCGCAGCAGACCGTACAGCAGCAGACAACTCCTAAGAAGCAGCAGCCCAAGAGCAAGGTCTATCTGTTGCATTCCGATCTGCTCCGTAAGGACTCCCGTCATCCGGATGCTCAGGTAGTGGTGGGAAACGTGGTTTTCCGTCACGACAGCGTGTATATGTATTGCGACAGTGCCTACTACTATGACCAGATTAGTTCATTCGAAGCGTTCAGTAATGTAAAGATGAATCAGGGAGATACCCTGTTCCTGTATGGTGACCGGCTTTACTATGACGGATATACGCAGATTGCCGAAGTGCGTATGAATGTACGTATGGAAAACCGGAACACGACGTTGCTTACCGATAGTTTGAACTATGACCGGGTATATAACCTGGGGTATTTTTTTGATGGCGGAACATTGATGGACGAACAGAACGTGCTGACTTCCGAGTGGGGACAGTACAGTCCTGCTACCAAGCAGTCTGTGTTCAACTATAATGTGAAGCTGGAGAATCCGCAGTTTACCCTGACATCCGATACTCTTCAGTACAATACCGAAAGCAAGGTGGCCAATATTGTAGGTCCTTCTGATATCTGGAGTGACAATAACCACATTTATTCTGAACTGGGTACGTATAATACCGTTACCGGAAAGGCTCATTTGCTGAACCGTTCCATCCTGACCAACGACGGGAAACAGTTGACCGGTGATACGCTTTTCTATGACCGGGATGCTGGTACGGGAGAAGCATTCCATAATATGGTGATGACGGATACCATCAATAAGAACATGATGACCGGTGAGTACGGATTCTATAACGAACGTACCAAATACGCATTTGCTACCGACCGTGCTGTCGGAATCGACTACTCACAGGGAGACAGTCTGTTCCTGCATGCCGATACCCTGATGATGAAGACGTTCCACCTGGAAACCGATTCCATGTTCCGTGAACTGAGGGCTTTCCATAAAGTGCGTTTTTACCGTACCGACCTGCAGGGAGTGGCCGACTCGCTGGTATTCTCTACCAAAGACAGTTGCCTGACCATGTATAAAGACCCTATTTTGTGGAATCAGAACCAGCAACTGGTAGGCGAGAAAATATGCATTTACATGAACGACAGTACGATAGACTGGGCCCATATCATCAACCAGGCGCTCTCGGTAGAACAGTTGGATTCACTGCTTTACAATCAGGTTACCGGAAAGGAAATGAAATCATACTTCCGCAACCGGCAAATGTATAAAACAGAAGTGATCGGTTCCGTACGCGTGGTTTATTATCCGATGGACTCCGACAGTACCCTGATTGGAATGAATGTATCGGAAACCAGTAAACTGGACATCTATCTTCAGAATCAGAAACTGGAGAAGATGGTGATGAGCCCGAAATCAAACGGAACTCTTTATCCGATGAATCAGATACCGCCGGGTACAGACCGTCTGGAAAACTTCGTGTGGTTCGATTATATACGTCCGCTGAACAAAGAAGATATCTTCAACTGGCGGACCAAGAAAGTGGAAGACCAGCTGAAGAAAAATGTGCGTGGTCCGGTAACACTGCCAAATCAGCATTTATTTGAAAAAAAGGAGGAATAAATTATGGGAATGTTTACAATGAAGAAACCTCGCGCGTATCATCATGAATACATTTATGTAGATGAACGCAAGGAAAAACTGCAGAAAATGGAAGAGTCTGCTAAACGTGACCTGGGAATGTTGCCTCCCAAGGAGTTTTCTCCCGAAGACATACGGGGAAAGTTTGTGGAAGGTACCACCTATCTGAAACGCCGTAAGGAAAGTGGAAGAAAGCCGTTGAGCTATGCCACCATCTTTGTGGCCATTGCCATTCTGCTGTACATACTGCATTATCTGGTAACCGGAGAATTCACCTTGTAAAATTGAGAAACGATGAGCGATGTAATCCGTTTGTTGCCCGACTCCGTCGCCAATCAGATTGCGGCAGGCGAAGTCATTCAGCGCCCGGCATCGGTGGTCAAGGAGCTGGTTGAAAATGCGATAGATGCCGGAGCTTCCCACATTGATGTGCTGGTTACCGATGCCGGTAAAACCTGCATTCAGGTAATTGACAATGGAAAAGGAATGTCCGAGACCGATGCCCGTCTCGCTTTTGAGCGGCATGCCACCTCCAAAATCCGTGAGGCTTCCGATCTGTTTGCACTGCATACCATGGGATTCCGTGGCGAAGCCCTTGCTTCGATTGCGGCAGTAGCCCAGGTGGAGTTACGCACCTGTCAGAAGGATGCCCAGCTCGGAACACTGATTACCCTGGCAGGGTCGAAAGTCGAAAGTCAGGAAACGGTAGCCTGCGCTCAGGGAAGCAATTTCTGTGTACGCAATCTGTTTTTCAACGTACCAGCCCGACGGAAGTTCTTGAAGTCGAACCAGACCGAACTGAGCAATATTCTGGCAGAGTTTGAAAGAATTGCCCTGGTGAACCCCGACGTATCCTTTACCCTTCATCACAATGATACAGAGATGCTGAATCTGCCGGCCATACAGTTGCGCCAGCGGATTATGGGGGTATTCGGGAAAAAACTGAACCAGGACCTGCTTTCCCTTGAGATAGAGACCACCATGGTGAAGATACATGGCTTTATCGGCAAGCCGGAAACCGCCCGTAAAAAAGGCGCCCGTCAGTTCTTCTTCGTCAATGGCCGTTATATGCGTCACCCTTATTTCCATAAGGCGGTTGCAGACGCATACGAAAACCTGATACCCGCCGGAGAACAAGTTTCGTATTTCATATACATGGAAGTCGATCCCGCCAATATCGATGTGAACATTCATCCTACAAAGACTGAAATTAAATTTGATAATGAGCAGGCCATCTGGCAGATTCTTTCTGCTGCGGTAAAGGAGACACTGGGACGCTTCAATGCCGTTCCATCCATCGATTTTGATACGGAAGGCATGCCCGAGATACCGGCTTTTGAGGCCTCTCCTTATGAAGGGGTACGCCCGCCTTCAACTTCGTTCGACCCGTCGTACAATCCTTTCAATGTCTCTTCGGCAGCTCCTCCCTCTTCTTATTCTCCTTCTTCAAGGGGACGCCATACGGCTACGGAATGGGAACCTCTGTTTCAGGGACTGGACAAGAAGGCAGCCGTGACACCGGACTGGGATACTCCGGCACAGTCTTTCCCGTCTGAAGAATGGGAACAGCCGGAAGAAACTCCTGCAGCTCCTTCCTTGTATGGGGCTGAATCGGGAGAGAACGTGATGGAAAAGTCTGCCCAGCATTATCAGTACAAAGGTTGTTATATTCTGACTTCCGTCAAGTCGGGACTGATGATTATCGACCAGCACCAGGCACATGTCCGCATCCTGTACGACCGCTATATGGAACAGATTTCCATGCGGAAGCACGCATCGCAGCGCATGCTTTTCCCCGACATGGTTCATTTCTCTCCGGCCGAGATACCTGTACTGGAGAGCATTATGGATGATTTGCAGTCACTGGGATTCGATTTGAGTAATCTGGGAGGCGGTTCTTATTCCATCAATGGCGTACCTGCCGGAATCGAGGGACTCAATCCGGAAAAACTCGTGGGAGATATGGTGCAGACAGCCATCGAAAAAGGATGTAAGGTAAAAGAAGAGGTACAGAGCATGCTCGCCCTTTCACTGGCTAAGGCAGCAGCCATTGTTCCTGGTCAGGTGCTGACGAATGAAGAAATGAACAACCTGGTTGACGAACTCTTTGCTCTGGCGACTCCCAACTATACACCGGACGGGAAGACCGTACTTTCTCTGCTGAAGGAAGACGACCTGGAAAAGATGTTTAAATAACCGTGAAGCAAATTTGCTTTCAGGAAACCGAGAGAGGCATTCAAAAAGTTCTCTGCCGGAGACTCCTGGCGAATGCGGCATAAAATATGAAAAAAGGAATATCCGGATGATTTCATTCCGGATGTTCCTTTTTCTTTTTGGTGCACTATTCTGCAATTTCCTTCGTAGATTATTTGAACCGTGACGTATCTACGGCCTCTCTTTTCTTCTCCTTATATCCGCCGAACTTCCAGGTAAACGAAATGCCGGCACTTCGGAAACTGGAATACTCATTAGTCACCCACTGGCGTGCATAACGTATCTCCGGGCAGGGCATCGAGGTCTGCAGAATATCCCGGCACCAGGTAGTCAGTACGGCGTTCCCTCCCCAAAAAGTATAACGGAGCGTAGCCGAAAGGTTGCCGCACGCAGGAATGTCGTAAATTCCCTGGATGGCACGTCCCTGCACCCGTCCGTCCACCGTCAGACGTACATCCGGCTTGCGGCTCAGCGTGAACGTATTGTTCAGTGATGCGATACCGAGCAACCGTTTGCGGTCGAAAGGAAGATCATAGAAATCCCCGTCTTTCTGCCGCATCCAGATTCCCAGGAGAGTCAGTCGTGAGTTGAGCCATTGCCCCATCTTAAAAGGGATGGAAGCCTGCAGACCCGCCTGCTGCTCGAAGTCGAAGTTCTGGAACTTGTATATTTCCAGGAGTTGATCGGGCGACTGGTAGAGAGTCTGCATGGACCGGTCTTTGGTGTGGTTGAACCAGAGGGTAAAGACATATTTGGACTTCAGGATATACGACAAAGAAGTCGCATACTCGATTTCAGGTTTCAGCAGCGGATTCCCCTGTAGTTCGCTGTACCCTCCGCCCATGTAAGACACCACATCCTGTACCGCCCAGTACTCGGGATAAGTTTTGTCACTGCTGAAATTGAGCTGGACAATGTGTCCGTCGGCAGGCAGATACGTAAGGTTCAGTACCGGATAACAGTCCCATTCCTTCCATACCGGTGTCCGATAATGCTCTGCTGCCAGCGAGAAATCCGCCATCAGTTTCTGTCCGGACGATTTGCTGAAGCCGGCATAGAAATTGAACGTCTGCTCCCTGCGGCGCGACTCAACATCCTCCGGTAGTACCGTATCTTCCTTCTTTTCTCCCATCTCATTGAAATACGTCTGATACGAATGATCCACAGTCGTGGTATATACCGCCCCGTAATTCAGGCCCCACCCGTTTTTCAGTGCGTGTTCCTGCGACAGAAAGAATTTCCAGGCATTGATACGCTGTCCGGCTTCGGTATAGAAATCGAGTTGCTGTTCCTCCATACGACTGTGCAGCAGCTGTTCATCGGGGGCATTGTACCAGGTAAACTCCGCTCCTGCCTTCATCCCAAAAGGAGTCTGATAATCCAGACGCCCGTTGTGCAGCCACGAAGTCTGCCGGGTCATGCTTTCTGCCATCTGCGTTCCCCGGGTATACTGCCCGATATGACTCGTCGTATATGAACCGTTGTACACCCCGCTCAGCGAGTGATTTTCTCCTAACTGATAGTCTGCTCCCAAGCGGAAGCTATGAGTATGGCTCCGTCCGTGTTTCTCCTCTTCGTTCTCGATAAGATGTGTAGACCCGTCGGCCTGCTGCCAGTGACGGGCTTCCTTATGCGTGGTAGTGAAACTTTCCCCGTGGCTATGATCGTAAAGCACATCCATGGACAACCGCTTCCCGTTGTATAACAGTGAGGCCCGTTCCTCAAACGAAGCCTCATAATTCTGGTCGTATTTCCCATAGATTTCCCCTTGTACCGTACCGGGAGTCTCCAGTGAATGACGCAGGCGGATATTGATCATGGCACCCCGTACCTGATAACGGGCAGGAGCCTGATACATCACTTCCACCCGTTCCATCCGGCTGGGAGGCAGGGATTTCAACAAGGCATAAAGCTGGCTGGTACTCATGTTGGTCACCTTACCGTCTATCACTACCGTTACTTCCTGCATGCCTAAAGTCAGTGCACCGTCTTGCTCAATGACACCCGGCAACTCCTTCAGGGCCTCGTAGACATTGTCTACCGGACGGTCCTTAATCATCTGCGGCAGGTCGTACTCCAGTTTACCGGCCGATGCCTTGACCACCGGTCGTTCACCCATTACCATGATTTCGGGAAGCTGTCGGAAAATACTGTCCATACGGGCATCTCCCGTCAGCAGACTGTCTGCCGGAAAAGACTGTGAAGCCTCTTTCCCGATTTCCTTTTGGGCAGAGAGCGGCAGCGCTACACACAGGCAGACTGCCGATAGCAATACATTTCGTCTCATCATTTTCTGTTCCACATTTTGTTTGGTCAATTTTCTTCGTCACCGCAAAAATACACGGAGATAACACAACTCCGTGTTACCGGAGACTTATGAAGTCTTATCGAGTGTTATCAGAAAAAAGTGCAGGACAGAAGTGTTATTTAGTCTTACCGATTATCAGAGTATACCGATTAACTGCGTATCTTTATCCTCATGAAACTACCTTCTAAATACATAGTGATGCTTGTCATCCTCTCGCTGGCAGGCATATTTGCCTATCAGACCTACTGGCTGACGGGGCTTTATCATACCATGCGTGCCGACTTGGAGCGCAACATTACGGAAGCCATGCGTATCAGTGACTACAATGAAATGATGATTCGCATCGAAGGGCTGCAGGAGGAGGATGAAGAACATGGCGAAGTCTCTATCTCCACCGGATTTGACGTGGAGGGAACGCAGTTCGTAAGAAGCAATACCGTGCTTTATCAGGCTCCCGATACGCTTCCGCAAGGATTTACTTCTCAGAACGATACGCTTCATCGGGAAGAGAAAGATACCCTTCGTCCCGCGGCTATGCTTCATGCCAGCAAGGGACTTGACATGCTGCTCCGTAATCAGGATTCCATGATTGGCATGGCGGTTTATCTGCAACGAGGATTGCACTCCGGTCTGGATGTGCTGTCCGAGCCGGTATTCAGTGTATACGACAGCCTGCTCAATGTGATTCTGACCGAGATGAATATTTCCATTCCTTACCGGCTGCAATACCTGCATTCCGGTTACGATGTGAATGGCCGCTGGCTTTTTACCGATACGCTGGGTACAGGAGGTACTCCCGGTTATCAGCCCGGCCCCGAGTCCGTAAGTTACCAATATGCTTTTTCCTCTTCTCAGCGCCACGTTTACCGCCTTACCACGGAACCTTTGGAGGGAATTGTTTTATGGCAGATGGCCGGTATTCTTGCTACTTCATTCGTGATTCTGCTGATTCTCGGTTTCTCTTTCTGGTACCTTATCCATACTATTCTGAGGCAGAAAACCCTGGAAGAAATGAAGAGTGACTTTACCAATAACATTACCCATGAACTGAAAACACCGATAGCCGTAGCCTATGCAGCTACCGATGCCTTGCTTAATTTTCATCAGGTCAATGACGCGGTCAAGCGCGAGCGCTATCTTCGTATCTGTCAGGAGCAGTTGCAACGGCTCAGCGGACTGGTGGAGCAGATTCTGTCCATGAGTATGGAGCGGCGCAAGACTTTCCGTCTGCACGTGGAGGAACTTCCTCTGAAAGAACTTCTGTTGCCGCTTGTCGAACAGCATAAACTGAAGGCGGACAAGCCTGTTCATATCTCTCTTGACATTGAGCCTGACGGACTGACTGTGAGGGCAGACCGTACGCATCTGACCAATATCATCAGCAATCTGTTGGATAATGCTATAAAATACTCAGACGGACAGGCTGAGATAACCGTCTGCTGCCGCCGTTATACCGGACAGAACGGAGAAACTCATACGGAAATCCGGGTCAGTGATCACGGTATCGGCATTGCCCACGACCGCCTGCCTCATATCTTCGACAAGTTTTACAGGGTACCTACGGGTAACCTGCATGAGGTGAAAGGGTATGGCCTGGGACTGTTCTACGTAAAGACCTTGGTCGAAAAGCATAACGGTACGGTAGAAGTGAAAAGTGAACCCGGAAAGGGTAGTGAATTTACAGTAAGAATTTAAGGTTATGGAGAAAATAAAAGTATTGCTCGTGGAAGATGAAACAACCCTTGCCATGATTATTAAGGACACTCTTGAGGGGCAGAATTTCATTCTGGAGACGGCATCCGACGGCGTGGAAGGCTTACGCCTGTTTTTTGAGATGCGTCCGGACGTGCTTGTGGCCGATGTGATGATGCCCCGCATGGATGGTTTTGAGATGGTACAACGCATCCGGCAAAGCGACCGGAATACACCGGTATTGTTTCTCACGGCACGGTCGGGGGTAAATGATGTGGTGAAAGGATTCGAACTGGGAGCCAATGATTATCTGAAAAAGCCTTTCAGCATGCAGGAACTCATCGTACGCATCAAGGCTCTGGTGGGCAGAGCCTGCACTTTCATCCAGTCTGATGCGACTGAACAGACCTGCTATCAGATAGGTAAGTACCGGTTTGACGTCCGGCGGCAACTGTTGTTGTTTGAGAACAGCCGGCAAGAACTCTCACACCGGGAGACTGAGATTTTGAAACGGCTTTACGAGAACCGGAACTGTGTGGTAAACATGCAGGATATTCTGCTGGATCTTTGGGGAGACGATACGTTTTTCAATCAGCGGAGTCTGCATGTATTCATCACCAAACTGAGGCATAAACTGGCCGGAGATGCCAATATCCGCATTATCAATGTACGGGGAGTAGGGTATAAGTTGATTGAAACTGATTCGCTGGGGTGAAGTGCCTGATGGAGTGAACCGGTCTGAATGATAATATATAGCCGATTCATCAGGTGTATTGATGTCCAAATTTATTGGGAATATGTTGAAAAAGAAACCCGCCATCAACCTTAATTTGTTGATGGCGGGTAAATTGTTATTGTTTGATATCGTATCAGTAATATTTATTATTCTTCAAATATCATATATCCTGATATAACATCTTCATTTTCGAGCTGTGCGTAGTAAATAGCCCACACTTTGCCATTTTCGTGCTTGATAATTTCGAAAGTACATGGAACATTTGAACAAATGAATTTTCTGTTTTTCTTAATCACAAGCTTACCACCTTCTTTCTTACCCAGGTCCAAGGATACTTTGTTGTCGAACTGTACAATCAGCATATGCTGCTGGTTACCCATCCACTCAATACCGCATGCATAATAATAAGTCATGAAGTTGGTAGTGAAGTCTTTTGACTGACCGTTATGGTATACTCTCTTTGCAGTGTCGATTAGTGACAAATAATCTTCAGAGCCCACCATATATTTGACTGTTTCGTCTGCTTTAATAGCTTCCAATTGTTCTTGAGTAAATGGTGAGTCGCTTACTGTTACGTTAACAGTTACTTTCGCGCTTAATCCATGTACGTCTGTTACAGTAATTTCTGTTTGTCCTTCTTTGACTGCAGAAACGACTACTTTATCAGGTTCTGAGGCATTGATTGAAACAGTAGCTACTTCTTCATTAGAGGAAGTGGCAGTATAGCCTCCGTTACCTTCTGTCATTGTGAAGAATGATTCAGACGGCTTACCAAATGGTAAAGCCATATTCAGTTCACTGAGACTGGTCTGGATATTATCTGTTAAATAAACTTCCACTTTGATGTTTTTGTAAGCCCCACCTTTATCAGAAATAATGAATTCAGTGTTACCTTGTGCCAAAGCCTTTACTGTAACAGTATTTCCTTCCAGGGATGTTTCAGCAATGGTTTTATCCAATACTAATGCTTTGTAGTCTCCAGCTCCCTCTGTAATTTCCAGATTCTGGCTTTGTCCCTTAATGATTGACAAAGTTTCTTTATCAACAGTTATTTCAGATGATTCAGGAACTTCCACAACCTGATCTTTTTCTTCAGGATAAGTTGGAGTTTCATCTTCACTGCAAGAAGACAAGTTGAATGCAGTGACAAATATTAAACTGAGATATAAATATTTCTTTTTCATAAGTATGTTTATTATTAATAGTCTTTAGCATATGGTTTTCCGTCATATACCAATTCTTCACCATAGAATTTTTCTGTAACCATTTGCAGCTGCTTCAGCTGTGTACTTCCTTTCAAGTCTTGAGTGAATGAGTCGGCAAATGGATTGAGAGCAAAGATAAAGTGAGCTCCTTTGTTGTCTTTAATTGTTTGGTACTGTTCATCTTTTGTAGTCCAGTAACCTCTGGCGAATTCCTGAGAGTACATACCCCATTTATCTGCTGTTACTCCCGGATAATTTGCTGTGAAATTAAAGTTCTTGTCATTGTAGTCGCTCATAATGTAGTCCACATAATATTCGGGACCATTACCGTCAAATTTGCAACCTTCAGATGCCAGTGAGTTCAAATTAGCCAATGCGTAAGCTACATTGATTCTGTCCGGCATTAAGCGTTTGATCTCATACATAAAGTATGCAGCTGCTTCCGGTGATTTGGTCGGGTAGAATCCCGGAGGAGTCGGTGTCTCTGCCTTGTCATATTCATCATCGAAGAAGATACCATCCAATTGATAAGTATCACAGATTGTTTTCAGATATCTAGCTACAGATTGAGCCGTTTCCGGTTTCATGTTGGCTACACTGGCATGAGTCCAGAATGCTTCGATACCTAAGATCACTTTTATACCGCGGTCACGCAGTGGCTTCAGGTATTTTTCCTGGTTATTCAGAATACTTACAATCTGTTTGTTTACAAGTGCGTGTACAGTTCCTGTTTCTTTGTCAAGGATGATGTTGTCAGAGAACAATACGATTGCATCAAAAAGATATTTCTTTGAATCTTTAAGTGTAAAGCACAACAAGTTCAGCGGGTTGGTGTCGTTTGTTTCCATTACACAGAATAGTTTCACTGCATCTTCTCCTTTGTTACAATCACCGACATTTTCGATGATTTTTACCAGGATAATGAACTGTGCGCTGTTTTCAGAGAAACTCAACTCACCGCTTGTTGTTTGGGTGCGCAATGGAATGGCGTATGTATTTCCAGTTTCCATTTCTGCACTGGTCGTAATGTTGATTTTCAGTCCTTCTGATTTTTGAGAATTTTCACTCAGTGTGATATTTCCTCCTGCATCCAACATTACATTACTTGCGGGAAATGCCTTGAATTCATTTCCGGTAGTCTCATTGTATTTGTCCAATACAGATTCATCATATGATACCTGTACAGAAGAACTGCTTGCTACAGCTTTGTTTGAATTCAAAAAGAGAGAAATTTCTGTACTTCCTCCATTTTTAAGTTCAATAGATGAAAAACCGGTTTTTCCTTTTTCATCAGTCAAATATCCCATTTGCTGATCGGTTACTTCAAATGGCTTTTCATTGACTGGCTTAGCGTCAAACTCATTGTCACTGCATGACAGGAAAAAATTTCCTGTACATGTAAGTAAAATTGCTAAAACGCCTATTTTATATAAATTGAATCTTTTCATACTGTTTTATACATTTTATTGTTTATTCCGGAAGTTCTACATAAACCCATGTCAATGCGTTGGATGCTGTTGCATGGTTACCGTTTGATGTGCAGTCTTTCACTGTATTGCCTTTCTCATCGTTGAATTTCCAGTATGCAACCAAACCATCAGATTCTGGAGCTACACGATAGAAATGGTTCTTGGCATTGATTTCTTCGTTGGTCAGGACTTTGTTCCATACTCGACATTCTGCAATGGAGCCGTCCAGATAACGCTGGTCGTTGTAAGAATAGCCAATCCAGAAACAGCGAGGTTTTCCATCTGATTCGTCTGAATGAGGAATTCCCCAGTTTACTTCACCGTTGAATGAAGTAAATTGCTGTTCGCTTTTCTTCTTACCGTTGATATACACCTGAACAGTTTTGTTTGAACTGTTATAAGTAACAGCAATGTGTGTCCATACACCGGCTTTAATTTTCCAGTCAGATGCAGTTACATTATCTCCATTTCCTGATGCTACCTGAAGCTGGTCACTTGGAAGAGTTGCATCCCCTAAACGAATCAGGAATTTGTCTTCGATACCCATGATGGTTGAAATCTTAGAGTCTCTGTCATCGGCAAATGCATCTACCTTAATTAAGGCTTCGGCTGTCAGTTGAGTCAGGTTGTTTACTACATCTGGATTTTTCCAGTCTACGTATACATTGTTTTTGCTCAAATTAGCCGACCAGTTAACCAATGCTCCTTTCTTGATGACATAATAGATAGAGCGCTGACTGTTCAGAATTTCTACATCTGAAGAAACAATGTTCAGTGGCAATACGTAAACTTTTGTATAATCAAGCTGGTCAAGTTGCTTGAAGTTGACAGTAAGTCCTGGAGCAACAACTTCTCCGGCTTTAATGGTAACGGTGTAAGTCGGAATCTCATAATATTCACTTGGCAGCAAAATCGCGTCTTGGCTATCAGTTCCTTTGATGGCATTGTAACGTGAAACTAAAGCCGGATCTACTGCATAGGTTACATTTACATCCTGGCTTTCTGTTTTTGCCAGATAAGTTTTTACTTCTCCGTGTTTTTCACTTTCTCCAGCTTCTACATCTACGAGTACCATTTCAATTTTATCTGTACTTCCTAAATAGACACTGTTGGCATAGTTCTCCAAATCTTCTTGACAAGAAGTCAGCAGACTTCCCGACAATAAGACTGCACCGAATAAGGTTGTATATAAGAGTTTCATATTTCTATACTTTAATTATTATTTGACAGACGGATTTAAGATTGAAATAGCTTCTCTGACATTCTGGTAATTATACCCAGAAGCATAGTAATCCAAAGCTAAGTTATAGATGCCTACCGCTTTCAGTTCATTACCGTTTTGTGGCGCTGCAGCCCATTGAGCGAAGTTTTGTAATGACAGCTTTTTATTGTCTACTGTGGCTGTAGCTCCATATTTGGTAGCGTATTCAAGCAAGTAGCTTTGTGAAAGCAGGTATGTGAGTTCTCCGCTACTGTTTGCTTCAGTACTTGCAATGAAAATGACGTTGCATTTATCCAGAATAAATTTTCCTTCGTACAGGTTTTCCGGTTGTCCCTGGAAAGAAAGAGACATTTCTGGATTACGTTCCAACCAGTCATTTACGATTCCGATGAAGCAATTTTCATTTTCCATGTATTCTTTTTTCTCTGTATCGGTCATCAGAATCGGTGATTTTCCAATATAATTGATGCAGATACCATCATAATTATACTTACCGGCCAGAGACAACTGATTGGCTGTCTGTTCTGTAAGGTATTGGCGGAATTCTACAGCAATCGGTTCTTCTTCAGGAGCATTGTCGACCATTTCATTGTATGAAGCCTTAATTTGATCGAAGTCAATGCTGTATATTACTTTCATCCCTTTTTGAGTGCGGATGTTTTCGATTTCTTCCATTTCTGACTGAATCAGATTATCCGGATACATTAAAGCTACCACATCAATGCTGTCTGGAATATCTGTCAAATGGTGAGCTCTGGAGAACGGACGTTTCTCACTGTTGTCGAACCAGGCATATACCAGCTGGTGGTCAGTGTTGCGATATTCACGCAGGTTTGCCAAATATTTCGCATACAGTTCTGGATTTTGGCTTTCTATGTTTGTTTCGTTTACAGTGAAAGCTTCTGGGTCTGTCCAGTCACTACAAGCGGTAAGTAATAAACCGCTTGTAAGTGAAATTCCTATGATTGATTTTAAAATAGATTTCATAAATTAAAAGTGTTTTTGATACAAGATTAATTGTTAGGCTTGCAATCCCACCAGATAGAAGTACCCATCTCATCAATACCATTCAAGTATTTAGATACAGCTTCTTCTACATTGTGCTTGTTGCTGACATATTCATCCGAAGGATATGGCATACGGCGTGCTCCTTTTTCAGAATCCACTTTTCCTCCACTCTTGTTTCCGGCAGCTGTTGCGGGGATGAGGTGTGGATAACCAGTACGTCGGTAGTCTGCCCAAGCTTCATTTCCTAATGTCCAGTTGGCAATCCATTTTTGAGTAATGATACGTTCCTGTTTCTTCTCAGTATCTACTCCATCTTCCCATTTAATGGTGATGGTTGATGTTTTCTGATTGTAGCTGTTGGCTCCTGCAGGATCACTGTATTGTTCTGGTGTAGCCCAACTGTTTTCCAGATAGTCTGCAATCTGGGCGCTTACTCCCCATTGTTCGAATGAAGTAGTGATACCAGTTTCATACAGTGATTTCGCATCCATGCTTTCGTATGGGTTGTTGAATCCATGAACGGCTTTGGCTTCAGCTCTCAGGAAAAATACTTCTGCTGCATTCATCCAATATACAGGGTCGGTTTCTGCCACATTGATACCTGAGTATTTACGCGCATTTTTTCCAAGGGTACTTAATTCGATACCTCTTCGTATACCTACATATTCAGGATATCCCCATTCTGATTTTACGAAATATTTTTCACGGCGAGGGTCGCTGTATCCATTCATGTAACAGATAATATCCGCTGCTGCGTGGCTGTCACCTCCTGTCAGGGTACCTTCTGCCGAATTGTATCGGGATGCTACATAGATAGGATTGGAGGTACTTGCAAAATAATCCCATTTTGCATTCTGGTCATTCTGTTCGATATAACCGCCGTTTGCAGGATTCATTGCAGAAACAAACATTTCTTCAGCTTTTGCTTTGTTGGCATAAACGATACGCATTGCCAGGCGCATCTTCAGTGAATTGGCAAAACGGATCCATTTTGCAACATCTCCTTGGTAGATATAGTCTGCAGATGACGGAATCTTGTAAGTCGGGTCGCTTTCCAATTTCTGATTCAGAGCGTTGACGGCTGTATTCAATTCTTCAAAGAAAGTATCGTATACTTTTTCCTGAGAGTCATACGGAGTTTCGATTTTTCCATCTTTACCAATCTGTGAGTAAGGAATAGCTCCGTAGGTATCGGTAACACGGCTCATGGCTGCAACTTTAATGATGTTTGCAATCATTAAAGGAATGTTATCGCCTGATTCGTTGCAAAGTTTTTCAATCACCGTCAGGTTAGTATATAAAACCGGAATAATCTTATCCGATTTCAGGAATACGTTGGTCCAGTTGTCTGTCGGGTTATAGTTGGAAATCGTGTTATCCCAACCACTGGCTTTTGAGTCGGCATAATATCCTCCCATCGGGCCTCCCAGCAGACAGTCTGTAAACTGAGCTGTATTGACATCCGGTGAAATTACACATCCGGCTAAGTTACTCATGGCAGAGCTGAGACCATATCCGTCGGGAGTCAGATCTCCCGGCTGGTATGGGTTGGAGTTTATTTCTAAAAACTTACCTGTACATGATGAGATACAAGTGGCAGTTATAGTTCCTAAAATTATTTTGTTGATTAAACGTTTCATGGTACTTTTATTTAAAATCTTAAAGTTACACTACAGCCTACATTACGGGTAGAAGGCATCATAAAGTAGTCAATACCTTGGTAGAAGTTATTGGTTGAAGCTACACTTTCCGGATCGAATGGAGCTTTGCAGTAAATCATCCACAGGTTACGGCCAACGAGTGAAATAGTCAGGTCGCATACATCACCCAACATTTTGCGTGGGAATGTATAACCGATAGATGCTTCCTGCAAACGAACGTTTGTGGCTGAATAAGTATAATATTGAGCTACGGCATCACCACTACCAATTGTACGGTACCAGTTTTCTGGAGTGACACGGTCATTTCCGTTGATCAGTACGTAGCCAAGATCACGGGCTGCAGCTGATGTCTCTGAAACTCCGAAGTCATCCAACAGGGCTTGTGTACGTGAGAATACAACACCTCCCAAACGGGCAGATACCATAAAGCCGACGTTAAAGTTCTTCCATGAGAAACTGTTTCTCCATGCCATGTTGGCCTTTGGCAGTACGCTTCCTAACTTGATGTAGTCGTCTGAATCGGCAATCTTTTCAGTTACCGGACGTCCGTTGCTGCCAATATAGATATTACCTTTATCGTCACGTTTCAGGTCCATGTTTGAATAGATATCACCCATAGAACCTCCTTCTTTCAACAGGAAGCGAGTAGAAGCCAGACCACCCATGTTCAGTGTGCTGATAGAGAATGGTTCTCCTGTAGCAGGGTTGATGGCGTTATCGGCCAATGTCAGAATCTTGTTCTGGTTGGTTGAGAAGGTGTAATTGCTGCTCCATGTAAAGTTATTCCAGGTCTTTTCGTATCCCAGAGCTAATTCAAGACCTTGGTTTCTTACAGCACCTGTCTGGATATACAATGCTGAATAACCAGAAACACCCAGTTCAGGATTGAAAGTCTGGTTCTTTGTTACTGTGTTATAATAGGTAAGGTCCAAATTGAAATCTTTCAGGAACCGCAAACTCAATCCGACTTCCCATGATTCAGTACGTTCCGGTTTCAGGTTGTACATCGGGTACTGTGTGGTATTACTCCACTGACCTGTGCTTTCATTCCATTCATAGTGTGGGTTAGCCAGGTATCTCTGGAACGGAGTACCTACAGATGCAAATGATGCACGTACTTTCATGTATGACAGATAGTCTTTGTTTACATTTGGCATTAACTCAGACAGAACTACTGAAGCTCCGACAGAAGGATAGAAGAAGCTTCTGCTCTGAGAGTTCGGTCCGGCCAGCTGTGAAGGCCAGTCGTTACGTCCTGTTACGGTTAAATAATATGTGCTCTTGTATCCAACTTCTGCAGAACCGAATAATGATTGAGTCTGTTCACGCCATCCTGTCTGCATCTTCTTGGTTTTCTTTACACTCAGGTTCTGAACGTTGAACTCATTGGCAAGTCCCGGTTTTTCTCCTTCGAATGTTTCATCGGCGATAGGACCTCTGATTTCAAGTACATCAGAACGCATATCAGTGAATGATCCACCAATGTTAGCCTGCAATGACCAGTCTTCACCAAATGTCTTGTTGATATTTACCAGGAAGTCTGCATATAATTGTTTATCAGAACTCTTGGCAATCGTGTACAAACCACGTGAAGACAATTCTGTCATCTGTGTATTTGTTCCTGCGTAGTATTTTTCTGTATAATCGTTGTTCGAGTTATCCAGACGGACACGTCCGCTAATGCTCAACCAGTCTAATACTTTGTAGTTGAGGCTGGCATTCAGCATATAACGGTCTTTTTTGTTGTTACGCAACTGACGGTAGTTTACCCAGTATGGATTCTGCATTACCATTCCGGCATCTCCTACAGGCCAATATTGAGTATTCAGTTTACGGGTGGCATCATAGCGTTCGTACATCTTGATATCATCCCAGTCATTGCCACGTGGGAACAGGTAAGCTCCGACCAATGGGTTATTATAGGTTCCCTGGTTTACCATGTTCTGGTCGCCCTGCAGTACGTATGTTGCACCGACATCCAGTGTCATCTTGTCATCAAGGAAGCTGGTTGTATTTCTGAATGTAAAGTTGTATCGGTTATATTTGTTGTTAGGAACGATACCTCTGGAGTTAACAGCCGCAGCAGATGCATAGGTCTGATTTTTCTCTGTACCTGTAGACAAAGAAATACTTTCTGTACCGGTAATACCTGTCTGGAAGTAATCGCTTACAGGGTCATATCCATAAGAGTTGAAACTGTTCAGACGGTCTCCCCAGCTTCTTGTAATGTCACTGGAAGACCAGGAACTTCCGGTTCCGTATCGATTCTGGAAACGAGGAGTAATAAAGGTATTTGAAATTTCTGTATTGCTGTTTACAGTAATGCTTAAGCGTCCTTCCTTACCTTTCTTGGTTGTGATGACGATAGCACCGTTCGCAGCGTCAGAACCATACAACGCCGCTGCCGCCGCACCTGTCAATACAGACATAGATTCAATATCTTCCGGGTTGATATCGGCGATAGGTTCAGTAGCACCTTTTGAATCGAATTCAGTTCCTCCCTGGTTGGTTCCGGCATACATAGGAACACCATCAATCACATAAAGTGCATTGGATGATTGCATGATTGACTTGGTACCACGCATTACTACTTTTGAAACACCTCCGACACCTGATGAAGAGGCATTGATGTTTACACCGGCAACCTTTCCGCTCAGGGCGTTTACGAAGTTTGCGTCTTTGTTCTGTGTCAATTCGTCGGCTTTTACCTGCTGTACGTTGTATGACAGTGCTTTTTCAGAACGCTTGATACCTAACGCAGTTACAACAACTTCTTCCAATACCTCAGTATCTTCTTTCATGGTAAGGTCGATTGTTGTTTTTCCTGCAACAGACATTTCTATACTCTTATAGCCTACGTAAGAGAACTGAACGGTTGAGTTTTCGGCTACCTTTAATGAGTATTTACCATCAAAGTCTGTAATTGCTCCATTGGTAGTTCCTTTTTCCATTACAGTTACACCAATCAAAGGCATACCTGTTGCATCCACAATTGTTCCGCTGATGGTCTTTTCTGCTGCTTGTTGTTGAGATGCCTTAGCTTTCGGGGCTGTACCTTTAGACAGATAAACTACATTCTCATCTACTGTGTAAGAGATGCCTTTTCCTGCAAAAGCTTGGTTCAGTACTTCTTCGATAGAAGAGTTCTGAGCATTTACAGGAGAAATAGACATGGTAGTCAGTTCATCGTCATAGAAGAATTGATACTTGGATTGAGACTGAATTTGCTGAATCATCGTTCCCAGCTGAGAATTTGATAAAGCAATATTCAATTGGGCTGACGCATACTGTACTGGAACAGTAAATAGCGTGGAGGCCAAAAGAGCCCGAAGTACATGTTTCGAGCATTTGCACGAGTTTTTGCTTCTCATACCTGCTTTTTTAAGGTTATTATTAAAATTAATTTTTTCCTTGAATTTATAAACACCTATATAACCATTATATAGATAAAAACACTTATGTATCTTTCTCATATTTTTATAAAAAATAAGTTTTAATGCGTTTTTTCAGTTGATGGATTCTATGATTATGAAAATTAGTTTTTCAATGTCTGTTTTAAAAATGCTCTGTATATTAAATGGTTATCTCCTTCTTTTTGAAGGATGGAGAAGGATCTGGCTCCGAAACTGATGAGAAATATAAATTTTGAAACTGTATAATATTTTTTTAAATAATTGCCGTTTGGGGTTATGCCTTTATTATAAGTATGAATTAAAAAAAGGGAACTTTCATTATTAAATTTGTTACTCGATAGTGAATCATTTATTATATAACAGGGAGATTAAATTTCTGTTTTGATGTTTTAAAACAAACTCCGGCCTGCAGATTGATTAATTCATGTCGTTGATTAATTAGGGATATTCAGTAAATGTCTCTAAAAAATAAGATGGCATATGAAGATGATAGG
>ERZ835880.577-NODE-577-length-37840-cov-12.587005_pt1 | contig 37840 bp, 35 predicted proteins | sample MGYA00519944_ERZ835880 | MGnify/ENA primary metagenome ERZ835880 (study PRJEB31850, sample SAMEA3708787) | human gut metagenome | biome: human gut; feature: human-associated habitat; material: faeces | place: China | collected 2014 ... | reverse complement strand
GGGATGGTTAAGAAACCGGGAAGATAGTATTTTATCTTCCCACACAAACTGATTTATGGTCACCGACAGAAAAGAAATGTTTAGGTGTGATGGTGTGGAGAGTACAGATAAGTCAGCTTATGTGAGGAGATAAAGTGCGCACAGTATCAAATCAATATTATTTATAAGGAGATTTTAAGATGGAAAGAGCAATTATATATTATGCAAAAACAGGATTAGAGGCTACAGATCATTTTGTGCCGAAGTTGCTTGAAAAGTATTGTCAGGATAATGGCTATGAAATTGTAGCTATGCTTTCAGAGCCTGCTTCTACAGAAGGAGTTTCATTTCCGATGAAATATGCCATTATTGGTTTAAATATGGAAGAAGATGTTAATACAATCATAACACTTTCAAAGGATATGATTGGTGCAACAGATGAGACCGTTATTGATACACTTGGAAAACTCAGCGAATATGATATCTATGTGGAGGATATTAATGGAGAACTTGAAGAGTGTTATGAGATGATGTACAAAGAGCCTGTTCAGGAAAGTGATATAAGAGGGCTGGTGCTTGATACGGTATCAAAGTTCTATCATAACATCAGGGACGGCAGATAGGAGGCAATATGCAGGATTCCAAAGAAAAGCAGTGTCTGATATTTGTAAGGAATAATGCAAATGATACAGCTGACCGTATCGAGGCATATGCAAAAAAGTCCGGCATGAAAGTTGTTGAGACAATTTTTAATACAGATAAAAAAGCGGTTGAACGATTAAGATATTATATTGAAAGAGATGTCATTATCTGTGTGCTAGTAAGAGATGTGGTAGACATTTCAATGGAACTTAATGAGATTAAAGCTGTAATGACACTTGCAGCGGAACATGGAATCAGTATTAATGCAGAGAGCAGGGGCTATGAACCTGCTCTCATTTCTTATGAATGATATGACAGAAGAAAATAGAAAATTAAAACTGATTATATTTCCGGGCGAAACAGTAGTGATTGATGAATATGGGAAACGGATTGTTGCCTGTCCGACAGAGGATGAGGCAGAAGAATATATCAGGGAACAGGAGGAATGACATAGATGAAACTGAACAGGGGCGACATTGTTATTGCAAATCTGGAGTCAGTAAGTAAAGGGAGCATTCAGAAGTATACAAGACCTTATATTATTATCTCAAATAACAAGGCAAATCAGTATTCACCGGTTGTCACAGCAGTAGCCATGTCCACAAAAACATGGAAAAAGAAATATCTGCCAACCCACTGTCCAATACCGGCTGCAAAGGTAAAGGTTACTGACACAGATTTTGAGGTATTTGACAGTATGGCATTATGTGAGCAGATTGTATCCATTGATGTAAATGTCCATATTGAGAGGGTAGTTGCTTCAATTTCAGATACGGAACTACTTGATAAGATTACTGAATGTGTAAAAATCCAGATTGGGGCATATGAAAAGTACAATTAAATATTACCGGGGCATTTGCTCCGGGTTACATAGCCACCTGTATTCTATGGGTGGCATTTTTACTGAAAGGGGGATAGATTTTATGACAGCAGAAGAATACAGAGCACTATTAGATGTGGATTTTAACAATGTAAAAATAGAAGATCTGACTGATATTAGAAAAATTAAAATAGATAAAAATCAGCCACAGAGTAAGAGGCAGGCACAGTTCTTAAAACAGGTGGGAAATCCATATATGCTGCGTCGTGGAAGTATGATGATTAAGGTAAGCTTTGCGAATAATGGACTGTCGATGGAACAGGCATTTGAAAATCTGCTTTTGAATGTCTGAAAATTTGTGGTGGAATTTCAAAGTGATATGTGCTATGATGTTTTTGGTATAAAAATTCTAAATTAGTGCATATCACCTTATTGAAAAGTTATCTTCTAACTTAAACAACAATAGGAGGATGTGCATATGAGTCAGATAAGTCAGATCAAAAAGATCTATCATGCAGCCATCTATGTTCGTTTATCGAAGGAAGATGGCGCTGTTGCTTCACATGAAAAAACTGAGAGTAACAGTATCGCAAATCAGAAATCACTGATTAGAGATTTTCTCGAAAACAAAAATGATATTGAGGTTGTGCAGGAGTATGTTGATGATGGTTTCAGCGGCTCTAATTTTGAGCGACCGGCATTCCAGATGATGCTTGAAGATATTAAGAAAGGCAAAATTGATTGCGTTGTCACTAAGGATCTGAGCAGATTCGGAAGAGAATATATAGATTCAGGTATGTATATTGAGCGATTATTCCCTGCTATGGGAGTAAGATTTATTGCAATCAATGATGGTATTGATTCCGGAGAGGCAAAGTCGCAGTCAGATGAGATTATTATTCCATTCAAAAATCTTATTAATGATGCTTACTGTCGTGATATTTCAATTAAGATACGTTCACATCTTGAAATTAAGAGAAAGCAGGGAGATGTAATCACGGCATTTGTGCCATATGGATACAAAAAGAATGATAAAGATAAGCACAAACTGGAAATTGATGTATATGCAGCAAATGTTGTGAAAGATATTTTCAGAATGAAGTTGCATGGAAAAAGTCAGGATGCAATTGCATGTGAACTTAATTCATCAGGAATACTTCCACCGGCTGAGTATAAAGCAAGCACAGGAAGCAATTATCAGACATGCTTTAAGACAAAAGAAAAGTCGGAGTGGACTTCAGTCATGGTAAGGAGAATCCTTACAAATGAGGTTTATATAGGTAATCTCGTACAGGGAAAACAGACAACACCGAATCACAAGGTCAAAAAGACCATAATCAAAGAAAAATGCGAATGGATAAGGATTGAAAAGAACCATGAGCCGGTTATCACGGACAGGGATTTTGAAGTAGTACAGAGATTGCTTGCAATGGATACAAGAACATCACCGGACAGAGAGGAAGTTTATCCGCTGTCAGGGGTAGTTACCTGTGGCGGCTGTGGGATTCCCATGGTAAGAAAAACTTCAAAAGTGGGTGGCAAAACTTATGCCTATTATCTGTGTGCAACCCATAAGGATTCAAAGCAGTGCAGTTCCCACAGAATTTCCACGGATAAGTTGGAAGAAGTGGTGCTAGAGCTTTTACAGACACACATTGATAACATGATTGACCTTAAAAGAATTCTTTCTTTTATCGGCAACGTGCCGTTTCAGCAGCTTGATATGAAAAAGCTTGAGGAAAGGCGTGAAAAGAAACAGGCAGAGGTAGACAGATGTGCAGACCTCAGAGGAATGCTTTATGAGGATATGAAGGATGGCATTATCTCAAAGGAAGATTACAAAGAGCTTCATACAGCATATGAGCAGAGGAAAAAGAGTGCCGAGATTGCCATTCACCAGATTGAATTGGAAATGGAAGATGTGCTGAATCGTAAGAGCAAAGGCTTTGTATGGCTTGATTATTTTACGGAACATAAAAATATCGAGAAGCTTACAAGGGAAGTGGTTGTATCTCTTATCCGTGAAATAAAGGTATTTGATAAAACCCACATTGAAGTAGTGTTTGACTTTGATGACTGCTACAAAGAATGTCTTAATGTTATTGCAAGTCAGGGGCATTCGGTTGAGGTGGACAGTACAGGAAAACTGAATATCAGATTAAAGGAGGCTGTGTAGTATGGCAAGAAAGAGCAGAAAAAAATATGCCGGTTGCAGTTGCAGAGCCGACTGACAATCTGACGGCAAAAGCAGTTTTAAGCATGGATAAGGAGGCAAAACCATATCAGGTTGGAATCTATGCGAGACTTTCATTTGAATCAGAGGCGAATAAGGAAAGAGATACTGTAGACACACAGATAGCATATATCAGGGAATTTATTAATTCGCAGGATGATATGGTAGAGGTTGAGGTTGAGGTCTATGCCGATATATCGGTGACAGGAACTACTTTTGAAAGACCAGAATTTGACCGGATGATTCAGGATATAAGGGCTGGCAGGATTAATACTGTTATTACCCGTGACCTTAGCAGACTTGGGAGAAATTATGTGGAAGCAGGCAACTACATTGAGAGGGTATTTCCTTTTCTTGATGTGAGATATATTGCTATCACAGATGATTTTGATACTGCAAGACCGGGAACTGATTTATCCGTACCGCTTAAGAATATTGTGAACGAATATTATTCCAAAGACCTTTCAAAGAAAGTAGAGACCGGAAAGCATAGTATTTGGGCACAGGGCGGCTTCAGCGAGGGAACGCCACCATATGGATATTACAGGGCTACAGATGGTTCAAGAAAGCTTTTGATTGATGAAGAGGTATCTGACAATGTAGTTAGAATTTTTAATATATTTTTGGATGGGAAGGGATATGCTGGTATTGCAAAGACTTTGCAAAACGAAGGAATTCTTTCACCTCCGAAATACAGATTCTATAAGTCAGGAAAGATTGAACTTGCTGAAAAAGCAAGAGAATGGCACTATTCGCATGTAAAAGAGATACTCCAAGGGGAATATTACATTGGAAATATTGTTCATGGAAAGCAAAGGAAGGCTCTTGATACCGGGAGAAAGAATGTTAAAACAGATGCATCAACATGGCAGCGAATAGAAAATGTTCATGAACCAATAATTGATAAGGACACTTTCTACAAAACAAGGGAGAGAATGGAGCATATCAAAAAGAAGCATTTAGAAGCATCAAAACCTAAAGCTGATGTTCCAAATAAGCCGGATAATATTCTGGTATATAAAACAAAATGCGCCTGTTGTGGAGGCAGTGTATTGATTGGCAGGCATCACACTTATTCAGAAAAGTTCTATTATAAGTGTAAGAACCGTAGAAAATTAGCTAGGCTATGTGAAAATAAGTACTCTTATGATTATTCTGAGGTTATGGATAGTGTTTTTTCTGTTATCCGTCAGCATATGAGTTTGTGTGTTGAGAAAACAAAGTTTGTTCAGAAGATGAACAGCAGAAAAGAGAATGTTCTTCAATATGATATTTATACCAAGCAGATAGCAAAACTTCAAAATGATGTAAGAAGAATTACCGCTAACAAAAGTGGTTTGTATGAAGATTATAGGGAACAGTTAATCACTGCGGAAGAACTGTGCCAGTATCAGAGAGAATATGAAAGCAGAGTAAATGAGATTGAAGCGCAGATTACTGAATTGCTTCATCGAAGAAGTCTGTATGAAAAAGAATTTCATATTGATGAAGGATGGGAAGAAACTGTCAATAAATATATGGCTAAAAGAAAACTTACAAAGGAGCTTGTGGATGCTTTTGTATCGGAAATTGTTTTTTATGATGGCAATATAGAAGTTAAGCTCTTGTATGATGATTTCCTAAAGGAGCTGCTTAAAGTGGCAGAAGAAAGAGAGGTGAGCAGCAATGGATAAGACGATAGCTCTCTATATGAGATTATCAGATGAAGATGACAACTTGGCTGCTCATGAGGAAAGTAACAGTATTTCCCATCAGCGAAAGTTAATGCTTGATCATATCCAGAAACTGCCTGAACTAAAGGACTGCAACATAATGGAATTTTCAGATGATGGATATTCCGGAGCAGACTTTAGCAGACCTAATTTTGTAAAAATGATGGATCTGGTAAAGGCTGGTAAGATTCAGGTTATTGTGACGAAGGACTACAGCAGACTCGGACGAGATTATCTTGAAGTTGGTAACTATATGGAATGTATATTTCCGGTTCTTCAGGTAAGATATATCAGCGTGAATGATAATTACGATTCTGCTAACAGCTTTGGTTCAACCGGAGGTATGAGTGTTGCACTGAAAAATCTTGTGAATGCATTGTATTGTAAGGATGCATCAAAAAAGGTAAGAGCCGCTAAGGCAGTGTTGGCTAAGCAGGGAAAGTACATTGCTGCATTTGCTCCTTTTGGATACCAGAAAAGTGAAGATGATAAGCATATGTTAGTGCCTGACCCAGTAACAGCACCTGTTGTCCAGCTGATATTTGAACTGGCTATTAAAGGCATGAAATACACCGAGATTGCAAATTATCTGAATAATAATGGATATGATAGCATATTTGAGTATTACCAAAAGATTGGAGTTAAGAGATGTTATGAAAGGGATATTGGTGAGCACATGTGGAGTGCCAGTACAGTAATGGAGATTTTATATAATGAAGTCTATATTGGTTCTGTAATCAATAACAAGACGGCTGATAATATTGATACCGGTCATCAGGTTGTGCAGAGAGATAAAGAGGACTGGATAATTGTTGAAAACTGTCATGAACCATTAGTTTCTGTGGAAGACTTCAAGCTTGCTCACAAGATGATAGCAAGACGAGAAGTGACGAAGAGAAAACCAAATGGAAAGTGGCGTAAATCGTATATTCGCTGTGGAATATGTGGTAAGGGACTTTATAAATACGGAAATAAATCCTCATACAGATGCCACAACGGTCATGTGTCACGTATTAGAGGTGAAGAACTTGAGGCGACACTTCTAGACATTGCTAGAAATATGGCATTGGCTCAGTTGCAGGAATTTGAGTTGAAAACTGATGGCGGTAATTGTCCAGATAATCTTGAAAGGGAAATCGAATCACTTAAAAAGTCAAAGGCACACTATGCAAAGCTAAAGTTTGAGATATACGATGATTATACAAAAACAAATATCACTCGTGATCAGATGGCAAAAAAGACTGCAGAAGTTAAGCAGAAAATCGCAGAGATAGAAAGTCTGATTACAGAGAAGCAGGAAACACTTGATATGCAAAAGGATCTCTTTCTTGATGCAAAGCAGGAACAGCTAACAAAGCTTAGTAAGTTGGATGAGTTTGATGAAGAAGTAATCAGATATCTCATTGATTATGTGTTGGTGTATGATAATGAGCATATTGAAATCAGATGGAACTTTGATGACTTTCAGGCTGGATGATGGTATAATCAGTAGTAATAGCGAGAAAACAAAATTATAAAGAAGTAACATGGGGAATCTTGCTAAAGGTTCCCCATTGATAAAAAAAATTAATTTTTTTTGTTTCTTACTTGACACGAGCAGAGGTTCAACGGGTGATTATTCGGGAAAATCAGGAGATTGAGCTTACGTATACGGAGTTTGAGATTTTCAAGCTTCTTGCAAAGCATCCGGGAATAGTGTTCAGCAAGGAACGGATTTATGACATTGTGTGGAAAGAATCATATTCCGGTGATTACAACATCGTCATGAGCCATATCCGTAATATTCGGGAGAAGATAGAGGATAACCCAAGCAAGCCAACCTATATACAGACTGTTTGGGGAGTCGGCTATCGGTTCAATAAAAATTTAACTCCCCTTTCGAAATGGTGTGTCTGAATGAAAAACATGTATAATTCTGCATTTTTGATGTATAAATCTACATTAAGGTTAATTTAAAAACGAATTTGTTTGAAATTTCACCAAATCAATGGAGGTGTTTGATTATGAAAAAAAGAATAATTGCAGTAATTGTAATTTTAGCTGTATTAGTAGCTCTATTCTTTATTGGCACAGGTTTTCAAAAAAGAATGGATGTCGTATTAGTTGATTACTCTGTATCAGAGGATGGAACGGAGATCACGCTTGATGTAGGAATTCCAACATCTACAGGATATATCAGAGGATTTAAAGACAATGGAAGTGGAGTAAAACCACATTATCTTACATTTTTTTCGACATTTGGTGGAATAAACAGTCCGATTGGAGCAGAGCATAGCTTCCAATTAGAGCTTACTTCGGATGATACAGAAATTTATTTTAACAGACCGGAGGGAGGTTACGAGTTGATTTTAGTGAAAGATGAAGAAACAGGTCAATGGCTCAGACCAAGTGGAATAGGTGAAGAAAATAACACTATTTTTGAAGCAACCATTCTTGAAATTCGTGATAATTATTTTTTAGTAGAACCAGTAGAGGGTAGTCAAGAATTAAACAATGCAGATCTGATTACAGTACCAATGAAAAACATAGGTACTGCTCCACAACCAAATGTTGGTGACATTATTGAAATAGCATATAACGGAGAAATTGCAGAAAGTTATCCAGCACAGATAACAGAGGTTTACGGTATCAAAGTTGTCAAAGAAGCAGAACAATGGGATTTAATTCCTATGGTCATGGTAAATGGCGAGTTATATATTGACACAGGTCATGAAAGTACAGTAGAAGCCCGTTGTGGTGTTATGGATGGAGAGATTACGTCAGAAGTAGACGGAAGTGAAAAGCCAACAAAAGACAATCAATCTAACTTTGGTACAGGCTATGGATATCAATATGGTTCACAAGAAGGCATAATCGAGATTAATATGAATGAAAAATGGTGGGTTTTTGCAACAGAAAAAGTCCTGGCCAGTAGTGAACTTATGATAGACCCAGTTGCAGTAGTAAGTATTCATAATGTTTTCACAGGAGAAAATGCGAACATCACTGAAAATGAGGATATCAGAACTATATCTAATATATTATGTGGTGATGCATGGAATACAGAAGGTACAACTGATTGTTTAAGCAACATTGAAATTACAATCAACGAAGAAACATACAAATATCATTCCGATTGTGGTACATTCAACGATAATGTAAATCAGAACTATTTATCACTGGATGACGAAAGGAAAGCTGTGGTAAATGCCATTTTTTCAGAGTATATATCACTCACAGCCACAGAAGTTCCAGCAGAATAAATTTTACAAAGGCTACCCGGTCAAAAAAATTGGATAGCTTTTATTATGTTTTAAACCTAAACTCAATTTCAATCCAGTCAGCAAAACTAATCTTTATCATATCCAAGCAAATCAATAGCTCAAATTGCATTAACTTCTTAAAATGTATAAATAACAGGATAGTTTGGGTTAAGTAATATCAGAAACACTTTTCCGAAAAGGGAGAAATTTAATAGCATAGAAACAGACAATTAAGAAACAAAAACAATGGCAGACGCTAAAACAGAAAAACAGAAAGTACAGGAAATAACGGAGAAGTTGGAGTAGGGTATCAAGGAACTTTTTGAAAGCGAGAAGTACAAGATTTATCTGAATACCATGTCAAAATTTCATAATTACAGCTTTAACAACACAATGTTAATTGCAATGCAAAAGCCTGACGCTACGTTAGTGGTCGGATTCAAGGAATATACTTTGCCGAATAAACAGGGGGGACGATAATGCAGGATGTTATGAATGTTAATCAGAAAGAATATAAAATTGTGAAGTTATTAGGACATGGAAAAGGTGGTTATTCCTATTTGGCAGAACGGGAAGGTAAATTTTATGTGTTAAAACAGATACACCATGAGCCATGTGAATATTACTCATTTGGCAATAAAATCGAAGCAGAACAAAATGATTATAACAGACTGTTGCAGACAGGAATCAGAATTCCAAGAATGTTAGACATTGATGTAGCAAATGAAAGAATATTAAAAGAGTATATTGACTATGAATGTAACAATTACATGGATGAATGGAATTTTGAAAATTGGGGGATTAAGTACTGGTCTAAGACAACGGAATTTATTGATTATATGGAGCAGCATTAGTTATGTAACTCAAGATTTTGTTCAATCCAAATCTCTTATAATCCTCAAAACTTGTTGATTTTACACGAAAAAAACTATACTATAGATAGTACCTATTATTAGAGTCAGAGCGTAGAGCAGAAAAAGATACGAGGAAGTAATGATGAGAACAGAAGATAAAACAAGAATGACAGAGGGAAGCATTTCCAGAAAAATTATTTTATTTGCGATTCCGCTGTTTCTTGGAAATTTGTTTCAGCAATTGTATAACACGGCAGATTCACTGATCGTAGGAAATTATCTCGGCAGCAATGCGTTGGCGGCAGTCAGCTCATCCGGGAATCTGATTTTTCTGATGGTTGGATTTATCAATGGCATCGCAATGGGTGCAGGTGTTGTAATTGCCAGATATTATGGAGCGAAAGACAGGGCAAATCTGGAGAAATCAATCCACACAACGGTTGCGTTTGGAATTGCAGCAGGAATTGCATTGACAGTGATCGGCATGCTTTTAGCACCGAAGATCCTGGTGTTGATGGGAACACCCGCAGAGGTGCTTCCGGAATCTATCACCTATTTCCGCACTTATTTTGCAGGCTCTATCGGAGTGATCATGTACAATATTTTTGTAGGGATTTTGCAGTCGGTTGGAGACAGCAGACATCCGCTGATTTATCTGATCATTTCTTCCTGTATCAATGTGGTGCTGGATATTTTCTTTATTTCAGGATTGGGGATGGGAGTCGGTGCAGCCGCTTTGGCAACAGCGATTTCCCAATTTGTAAGTGCATTCTTATGTCTGATCCATCTTCTGAGAGCAAAAGAAGAATATAGGCTTCAGTTAAATAAAATCCGTTTTGACAGACAGATGCTGTGGCAGATCATACAAAACGGTGTGCCGTCCGGCTTTCAGAATTCTGTGATCGCCATTGCGAATGTTTTTGTGCAGACAAATATCAATGCATTTGGGAAAATGGCGATGGCAGGATGTGGATCTTATTCCAAAATCGAAGGATTTGCGTTTCTGCCGGTGACCTGTTTTACGATGGCGCTGACCACTTTTGTCAGCCAGAACCTTGGTGCAAAGCAGTATGACCGTGCAAAAAAAGGAGCGAGGTTTGGCGTTCTCTGTTCGATTATCATTGCAGAATTGATCGGAGTTGTGATTTATACAGCCGCACCGGTGCTTATTGCAGCCTTTAACAGTGAACCGGATGTAGTACATTATGGAGTTATGCAGTCGAGAACCATTGCGTTGTTCTATTTTCTGCTGGCTTTTTCCCACTGCATCGCTGCGGTGCTTCGTGGTTCGGGAAATGCATCGGTTCCGATGATCGTTATGCTGTGTGTATGGTGTCTGTTCCGTGTAAGCTATATCACGGTTACGGTTCATTTTATCCCGGACATCCGCGTGATCTTCTGGGCGTATCCATTGACCTGGAGTATTAGTTCGGTCATTTTCCTTGCTTTATTTTTGCGTGGAAAATGGGTGTATGGGTTTGAAAAGAGAAAATAAGCAGCATATCCGGCGTAGGGGAAAAGCTTGACAATTTCAGCTTTACGTCTAAAATAATATCATATGAATTTGAATGAGACTGATGCATAAAAGAAATGTATCAGTCTTATCTTATGCAGAGGAGAACCGGAATTTATGAAAAAAAGTGGAACCATGAAAAAAATGCTCACCTATTATAAACCTTACATGCGTGTGTTCTGGACAGACATGTTTTTCGCAACGCTCTCTGCGGCGGTTGCCCTGATCATTCCGCTGGTCGTGCGGTATGTGACCTACAATCTTGTGTACCGTGAGCCGGCAGAGATTTTGCATCAGGCAGCATACATCGCCATTGGACTGTTTGCGCTGGTGGCGGTTGACTGTTACAGTAAATTCTACATTTGTAATTATGGACATGTGATGGGAGCGAAAATCGAGTATGACATGCGTGCGGAAATTTTCGCACATTATCAGAAACTGTCCTTTTCCTTTTATGATGACCAGAAAGTCGGACAGCTGATGAGCCGTATCACAACCGATCTTTTTGATATCAGTGAACTGATGCATCATGGACCGGAGAACATCATTCTGTCCGTGATCAAAATTGCCGGAGCACTGATCATTCTTGTGAACATCAACCCAATGCTCGCAGTTGCAGCCTTTGCAATTCTGCCGTTCATGCTGATCTATGCATTTGTCCTGAATAAAAAAATGCGTCTCGCATTCAAACAGAACCGTGTAAAAATTGCGGACATCAATGCGCAGATCGAGGATAACTTATCCGGTATCCGGGTGGTAAAATCTTTTGCCAACGAAGAGATTGAAAACCGCAAGTTTAAACAAGGCAATGACGGTTTCCTTGCAGCCAAGAAAAACAGCTATTTTTACATGGGAAGTTATCAGGCAGGGCTTGGAGCGTTTACGACACTCATTCAGGTCAGCGTGATCCTGACAGGTACGGTGCTGATCGCAAAAGGCAGTGTGGATGTCAGCGACCTTGTCACATTTATGCTCTATATCAGTGTGTTTACGGATCCGGTCCGCACCCTCATTGATTTCACAGAGCAGTTTCAGAATGGTTATACCGGGTTTGAACGTTTTCAGGAGATCCTCGCCATTCATCCGGATATCGAGGACAAAAAAGATGCAGTGGAACTTAAGGATGTAAAGGGAGATATTACTTTTGAAAATGTTTCATTCCAGTATGAGGAAAACACGGAAAAAGTGTTGAACCATATCAGTTTAAATGTTCCGGCGGGGGCTTACATGGCATTAGTCGGTTCCTCCGGCGCAGGAAAAAGTACGCTCTGTTCCCTCATTCCACGTTTCTATGACGTGACGGGCGGCGCAGTAAAAATCGATGGAAAAGATGTGCGTGATCTCACCTTAAAGAGTCTGCGCGACCACATCGGCATTGTGCAGCAGGATGTGTATCTTTTTGTTGGAACTGTTTTTGACAATATCCGTTACGGAAAACCGGATGCGACAAGAGAGGAAGTCATCGAGGCAGCAAAAAACGCCAATGCGCATGAGTTTATCATGTCACTTCCAAACGGTTATGAGACGGACATCGGACAGCGCGGGATCAAGCTTTCCGGCGGACAGAAGCAGCGATTGTCCATTGCAAGGGTTTTCCTTAAAAATCCACCGATCCTTATTTTTGATGAGGCAACCTCCGCACTTGACAATGAGAGCGAGAAAGTGGTGCAGGATTCTCTGGAAAAACTTGCAAAGAACCGTACCACATTTGTAATTGCACATAGGCTTTCCACCATCAAAAACGCAGAGAAAATCATTGTTTTATCTGAGGATGGTATCGAAGAATCAGGAACACATGAAGAACTGATGGCCAGGAAGGGAACTTACGAAAAGCTTTACAATATGCAGTTCCACAAATAAAATGAAAGCAGCAGAAAAAAGGAGAACTGATATGCCGGAACTTATACGTAAAAAAAAGAAAATGTCATCGTTTGAGATGATCGCATTTGGATTTGCAGGTGTGATATTATTTGGAGCAATTATTTTAATGCTTCCAATCTCATCTTCTGCCGGAGTTGTGACACCGTTTGATAAGACTTTATTTACTGCGACATCAGCTGTCTGCGTGACAGGACTTGTGGTCGTGGATACAGGAAGCTACTGGTCGGCGTTTGGTCAGGCAGTAATCTTACTTCTGATCCAGACCGGCGGATTGGGAGTCATCACTGTGGTTGCATCTTTTTCAATGGTATCGGGGAGAAAGATCTCGTTAATGCAGCGGAGCACGATGCAGGATGCGATTTCAGCACCGAAAGTAGGTGGAATTGTCCGGCTTACGAAATTTATTCTACAGGGAACATTTCTGATCGAATTGGTCGGTGCCATTCTCATGCTTCCTGTATTTTGCAGGGATTATGGATGGAAAGGAATCTGGATGTCAGTCTTCCATTCGGTATCGGCTTTTTGCAATGCAGGTTTTGACATACTTGGAACGACGGAACAGACATTTCCATCTCTGACAGGATATATTGCCAATCCACTGATCAATCTTGTGATCATGCTTTTGATCGTGATCGGTGGCATCGGATTTCTGACCTGGGATGATTTTTGTACAAACAAATGGAACTTGAAACGTTACCGTCTGCAGAGTAAGATTATCCTTGTTACCACCGCTGTTTTGATCTTACTACCGGCTGTTTTTTTCTTTCTGAGTGATTTTACCGGATTTTCTATGGGAAAAAGAATACTGGCTTCTTTTTTTCAGTCGGTAACTCTTCGGACGGCAGGCTTTAATACGGCAGATCTTGGTGCAATGAACGATTCTTCTAAAGCGATCATGATTTTGATGATGCTGATCGGTGGATCTCCGGGATCAACGGCAGGAGGTATGAAGACAACAACGATCGCAGTGCTGATACTGAATGCATTTGCAACATTTGGAAGAGAGCCGGAAACAGAGGTTTTTGGAAGAAGATTTGATAACACAGTGGTGAAAAATGCGGCAACGATCGCTATTTTGTATTTTTTCCTGTTTTTTGCAGGAGGAATCGCAATCAGTCAGATAGAACATGTTGCATTATCGGATTGTCTTTTTGAAACAGCATCGGCAGTGGGCACGGCAGGACTTACATTAGGGATCACAACGGAGCTTGGACTGGTATCACATCTGATATTGGTTGTTTTGATGTATCTTGGAAGAGTTGGCGGACTGACACTTATATATGCTGCAATTTCAGTAAAAATCCAGAGTGGGGCAAAAAGACCGCTTGATAAAATAACTGTTGGATAAAGGAGAAAATTATAATGAAAAATATTTTGCTTATCGGACTCGGAAGATTTGGAAAGCATGTTGCATACCAGTTGAATGAGCTTGGACATGAAGTGATGGCTGTGGATGAGAATGAAAATCTTGTCAATGAAATTCTTCCGTATGTCACAGACGCACAGATCGGTGACAGTACCAATGAGAATTTTCTGGAGTCGCTTGGAATCAAAAATTATGATATTTGTTTTGTGACGATCGGAGGCAATTTCCAGAATTCCCTGGAGACAACTTCTCTTTTGAAAGAACTTGGCGCTAAAATGGTCATATCGCGTGCAGAGCGGGATGTACAGGCAAAGTTCCTGCTTCGCAACGGAGCAGACGAGGTCATTTATCCGGAAAAACAGATCGCCAACTGGGCAGCGATCCGCTATACGGCAGATCATATCCATGATTATATCGAAGTGGATGATTCACATGCTATTTTTGAGGTGGAGGTGCCGGGAGGCTGGATCGGAAAAACGATCGGTGAACTGGATATCCGTAAAAAGTACAGCATCAGTATTCTGGCGATCAAAACAGACGGAAAGATGAATATGGCGATTGGCCCGGATATGGAATTAAGCAGTGAAGATACCCTTTTGGTTCTCGGTACATACAGGGATATGCAGAAGTGTTTTCGGATATAATGGATAAAAATAAACAGGGTATAAAATAATTATTAAAAATTGCACAAAATTTGCATTTTGTAAAATAATCGAGTAAAATAGGAATGTTCGGGCAGAAAGTGTGATCCGGACAGACAAAGATAATACAATGTAACCATGATAATCTGCATTCTGCATATTATCAAGACATAAAAAGGAGTGGATTTATTATGACAAAAATTGATATTATTTCCGGTTTCTTAGGAGCAGGAAAAACCACATTTATTAAAAAAATGATCGATGAGGTATTTAAGGGCGAGAAGATCGTTCTGATCGAGAATGAGTTCGGTGAAGTCGGAATCGACGGCGGTTTCTTAAAAGATGCAGGAATCCAGATCACCGAGATGAATTCCGGCTGTATCTGCTGCTCATTAGTAGGTGATTTCGGAAAGAATCTTCACGAAGTGATTGACAAATATCATCCGGACCGCATTCTGATCGAGCCATCTGGTGTCGGTAAGTTATCCGATGTTATGAAGTCTGTGATCGATATCGAGAAAGAGGAAGACGTTAAATTAAACGGACTCGTAACTGTCGTAAATGCTTTAAAAGCAAGCAAACAGATGAAAGCATTCGGTGAATTTTTTAATAATCAGATTGAATATGCTACAGTTGTTGTACTGAGCAGAAGCCAGAATGCAACACCTGAGCAGTTAGAACTTTGTGTAAAACAGATCCAGTCACTGAATCCAAAGGCTGCAATCATCACAACAGCATGGGATGCAATCAAAGGCGAGCAGATCTTAAAAGTGATCGAGGGAGCAGATTCTCTTGAGATGAAACTGATGGCTGAGCAGCATGCCAAAGAAGAGGCAGAGGAGCATGAGCATGAACATCACCATCATGACCACGATCATGAGCATGATCACGAACATCATCATGAACATGACGAGAACTGCACCTGCGGATGCCACGATCACGAAGAACATGAGCATGATCACGACCACGACCATGAACACCATCACGATTATGAAGACTACGGCCACGACCATGAACACCATCACGATCATGAAGACCACGACCACGACCATGAGCACCATCATGAACATGACGAAAACTGCACCTGCGGATGCCATGACCATGAGCATCATCATCACCATCATGCAGATGAAGTGTTTACAAGCTGGGGAAAAGAGACGCCTCACAAATTCACGAAGGAAAAGATCGAGGATGTATTAAAGACTCTCTGCGAGACAGATGATTACGGAACAATCCTCCGTGCCAAGGGAATGGTAGAAGATGAGAATGGCACATGGATTTATTTTGACATGGTTCCGGGTGAATATGAGCTTCGTGACGGCGAGCCTGACTATACAGGAAGACTTTGTGTGATCGGCTGCAACATTGACGAACACAGATTAGAAGAGTTATTCGGAATTTAATAAGGGAGAATATATATGAACGAAATACCAGTATATTTATTTACCGGTTTTATGGACAGTGGAAAGACCTCCCTCATCAAAGACACCTTATTTGAGCAGGGTTTTGCAAAAGAGGGAAAAAGCCTTGTCATCTGCTGTGAAGACGGCGATGCAGAGTTTACGGATGAAGAACTTGAAAAAAATAATGTAAAACTTGTCATGGTAGACAGTGAGGCAGATTTTACAGAGGACTTTTTGAAAAAAGTAAATACCGAGTACCAGCCGGAGCAGGTATTCTTAGAGTACAACGGAACCTGGCAGATGGGAACACTCATGGATATGGAACTTCCGAAGTACTGGATGATCGTACAGCAGCTTGCCACGGTAGATGCAACGACTTTCGATATGTATCTTGCAAATATGCGTACAATGATCATGGAACAGCTTTTTTCCGCAGATGTCGTGATCTTCAATCGCTGTGATGACAGTACAGACAAAGGAAAATACCGCAGAAATGTCAAGGCATTAAACCGGAAAGCACAGCTTGTCTATGAGCGTGCGGACGGAACACTTGACGAGAGACCGGAGGAGTTACCGTTTGACATTACTGCGGATGAGATTGAAATTTCCGATGCAGATTATGCGATCTGGTATATGGATTGTCAGGACAATCCGAAAAAGTATGAGGGTAAGAAAGTTTCTTTCTTAGCACTTGTATACAATCCGGACAAACTGAAAAAAGGAATTATGGTTCCGGGACGTTTTGCAATGACCTGCTGTGTGGAGGATGTTACCTTCATCGGCTTCAAAACGAAATACGATAGGGAGGATGAAATTCCGCACAAATCCTGGATCAATATCACAGCAGAAGTACACGTAGAATTCGCAAAAGAGTACAAGGGAAAAGGTCCTGTATTGTATCCAATTTCCATAACTCCAGCCGAGAAGCCGGAAGATGAACTCGTATACTTCTCATAAAAATAAAAAAGGTGTTGACAAAGATACGTTAATGTATTAAAGTAACACCATAAAGAAAAACCGTTGAGAAAGAGTAGTAAGTAATCTGTTGATATTACAGAGAGCTGCAGGTGGTGGGATTGCAGTATGGATCATTTTACTGAATGGACTTTCGAGGGTGACCTGAACAACATACATGAAGCATACAGAGCCATGTATCAGCAGTAGGAGTCACCGGGAACCGAACCCGTTATCAATCAGGCGTGTATGATAGTACATGAGAGAGTGGACCGGATGGTCAAGATGAGTGGTACCGCGATAATAAGATTTTATTACCGTCTCAAGCAACAGCTTGAGACGGTTTTTTATGTAATAGGAAACTTCGTTTCCATTACATAAAAAACACTCCGTGAGGATCGCACTGCGGCGGATAAGAAACATGTCGCATATTGCGACCCGCCGCAGGCGGAGAATCTCGCAGGCGAGATTCTTTTTATACTTGCAAACAAAACCGCAATACATGATTCTTATAACTTTCAAAACGGATTTCTTTCAAAAAACATTCTTAAAATTTGGAGGAAAAAATGATGAAGAGAAAAATGATGGCAGCAGTATTGACAATGGCAATGGCAGCAGCAATGATCGGTGGATGCGGAAACAGCACAGACACATCCAATGCAGGAAACAGCACGAACACAACAGAGAGCAGTGCAGACGCAGCCGATACCGCAAAGGACACTGCACAGAATACTGCAGACAAAACCGTGTACAAAGTTGGAATCGTACAGTATGTAGATGATGCATCCTTAAACCAGATTGAGAAAGCAATTGAAGCAGAGCTGGATGCAAAAGGAGCAGAACTTGGTGTGACATTTGATTATGCAGATTACACCTATAATGGTCAGGCAGATTCCTCTACCTTAAATCAGATCGCAGCAGATCTTGTGGCAGAGGGCGTCGATGTGATCATTCCGATCGCAACGCCGGCAGCAATGATCATGCAGAACGCAACGGAAGATAATCAGATCCCGGTTGTATTTTCCGCAGTATCAGATCCGGTCGGAGCAGGACTTGTAGCAAGTGCAGATGCTCCGGGTGCCAATATTACAGGAACATCCGATGCAATTGATGTGGCACAGATCATGGATTTCATTTTGGCAGCGGATCCGGATGCAGCAAAAATCGGATTGCTGTATGATAAGAGCCAGGATTCTTCCACAAGTGCTATTCAGGCGGCAAAAGATTACTGCGATGAACATGGGATTTCCTATGTAGAAAAAACAGGTACAACAACCGGTGAGATCCAGGCAGCAGCAGATTCCCTGGTAGCAGAAAAAGTAGACGCTATTTTTACACCACAGGACAACACTGTTATGACAGCAGAACTTGCGATTTTTGAAAAATTTGCAGACGCAGGTATCCCTCACTACACAAGTGCAGATTCCTTTGCTTTAAACGGAGCATTCTTAGGATACGGCGTCAACTATGAGACACTCGGAACAAAGACAGCAGACATGGTTGCAGACATTCTTGCAAACGGAGCAGATCCGGCCACAACACCGGTAGAAACATTAGACAGCGGTATCGTAACCGTAAATACAGAGATTGCAGAAAAAGTCGGAATCGATTATTCTATCTTTAAAGATATGTGTTCCGAATTGATCGAGACAGTAACAGCAGAGGAGTTTAATTAAGGTATGGGTTCCATTATTACATTATCAATTGTACAGAGTGCATTAGAACTTGGTTTTATCTATGCACTGGTCGCACTGGCATTATTTATATCCTTCAGTATTTTAAACATTGCGGATCTTTCGACCGATGGATGTTTTACATTGGGATGTGCCGTCTGTGCATCGGTGACGCTTGCAGGTCATCCGATATTGGGATTATTTGCAGCGATGGCAGCAGGTGTCTGCTCCGGTTTTGTGACCGCTTTCTTACAGACAAAAATGGGGATTCAGTCCATTTTGGCGGGAATCATCGTAAATACCGGATTGTATACAATTAATATTGCAGTAATGGGATTCGCTTCCAACATGAACTTATTCAACTGTGAATCCGTTTTTACCTGGGCAAAAACAGCGATCGGTGGAACATGGTATAAACTGATCGTGGCTGCACTGATCGTTATCATTGTAGGAGTGCTGATCTCTTTCTTTTTAAATACAAGGCTTGGACTTTCCATCCGCGCAACCGGAGATAATCCGGATATGGTAAGAGCCTCCAGCATTAATACAAGTGCCATGATCACGATCGGACTTTGTGTTGCAAATGCCCTGACCGGTCTTTCCGGCGGTCTGCTTGCACAGTATCAGAAATCCTGTGATATCAATCTTGGAACCGGAATGGTAACGATCGCACTCGCCAGCCTGATCATTGGGGAATCTATCATTGGAAAAGGCGGTATGTTACAGCGTGTGACCGGCGTTATTTTAGGAAGCTGCCTATATCGTTTTATCGTGGCAGTTGCCCTGAGATTAAATGTACCGGCAGAGTGTTTAAAACTTGTTTCTGCAATCATTGTAGCCGTGGCGATCGCATTCCCATATCTGAAAAAGCAGATGAATTTTTACCGGCAGAAGCGTGCCGCAAAGGCTCAGAACCAGATATACGTTCAGGAAATTATGAAAAATGACAGTGAAGGAGGAGAAAGATAATGGCAGAGAAGAACGCAATGCTTGTGATGCGCGATGTCAGCAAAACTTTTAATCCGGGAACTGTCAATGAAAAATGTGCATTAAAAAATCTGAATCTCACCTTAAAGCAGGGAGATTTTGCAACGATCGTAGGAAGCAACGGAGCCGGAAAATCAACGCTGTTTAATGCGATAACAGGAGCCTTTTTTGCAGACAAAGGACTGATCATGCTGGATGGTGAGGACATTACCTATCAGAAAGAGCATGTCCGCAGTAAAGTGATCGGTCATTTGTTTCAGGATCCATTGAAGGGAACTGCACCACATATGACGATCGAGGAGAATATGGCGCTTGCCTACCTGCGCACGACTACTTCAAAGAATGCCTATTTCAGCCGGATCAAGGCAGCGGACAAGAAAAAATTCAGAGAGCAGCTCGAACTGCTTGACATGGGGTTAGAAGACCGTATGAAGCAGCCGGTCGGACTTTTGTCCGGTGGACAGCGTCAGGCACTCACACTTTTGATGGCAACGATGGTGACTCCTAAGATTTTGCTGCTGGATGAGCATACCGCAGCTTTAGACCCTGCCACCGCAGAGAAAGTACTGAACCTCACAAAAAAGATAGTGTCAGAGCAGAACATCACCTGCCTTATGGTCACGCACAACATGCATCAGGCGCTTGAACTTGGAAACCGTACCCTCATGATGGATTCGGGAAATATTGTGCTGGATGTTTCCGGGGAAGAACGGGAAAAGATGTCAGTGGATGATCTGTTAGAGCAGTTTGCAGTCCGTGCCGGAAAGGCATTGGATAATGACAGAATTCTGTTTTCCAAAGTGGAGGCATAATAATATTGTATAGATGGAAACAAAAAAGAATGGGTTCCATAAATAATCATTATAGTAAAATACTGTAAAACCGAGGAAAAGCCGTTGAAATCTAACGGCTTTTCCTTTATTATATAAAGTAATGCTAAAAAAATGTATATTTTCATAGGAGACTCGTGATTAAGAAAAACGATTACAGAGATGAAAAAGGCAGTGAGTATATACAAGGAGGAAAAACATGTATCCAATCGTTAGAAGAGAAAAACTGGCAGACAAGATCTATCTTATGGATGTCAAGGCTCCCCGTGTTGCGCAGTATTGCGAACCGGGACAGTTTGTGATTGTAAAAATTGATGAGGAAGGTGAACGTATTCCGCTTACCATCTGTGATTACGACAGGGAAGAGGGAACGATCACGATCGTATTCCAGACCGTAGGAGCTTCCACAGAGCGTATGGTAAGCTTACAGGAAGGGGATGCTTTTGAAGATTTCGTTGGACCTCTGGGATGCCCATCGGATCTGATCCATGAAGATATCGAAGAATTAAAGAAAAAGAAAATTTTATTTGTTGCAGGCGGTGTTGGTACAGCTCCGGTTTATCCTCAGGTAAAATGGCTGCATGAGCACGGCGTTGACTGTGATGTTATCATGGGTTCCCGTAACAAAGATTTACTGATCTTAGAGGATGAGATGAAAAAAGTTGCCACAAACCTTTATGTGACAACGGATGATGGCTCGTACGGTTTCAAGGGAACCGGTACTGCACAGCTGCAGGAACTCTGGGATAATGGTAACCGTTATGACCACTGTGTGGCAATCGGACCAATGATCATGATGAAATTTGTCTGCAAACTGACAAAAGAATTAGGAATTCCAACGGTTGTTTCCATGAATCCGATCATGGTAGACGGAACCGGAATGTGTGGTGCATGTCGTCTGGTTGTCGGCGATGAAGTGAAATTTGCATGTGTAGACGGACCGGAGTTCGACGGACATCTGGTTGATTTTGATCAGGCGATGAGAAGACAGGCTCAGTACAAGACCGAAGAGGGAAGAGCCATGCTGAAATTACAGGAAGGTGCAACACATCACGGTGGATGCGGCAATTGTAACAGTTAAAAATCAGAAATTTTGCAGATCAGAGAGAATGCTGTCTGGTCAGTTACATAGAATCAGGAGGAAAAAATGGACGTATTAACTAGAGTTCCGGTTCGTGAGCAGGAGCCAGCCGTTCGTGCAGCGAACTTTGAAGAAGTATGTTTGGGATATAATGAAGAAGAAGCAATGGCAGAAGCTGCCCGCTGCTTAAACTGTAAAAATGCACAGTGCATGAAGGGATGTCCGGTATCCATCAATATTCCGGGATTTATCGCAGAAGTCAAAGAAGGTAATTTTGAGGCTGCTTACCATGTGATCAGCGAGTCTTCCGCACTTCCGGCAGTCTGTGGCCGTGTATGTCCACAGGAGACACAGTGCGAGGGAAAATGTATCCGTGGAATCAAAGGAGAGCCTGTAGCGATCGGTAAATTAGAGCGTTTTGTTGCGGACTGGGCAAGAGAACATGGCATTAAACCGAAAAAGGCAGAAAAGTTAAATGGACATAAAGTAGCAGTGATCGGCTCAGGTCCGGCAGGTCTTACCTGTGCAGGAGATCTTGCAAAGCTTGGTTATGATGTGACGATTTTCGAAGCATTGCATCAGGCAGGCGGTGTTTTGGTTTACGGTATCCCTGAATTCCGTCTTCCAAAGCAGAAGGTTGTTGCCGCTGAAGTGGAAAACGTGAAAGCATTAGGGGTTAAGATCGAGACAAACGTTGTCATCGGTAAATCCGTAACAATCGATGAGTTGATGGACAACGAGGGCTTTGAGGCAGTCTTCATTGGATCCGGTGCAGGACTCCCAAGATTTATGGGTATTCCGGGCGAACAGGCAATGGGTGTATTCTCAGCCAATGAGTATTTAACAAGAAACAACCTTATGAAAGCGTTCTTAGACAATTACGACACACCGATCAAAGCAGGTAAGAAAGTCATCGTAGTCGGTGGCGGTAATGTGGCAATGGACGCTGCCAGAACAGCAAGAAGACTGGGTGCAGAGGTACATATCGTATACCGTCGTGGTGAGGAAGAACTTCCGGCCCGTAAAGAGGAAGTACATCACGCAAAAGAGGAAGGTATCATCTTTGATCTTCTCCAGAATCCAACCGAATTATTGGTGGATGAAAACGGTTGTGTAAAGGGTGCAAAAGTGATCAGAATGGAACTTGGCGAACCGGATGCTTCCGGAAGAAGAAGTCCGGTTGAAATTCCGGGCTCTGAATATGAGATCGAGGCAGATACTGTAATCATGTCACTTGGTACTTCTCCAAATCCTCTGATCTCATCCACTACAAAGGGTCTTGATATCAACCGCAGAAAATGTATTATTGCGGAAGAAGAGACCGGTGCAACTTCCAAAGAAGGTGTTTATGCCGGTGGTGACGCTGTGACAGGTGCAGCAACTGTTATCCTTGCGATGGGTGCCGGTAAAGCAGCAGCTAAGGGTATTCACGAATATCTCAGCAACAAATAAAAACAGACAGGACAGGGCAGGTGCTGAATGGGTCATACATTTGGCACCTGTTTTTTTCTGTAAGTATTCCAAAGAAAACCCAAAGTTTTATTAATATTTTATGAAGAGGGTAGCAAAATTACAGGGTTTATGTATATAATAGAACACGCTACGCAAGAAAGAAATACGAGAGAGGTTACCGATAGATGAAGGAGCAGAATCAGCGCCAGATACAGAATCAGACAGAATTAGACGAAAGAAGAATGAGACAGAAAAAGCTTGTACGGAAAAGAAAAATCGTTTTGAGTGTAATGCTTTTGACATCTTTTTTACTGGGATGTGTCTGTGGAAGATATTTTCCTGAGATCGAACTTGGAAAAACAGAAGAAGTGCTGGCATCAGCGCAGGATAACTCCAATGAAGAGAAAAAAGAAAATCAAATTACAAATGACGTGGGAATAGAGAACGAAAAACTGACAGATAATGCAGAATCATCAGAGATCGAAGAACCGGCAGACAGCGAAGAAACGAATGATCCGTTTGCGGAGATTCCACAGGTTGTGTTATCAAAACCGGTAGATTATTCCTTAAATCAGGCAATCAGACAGTTAGAACAGATGGAAGCGTCAGATGAACGCTACGCACAGATCGTGGAAAATGCAGAGAAATATCCGGAAAAATTACTGATCAATCTGGCAAATAATCCGGAAATGATCGCATTTGTAGCTGATTATAAAGGGAACACAAGGGATTATGATAAAGCAGAACTGACAGAGAAAGAGTTACAGGAAGAATATCCGCTCTTTTTACAGTGGGATAAACGCTGGGGCTGCCTTGCATATGGGGATGACAGCAATGTTGCGATCAGCGGATGCGGTCCGACAACACTGGCGATGGCAGTAGTTGCGCTGACTGGAAACGAGGAGGCAACTCCGGCTGCAATCGCAAAATTTGCCATGCAGGAAGGGTTTTATATGTCCGGCACAGGAACGATGTGGTCGCTTATGACAGAGGGGGCGGCAGCTTACGGTGTCCGCTCCGAGCAGATCAATATCAGCCAGACTGAGATCAAACAGCACTTAGATCAGGGAGATATCGTGATCTGCTCTGTGCGGCAGGGAGATTTCACTACAGGGGGACATTTTATCCTGCTCTATGACTATAATGATGAAGGATTTTCCATTAACGATCCGTTTTCTTTATACCGCAGTGGCCAGAAATGGAACTATGGAAAAATCAGGAGCCAGATCAAAGCTGTCTGGGCATTAAAAGCAAAATAAAGAACAGTTAGCGATTGTTCAAATAGTTTAACAAAAAACAGGGCATACTAAAGCATCATAAAGTGAGATGGAGAGATGCAGAATGTGCCAGAATATGAGTGGACTGTCCACTGCTGAAGTGGAATTTCGGAAAAAAGCAGGGTTGTCGAATGAAAGCGTAGATTCTTCCACAAAGACAGTGGCACAGATCATCCGCTCAAATGTTGTAACTTATTATAATCTTATTTTTTTGATCATTACGATCCTTCTGATCGTAGTGGGGTCTTTTCGGGATCTTACTTTTTTACCTATTATTATTGCAAATATGTTGATCGGAATCATCCAGGAGCTGCGTTCCAAAAAGATTCTGGATGATCTTACGATATTAAACACACCGAAAATCACGGTCCGGCGCAACGGAAGTGATCAGGAGGTTTTGGCGGATGAACTGGTGCAGGATGATGTGATAACGCTTTCAGCAGGTGGACAGATTCCGGCGGACGCACTGGTGTTATCCGGCAATATCACAGTCAACGAGGCTTTGATCACAGGGGAGGCCGATGAGATTGTAAAAAAAGAGGGAGATTCCCTTTTTTCGGGAAGTTTTGTGATATCAGGAGAATGCATGGCAAAACTTGAAAAAGTAGGAAAAGATTCTTATATTTCAGGACTGATGTTACAGGCGACGCAGACAAAAGAGGGCGAGCAGTCGGAGATGATCCGGGCGTTGAACCGTCTTGTGCAGACCGTGGGCGTGATCATTTTGCCGATCGGGGCGATCCTGTTTTTACAGCAATACTTTTTTTCCGGGGCGGCGATGAAAGATAGTGTGACAGGCATGGTGGCGGCCATTCTCGGAATGATCCCGGAAGGTCTGTACCTTCTTGCAAGTGTGGCGATGGTGGTGTCGGTGATGAGGCTTGGAAAACAAAAGGTACTGATCCATGACATGAAATGTATCGAGACACTGGCGCGGGTAAATGTGCTGTGCGTGGATAAGACCGGAACCATCACTGTGCCGGAAATGGAAGTGGCACAGTTTATCCTTGCGAAAGAAAAGGAACAGGAAGCAGACCAGCAATCGGAATACAGAAACCAGACAGCCGAGGAGGAGAAAAATAAAGTCGCAAGACTGCTTTCAGACTGTGTGCGTGCCCTGCCGTGCGACAATGCAACGATGGAGGCATTGCAGCAGTATTTTACGGAGCCGATGGAAAACAGTGCAGAAAAAATCGTCCCGTTTTCGTCTGCCACAAAATACAGCGGAGTGGTTCTGGCAGGAAAAGCTTATGTGGTCGGCGCACCGGAATTTGTGCTGCGGCAGGATTATACGGCTGTTCAGGGAACGATCGAAGTATTTCTGGAAAAGGGATATCGTGTGCTTGTATTTGCAGAGTATGAGGGGAATCTGGATGGAAAAGAACTGACAGAAAATGCAACTCCCATTGCATTTATCCTGCTCAACAATGCAATTCGTGAGGGGGCAATGGATACATTCCGTTACTTTTCCAAGCGGGGAGTGGAAGTGAAAGTGATCTCCGGGGACAATCCGGTCACGGTATCGGAGATTGCAAAGAAAGCGGGAATCCGCCATGCGGAAAAACAGGTGGACGCAGCAACGTTGAAAACAGCGGAGGCAGTGCGGAAGGCAGCAAAAAAATACACGGTGTTCGGCAGGGTGACACCGGAGCAGAAACGTCTTCTGGTGCAGGCATTAAAAGAGCAGGGAAAGACCGTGGCAATGACCGGAGACGGCGTGAACGATATTCTTGCGTTAAAAGATGCAGACTGCAGCATTGCGATGGCATCAGGCAGTGAGGCGGCTTCGCATGTGGCACAGCTTGTGCTGCTCGATAACGATTTCAATAAAATGCCGGCGGTTGTCATGGAAGGGCGGCGGGTGGTGAACAACATCGGGCGCACTGCCAGCCTTTATCTGGTCAAGAACATTTTCTCCATGCTCTTAGCCGTATTTTCCATGCTGTTTCTGATTGATTATCCGCTGGAGCCATCGCAGGTGTCGCTCATCAGTGTTTTTACGATCGGGATTCCGTCATTTTTTCTGGCGCTGGAGCAGAACCGGAATCAGATTCATGGGCATTTTCTTACCAATGTCCTGATCCAGGCGCTTCCGGCTGGGATTACAGATTTTATCGTGGTGAGCGGCCTGGTGATTTTCTGCAGGGAGTTCGGAGTGGAAAAAGAGTGCGTTTCCACGTCGTGCACGATCCTGATCGCAGTTGTCGGCTTCATGATCCTTTATCATATAGCAAAACCGATGACAACACCGCATGCGATCCTGATCGCAGCGATGGTCATCGGCTGGTTATTTTGTATGCTGTTTTTCAGTGAACTGTTTGCGATCACGGCGGTCACAGGAAAATGTGCAATGCTCATGATCGTGTTCGCAGTCATCACGGAGCCGGTGTTCCGGTATCTGATACAGCTTGTGGAGACTGTTCAGAAGTGGGGTGGAAAACTAAAATTTTAGTCCGATGAACCGGAATGTTTTTTTCGGCTCTGTTTTTCCCAGATAAAATACGTTACGATCAGAAGGATTCCGGTGAACAGCCATGTAATCGGGCTTGCCAGACGGACTGCCCAGTAACCGAACGGATTTAAGGTGACGGCGATTACGATAATACGGCACACCATTTCCACAACACCGCTTAACATTGGAACAAGTCCGCGGTTTAAGCCCTGCAGGGCGTTCCGGTAAAGGAAAATCCATGCGAGCGGCAGCATGAAGAAACTGATGGTGTTCAGATACTGCATGGCATAGTCGAAAATTTCTTCAGAAGGATTGCTCACAAACCAGCTCACAATAAAACGTCCGCCGAATACGCAGATGGCAGAGGCAGCAAGCGAGATAAAAATGCAGATGAAAAATCCTTTGCGCATTCCCTCGTAGATACGTTTGTATTTTCCTGCGCCGAGGTTCTGACCGCAGTAGGTGGCAATCGCAGTGCCGAGTGTCGGCATGGTCTGGGTGGAGAGGTTTTCCACTTTGGAGGCGGCAGTGAAGGCAGCCACAACACTGGAACCGAAAATATTGACTGCACCCTGCAGGATCATGGTTCCGATAGCGGTGATGGAATAGTTGAGCGCCATCGGAATACCGATGGAAAGCATATTGAACACACCGTATCCGTCGAGATAGTAATCTTCCCGGCTGGTTTTTAAAATGTCGAATTTGCGGAACATATAAATAAAGCAAAGCAGTGCGGAGACACCCTGCGCAATGATCGTTGCATAGGCAGCGCCTGCGGTTCCAAGTTTTACGACGACGATCAAAAACAGGTCGAGCACAATATTTAAAAAGGAAGAGAGAATCAGGAAATACAGCGGTGTTTTGCTGTCGCCGATCCCTCTTAAAATACCGGCGGCAACGTTGTAGGACATCGTGAGCAGGATACCTGCGAAAATGACTTTAATATAAGAGTCTGCGAGTCCTAAGATATTGTCCGGTGTTTTCATTAAAATAAGAAACTGTCTGGAAGCTGCCACTGTAGGGATAGTCAGAAGTAACGATACAATGGCAGTCAGTATCAGGGAGAGTGCGACATAATGCTTTAACAGCTTGAAATCTTTTGCACCGAAGGCGTGGGAGACCATAACGCCAAATCCCTGCGCAATACCATTTGCAAATCCTAATACAAGGAACATCAGACATCCGGTAGAGCCTACCGCAGCCAGAGCATCCTCACCAAGATACTGCCCGACAATGATCGTATCCACCATGTTATAAAACTGCTGAAAAATATTTCCCAGTAAAACCGGAACGGAAAAAAGTAAGATCATTCTGAGCGGGCTTCCCATTGTCATGTCTTTTGTCATAATCTGTACTCCTTGATTTATAAAATAGTTAAAAATCTGTCCGTGTTTTTTAGCCTCAACACGCATATTCTTTACGTTTCAGCAACTTAGTATAAGGCATGGACCGCAAAAAGACAATGTTTATTTTTGCGAAAAAATATAAATTTTTTGTTTTCGCAAAAGAAAAGATTTTTTCGTGGGAAACTGTTATAATAAGAAAGCAATTATTTGCAAGTCACAGTAAAATCACGGAGTAAAATAATGCAGACAAACCTCGAATACTACAAAATTTTTTATTATGTATCCAAATACAACAGTATCTCCCTCGCAGCAGAGGCACTTTCCATCTCACAGCCGGCAGTCAGCCAGGCAGTCAAGCATTTAGAAAGTGATCTTTCCTGTGCTCTCTTTGTGCGGACATCCAAAGGCGTGCGCTTGACAAAAGAAGGCGGACTGCTTGCAGAATATGTGAGAAAAGGATATGAGACAATCCTTACCGGGGAGAAAAAACTCTCAGAGATGTTAAACTTAGATGCCGGAGAAATCTGTGTGGGGGCTAGTGACATGACATTGCAGTTTTATCTGCTTCCTTATTTAGAAGCGTTCCATGATGCATTTCCACAGATCAAGGTGACCGTGACGAATGCCCCGACACCGGAGACGTTGAAACATTTACAGGACGGAAAAATTGATTTTGGGATCATCAGTACCCCGGTGAACAATAAATATGATTTTAAAATGACACCTGTCCGCAAAATTCAGGATGTCTTTGTGGCGGGAAAAAAGTTTGAGTATTTAAAAGGTGGAAAATTAAGCTATAAAGAGCTTGAAAATCTTCCGGTCATGTGCTTAGAGGGCAGCACTTCCACAAGAAAATATGTGGAGGATTATCTGGCAGAGCGCGGCACATTTGTCCGGCCGGAATTTGAACTTGCGACAAGTGATATGCTCATCCAGTTTGCAGTGCGCAACCTCGGTGTTGCCAGTGTCGTGTCGGATTTCGCAGAAAAATACATTGAAAATGGGGAATTATTCATATTGAAATTTGACAAGTCGATACCGGAACGCGAGTTTTGCATTGTCTCAAACGAGCGTGCGCCGATGTCGGCAGCAGCAGAAAAACTATACGATTTTCTGCTTGTTCCGTAGTGAAAATGTCAGAAAAAGTTCATCAAATCTTCATCAATCTTAATGGAATATCAATGGGATTGCGGGCAGGAATATGATAAATTTATATGCAGGATCAGGATATTTAGGGGGAAACGTAAATGATGCGTTTATTATCAATCGGGATAGATTGTGTTTCAGCTGCTATTTTTGTGATTCCTGCTTTGGCTATTTTGCAGTGTACAATCTATAGGAAATGGGAATTTAAACCATTTTGTGTAAAACTGATATTTGCATTTTATGCGATTGCAATGTTTTCAGTTGTGGGTGTCCCTGCGGTTGGGACATTTCAGATAGATTTTGGTCTGAATCTGATACCGTTTGCAGACATTGTAAATAGTCCGTTTGCATATATGAAAAATACGATTTTGAATATCATTTTATTTATACCGATGGGATTTTTTGTACCTGCGGTCTGGAAGAATTACCGGTCTTTCAAAACCATGTTTTTCATGGGACTCGCGGTATCACTGGGGATTGAACTATTACAGATATTTACATTCAGGCTTACGGATATTGATGATCTGATCACCAATACGGCGGGAACCGTGCTGGGATATGAAATAAGCAGAAGATTTTCTTTTCCGTTCTCTTTAAAATCAGTGGATTCGAAAGGAATTTTGGTACGATATGAACCTGTCCTGATTCTGGCAGTTACGCTTTTAGTTTCCATGTTTCTGAAACCAATCGTGTCTGATAGCATATGGAATATCATGATATAATGAGCGCAAGTGAGAAGAATGCATTTATGCATTCGGCGAACGGCGAATGTCGATCATGAAGCTTTGCTTCATGATATAATAAACAATTATATCAAATATAATGAATATTAATTTTACTTATGACATATATTCGTGTATAATCATAAAGTAAAAACAGGAAAGTGTGATGGTTTTTACAGACCATCACTTTTTTTATGCAGGAGGAAAATCAAATGGTTACAGCAGTAGTAGGCGCTAACTGGGGCGACGAGGGAAAAGGAAAAATCACAGATATGCTTGCAGATGAAGCGGACATCGTTATCCGTTTTCAGGGTGGAGCAAATGCAGGTCACACCATCGTAAACAACTATGGTAAATTTGCATTACATACATTGCCATCCGGTGTATTCCACAGCCACATCACCAACATTATCGGAAACGGTGTCGCACTGGATATCCCGAAAGTAATGAGTGAGATCAAATCGATCACAGACCGCAATGTGCCTGCACCAAAAATCATGATTTCAGATAGAGCACAGATGGTTATGCCTTACCACGTTCTTTTCGATCAGTATGAAGAGGAGCGTCTTGGAAAGAATTCTTTCGGTTCTACCAAGTCCGGTATCGCACCATTTTATTCAGACAAATATGCAAAGATCGGTTTTCAGGTAAGTGAGTTATTCGATGAGGAATTATTGCAGGCAAAAGTAAAACGTACCTGCGAGACAAAGAACATTATGCTTGAGCATATGTATCACAAACCATTATTAAAAGAAGAAGAGTTATTAGCTACTTTGCATGAGTACAGAGACATGGTCGCTCCATATGTCGGAGATGTTTCTTTATTCTTAGACAAAGCGATTAAGGAAGGCAAAAAGATCTTATTGGAAGGCCAGCTTGGTACTTTAAAAGATCCGGATCACGGAATTTATCCAATGGTAACATCTTCCTCTACTTTAGCAGCATACGGTGCGATCGGAGCAGGCATCCCACCATATGAGATCAAGAAGATTGTAACAGTAAGTAAAGCATACTCTTCCGCAGTAGGAGCAGGAGCATTCGTTAGCGAGATCTTTGGAGATGAGGCAGACGAACTGAGAAGACGCGGCGGAGACGGCGGTGAATTCGGAGCAACAACCGGACGTCCAAGAAGAATGGGATGGTATGACTGTGTTGCAAGTAAGTATGGATGCCGTCTGCAGGGAACAACGGATGTAGCGCTTACCGTACTTGACGTATTAGGATACTTAGATGAGATCCCGGTATGTGTTGGATACGATATCGACGGAGAAGTAACCACAGACTTCCCTGTAACTGCAAAATTAGAGAAAGCAAAACCAGTATTCAAAAAACTTCCGGGATGGAAATGTGATATCCGTGGAATTAAGAAATACGAGGATCTTCCGGAAAACTGCAGAAATTACATTGAGTTCATTGAAGGACAGATCGGATACCCGATCACAATGGTTTCTAACGGACCGGGAAGAGAAGATATCATTTACCGCAATAAATAAAGAGACTGAGGCAGGCGTGCAGTGGCACCCTGCCTTTTGTGACAAAACATGGAGGATTGTATGGTAAAGAATATAATTTTAGATGTCGGGAAAGTTCTTGTGGCGTGGGAGCCGGAAGACGCAATGAAAAAACTTGGATTTGATGATAAGACAGTGAAAGTGGTAGCGGATGCTACGGTCAATACTCCGGTCTGGCTTGAGACAGACCGTGGCGTGTGGTCAGATGAACAGATCCTTTCTGCTTTTTATGAGAAGGCACCGGAATATAAAAAAGAGATCAATCTGTTCTGGAATCATCTGGAACTGGCAATCAAACAGTTTTCCTATACGAAAGAATGGATTTCCAATATGAAAAAAGAGGGCTTGCAGGTGTATATTCTTTCTAATTATGGGGATTGGACTTACCGGAGAACAAAAGACAATGCGCTGGATTTCCTGCCGTTGACAGACGGAGCGATTTTTTCCTATACAGTGAAGCAGATCAAACCGGATCTTGAAATATATGAAACATTGTTAAATCAGTACCGGTTAAAACCGGATGAGTGTGTATTTATCGATGACCGGATGGAAAATATCGAGGGAGCAAAAAAAGCCGGAATCCACGGAATCTGCTTTGAGACGATCGGGCAGGTCAAAGAGGATCTGAAGAAATACAATATATATGTTTAAATAGCAGGTACTTAAGAAGAGAAAAATCGTCGTTTCACAAAGTTATCACATTTTTTTCCAAAAGAAAACACATTTTTTCGATAAGATAATACTATCGAAAACCGACAGTTGCGAAATTCGTGAAAACAGACGGATTTCGCGATTTTCATGCGAGCCGGAAGTAAGGAGGAAAAGATTGTGATCGAGATCAGCCATCTGGTAAAAAAATATGGCGACCATATTGCAGTGAATGATCTGACATTGACTGTGGAACCAGGAAAAATTTATGGATTTTTAGGACCAAACGGCGCAGGAAAATCCACCACGATGAACATTATTACAGGGTATTTAGGTGCAACCAGCGGAGAGGTGAAGATCAACGGATTTGATATTTTTGCACAGCCGGAAGAAGCAAAAAAATGTGTGGGATATCTGCCGGAGATCCCGCCTCTTTATGTGGATATGACAGTCAGGGAGTATCTGAACTTTGTGGCAGAGTTAAAGAAACTCGAAAAGGGTCGGAGAAATAAATATGTGGAGGAGGCGATGGAGACGACCGGAATCACTGCACAGCAGTCAAGACTGATCCGTAACCTGTCAAAAGGCTACAGGCAGAGAGTCGGATTTGCACAGGCAGTGTTAGGGTATCCGGAGATCATCATTCTGGACGAACCGACGGTCGGACTTGATCCAAAACAGATCATAGAGATCCGTGACCTCATCAAAGAACTTGGCAAAAATCATACGGTTATTTTAAGTTCGCACATTTTGTCTGAAATATCTGCAGTGTGTGATCACATTTTCATTATTTCCAAAGGAAAATTAGTGGCAGGCGATTCCACGGAGAATCTGATGAAACAGATGTCCGGGGCGCAGGAGATCGAACTTCTGATCAAAGGAGACAATGCGGCAGTGCAGGAGACATTCACCGGGATCGCAGAAGTTGAAAAATGCATTCCATTAGAGCAGAAGGACGAAGCGTGTGTACATCTGAATCTGATCGCAAAACCGGGAATGGATATCAGGGAACAGGTGTTTGCTTCCTGTGTCAACCATGGATTTGTCATTCTGCAGATGAATCCCGTTTCAAAATCTCTTGAGGATGTGTTCCTCGAACTTACGGAAAAAGAGGGGACACAGAAGGAAGTTCTGCCGGAGAAAAAACTCCATTTTGTAAAGTCTCATTTTGGAAAAGAGAGTAAGGAGGACGGGGAATAATGTTTGCGATATTAAAAAGAGAAGTAAAAGCTTACTTTCAGACGGTGACAGGATGGTTGTTTATTGCAGCAGTTCTTGTACTCTATGGACTATATTTTTATGTTTACAATCTGCGCGCAGGCTATCCTTATATTTCTTACTCACTGTCGGCGATCGCATTTATCATGCTGATCGCGGTACCGGTGCTGACTATGCGCAGTTTTGCGGAGGAACGCCACAGCAGAACAGACCAGTTGATCCTGACTGCACCGGTATCTGTGGGAAAAGTAGTATTGGGAAAATATCTCGCAATGGCTTTTGTATTTACCATAGATATGGTGATCATTGCGATCACACCATTGCTGTTAATGTCCTACGGAACGATCCCATTAGGGGAATCCTATGCAGCAGTGCTTGGATTCTGGCTGTATGGCTGCGCCTGCATTGCCGTTGGTATGTTTATTTCCTCATTGACCGAAAGCCAGGTGATTTCCGCAGTTTTGACATTTGTTGCATTATTTGCCGGCTATATGATGGGAAGCATTTGTAATCTGATCTCAGAGAGCGGAAATCTTCTGACAAAAATTTTAGGCTGCTACGATCTTTACACGCCGCTTGATAACTTTATGAATGGGACACTGGATGTGGCGGGAATTGTCTATTACGTAACGATCATTGCATTACTTTTGTTCCTGACAGGGCAGTCCGTTCAGAAACGCCGCTGGAGCATCAGTTCCAAAAAAATATCGACAGGTGTTTTTTCAACGGGAATGATCATTGCAATGGTGGCAGTGACCGTTGTTGTGAACCTGTTCGTGGCAGAACTTCCGGCAACATGGACATCCATTGATGTCACTTCAACAAAAATTTACTCCATCACAGACGATACGAAGGATTATCTGAAAGGTCTCGACGAGGACGTGACAATTTATGTGCTGGTGTCCGATGCATCAAAAGATACAAAGCTGGATGAGACATTACAGAGATATGAATCCCTGTCGGATCACATCAAAGTTTCCTATATCAATCCGGCTGCAAACCCGACTTTTGCAGCACAGTATACAGACAGTTCTGTGACTTCCAACAGCATGATCGTTGTGAGCAGCGCAAGATCCAGAGTCATTGATTACAATGATGTGTATACCTATAGTTATGATTACACCAGTTATTCCAGAAGCATTGATGGATATGATGCAGAGGGACAGCTTACAAGTGCAATCCAGTATGTGACCATGGATTCTACAGAACTTCCGGTGATTTATCAGGTATCCGGACATGGGGAAACAGCTTTATCCGGTGGATTTACAGAGGCAATTGAAAAAGCAAATATCACTTTATCTGACCTTGCATTATTAAAAGAGGATGCGGTTCCGGAAGATGCAGCAGCACTTATTATCAATGGACCGACCACTGATTTTTCGGAGGATGATGCCAACAAAGTGATCGATTATATCAATCAGGGTGGAAAAGTGCTGATCACCTGCAATTTCCAGGCACAGGGTTTGGAAAACTTCGAGTCGATCCTGTCAGCCTGCGGAATGGAGCGTGTTTCCGGCATTGTCATGGAAAATGATAAATCCTATTATTACAGCAATACACCGTATTACCTGCTTCCTGACGTAAATTCAAGTGCATATACAAGTTCCGTCAGCGGTTCATATATCTTCGCTCCATACAGCGAGGCAATCACCTATGGGGAAGATACAGATGATACAACTTATACAGCATTATTGGAGACGACAGATAAAGCAGTATCCAAGACAGATGCAGTAAATGCAACAACATCAGAGCTGGAGGAGGGAGATGCTGCAGGACCATTTGCGGTTGCGGTTGCCATGGAAAAAACAATCGATGAAGATACAGTCGCAAAAGTAGTGGTCGCCGGATCTGTGGAAATGTTTGCAGACAGTGCAGACCAGATCGTTTCCGGAAATAACAGCGCAATGTTTACAGATATCATTGCCCAGATGGTTGGCGATTCTGATCTTGCAACAAGTGTGATCCCGACAAAAGATTACACGCTCAGCGCCATCACGGTGGATGCAGCGGCAGGGATCCTGTATGGGCTTGGTCTGATGATCGTGCTTCCGGTCATTATGATGATTCTTGGAATTGTCATATGGGCATCAAGAAGAAAAAAATAAAACAATAGATGTTAGAAAATCAAGATTGGAGACAGATAGAATATGAAAAAACAGAAAATTCAGTTTATTGTAATTCTGATCGTGCTGGCAGTGCTTATCGCTGCCACCTTCGGAATGAAATGGTATAACAAAAATAAAGAGGAAGAGAAAACAGCGGAAGAAGAGGCTTCTACCATTTATATTTCCAAAGTGGACGTTGACACGATCACAGCATTTACGTATGAGATCGATCACGTGACTTATTCTTTTACAAAAGATGGGGATACATGGACCTATGACGGAGACACATCACTGGATATGGATGAAGAAGCGATCGACAGCATGCTTTCAACACTGTCATCGCTGACAGCAATAGAAGAGATCAGTGATTATACAGATCTGAAAGAGTTTGGATTTGACCAGCCGGAAGATCTGATATCCTACACAACAAGTGAAGGGTCTGTTTCTCTTTTTGTAGGAAATAAAAATGATACTTTGAATGCATACTATATTATTTCAGCTGATGGAGGAAGCATTTATCTGACAGAAACGTCTCTTGCGGATGCTTTTTCAAAAACGATTGAGGAGCTGACAGTCACAGAGGATACAGAAAGCACGGAGACAGTTGAGAACACAGAAGAATAAATAAGATAAAAGCAGAATCAGCACCTGACAGAAAATTTTGTTCAGGTGCTGATTTTTTAATGCTCTGCAGTATCTTTTTCTTCGGAATCTTTTTTGATCAGTTTGTAAATAAAACTGTATGCCCAGATTAAAACAGGGATGATCACAGAAGCATAAATGGATGTCATGAGCATGTTCATAAAATTTTCGCTGGCAGAAACTGCACAGACGATGGTAGAGACATAAAGTCCAGCCAGAATAATGACACCGATGATTGCTAAAATTTGTTTTACTTTTTTCATATTTTGAATCCTTTCGGGAAAATTGTAATAAACTATGGTACAATCATCGTATAGGAAAAAAAACGTTTCGTCAATAAAATTGTAGAAGAAAAGGCAGGTAAATCGGGTGGCATATGAAAAGCTTTTGAATGAAATTTATGCGGCAGTATCATTGAAATATCTGTGGAAGGAATATGAGCCGTATTTTGTGAAAAGTGAATCACCGGACTGGATTAATCCAAACATGGATTTCGGGCTGGAAGTCAGTCAGGCACTTTTGCCGGATGACGGGCAGGAGGAGAGTTTTATCGAAAAATATCTTGGTTGCCGGAAAGAGGAACTACCTTCTTTGGCGTTTGATAAATATGGAGAGCGGTTGAATTTTTACAATGGAAGGTTTTGGGCGATTCTGCCAGATAATACTGTGCAGCAAGATTATCTTTCCAAGGCGAAATATCGTTTTGACCGCAAACTGGAAAAACTAAATGCAAATTATATCCATAAGCACTACAATGGTTTGTATCTTTTTCTACATCCGACCGACGAGAATGATATTGATGCAGGTGCACTGTTTGAATATATGAGATATACACAGGAAAAGAAAAAAATGCGATTTGACAGGGTATTTTTAAATTGTGTCAAAACCATTTATGTCTGCAATTACGAAAACAATACGATTGAGCCGATTGTGCTGCCGCCAAATGCGGAAAACTTTTTGAACACGGAGGCGGAGTACTTACGCAATTGCTGTGACTGGAAGGATGGGACAGCGCTGGAGATGAAGCGTGGCGATGAGAGCTTTTAAATAAGTGTAGAAATATGATTGGAGGAAAATAGAATGAACAGTATCTTTCACAGAGTAAGTATCAGAAAATATCAGGAAAAGAAAATTGAGCAGGAAAAAGTGGAACAACTGCTTCGAGCTGCAATGGCAGCGTCGTCTGCATGCAACCAGCAGCCGTGAGGAGCTGGCTCTTCCATTTCAATCATTCAGTCAAAAAGCAAAAGAGCAGGAAAAGTTAAAAGTTTCCTTGACTTTCCCCACCCAGCCCCTTACAATAAACCTATCTTTTTTATCAAATCAAAGTTACAAAATAAGCTAACATAACAAAAAAATCCATCACCACATCGGTGGACCACTCAGCAGGAGAAAATGACAGACACAAATTTAGAACAGTAACTAAAAAATCCATACAAACAGTCTTGAAGAATCTTGAGGGGTTCTATATAATAAACATAGATCATTCGGAAAACCTGTTTGTATACCA
>ERZ835880.553-NODE-553-length-38882-cov-16.219770_pt1 | contig 38882 bp, 47 predicted proteins | sample MGYA00519944_ERZ835880 | MGnify/ENA primary metagenome ERZ835880 (study PRJEB31850, sample SAMEA3708787) | human gut metagenome | biome: human gut; feature: human-associated habitat; material: faeces | place: China | collected 2014 ... | reverse complement strand
TGCGATTATCAAAGATTTCAAAGAACGATGTTTAATTTAAAGTGCCCACTAGTGAATTTATATATTAAAAATTGGTTTTGGCGCTCTTTTATTTTGGTATATGCAATATGTATTGTATATTTGCGTGGTACTGGTACAAATGATTATAATAAACAATTTAAATTAATCTGAAATGAAAAAGATTTTTGCGCTATCTGTTTTTGCTACTACGTTATTATGTGGGTGTAGTAGTGATATGGAAGAGATAGATACCTCTCCAGAACCTATGACAAGAGGAGTAAAAACTGCCACAGTTGTGTGGCAGGCTCAGCCCGGTAGTATAGATATAAAACTGGGACAGGCTGTAACTGTAACTCTTGACGGTCAAGTGATAAAATGATTTATTATGTAATTAAAAAATGTAATGTTATGAAATTAAATGTTATTTTTCGTTCTGTGTTTGTTCTCGCTTTTTTGCTTTTGGCAACAGTTTCTAATGCTCAGATTAAGTATCGTTCTGATGGAAGACTTACAATAGGTAATACAGAACCAGAGCAGTTTTATGGTATTACTGCGTATGGAGGCGGTATATATTTAAAATCAAAAACTAGTAATTTCTTCCAAGTTGATGTAACTCCTGCTGCTACACGTCTTGCTAGTCATTATGATCAAGTTGTATTTTATAATACAAAGTTAAGCAGATTCAATAGTATTCAAGTTAAGAATGTTTATAACTATTCGGATGCGAGAGCAAAAGTTAATGTTGCTAAATTGAATTTCGGGTTGAATACTATTGATAAACTTAATGCGGTTACTTATGATTTTAAAGATACCGATCCTGCTACTGCCAATGTTTTTAAAACAGGTGGTAATGGAAAGGAAATTGGTTTGTTAGCACAAGAAGTAGAACAAGTGCTTCCTAATGTTGTACTGACAGATCCTGATGGTAACAAACTTATTAATTATACAGCAATTATTCCTGTTATGATTCAGGCTATTAAGGACTTGAAAGCAGAAGTAGAAACTTTAAAGGCTGGTAAATAACATTATGCAAAATAGGCATTTGGACAGATATATCTATTTTTGTGAGTTAGCTAAAACATCCCAAGATTTTTATCTAAATTATCTTGGGATGTTTTGTTCTATAACTCCGGAAATACAAGTTTTGGAGATAGGATGTGGAGAGGGAGGAAACCTTCTTCCTTTTGCTCAAGAGGGATGTTCTGTTACAGGAATTGATATGTGTGCTAGTCGGATAGAAGAAGCTATAAGCTTCTTTAAAAAGAAGGATCAAACAGGTACATTTATTTGTAGTGATTTCTTAACGGAAAGTATTCAAGATAAATTTGATATTATTTTAGTTCACGATGTAATTGAACATATAAATCCTTTGCAAAAAAAAGATTTTATATTAAAAGCTAAATTTTTACTGAAAAGCAATGGAATAATTTTTTTTGGATTTCCTGCTTGGCAAATGCCTTTTGGTGGACATCAGCAGATTTGTAAAAATAAAATTGTATCACATCTCCCTTTTATACATTTGCTTCCTAAATCTTTATATAGGTCTGTTTTGAGGATTTGTAATGAAGATGAAAGTTGTATTAATGAATTATTGAATATAAAAAAAGACAGAGTTTCTATTGAATTATTTGAATCATTAATAGAAGAGCTTGAATTAGATATAGTTGATAGATGTTTATGGTTTATAAATCCTCATTATAAACAGAAGTTCAATTTAAAACCAAGAAAGATGTATCCTTTTATAGAAAAGATTCCTTATGTAAGAAATTTTTTCTGTACATCATGTTTCTATGTAATACATTAAAAAGGGGGGAGTACCCCCTTTTTAATATAATCTTATTGATGCTTATTGTGGAATTTCATATTTATTCAAATACTCCAGAGCCGCTTCCTGAATGACATCTTTAAGGGTTATCCCCTTGCGTATCGCCAGTGTTTTCAGGCGTGTGTGAATACTCTGGTTTATTACAAAGTTGCAGTGTACCGCTTTCTCCTTTTGTGGTTGTTCCGGCTCCTGTATTTTTGTGGTCGGTTGTATCAGGCTGTCAAGTCCGCTGCTCATCCCGTGTGCCATACTGCTTTTCAAATCTTTTTTATTTGCCATAGTTTAATTCTTTTTTCCGTTAGTAATTTGTTCTTCTTTAAACATATCATATACCAGCAGAGGACTTTGATAATATAGTCCGCTGTTCGTGTCAAGCAGTTTTGAATAGGTTTCCGAATTATAGACCATATCCAAAGCCTCTTTCATTCCTATATGGTTATCACGCATCACATACTCCGTCAGTTCGGTGGTGATGCACTCTATCATGAATTGTTCATCGTCTGTCATAGCTTCTTCAATAATTTGATTGCCCGTTCCGTTCCGAAATAATACTGGGTAGTCAGTCTTACGAACTGCAAGTTCTTTACTAAGGTAGGCAGGTCTATATACTGCTTCATATATCTGAATAACTGTACTCCTACCTTATCATCAGCGATAGCCCCTATTACTATATCATAGTCATGTATCTTTGTCCGGCTTTCCCGGTTTCTGTTGGCTAAGATGAATCTTGCCCATTCCTCGGTATAGCCTTCAAATGTCTTTACTTTCAGTTCATTGTCCGACAGGTGGCTTTCGTCAAACTCGTACACGTTTACGGTCGGTGTGCCGCCTGACTGTATTACTTTCTGTTCCGCCATTTTCATGGCTTGTTCCTTGTCCTCTGTCAGATAAAAGCCCTGTCCGAAATCCTTGTTGGGGCGTGTCTTTGTCAGGTCTATTTCCTTTATATCCTGATTTGAACCGTGATAGAGTATCATGCCAACTGCCCTCCCTGTCTTTGGCAGTAGGCGGTCAGGTCATCAACCGCATCTTCGATGGAGAACAGATGTTCCACATCATACCCTTTGTCAATGAAGTCTATCCCTTTCCAGCGTTTGAGATAGTTGAACGCTTGCGGCAGGGTGAGCCTGTGCTTCTTGGCAAACTCTGAGATACAAATCACGGTGTATTCTATCTTGTCCTTGATTTTAGTTTCCATGTGCTTTAAGTGTTTCTCCGGTCAGTAACTCGTTGCATACTCTCTCGTAATCTTCCGCTCCGGCTGACTTGGGGGCGTAGTGGAAGATGTCCTGTCCCTGTGTAGGGGCTTCGGCAAGCGCAATGGCGTTGCGTATGTGGGTGCTGAATACCTTTCCCTGAAAGGTTTCCTGCACCAGCTCCGACACGCTCTTGTTCAGGTTCTTTCTGCCGTCATACTGGGTTATCAGCACTCCGGCAATCTTCAGGTCAGCGTTTAGACGCTGCTGTACCTTGCTGACAACCTGCATCAGCTTGGCCATACCTCGCATGGCGAGATATTGCGCCTGTACCGGAATGATAAGCTGATCCGAAGCGGTCAGCGCATTTAACGTGAGCAATGACAATGACGGAGGGCAATCTATCAGGATATAGTCGTACTGTTCCTTGCTCTCCTTGATAAGGTGTGCAAGGATAAGCTCACGCCCTGCCTCGTTAATCAGTTCCGTTTCTACCGCTGACAAGTCCAGGCACGAGGGCACTACGTCCATGCCGTCCTTGTGCTGGTATATCGGCAGCGGATATTCGCCTTTCATCGCTCCGTAAATCGTTTGGGGCAGTTCGGCTGACAAGCCCATTGATTCGGTCAGGTTTGCCTGTCCGTCAAGGTCTATCAGCAGCACCTTGTAGCCTTTCTGCTGCAAAGCCGCCCCCAAGTTGATGGTGGTCGTGGTCTTGCCCACACCGCCCTTGTGGTTCAGAATACATAAAACGATTGCTTTATTCATAAATCCTTGTATTTTAATTTTCTGATGTTTCTTTCTGCAAATATAACGATAAAGACTAAAAGTAGTATATACTAATGTACTAATTTTAGTATATGCTACAAGCCATTGTTTCTTATTGCGCCTGTATGATGTCTGACGGATATAGAATCCGTGCAGCGTCTTTGTTGTATGGTTCGTTCTTCAAGAACAGAACAATATGTACATCTTGCTCCTTTTTGATAAAGGGCAGGTGTTTTATCTTTGCTTCAAGTGAATTTGCCAGTCTTTGCGCATCTTCCTTGTTAGTCCATTTACATTCTCCTATGAGGATGTGTTTCTTATCCAGTGATTCTGCCACCACATCAAGTTCTGCCATTTCGCCGTCCTTGTTCTCGTCTGTGAAGATTTTTCCCCACCACCGTGAAGCCATATTGTATGCGATACCGTCAATGAGATTGCCGCTTACATATTGGCGGCACAGGTGTTCCCAACAGTCGCCCACATACCCGGAGAATTGCGCCTTTATGATGGATAAGACGGTTTCCGTGCGTCCAAGTTCCAAAATGGACTTATAGGGTGCGACAAACCTGTAATTGAACTCCAGAAGGCTGTCGTTGATGCGGTATATTCCTTTCTTGCTCTTTTTCTCGTTCTCGCCGAATGGCACTTCACGGCGTATATATCCCAGTTCCCTCAGTTTGCCTAAAGGTTCTGTTATCTGGGTGGCTTCCTTGCCTACCCGTCCGGCTATCTCGGAGAGGCGGTTTGCTCCGTTTCCGATAATTGAAAGCAGGGTGGATGCCTGTACGGTATCACGCATATCATCCCTTAACAGGCGTATCGGTTCATCCGCTAAAAAGCCCTTGTTATCCAACAGCAGTTTATTGATTGCCGTTTCATTGTCCTTATAGTCGGCTCTCAATTCCCAGTAGCGGGGTATTCCACCCCATACGGCATATTCTTCTATTGCCTGCCGTGCATCGCATCCGAGTGCCTGACCGATGTATTGCACGGGTATGGGCGTAAGCCGTATGATTTCATCAGCCAGTCCATATAGGGGTTCTTTCCTGTCAAGTATGTAACCCTGCATCAGTTGTTGTGAAGAACCGCAGATGATAAGGTTGAATTTCAGGCATTTTTCATTGAGCAGCTTTTGTATGACGGACGGCAGGGAGGGGCAGCTTTTTACAAGATACGGAAATTCATCAAGGCATACGGTACTGTTTTCCGCTGCCTGACGGTTCAAGGCACGCAAGAGCGTTTCCCAGTCAGGGTATGTTACCTTGTCGAAGTCCTCTATGCCTACCAATGTGGCTGTCTTGGCGAACAGCATACGCTGGTTTGCCTCATTGGTCTGGTCGCTTAAAAAATAGATGTCTTTCCGCTTCCAATCCATGATTTCCCTGATAAGTTTCGACTTGCCTATTCTTCTGCGTCCGTAAATGACGATGAACTGCGGATTTTCTCTTTGCAAGGCGTTATTGACCCTTTCAAGATAGTCTTTTCTGTCGATGAAGTCTTTAAATTCCATGTCGCTTTAAATATATCTTTCACAAAGATAATCTTTCTAAAAGATAATTCAAAGAAATATGGTTTTATTTTTCACTAAAAGTAGTATATACTAATCTACTAATTTTAGTAAATTGTTTTGTGTGCCGTTTTCGGGGCGGTCTGTTCCCCTGCTGAAGACAGCTTGCTGTGGCTCGATTTGGCAAAACCGCTGTCGCCTGTTTTGCCAGATCGGGGTATTAGGCTCCCCCTTGATATATAAGAACTTATGAATCTGTTTTTTTTCGTACAAGGTTAATACAAGATAATAACCTAAGACAAGGTTACAGAATTTTAGGGTTGTTAGAGCCTAAAATTCACGATTCGTACTTTCGGAAAAACACAAAAGCCATGGAGAAAAAGAAAGGAAGGAAAGGTTTGAGGTTAAAAATGGATGGGACATTTTTTCTGCGTGTTAAAATATGTGTTAATACGTTCTGATATGCAAATATGTGGCATTTAAATGGGCGCTTATTGCGCTTTTAAATAGCATTGATTGTTAAATAACTAAACTTATAGGTTTATATTGGTTTCCTTTGGTATCTTTGCCCATGAAAAGAGTAGTATTTATGAAGTTTGTAAGAGTTATTGGAGGTTATGACCATTTGTGGGCTGTAAAGGAGCCGGACAAGGAGTTTGATGAGCTTACTTCATTGTTTGAAAAATGGAACAATGCGGATTATCTATTGGATTTTTTCAAAGACAACATCGAAGACCTAAGGAAGTATTTCCATATAGAAAAAGTTTCGGAAGCCATACGGGACACATTTGAGGATGCGGATGAGCTGGAAGAACTTATCTTGGAGTTTCCTTATACTGAAAATCTGGACGGTTTGTTTATGCCTCTTGATGTCACAGATGCAAGATGTGTGGAATTGACAAGAAGAAAAGCTCGTAATTGGAACAGGGATAAGCACGCAAGCTGGTTACGGATATATGCCATCCGTCTTGAAGCCAATGTTTATGTGGTTACGGGTGGGGCTATAAAGCTCACACATTTGATGCAGGATAAGGAGCATACAGCTATGGAATTGGACAAACTGAATAGATGCAAAGCTTTTCTTAAGGCTAATGGAGTTTTTGACAAAGATAGTTTCGTTGATTTAAACAAGGAGGATTGAATATGAGTAGAGCTATTGACTTTTTAAAAAAACATGAAAGTATTTCTCCCTCTCATTTTGAGGAAAATGCGAAATGGAGAAAGGAAAACGAGGCTTGGTTGGAATGGTCACGTAACATCGCCTTGTCTTTAGTGGAGTATATGGAATCCAATGGTTTAAACAGAAACGGACTGGCAGAGCGTTTAGGGGTATCTCCACAGTATATTAGTAAGATTTTATCCGGGAAAGTCAATTTTTCTTTTAAAAGTATCGCAGAACTGGAGCAAAAACTCAACATCAAGCTGTTGGATGTTTTGGAATTGGCTTGATTCATTTAAGAAGAAGCCGTCTATGTCCCCAAACGGCTTCTTTGTTTTTCCGAAAGTGAACCATATATTTTGATACGGAAGTCTCACTTGCTGGACACACAAAACAGCAAGTGAGACTTCTCTTTGTTCCGTAGTGATAAAGTTGGTTTGTTGACTTGTTGCTTGGTTTGCTGGTTAACTTGTTTGATAGTAACCCCTCTGCCTTGCGATGAAAAACCACATGCAAGGTGTGGTTTTGTAGCCACAAAACGCCTTTCGGCAGTCGAGCTGCCGAAATCTTCAGAAACTGTATTGTGCCGTTACAGGTGCATCCCCCGGTTCTGCGTCCGGCTGCGTTCCTGCTTTTGGTACTGTTCCGGGCCGTACTCGACCAGCAGGTCCAGGTCTTTCTTTCCCTCCTGTATCCATGCCTTTGGAGTGGTGCCCGGCATCTCGTCTTTGGCCATGTTCCAGAGGTCACTGGCGTATTTTTTCCGCTCATCCATCGACCGGGCATTGCGCAAGGCCTTCTCGATGGAGGCGATGTGTGCGGTTGTGAAGGTACGTATCATTGTGGTGCACCGCTTGACAATCGCCTCGATGGCAGCTGCTGCATCCGGCCAGAGGGAAAAGAACCTGTTTCTCCAGCGTTCGGCATTGGCTTCAGCCGCTTTCTCCCACCGTTCCGCCCGTTGCTTATCCTGCTGGAGGCCGTACACTTTGCTTTCGTATCGGCTTCTGACCGAATTTAAGGCTTCCTGAGCCTCTTTCTTTATTCTGGTTATCTCTGCTTCCTTTTTGGCCAGTTCGTCCTTTAAACGTAAGATTTCACCCTTTAAACCCTCTTCTTTCCGCTTGGTCTTGCCCGTGATTGCATCGACAACGTGCGCACCTACGGTCTTGAAGGTGTCTATCGTGGCTTCTTTGGCTGCTTTGGTCGTGCTGAGTTCCGCCACTTCCTCCGTCAGTTGTTCGATTTGTGAGGTTTTGGCCTCTATCTTGTACTGGAGTGCATCGACATGCTTCCGGCTGCTCGCCTGCCCCCGTTCCATGCCCAGGCATTCGGCCAGGATGGTCTGCATCCGGGCGCAGTCCACGTTGGAGAGCCTGACATTCCGGCCTTGCTCGTTGTACATTCTCCAGACGATGTGGGCATGGAGGTTGGGCTTCCATTGTCTGGCTGCCGTGTGTCCCTCGTCCCGGTGGACGTGGATCTGCAGCGGCACCAGCCCGAACTCCTTTTGGCACCGGGTGCAGAACTCCTTCAGGTCTGACAGGGTGGTGGTGTCGCTGATGACCGCCACCCCTTCCTTGAGCGGGATGGCGTTCTTCTGGAGCTTTCGTCCGGTGTGCTTCTTCACGTCCTGCTGGATGCGCTTCAGCTCTGCGGCCAGGCTTTGCCCGGTATAGCTGTATGATTCGTTGAGATGCGTCAGGTCCTGACGGATGTAGGAGAGCTGCCGCTCGCGCTTGTTGTGCAGCTCGGATCCTGCGGTGTCGCAGGCCTTGATGTGGATGGATGTCTTCGCCATGGTCGTACGGATTGGGTTGCGGGCGGCATGGGGTCGGCAGGGGGCTTGCCCCTTGCCCCCTCGGAGAGCGCACCAACTTTAGCCGAAGGCGTTCAAAGTTGATAGTGCGCTATCAACCTGTAAGCAGGTTACCTCAGCGGCGAAGATAAACAATTTCCCCGAAAATAAAAAGAAGAACGTCTCCAAACTGAATGTGATTCAATCTGGAGACGTGAGAAAGTCTATCGACGGTTTGCGGATGATAATCCTAAAACTTTTGAGAAGTGGCCCGATGTACAAAGATGATTTTTGCTATTTTATGGGTGTCTCATTGATAATCTTTGTTTTTTGACTTTTGATTTGCTGATATGGTACAGGTTCCATTATGACTTTTCGTTTTAAGACTTCATCATATGTAATGAAAAAGAAATTTCGTCCATAACCGTTTCCAAAGATAACCTCAAATGGCTCACCAGTATCTTTCCAAATGCTTACTTTTGCTGAAAATGGAAAATCTAATGATTCTTTGCTATTATCATAACCATATGTTACTTCATAATATGTGCGTCCAATATTTCGGCTGATTTCTGATCGTTTATCACTACTTTCAAACTTTTCTTCTGTAATAGTAGGAGTGACTTCTCTATAGTATCCCGGACCTAAAAGTTTGATAATATCGTTTGATAATGATATTAAGTGTTTTTCTTTTTCACTGCTGTTTAAAGCTTCGAAATTAGCTTGTTGTGCCATTGCATTTATACAAAACATTGTACAAATTAAAAGATATAATGCTCTCATAAACAAACCTCCTTTTTTAATAGATTCTATCAGGACGTTGGGCATATTCACCAAACGTCTGCATTTTATATTTTTTATCTTTGCTATCACCGCCATATATTTTTGCATCTTCATAATCGTATAAAATACCAGGCAACTGCTGACTATTGGCAAAATTAATATCACCTATTGAAGGCCCTGTTTCTCTTGATACATAAGATGGACAGTATTGCAATGTTGTATGACAATGGAAATGAGCGCAAACTGTATTTTGAAATTCAAGAGCAGGATAATCAGGCTTTAGTTCTATAGATGCATGAGTGCCTTCGCAGTTGGGTATATTGTCTCCCATTTGCATCTTTCCACAATGAATTTTATCTGAGGATTCATCATAATAGATATAAAAGCCATATTCTCTTCTTTTCCCTTTAGCAGCATAGTTTTTCATTTCTTCCCATGCTTCATTCATCTTTTTTACGACATCAGGGTCTGTTTTAATTCTTGAGACATTAGGAAAGGTATGTATAGCTTTAACAGACCTCGTATTCATTTCTTTATTGTCTTGTACAAATTCATCGTTTTCATTTGAACAAGAACTAAAGCCTATACAAAGCATACAGAAAGAACTGATTAGCAAAATGTTTTTCATAAGCCATTTGATTTTAGTTAACTGCCATAAAATTAGAAAATAATTGTTTACGTTGTTCTTTGCGATAGGACTTTAACATAGCTTTTTTGAAAACTCTTTAGATGGCTTGAAAGCCGGGACATTATGAGCAGGGATAACCAGAGTTGTGTTCTGTCCGATATTTCGTCCTGTTTTTTCAGCTTTACGTTTGATGATGAAACTACCGAATCCTCGGAGATATACATTCTTTCCGTTTGACAGGGAACCTTTCACTGTTTCCATGAATGCTTCCACTATCATTAAAACTTCGTTCCGGTCTATTCCGGTCTGTTTTGAAATCTCTTGTACTAAGTCTGCTTTTGTCATTTTCGTAATAGTTTTATATTGGATTATAATTTTGATTATGCAAAACAATCAAGACTGTGCATTTTCTATCTTTTTTTTCAGATTCTGAATGAACCATCCTATATTCTCCTGTGGTCTGAATCCCTGTTTCGCTATGTATTGGAATGTTTCTTCCAGTTCTTGGATTGTGTCGTTTTGGAAGATGCGTTGCAGCTCGTCGATTAACTTTACATTGCTTCTGATTTGCCCCATGTTGAACCCCATCTTGTTTTTGAGCCAATCCTTAGTCTCTGGCCTGATGGCAGCTTGCGGGTACTTCGAAAGCAGTTCTTTGTGTGTTGCTTCTTCTCTCTTGTTCTTTGGTATTTCATAGAAGTAGAAAGTAAAGCTATCAACCTTTCTGCCTACTTTGTGCTGTTCGTAAGAAAATGACCAAGGAGCAACCCTATCCAGTTCTTCTTTAGCATTATCAATTACGCATCTTTTGAGAGACTCTAATCTTGGGTATTTTGCCTTGCAGCCAAACATTTCTTTAAAATTCTCTACGGAAATGTTCCATATTTTGGTATCACTCCATCTTTTAGCAATCTCAAAGAAACGCATTGAGTAGGCTGATTTCAATTCCATAGCCACAACCAAATCGAATTTTGTAAACCCTTTGGTGAAGTCCAAAGCTGATTGCCATACAAATTTATGTACAGTAAAATATATTATCCCCTCACCTGGTTCTCTGTCGGCAGAATTTAGCAACGCACCAAATGAGAATGCATCTTTTGTCTGAAACTCTATTCGCTTGCTTGTTAATGACTTGAAAGCTGCCACAACATCATCATAACACTTTCCGCCTCCATCAGCTTTTTGTTCTTTTGTCATGAAGTGTGTAATCGGCAATCTAAAGGAAACATGGTCTCTAGCTATGTATTCTCCTTCGTGCTGTTCGAACCATTCTTTGTTGGCTTCTCTGTATTCAAATGCTTGTTCTGCTACACGATAGAGTATGATTTTCTCTTGCAGAGTGTAATCATACTTTGCAGTTGTGAAATAATTGCTCTGTCTTATGTCTTTTGATTGTGCTTTTACTGGTCTTGCCATACTTTCGATTGTTTGTTTCGGTTGCAAATATAATATAAAAAATAGATATAGCAATTAATGCATTGATTTAATTGCTATATACGTACTATTTGTTGCTATATCTAATTTTTTTTGACGTACTATTTGTTGCTGTATGACGTACTATTTGTTGCTATATCATGTTTTTATGCCTATTTAACATGATGATATAGGGGTGTCGCCAACATTCCGTACAAAAGTAACTCTAAGCCAAGTTTGGGTTGCTGCCCTGTACTGAATCCTGAAGTATGCCGATTGGCTCTTTCGGTAGTCTAAAATAAACTATAATTTAATTTGGATTTCATAAAAACGACTTATTCATTGATAAATAAGCCGTTTTTCTTGCTTTTTAAGTCCAAATTACCTAACTTTGAAAAGTTAAGTTTAATTTAGACTATGGGAGAAAAAATAGGATATGCCAGGGTGAGTACGAGAGAGCAGAATCTCTCTTCTCAGGTTGATGCACTGAACAATGCCGGTTGCATCCGCATCTTCACGGACAAAATCTCAGGCAAGGAGTTCAAGCGTGAAGGCCTGACTGCTTGCTTGGATTACCTTCGTGCCGATGATACTCTTGTCATTTACCGTTTGGACCGACTTGGCAGATCCGTAAAGGAAATGCTCGACCTTTGCGCCCAGTTGGAGAACCGCCATATCAAACTTGTTTCCCTTCAGGACAATCTCGACACCTCTACCGCTGTCGGCAGGTTTACCATGCAGATACTCGCATCACTGGCCGAGTATAACCGCAACCTTATACTCGAAGGATGCAAAGCCGGAATAGAGGCAGCCCAGAAACGTGGTGTCAAGTTCGGGAGACAAGAGGGGGCAAAGATGAAGAAGCCGAAGAAGGAGGCTGCCATCCGGCTTTACAAGGCTGGTTCTTCCATACCCCAGATAATGGAGATAACAGGTATAAGGTCTAAGCAGACCATATACAATTATCTGAACGAAGAACGGATACAACCTGATAGAAGATGAATTATAAAAATAATACTATGTGTAAAGATTCTATTTTTACTGAAGAACAGCTTGTGCTGATTAGAGATACTTTTGGCGATTTGTGTCAGGCACACATAGAAAAAGGCTTATTTGATTATGCCGAAGAAGAACTGAAGGTCATTAACGCAGTTCAAAGGCAACTGGACTGTGAGGAATATATCAGTCTTGAACAGTTCCGTAATAATAGTAGCGGTACCTGGACTTACATCAGCGTGGAGGATACAGACGGAGAAGATTCAGAGAATGTAGGTTCTCAGGAGGATTAACGGTATAATCTTCTTCTTTCATACAAACCAAATATTTATAAATATATTATGAAATCAATGGAGTACATCGAATGGGATAACCTGAAGAATATCCCGTTTTTATTCTGCCAAGTGGTCGAGGACGAAGAAAACCAAGATTTGGATATTTACTATCTGGGCAAACGTGTCTTGCACGACTACGACCATGTGGGCCACTATTTGCGGACTGCTGTTATCCTGTTCCGCAGGGTTAAGAACCGCACAGCCGACTGGGTTAACCTGCACAACCTCTGGACGCTGCGCAACTGTGTGCGTGAGAACTATAATCACGGCATAGGTGTGGATGACCTTATTTTCGGCGAAAACTTCGACGGCGAAAACCTCGATACGCTTACGCCATTGACAAAGCAACGCTTTGACCTTGTTATAAAGCGGATTAAAGAGATTGACGAATACGCCACCATTTAAAAGCAGGGTGTTTGCCGGACAAGTCAGGCAGACACCCCGTTTTTTTATCGGGTTCTGACCACTTCCATTTCGATACCCATTTCCTTTATCTGTGCCTGTATCTCCGGGCTGTTCAGCATCTTTTCCGCATCCTCCCTTGAAGCAAACGTGCCAATCGGACAAGGGGCTTTCTCCACCTTGTCGCCCAGTACGGCATGGGTTATGTCCTCGCTGCCTTTTGCCCCCTTGTTCACAATGCTGTAAAACTGTAAGGAGGTCGTCAAGGGGATGTCCTTCTCCAGTCCGTTGCTGTTCCTGTTTTGCGGTTCGCTCACAGCCTTTACAAATTCTTTTGCCGGTTTGAAAGCCGGAATGTTGTGTGCCGGGACTATCAGTGTCGTGTTCCGGCTGATGTTTCGTGCGGTTTTTTCTGCCCTGCGCTTGATGATAAAACTGCCGAAGCCTCTCATATATACGGGTTCTTCCCTTTCCAAAGCGTTCTTCACTTCTGCCATCAGGCTTTCCACGATTGCCATCACGTCCTTTCTGTCGATACCTGTCTTTATCGTGATGATGTTTGCCAGTTCTGCTTTTGTCATTTTTTTACAACTTAGAGTGATAACTAAGAACCCGCTCCTGAAAAGCGGGTATAACCCAGACTTGGTTACGTGTCTTTTGTCTTTTAAGGCAGAGGCTTTACCAAGCATTACATGGCAAAGATACTATTTTATGCTGATATACAAGAGTTAAGTACGCAAATATTCATCCTCAATCTGGTGGTACTTTGTCCTGATGGCAGGTGTCTTGTTAGCCTTTCCTATATTACTATATCGTCCTCAATTTGGTGGTACTTTGCTTGTGTTGGTACAGTTCTGACATTTTTCCTTGTATCTGTTTGCCTGTTATAGGTCTGTTCTTTTATCCTCAATCCGGTGGTAATTATGCCTTATTATATCGTCCTCAATCCGGTGGTACATTCATCCTCAGAATGGTGGTACTTCGTTTCTTACAGGCTCTCTTGACCTTCTTTTGTATTCCTCAATTTGGTGGTATATGATAATGGCGTTCCCCTTCCGGGTCGGGCTTTCCGCTGCAAGTCCTCGCTTCGCTGCGGGCTATCCACTGCAATCCCTAACGCATATCCCCTACCCTGCGGGCAGGGAGAGCGGTAGGGGTGTTTCCCTTAACTGATTGAAACATTGGCAAAGGTAGGCGGGGCTGAAAACAAACCCGACAAAAAATGCCAAATCTCCACCCTGCGGGTAGTATTTACCATTTTTTCAGGTTTGCTATTCATCCTCTCCGCTTTCTGAGAAATTCCAATGTTCTCAATCAGTCAAGGGAAAAAATTTGGTTGGGGCGACAGGCGATGTTAGCGAGTATTAACCTTAACAACGAAAAGCGTATGGCAGCAACAAGAGTAAACCCGAAGTACAGTAAGCAGTGGCAGAAGCTCATGTTTTCCTTTTTTGACTATCTGCCCATGAAGTACGAAGCCAGTCCGAGAGAATGGCAGGTGCGCAAACTTATCTGGGATTTCAAGGACGGCAAACGCAGTCTGCAAGTGGCGGAACTCGTAGCCCGAAAAATCCGAGAAACTTTCGGCAGCATGACCGAGAAAATCGTGTTCTGCTGTATTCCTGCATCGAGCAGCGAAAAGAACGTGAAACGGTACAAGGAGTTTTGCGATGAAGTGTGCCGACTGGCTGGCACGGTAAACGCTTTCGACCATATCAGCGTGGAGGGTGAACGGCTGGCGGTTCACGAGTACAAAGGCGCAAAGAGCGTGAAAGGTGTGCAGATTATCAATTTCGAGGAAGCGTTTTTCAAGGGTGCGCAAGTATTGGTTTTTGACGACGTGATTACACGGGGTTTCTCTTATGCACGTTTCGCGTGCGCTTTGGAGGCTTTCGGAGCTTCTGTTTTGGGAGGCTTTTTCTTAGGTCGGACATTATTAAAATAAATAGAGGTATGAAAACGCAGTTTGAAGTAAACGAGGATTTCAGAGTAATGGAAAATCAGGAGCTTGTGTATATGCTCACCAAAAAGAACGATTTCAGCCAAAAGGCAGCGCAAGACCTTTTCGGCTACCCTAACGCATCATCCTTTTCTGATGTGGTTTCTCAAATGACACCTGCAAAACGCAAATTGGCGATGGCAGCCGTAGAACTTTACAAGCGGCTAAGGGAGGAAAGAACCGAACAGATGCCCATCCGGTGCAGTGGGGACGTTTATAAACTCATGTATCCTTATTTGGGTGATATTGCGACAGAGGAATGTTGGGCGGTATTCCTTAATTCAGCGTCAAGGGTCATTAAAAAGGTACGGATTTCGTGCGGCGGTTTCGCTTCCACGCTGGTGGATGTAAGGGTAGTTCTTCGGGAAGCCATTCTAAGCCGTGCCGTAAGTTTTGTTCTTTGCCACAACCACCCCAGCGGCAGCGAGAAGCCGAGCCAGGACGATGACAGGCTGACACAGGGTGTCGTAGCGGCAGCCAAGACACTCAATATCCGATTGCTCGACCACGTGATTATTGCAGGACAGCATTTTTACAGCTATGGCGATGAAGGCAGAATTTAGACCGTTCTTTCGGGGGAGATAGCCAGTTTCCCCCGAAGGCTTTTTCTCTTTTGCTGGCAGTTTTCATACCTTTTCAGTACGGGAAGTGGGAAGCGCAGGGTGTTCTTTTTGGCAGACACCCCAAAAAGAACCAAAAAACGCTTTACGGCGGTAAGGCAGAGCCTTGTGTCTGTGCTTGCGTACACGCAGAGGGCGGCACTTCCCACCCACCCGGATAAAGCGGTAGGGCGATTTCCACCGCACCCCGCCGGACAAGCCGACGGAGAGCAGCGGAAAGGGAACGAAGCGGAGAGGAAACCCGCCTGAAGGCAGCCTGGGCGAATTTGTCCACTCCGCTTTTTCCGTTCCTGTTCGCCCAGATTGTCTTATCCCGTGCCGCCTTCGTAGTATATACTAAAAATAGTAAATACTACTTTTAGTGTGTTCCCGTTGACGGGCATTCTTTACTGTCCGCTGTATTTGATTGGAAGATAGTCAGACTTTGTTTTTGGGCGTTCCCCTTTCGGGTCGGGCTTTCCGTTGCAAGTCCTCGCCTTGCTGCGGGCTTTACCCTGCAATCCCTAACGCGTCCTTTCCCTCCCTCCCCCGTCAAGGTATGTTCCGTTTTGTGCTGAAATCCTTGCGGCCACAGGTGGCTGCGTGATTACGGCACAAAGGGAACATCCGGGCTGCCCCCGTTCTATGTGCCTTTGGCATATTCCACAGACGCACCCCTTATCTCCCACCCGTCTGCCGCTTTCCCCCTTCCCGGCTGCGCTGGCAAGAGGGAAAGCGGCGGTTCATGCTTGTGCGCAAGCCTCACGGCTTGCCCCTTTTTAATATACTAAAAGTAGTATATTAGTATGTACTACCTTTAGTGAATTAGTAAACACTGATAATCAGTAAAAAAAGCGACCTGATACATCAAGTCGCTTTCCTTATATATTGTACAGGTATATGCCTATAAAAAACAATAACCCTGAAGTTTGCTTGTTCAGCAGGGACAGCAGGGTCTTACGCTTGCAAATATAGGCACTTATTTCTATATTTGCAAGAAAAATCCTGCTTTTTATATTTTTCAGATGAAATACGACGAATGTTTGCAGGTGCTTTCACCTGCGAGATTAAATAAATACGCGCAAGCCTGCGGCAACGACAGAGCCAAGACCTTACGCCTGTATCAGTACAATATCAAGTTGAGCCAGCGTTTCTACGGGGTTATCGGAATGTTTGAAATCATGCTGCGCAATGCCATCAACGCCCATTACACAGGGCATTTCCATGATGCGAACTGGATAATCAACCAAGCAAGAGCCGGAGGGTTGCTTGAACAGGATATGTCCGAGATACAGCGCATCCAGCATACCTATACGGGCATGGGCGTGTATAACAACGACAAGATGGTCGCCTCCTTCACCTTCGGATTCTGGACGTATCTGTTTACAAGGCGCAACTACCGTGTGGGAGGCAAGACGCTTCTCCGGGTGTTCCCCAACAAGGCGCACGGGCTGAAGCAGACGGACATATACAGGGAACTGACCGCCATACGTGAATTTAGAAACCGCATAGCGCACCATGAACTTATTTGCTTCAATGCCGCCCGCACCATAGATACGGCGTATGCAAGAGAGCATTATAACCTCATACGCACCTATATCGGATACATGGGATTTGACCCGGATTCTGTCTTGCGCATGGTCGAGAAGCCGGATTCCATTCTCAACGTGATAGACGGCATGGTATAGTCTTGGGCGTCCCCCTTTCGGGTCGGGCTTTCCGTTGCAAGTCCTCGCCTTGCTGCGGGCTTTACCCTGCAATCCCTAACGCGTCCTTTCCCTCCCTCCCCCGTCAAGGTATGTTCCGTTTTGTGCTGAAATCCTTGCGGCCACAGGTGGCTGCGTGATTACGGCACAAAGGGAACATCCGGGCTGCCCCCGTTCCATGTGCCTTTGGCATATTCCACAGACGCACCCCTTATCTCCCACCCGTCTGCCCCTCTCCCCCTTCCCGGCTGCGCTGGCAAGAGGGAAAGGGGCTTAAATTATATATCGTTATGAAGTGGCAGCAAGGATAAACTTCTTCAGGAAATCTACCTTGAAGAAGAAAAAAGTCCACCGGAGTAGTTAAATGTTAGATTTTGAGAACAATGGATTATTATTTCTTGTAATTTTATGGTTGTTAATTTAAAACTAAAAGTTATGAAGAAATTATTTTTATCTTTAGCTGTTTTGGCATTTGGGGGCTTTTTATTTTCCTCATGTCAAGATGATGAAATTGTTTCAGAAGCTCCAGTAACGAGGGATTATGAAACGGATTGTAAAGTTCTTTCCAAGTTTGTTGATGTAAATAAAGCGAGTGGTGAGTATTATATCAATGAAAAGAAGAGAGTTACTATGATGTCTTATTTGACAGATCAAGATTGGCTTGAATTACAGAAAGTAAACCCTGTCAATTATAAAAGATATGAAAAGGAATTGACCGAGTTGAATCGAGAGCTTGCTAATTATGCTAATAATCCGGAAATTAGTAAGATTGTTTATTCTACATATGGTAATGAGCCTTATATTAAAGAACTGAACAATGACTGTTCTATTCAGATTGAAAAAGCAGAAAGTAATGTTCTTTCAAGTAGAGCGAGATACCAAACTTTAACTTTTATGCAGGGTACTTCTCCAACTTATGCTTCTTTTAAGGCTGGTTCTAAAATTAATTCAGAAGTAAGAATTAACTGTAATGGACCTTATTTGTGTGAATTGAAATGTAATACTAAGGGAGCACTATGTACAAATAATCATGCCACCGGAATAGTATTATCTGGTACTAATTATGAGAATAATGTTTATAATTGGACTAGTGGTTCTGCTTCTACTCTTTGGGATTTTACGGGAAAAGGAAGAACTTTGCCTTTTGGCGCTTATGCTCAGGTAGAATTTACTGATTAATTAGAATTGAAGATATGTATGTAATCAAGAGGCAGGAATGAAAGTTCTTGCCTCTTGATTATTGTAATGGTATTCTTGATAATCTCGGTATGTTTGATTAGGTACTGTTATTGGGTCTTCCCAAGTTTCATAAATGTGTAGTTTCGTTGGGGTTAGCTCTTGAATTTCCCAAAAGCAATCTAAGTCTAAGTATATGTATTTGAAGTTTGGAGTAGTAAAACTCCAATGAAAATAAGAAGTTCTATTTTCTACTTTTCCATTTTTGTAAGTGGCTATTTCTTTGTAAGTTCCTTGCCCATTTTTCTTAAAAATGTAAGTTTCATCCATGTCTATTTCTGTACCGTTATCTAATTTTGAATGGTATTTTCTATTCCATTCCTTTTCGGTGAGGTTTTCTATAATAGTGTTTCCGCTTTCTCCGTAATATCCTTCTTTTTCAATGCAACTTGATAACAATACAAGCAGTGTGATGAATACATTTAGTTTGGTAATTGTTTTCATGGCTTTTTTTGCAAAGTTAAGAATAAAAAGCACTTATCTATGGAAACCGAAGCCATTATTTAATCCTAAAGACTTTTGCAGCTTGTTCCAAAGCTCCAGGAAGAAGGTTTTGAAATGGGTGTCGTTCATCCAAATGGTTGTAATCTTATTTCGTAATTAGGCATGTAAAACTAAACTATAAAATTAGTATAATAGTATTTACTAATTTTAGTAATAATGTAATGTGCATTATATTTATTGTTTATTTATATGGTTTTTAGACTTTTATTATGAAGTTTCTCTTTTTAGTTTTAAATACTAAAAGTAGTATCTTAGTATTTTTATAATGTGCATTACAAAAATAATTTGTATCTTTGCAGTGTTACCAATACGGCTGTTTATGATTACGACGATTCAATTCAAGACGCTGGACGATTTGTACAGGTTCTACAATCAGGCGATTTTCGGAGGTACGCTCTCCGACTGCATTGTCAATATGTCAAGGCACGGCGGGGCTTACGGGTTCTTTGCCGCCAACCGCTGGAGGGGCGAGAACGAGGCGAAGAAGATTATCCACGAAATCAGCATCAACCCGGACTTCATGAACCGTGAGGACATCGAGTGGCACTCCACGCTCGTGCATGAAATGTGCCACCTCTGGCAGGAGGATTTCGGCAAGCCCAGCCGGGGCGGTTATCACAACAGGCAATGGGCTGACAAGATGGTGCAGGTGGGGCTTATGCCTACCGACACGGGAGAACCGGGAGGCAAGCAGACGGGGCAGTACGTTACGCATTATATCATCCCTGACGGCAGGTTTGAGCAGGTTTTCAAGACCCTCTCCAGCGAGGACTTGCAAAACCTCAGGTTGCGCTATAAGCCTACACTGGCCGCACTGTCGGCAAAGCTCGTCAGAATCGGCAGTTCCGGCGGGGATGATGGCGGAGAACCTGAAGCCGGGGCAGGGGGCGACGACGAAAGCCGGAGCGGAAAGCGCAAGAAATACACGTGCGGCTGCGGGTGCAACGTATGGGGAAAGTCCGGCCTTCTCCTGAAGTGCGGACTGTGCGGGACGGGCTTCATCGAGCAATGACCGTGCAAGGGCATGAAGCCCCCGGCAATTACCCCGCCGGAGGCGGCTTTTATACTAATATACTAATCATAGTATTTACTAAAATTAGTATATTAGTATAATTGTAATGCACATTATATTATAGGGCATAAAAAAAGTGGGGATGTCGGAAATCCGTCAATTCACCCCACTTTCGGGCGTAACGTGCAATAGCCGTCAGCCCCCGGACTTCCGGCTACCACCCCGGAAGCTCTCAAATATAGGTATTTTGCTTTTGGAATCCAAATTTTCAGGCCATTTTATAGTAGCCGTTCTCGTCATGTTCCAGCTTCAGCTTTTCCACCATCTGCTGGAAGGTCATTTTGGCGAGCCTTGCCATTTCCCGGACTTGTTCCTCGTCATAGTTGAAGCGTTTCGGGGCTTTCTCCGGCATGGGGTCGTATGCCGGGTTTGGTATGGCTTGTGCAGTAGGTTCACTGCTGAACAGGTCTTGCATGATGGCTTTCATGTCCTGGTTCTTGGCACTCCGCTTGCGTGGCTGCTGCCGCTTGCCCATGTCGTTTTCCGCTTGGTTCTTGGCTGCCTCCTGCTCTTTCCGGTTCCTGCTTATGCTCGTGGTTTTTTCCGACATGAAGAAGACCAGGTGCGTGTAGCTTCTTCCGGTCTTGACGGCACAGGCGGTTACGTTGATGTCCGTAAACTGGCTGATGGCAGCCAGCGTACCCGTTACCTTCTTCGTGTTCTTGTCGGTGACGTAATCCCACTCAATCAGCTTTGCCGTCCGTTTTTCCGCTTTTGCGGCTCTCTGTTCGGCTTTTACCTTGTCATTGATACGAATCCCTATCACGTCCGACAAAAAACGCTCGTTGGCGTTCTTGTTCTTTTTCGGGTCGTAGGTGGGGCTTTCCGTCAGCTCCAGCGCATTCTTCAGGTCGTCTATCGACACCTTCCACTGGTGGAGCTTGACGTAGTTCTTGAAGTAGGGGTAGAACCAGTTCTGATAGTCGCTTGACAGCTTCAGGTAGTATTTGGGCTGGATGCAGGCGTATTTGTTCAGTTGCATCAGGAACTGGCGCACTTTCGGATTGATGCAGATCTGGACGTATTTCTCGTCCATCGCAAGGTTGTAGGCGGTTATCCACGTGTAACCCTGCCATACCTGTGCGCCATTTTTCTTCTTCGTGGCGAACTGGAGCATATTCTGCCCCACTTCGGCCAGCGTTTCGGCAAGTCGGTTGTACTTGTCGTTGTTGTTGTCAAGCCCGAGATACTTGAAAAGGCTCTGCTTGTCAAAGCCCACGTCAGGCAGTATCTCTTCCTCGATGCTGCTCACGCTCTGGCTGATGGCGAACAGCAGCCTGTACCCAAGCGTGGACATCCGCCAACGTATCTTGTCAAGCTGGTAGAGTTCCTGCGACACGCGCACGACCTTATTCTCGTTGTATTTCTCTATTTTCTGAACCTGATTCTGTTCGCCCATGACACTTCTTTTTTGATGTGATTTCCGCAAATTTACGACAATTTCCTACAATACAAAATATTTATAGGAAATTAATTTGCTGAATATCAGTTTTGTCTTTCCGAAACTTTCGGAGGATGGCTGCTTTTCCATACCTCAAAAAGGTAGGAAATCAGCTTGCGATTTTCGTCTGTGCTGTTATTTATATCCTTGTATTACAGGTGGTTACTTCCTTTTGTTTCTGCCCTTGTCTGACCCTCAAAAGGGTAGGAAATCAAGTGTCGTATTTCCTTATTTTGCTGATATTCAGAAACCTGTAAAGGATTGTTTACCAAATCAATCTGTCCTTTACTTTTCCTGCTTGCGGCATTTTGCGGATGATAAAGCTGATTCTTAACTGTTTAGCCGTATATGTAGCTTTCCCATTTCCTACCTTTTTGAGGTATTCCAGTTATCCGCTCCTTTAAAAGGAGCGGATAACCTTTGTCCTGCTGTCCCAAAGGAGGCTCTTTTTCAGCCGCTTTTATGTTAATAAATGTATTTCCTACTTATTTTGTTTTATGTAGGAATTTAAATTTTTTGAACCCTCAAAAAGGTAGGAAATAAACCCTCAAAAGGGTAGGAAATCAGCCCTCAAAAAGGTAGGAAATCGGCTTGCAAACAATTGATATTCAATTCATTGCGAACCCGACAAATAAACAACTATAAAACAAAAATAAAACAACTAAAAAACACACAGCATACGGTTTTTTCCTTTTTTACGGTCATGCGGAGGGCGCAAAATGTGCATCAGGCTTTCCTGAATGAATAAATATTCGTTTTTCGGTGAATGAAGATTCTGCCTGCTTTTTTGTTTTTAGGAAGGCAATTTTCTGCGTGTTAAAATATGTTTAAATCTGTTTTTCTGTATTAAATTTATCTTCCTGATACACGTTAGTGTTCAGGATAAAGAGGCTGATGTTTGCTTTCCGGTGGTGTACATTTCGGGTGTGCATTTTTGCATGGGTATCGGAGCGAAGTTTACGGAGCGGTCAGGGGAACGACGAGCGGGGCGAGGAATGAGATAACGAGGCTTGCCGAAGTGAGCAAGCAGTCATTGGGCAAACCCCAATGATACTTTTTTAAGGCATTGATTATTAATAATATATAAAAAATCAGGTAAACCAGCAGTTTACTGTTGGATTACCTGATTTTTTATAACTAATTTGTAGCCTGATATTTATAGCTGTGAATTTAGTTTACCCGATGATAAACCGTATAATCCTATGGCTACGAACAACAATACTCAAATCAAGGTCAAGGAAACGACGAAATTACGTCTTGACCTTCTGAAAAACAGCCGCACCTATGATGCTGTTATCTCCGATATGTTGCTTTATTTTGAAACGACAGGCATCACACCTCAGTCTAAAATCGTTTCTCCGGCAGTGGCGGTCAAAGAACAGGCAAGCCGTGTGATAGAGGTTGTGAGGGGCATTGAGAAGACGACCACTGCCAGGCTTAAAAATATCGAGCAGATGGTTTCCCGGCTGTTTTCCATGCAGCCGGATGCAGATAACTTGCATAATTCTGATGAATTTATGCATATTTCTCAGGTGCAGGAGCTTCTGGAACGTGCGAAAGAGCAGGAGAAGGCACTTGCCCGTTACAGGGAGCAGGTTCAAGAGCTGCAAACCGAACTTGAAAATGCGGGCAGACACTCCGATAACGGGCAGGGGGGCAATCTGCGGAAACTGTTGGAAGTGGTTGAGCGCATCGACGGCATGAAAAAGGTGCAGACCTTCAATGATGCGGCCTATGAGATAGACCGAAATACGTTTGACTTGTGGATTAAGAGATTAAAGGATGAATTGAAAGCGTAGCCTATGTTTGCCAAAGTACACCCCCCTGAAGACGTGCAAAGCGGCAATACTGCGAGTTGTCACGATCTTGTGCGCTATTTACAGAAGGAATCCGGCGATGGCCTGTCCTTCTTCTCCCATACGGAGCAGGACGTTAGTCCAGAAAAGGTCATTGGCGATATTGATGCGAACAGGAGCAAGCTCTCGGCCAATGATGCCAAGTTTTATATGCTTTCCCTGAATCCCTCCCGGTCCGAACAGATACACCTGATCGGACGTGAGGTCGGGAGCCTCGAAGAACTGACCCCGGAAGAACGGCAGGCGGTTTTCCGCAAGCTGGAGCGGTTCACACGCTCGGCGATGGATGAATACGCGGCCAACTTCCAGAGGGATAGTGTGCGCTCTGGAGGTGACTTGTTGTATTATGCTAAAATCGAAACACAAAGAACTTACAGTCCTACCGACGAGGAAGTGAAAAAGGGCATGGCGAAGATAGGGGAGGTAAAGCCGGGGCTGAACCTGCACGTCCATGTGCTTGTTTCACGCAAGAGCCTTGACGGGAAAGTGAAACTTTCTCCGGCGGCCAAGTCTGCCGGTAACTCCTGGGAACTGGAGGGAAGGGGCACGGTTAGACGGGGGTTCTCACACGAGAACTGGAAAGTCCGGGTACAGGAGCGTTTTAATGCGGATTTCCAATATCAGGCGGCAGAGACGGACTGTTATGTCCCCCCTTCTGTTCCTGACACCGTGCGCAATCCTGATTTGATGGCTTTGCTCGAACAGCAGCGGTTTACCGCTGCCAATCAGATAGTCGCCGCCATGAAAGGGCTGGACTATGAACACGAGGTACGACGGGGCGTACACACCTTTTCAAAGGACGGTAGTTCCTTTCAGGTGTCGCACAAGGAACTGAAAGCTTTTGAGCGGCCTCTTTCCGATGCGCAGCATTGCCGAGCGGTTCGACCTGACACGTTACGAGGCGAATCCGGCAGGCTACCATGAAAACGGATTGCAGGTCAGGGATATTTCCTTTTCCACCTATGTGAAGGAGGGAGAAGAACAGCAGGACAAGAAGTTAAAGGAGGTTGCTTATAAGGTGGTCTATGACGAGCAGAACAGGGTAACCGTTTCTTTCGCCACTGTCCGGCAGTATGCCTATGAGAATAAAATAAATCTGGTAAAGACCGAGCCGACAGCCGAAGCCGTGCTTTCCAAGGTCAGGAACACCGACCTAAAAAGGCTGCTTACCGAATATCGGTTCACTTCGGCCAATCAGATAGTCGTCGCCATGAAGGAGCAGGGCTATGAACATCAGGTTCGCAAGGGCATACATACGTTTTCCAGTGATGCGCAGCGTGTAAGCATACGCCACAAGGATTTGGAAAAGTTTGCCGACCCGAAACTGGAGGGCGCACACATGGAGGACATTATCGGGCGTTTCAACCTGTATAAGTACAGGCTGGAGGGCGTTTCCTATCGTGAAAACGGTCTGAAGGCGCAAAACATATCTTTCAAGACCTATCAGAAGATACCATTGGAAGAAGTCGGCGAAGATACCCGTGTGATGGCTGAAGAACCTGAAAACGGCGTATTGGGGGCAGCTGGCGGTTCTTCAGCCCAGCCACCGGAGGACGGGCAGAAGCTCCGTTACGTGAAGGTGCTGAAAGAGGTTTCCTACGATGTGCTGTTTGACGAACAGACAAAAACCTATGTGCCGATTTCGTCAATCCGCAAATACGCTTTTGAGAATGACATCGCACTGATAGACCGTTTCAAGCACGCCTATGCCGTGCGCAATGACGATTTGAGGGCGTGTCTGGAGAATCCCGAATACCGTACTGTCCGGCAGATAAACAAGGCTATGAGGGAGAGGGGCTATACCGTCAGCCGTGATGAATCCGGCAACTATACCTATACCAGAGGCGATACGTCCTTTTCCATTGACAGGCGCGACCTGCTGGCGTTTACCGGGTATGCGAAAGACAATGCCGGACGTGAACGCCAGCGCAGCAGCCGCACGGCAGCAGACAGGTCGGTCGGCATTTTGGGGGGTACGGTCAAACAGAAGCTGATGAACGAAATACTGGGCGACAGCTTCAGGACTGAGCGCATGATCGCCGGGAAAGTGAAGACTGCCGTCAGCTTGGCTAAGAACCCGGCCAACGTCAAGATGATGCTGGTTAGACAAATCGGCAGGTTCCTGAATCCATTTAAAGAATTATAGCTTATGATGATGTATGTCGTTATTGCAATCGCGGCACTCGCCCTTGTGATTGTTACCGTGCTTCTCCTGCCCGGCACGGACAAGAAAAAGAAGCAGGATGGCACATACCGTTTTGAACTGTTCGCCGACGGTGGCCGACGTATCACATTCGGCAACCCTTTTAACGGCTTTCTTGTCTATGGTGGGGCTGAATCCGGCAAGACCAAATCAATCGGCAAGCCCCTGCTGGAGCAGTTTGTCAAAAGCCGCTTTGCCGGGTTTATCTATGATTACAAGGATTTTGACCTGACACGCACGGCGTACAACCTTGTAAAAAAGCATGGATATCCGTATAAGTTCTATTATATTTCCTTTGTCGATATGGAGCGCACATACCGCACCAATCCCATTGCACCGGATGTAGTGGGCAATGAGAGCCTTTTCTTGCAGCTTGTCAGCGACCTGCTGACGGCGTACATGGAGAAGGACAGCAAAAAGGATGAATGGTTCGGTGGGGCGCTGGGTATCATGTGGGGCGTGTCTATCCGGTTTTACAAGGATTATCCGCAATATTGCACGATACCGCATATCGTCAATTACGTGTGTTCTGCCGGAGCGGAACGCATTACGGAGTTCCTGAACGGCAGCCACCAGAGCCGGGCATTGGCAAAGGGGTTTCTCGATGCTGCCGACAGTCCCAAGACACAGGCTTCCTATTTGAGTTCGCTTACCCGTAATTTGGGTATCTTGGCGAACAACAAGGAGATTAGCTATGTCCTGACGGGCAATGACTTTGAGTATAATTTGCTTGACCCTGCCAATCCGAAACTTATATCCGTTGCCAATTCGTTTCAGATTGAGAGCCTTATCTCTCCCATCATATCGCTTATGCTTTCCATCAGTTCACGGCGTTTCACGATGGCGAATAAAATACCTTTTGTCTATGTCCTTGACGAAGCGACCACCTTCAGGATTGCCGATTTCGAGAAAATGCCGTCAGTTCTCCGTGAATACCTGTGCGCCTTCCTTGTGCTTACGCAATCCTCGGCGAAGATTGAGAAGCTGTACGGCAAGTATGACCGCAGTAGTCTGGAGGCGAATTTCGGCAATGTGTTTTTCGGGCGTACCAAAGACGTGGAAGCCCTGAAAAACTATCCGCTGGTGTTCGGCAAGCAGGAGAAAAAGAAGGTTTCCCGCACCACCGGGAGCGGGCGGGGTGGCTCGAACCGCAGCCGCACCGTTTCCATGCAGAAAGAGGAAGTGTACGAAAGCAGTTTCTTTACTTCCCTGAAGCCCGGCGAGTTCGTGGGCAGTGCGGCACATTCCAATATGCCGAATTTCCACTTGCGTTTCAAGATGTACGACCAGACGGAAGAACCCTTGCCCGTTGTCCGGGCAGTCCTTCCGTCTGATATTGACGAGAATTATAACAGGATAATCAAGGACTTGCAGAAGGTGGTCTGATTTATCTGTTTTTATGTAATAATTCTATTACATTGATAAGTAGATTGATTCCTTTAAATAGATTGTATAACATAGTAAAATAATCACATGATTCATAGTTATTATACGCTTCAATAATGTGGAATCCTAATTCAGGCAATAAATGGAATATTTTTTTCATTGTGTCGTGTTTTTTGTTTATAAATACTTTAATTGCCTTTAGCGAGGTTTTGTGTTCCTTCTCTAAAGGAATACAAAAGAGCAATTTATTTGTCATATTATGAAGGACAAAAATTATAGGTGTGGAATGTGGGGAAAACAGTTGGGTAGAAGTGTGGATATTGGGGCATGAATCCACACTTCTGCTTTTTGTATAGTTTCCTTTTAATATGTTGTATATTAGTTTATTAAGTAAAATATGTTTTAATAAAGTTTCTTTGGAGCAGTTTTTGTAGAGTATATTTTTATAAGTACACTTTCGGCTTTTGATTCTTCATGACTGGCGGGGTATTTTATGTGCGAGTAAGAATAGCCTGAATACTAATCTATAAAATAAAATCCTTATGAACACAGTTCTGACCGTAATCCTGCAAATCAGCGGTGGTTTGAAAACCGAAGTAAATTCTTTCCTTAGTGAGTATGCCGTTCCTGTGATTGCCATGCTTCTGATAGTCGGCGTGGGTATCGGGGTAGTGATGAACTACGACAAGATTATTGACCGCGACGGGCAGGGCACACGCAAGGAGGGTATCGTCAATCTTCTTTGGGTGGTCGGCTATATCATTATCGGGCTGGCTATCATTGCCGCAGTCATAGCCCTTGTGAACAGTAAACTGAAAATGTCCCTGTGATGGATTTCCCGGTGCGCAAGGGGCTGGAAACCCCTTTGAAAGTACACGGCATGAGTACGAAGTTCTTTCTCGTTTATTGTATCATCTTGGCTGTGCTGGTTCTTTTTTCTGTTGGCTTTCTGACAAACGCCATGAGCGGAGAAGGCTCTTTCTTGGCGTTTATCGTCGCACTGGTGGTCTGTGCGCTGCTGTCCGTGTTCTTGCGGGTGCTGTTTATCAACCTCTCGATGGTGCGCAGGTTCAGAAAATTCAGAAGGCAGGTATTCGTCATATCCAATAAAGACTTGCTGCACAGCCTTTAAATCAAAGGCTTATGAAAATTACGGCTTCACAGGCTTATTGTATCCTCGATACGGTAGGTTCTGCCATTCTTACCAAATCCGGCGACGTGTCCGTCGCTTATCTGATGGAGCTTCCCGAAGCGTATTCGCTTGACACCTCCGACTTGGAACAGAGGCATGGCGAGTTTTTCCGGGCGTTCCGTTATGTGCGCGACGGCTTCATTCACAAGCAGGACGTTTTCTTGCGCCGCAAGTTCAAGTCCGACTATGTGATTGAGGGCGACAGCTATATACAGAAAGCCGAAAGACGGTATTTCGAGGGCAGGGAATACCTGCACCATTTCTGCATACTTTCCTTTACGCTTTCCTCGCTGGCAAGTCTGGAGAAAGCGTATCAGGCAAACCCGATGGCGTACCGTGAGAAGATGGCGAAGGCTGACCGCGACAGGCTTTCCGGCTTTCTGGAGGCGGTCGATAGTGCGGTTTCCATTATTCGGAACGTCAGGGGCACACAGATAAGGCCCCTGAATGTGTCCGAACTGAAACAGCACCTTTTCCGTTATGTGAACGGCTTCCATGACGACGAGGGGCTGCGGGACATCCAGTGTGCCGACATGATCCGTATCGGGCAGAAGCGGGGCGTGTTCTTCTCCGTATGCGACGAAAGGTATCTGCCTGACCGGATGAAAACATACGTTACGGATACCACTTTGCAGGAGGCGAACAGTTGCCTGTATATGTCCATGCTCGAAAGGCTGGGCGTACACCTGCCCTGCTCGCACGTGGTTAATCAGATATGGAGGTTTGCCGGGAACAGTTACCGTGAGGAACTGGCAGAGCGAGTGAAGCTGTTCGGGCGGTACAGGGAGTTTGACAAGTCCATTAAAAGCCGCTATGAGGGGCTTTCCGCGTATGAGCAGGAGATTATCAACGAAGAAAACGTGCTGTGTAAGACGCATTTCAACATCCTTTTGCTCGAAGATGAAGATGCGGTTCTTGACCGTTGCGTCGAACAGGTGAAGACGGCTTTCACCAATGCTGGGTTTAAATATTATGTGCCTTCTTACGAAGGGCTGTATAATATTTTTGTTGGCTCCGTAATCGGGCGTGAGAACTGCCTCGATACGGATTATCTGTTTCTTTCCGACCTTCATTCCTCCCTGTGCATGAGTATCAATTATTCCACGTTCAAGAATGACAAGGAGGGCATTCTCTTTAATGAACGCCTGTTCCAGACCCCCATCCGCAAGGATATTTGGGATGCGGCGAAGAAGCGCATACCGGCACGCAACATGATTGTGGCGGCAAGCACCGGAGGCGGCAAGTCTGTGGTTACGCAGAATATCATCCAGCAGTGCATCGAACAGAACTACAAGCTGATTGTGGTCGAGTTCGGCAAGAGCTTCTACCAGCTTACGCAGCTTTACGGCGACAAGTCGCTGCATATTGACTATGACGGCACTTCACCGCTGGGCATAAACCCTTTCTATACGGCAGGAGGTCAGCCCGACAACGAGAAGATAAAGACGCTCGTAAACCTTGTGCTGAAGTTCTGGCGCACCAAAAGCATTATGGAAGACACAAAACAGGTCGTTTCCCTTACAAAGATTATCCGTCAGTATTACGAGGATAGGGCAGACGGCCATTCCTTCCCCGACTTTTACGGATATGTGGCCCAACAGGGGCACAGCCTGTATGACAGGCTGAACATCCTTCCTGAGTATTTCGACATCGAGAGCTTTCTCCATGTATGCTCCGAGTTCATGCCCGGCGGGTTCTATGAGAATGTGTGCCGACACTCTCCGCTGGAGAACGAGTTGCACAACCGTGATTTTATCGTGTTCGAGCTGACGAAGATAAAGAAAGACCCTTTCCTTATCTCCGTGATTATGACGATTCTCTTTGATACGATAGAGAACAAGATTCTTTCCGACAGGTCGGTACGGGGTATGCTCATTTTTGACGAATACGCCGAAAGCCAGTCCATCAGGGACACGTTTTCGGGTGCGGACATCCATTCCACCGTCGCTTTCTGTTACCAGAAGCTCCGTAAGGAGAACGGGGCGGTCGGCACGATTGTGCAGTCGATGGCGCAGCTTCCCGACAATGAATATACCAAAGGTATCATTGCCAATACGCAACTGCTCTATGTGCTTCCGGCCAATGAGATTGTGTACGACCAGACCGTCGAGGCGTTCCATATCAAGAACAGGAGCCATATTAACCTGATGAAGTCCATCCGCAACGACTTTTCGGGCATACGCCCGTACTCCGAGATATTCCTCCGTTTCATGGATAACTACGCTACGGTGGTGCGGCTGGAACTCTCGCCCGAAAAGCTGCTGGCGTTCCAGACCGACGGCGAGAAATGGAACAGGTTACAGGAGATTTACAGAGAAACCGGAAGCCTTGAAACGGCTATCGAACAGTATAAACAATTAAAACAGAATGATTATGAAACGGATTTTGCTATGTAGTTTGATGGTGGTGTGCCTGTGTGTGAATCGTGTGTCTGCCCAGTGGGTGGTGTCCGACCCGACACTCACGCAGCTTTCGCAGATGACGTGGGCCAAAGAGCTTAAACAGGCCTATGAACAGTTCGAGGTGCTGGATAAGTCCCGCAATATCCTGACCGAAAGTCTGGACTTGTACAGGCAGGTGAGCGGGGTTATCAAAAACTCCAGGATGGTGCTGAACGTGCTGAAATTGCAGGGCGAAATGTTGAAGCTCTCGGCCACCGAGTGCTCCCGTTCCGATGTCTATACGCCTGAAGGCTATGCTGCCTATACCAAGGTGCTCAACGAGATAATGGACGAAAGCATTACCTCATTTGACCTGTTGCGTACCGTCATATCTCCTGATATGAAGATGACGGACGGTGAGCGGCTGAAGATTATTATCGACCTCGACAAGAAACTCCGTGAGCAGCAGGACAAGCTGCTCGACGAGCGGTCAAGGTTCAATACCGTAAACGATGCAATCAAGCGGATTGCAGCCCTTAAATCCAATTAGCTATGGAAGTGATAGATAACGTGATACAGGCTTACGAGGCTGTAAAGATGAATGACGTGAGCAAGGGCGTTATCGCCTTGTGTTCGTTCATCGCGATTATTATCGTCATCCAGAAGTTTGTTACCGCTTGGAAGGAGGCTTTCAGCGAGGGCGAGAAGCCCGCCGACATGAAGCAGTTCTTCAGGCTGTTCTATATCTACATTTACGTGTTCGGCATTATCATGGCCGCCCCGTTTGCCTTTACGATTGTCGAAACGGCACTGGGAGCCATACAGGACGAACTGATAGAACGGTATCAGAGCGACGTGGATTTGAGCATAGACGAGGCGATTATGACCTTTACCAGAGATTACATCGAAGATGTGCAGAGGCGGCACAACTGGGTCGGGCAGCAGATTCAGGAGGTCGTCATGCTGCCTATCAATATTGCGGGTTATACCGTGCTGCTGTATGCCACGAAGTACATCTTCTTCTTTTTCGCAGCGGCAAGGTACTTGTACCTTATCCTGCTGGAGATTGTTACTCCGATAGCGATAATCCTTTATCTGGACGAGAAGACAAGGCATTACACCCATGCCTATTTGAAGAACCTTTTCGTGTGCTACATGACAATTCCGGCATTCCTGATAGCCAATGCGATGGGAGGCATCATTTCCGAGAATGTCATGCACATGTGCGGACAGAACAAATACACCATGCTGGGGCTGCTGTTCGCCTTTGTGTTCAAGCTGTTCCTGTTTGCCAAAAGCGTGAAATACTGTCGTGAACTCTTTTAATTCCCGTGAGCCATGAACAAAGACGATATTCTGAAAGATTTTGATACGCTGGCGGAAGCCAAGCGCAAGGGGGCGGTAAACCTCAAACTCTGTCTGGGGTTTGCCCTGCTTGTGGTCGTGCTGGTGCTGGCATGGGGGCTGACCGTCAATTTTTCGGCACTGGATAAGGTGGTCGTGGTCGAGCGTTCCGGCGAATACCTGAAAACGCACGCCGAAGATTCCGAAGCCCTGTTTCTGGCACTGGTCAAGAACACGTGCGCCGAGGCGACACGTTACGCCAACAGCTTTGACCGCATCAGTTTGAAACGCAATCAGGCGCACGCCGCCTTTTATGTGAACAAGAACGACCTGAACGCCGTGTTCTCGAAATACTACAATGACAAGGCGTATTTTGATGCGGCGCAGAACGGGGCGGTCTATAAATGCGAGATTGACAGCGTGCAGCATATTTCCGGCGGCAATGAGCCGTACCGGGTCGAGTTCACTTCCATTCTGACCGTTTACGGCGTGTCCGGCCAGCAGCTCCGCTTCCTGATCCGCACGCGCGGCGAACTGGTAAGGACAACGCCCCAGTTCCCCGAAAACGTAACGGGTTTTTTCTTCAACCAGTTCTTGCAGCAGATTGTACGCATCGAGCAGGACACACCTAAAGAATGAGCCTATGGATAAGACGACAAAGACGAAAATCATTCTTTTTGCCTCATTGGGTATCTTCGTGCTGGTGGTACTGGCGGTTGTGCTGGCTTTGGGCGGTTCTGATGAAAAAGAAGACTTGCAGAGTGCGGACACGTCGCTCCGTGCGCAGCAGCAGAGCGACTTCACGCTTGACGACATGATGCAGTCCCAGACTGGCAAGCCCGAATACGAGAGCTTCACGGACGAGGTGTACCGTGAGCGGGCGCAGGGCATTTACACCGAAGACCCCGAAGTGCTTGCCCTTCAGCAGCAGCTAAGGGAGAACCAAAGGGCTGACAGTCTGGCGGCAGCGAAGCCGAGGCAGCGCACAGTGAAGAAGCCCGTGCAACCCAAAAGACAGGAACCTGAAAAGCCGAAGCCTGAGAGCCGTTTCTTTTCCGGCGACAAGGAGAAGAACACGGGCAATACCATCGAGGCGATGGTTTCAGGCGACCAGAAGATAACTTCCGGCAGTGTCATAAAACTGGTTACGCTTCAGGAGATGCAGACACCCGGCGGGCTGGTGCTGGGCAAGGGAACGGCTCTTTTCGGGCTTGTCAAACTCGAAAAGGACAGGATAAACATCAGCATTGAATCCGTCAGGGTGGGCAACAGCATATACGAGCTTAAAAAGACCGTGTACGACAGGGACGGGCTGCCCGGTATCTATGTGCCGCTGAACATCAAGGCAGAGGCGGGCAAGGAAGCTGCCGACGAGGTGGTGGGCGACCTGAATACGGGCGTTTATGGCACGGACGTGTTGAGTACGGGCGTAAACGCCGTGAGCAACGCCGCAAAGAGCGTGTTCCGCAAGAAGAACAACCGGATTGTCGTAACGGTCAAGTCAAACTATAAACTTTATTTGAAATGAAAGCACTTTATTTGAGTATATGGGTACTGTTGGCCGCAGTGTCGGCAACAGCACAGATTCGTCCGGTCGAGAGCCTGCCCATATCCGTGAACTATTCCAAGACAATACACCTTGTCTTTCCGTCAGCGGTGAAGTACAGTCAGGCGGTTACAGACTTCGTGGCGGTGGATAACCCGGAGAACGTGCCGCATATCCTCCGTATCAAGGCGAACAGCAGGAGCTTCAGCAAGCAGACGACTGTCAGTGTGGCGACTGAAGGAGGATTCTTCTATTCGTTCAACGTGTCGTATGCTGACACTCTGGAGCATACGAACTACTTCCTGCCTGAAATGAGAAGCATAAACCCCGATACGGTGTTTATCAACGAGGTTTCACAGACGCACCTTATCGCACCCGAAAAGGTGATTTACATTGATTACGGCGATACCTGCATCCATGTGAGCAAGGCGGAGAATACCGAGAACATTATCCGCATGATAGCCCGAAGCGGCGACGTGCAGCGGTTCCCCAAGCAGACCAACGTGTCGTTTGCCACCGAGAGCGGCAGGTTCTTCACTTTCAACGTGGATTACCGGGAGAAGCCCGAAGCCTTTGTCTATGAGGTGGGAGAGAAGAAGCCGGAAAAACAGGCGAATGTCATTCTTACCGACAACATTATCCCGGCAGGCGAGCGCGACGACGTGATGAACCGTGTGTATAATGCACGGAGAGAGATTTTCAACAAGGGTATCGTGCGCAACAGAATCGTGTTTTCGCTCAACAACCTGCATATATACGATAATCTGTTGCTCTTTACGTTTGAGATTGAGAACAGGAGCCGTCTGCCATACGACATAGACTATATCCGTTATTATATCGTCGATCGCAAGACGGCGAAGCTGACCGCATCGCAGGAGGTCGATCAGCAGGCTTTGTTCTCCGAGAACTATACGCCGCGCATCGAGGGCAACGGCAAGATGAAGTATGTGATTGCCTTTGACAAGTTTACCATTCCTGACGACAAGTTTTTCCGCATCGAGATAAACGAGAGAAACGGAGGTCGCCACGTTCTTTTCGACTTGGAGAACGACGACATAGTGAATGTTACGGAGCTTTAGTCTGGCTTTGCTTGTGCTGTTTTCCGTAGGGATGGCTGCACAGGACAAGCGCACGCTGATGGTCGAGGTATTGCAGACGGCACGTGATTTCGGACAGGTCGCCCCGGTCTGGCACATTATCAGCCGACAGGAGGATATTTTCAGGTTCGTACCGTCTGTTGCACCGCTCAAAGAGAGATACCGCATATCCGACAGGTTCGGATATCGGGTACACCCCATAAGCGGCAGACGTGCCTTTCATGCCGGGCTGGATATGGCCGCCGAATATGCGGCGACCGTACACGCCACCGCAAGCGGCACGGTTTCCTTTTCCGGCAACGTGCCGGGATATGGCAAAACGGTGGTCGTAACCCACCGCTTCGGCTTCCAGACACGTTACGCACACCTGACCCGTATTTACAGGCACAAGGGCGATGCGGTCGAGAAGGGCGAGGTGGTCGGTTTTGTGGGAAGCACCGGACTGAGTACGGGCAACCACCTGCATTATGAGGTGATAAAGAACAATAGAATGATAAACCCTATAAATTTCATGTATGGAACTGACGAATGAACTGAAGGTAGAGCGCATCAGGTTGCAACTGACCGCCAAAAGCGTGGCTGAAACGATGGGTATCAGCCGCCAGCAGCTTTCCAATATCGAGCAGTCGGACAACCTGCCCGTGATGGTGAAGTATATCGCTTTCCTGAGAAGCAGGGGCGTAGATTTGAATGATTTGTTTGACAGAATAACCAAGTTTTAAAATTCGAGCCTATGAGAAGTCTTATTTCCGCATTGTTGCTTGTGCTGGCTTTGTCAGCCTGTGATAACGAACTAAAACTGATTAGCCGTGATTTCTCCGTTGCATTGAACAGCATAGACGGGGGCACGGCGGCGGTGGGCAAGGCGGTGAACTGCACGTTCACGGTTTCCGGTCTTGATGCTGACAACGGCGACCGTCTATTGACGGTGTTTGACATCGAGGGGGGCAATGGCGTGATTATCGTTGATGGCAGCGAATACACGCCCGGAGAATCCTTTGAGTATGATTACAAGGCAAACGGCAAGCTGGCGTTTGATTTCGTGCCGACGACGGCAGGGGCTATGAGCCTGAAGATGTCCGTTGCCAGCGAACTGGTTACACGGGCTGACAGCGTGAGGCTGGAGGTTTCCACGCCTGACATGAATGTGGAGTTCCAGAACGTGCCGGATATGGTGAAGCTGTCCGAGAGTGCGGAGTTCAACCTCATGCTTGCCACAGACCAGTACGGCGTGAAGGCTTCGGCACGTTTCGTCAAGGGCAGGGGGCAAGTGTTCATTTCCGGCTATGACGCTACACGTAACGAGGGGGTGGCACTTGAGCACAACAATCTGGTGGTGTTCATGCCGGAGAGTACGGGCGAAACGCTGATTGAGTTTACCGTTTCAAGCCGTTACGGGCTGCCCGTGAGAAAACAGATTACCATACAAGTAAATCCATGATATTATGAAGAAGCTGTTTTTTATAGGCTGCCTGTTGTGCCTGACTGCCGTTTGCAGGGCACAGTATATCGGCAGCGGTTATCTGAACATGAAGTTCGGTTATGTGGTGGACGAAAGTCAGGTGCAGGGCACGGTGGGCTATGGCAGGGTGTTCAAGTCCTTCAAGGTGGGGGCGAACCTGAACTACCGCAGCCTGAACCGTGAGCAGGTGCGGGCGAACACCGTAACCATCGGTCCGGAGTTCGCCTACTGGCTTCTGAAGGGGCGCAAGTTCTCTTTGGCGGGGGTGGCTTCCGGCACGATTGGCTACCAGAGGGCAAAGGTAAAGAGCGAACTGGTGTACTTGGAGCGGAGCCGGGCGTTTGTCTATGGCTACGAGGTGGGTGTCAGACCTGAATTGCTGCTCAGTCCGAAGGTGGCACTGTTCGCTGAATACCGTTTTGAAATGCTGTTCAATTCCATACTTCGCAACAATAACCATATCGGTTTGGGTTGCGTGGTTTATTTATAAACTTAAAATTTAGTCTTATGAAAAAATTATTTTATCGGTTGGCGGTATGCCTGTGCGTGATTGGTGGTCTTGTGGGTTGTAGCAAAGATGATGAACCCAGTGGAGGTGAGGGGGCTATGTATCAGGTTACCGTTCAGCAGTCAGGCGATTACCGGAGCTATATAAAGTCTGTGGTGGTGGCTGCTAACGGCACAACGGTTGTGAATGAGAATACAGGTGATAAGTTCAAGGGTACGGCGATTCTTGATGATGACGCATTGGCTGTACCATCCGTTACACTTTCCACTGAAGGCTGTGCGATTGAGTTTGCCGTTTCCGGTGGTGTGGTCGATGGTGACGATGCGGTTGTGAACGAGCCGATGCAGTGGGTGGTGGTAGTGCGCAAGAACGGCAAGGAGATAGACCGCAAGACACTGACCTTTGAAGACGGCAAAGAGATTGCGGCAGACGATTTGAAGCTGTATTATAATTAATGTAACAAAGACACCTCTCTATTATAAGAGAGGTGTCTTTGTTAGAGGTCTTTTATTATTTGTATAGGAAGATTGGTATATTCTGCTATTTTTTCTAAAGCTACATTGTCTTTTTTCATTTTTGATGCAATTTTGATAGTAGAATATCCATAAGAAGGTGTCTGGAATAGTATGTTTGCAAGATATTTGATTACTTTTATCATTCTTTCCCTGTCTTGTTCATTGTTTAAATTGATTCCGCTAAATTCCGACAATTCACAATGAAGAATCATATAGTAAATACCTCCTATAATTAAGGCTGATATGGCAACAATATCTATTTCCGTTTCAGCAAATGCATCTGCAAATTTCTTGCATAATGGAAGCGTATGCAATTCTCTTAACTTAGCGGTTCTAATGCTGTTTTTGTCTTTTGTTGCAATTTCCCATCTTAATAGCTCCTGCATAATCTTGTTGTTCCATAAGGAATTTAGAAGATTGCATAAGACATTTTCATATTGAATATTGATATTGCTGTCTAGGCTGGATTCTTTAATAATATCACTGAACCAATAATCGAAAATCTTTACATATTCACTAATAAAGGCATCAAGATCTTTATATCGTTTATAGAATTGAATTGGCTCTATTTCAGCCTTTTGCATTATTCCGGTTGCTGTGAGATTACCGAATCCACCCTCTCTTATTAAAACGGTAGCCGCATCAAGAATGGCTTCTTCTATATCTTTACTATTCCTTCTTTTCCTCCTTTGTTCCATGTTTATTTAATAGGTATAATTTTGTTTATTTCCTCCAGAGCATTAACAAGGGAATCAAGATGTTCTTTCTCATGAGTAGAAAGAACGCTTACTCTTAGTCTTGCTTCCTTAGTTCGCACGGCAGGATATACAATTGCGATGGTAAATATACCTCTTTCTTGTAACATTTTCGCAATTTGATAAACTTTTTTATTATCCCTTACCATTATAGGAAAAATGGGACTGACTGATTTACCTATATCGAAGCCTCTTTTCGTCAGTTCTTTTCTGAGATAGTTGGTGTTATTCCATAATTTTTGTCTGATTTCAGGCTTTGTTTTTATTAACTCCAGTGCTTTCAATACAGAGGCGGTTACTTGTGGAGTAAGAGCGGCAGAGAATACATTACTGTCTGCATAAAAACGGAGATATTGTATGAGCTTTTTTGAAGCTGCGACAAATCCTCCAACACCCCCAAAAGATTTGCTGAATGTGCCAGTGATAATATCAACTTGTTCTAAGCAGTTAAAATGCTCGACTGTTCCTTTTCCGTTTTCTCCCATGACTCCTATTCCATGTGCATCATCTACCATCAACATTGCATCATATGTTTTACATAAGGCAATGATTTCCGGTAGCATTGAAAGATCACCGTCTTGCGAATATACTCCGTCAATAATAACTAATTTCGTTTGATATTTGTCCCTTACTTCTTTTAATGTTTTTTCAAGATATTCCAAATCATTATGTCCTATTCGTTTGATATTGGTTTCGTGTAATCCGGCTAATGTACTTGTATGTATGAACGGATCTGTAAGTGCTATGTCGTTTTTTCCTAATAATGCTCTTAATACTCCTGCATTTGCACCAAACCCAGATGAGAATAATAATGCATCTTCCTGTCCTACGAAATCTGCAATTTCTTCTTCCAGTTGTTTATGGATATCCAAATACCCTCCAATTACTTGCGCGGCACAGGCTCCTGTTCCATATTTTTTTAGGGCTTCAATTCCTGACTGTATGGTTTCTTCTCTTTGCGACATACCTAAATAGTCATTGGCAATGAAACTTACGATAGGTTTATCGTATCCTTCAATGTTCATGGTGGCTCCAATACCTGTGTGCGATGCAATCCAATAACTTTTGCATCCAAAGTCGTTAAGCTGGTTAATATACATTTGAAAGTCTTCAGCTCTTTCAATAGCGTTTTTCTCATAAGATAGTTCAAAGTCTTTCAGTGAGTAAATTTTCTTTTCCATAATTAAATATAATATATATTGTATTGCAAATATACAATTTATATCACTGCTGGGCACTTAGTCCCAGCTGATTTTCAATTGTTTATAATTTA
>ERZ835880.544-NODE-544-length-39230-cov-92.685743_pt1 | contig 39230 bp, 34 predicted proteins | sample MGYA00519944_ERZ835880 | MGnify/ENA primary metagenome ERZ835880 (study PRJEB31850, sample SAMEA3708787) | human gut metagenome | biome: human gut; feature: human-associated habitat; material: faeces | place: China | collected 2014 ... | reverse complement strand
TGCTTGCTTCGGTGCTGCTTTCTTGAGCTTGCATCCTACTAAATATGCAGAAGAACTGGTTAAGAAGATGAAGATGACTGGTGCTAAGGCATACTTGGTTAACACTGGTTGGAACGGTACTGGTAAGCGTATTTCTATCCGCGATACTCGTGGTATCATCGATGCTATCCTGGATGGTTCAATCGAAAAGGCTCCCACTAAGACTATCCCTTACTTCGATTTCGTAGTTCCTACAGAATTGCCGGGTGTTGATCCGAAGATCCTGGATCCTCGCGATACTTACGCTGATGCTTCTGAATGGACTAAGAAAGCTGAAGACTTGGCTGGACGTTTCATCAAGAACTTCGCTAAGTTTACTGGTAACGAAGCTGGTAAGGCTTTGGTTGCTGCAGGTCCGAAATTGTAATCAACGACCTATAGGTTGTAGATAAACATACAAAATAAAAATCCAGCCGGCTATGCCGACTGGATTTTTTTATTTTCATTACCCTTTATCAAAAAGGGTTCCGCTTATTTAAACAAAGACGGGAAATGCTTTTCCAGGTAACTGCCCAATGCATCCCTGTCATTGGAAGGCGCATCGCTGACCGGAATACGCCAGTTCTTTCCATACCAGAACTCCAACAGTTCATATACATGATTAGGTATCGTGAATTCCTCTCCCAGAAACTCCATTGTCTTCAGATTCCGGAAGAACTTTCTTGGAATGATGCGATAAATGTAACGGACATAAAAAGGAGCAACTATGCCCTTTAACTGATTGACAATGTACACATCAATGTATACGCCTTCTCTGATAAAAGAATAGATGGCTCCCGGCTCATAGCGGCACAACTTCAGGCCGGCTTTGTCGAGCACCGGTATAATGCGGATCAGATGCTCCTCATCCAGGACACAGGTATCAATATCAATGTCGTGACCGATAAAGCCTTTTTCACGAATGGCCCCCAGCAAGGTACCATGCATAATACAGAACGTCAGATGTTCACTGTCCAACACCCTCTTAAAGTCCAACAGGTTCTTTCTGGCAACCGAAGGATCGATTACCGTTGCATTCTCATATGTCAGTTCGACATCCTGAAAATAAAACGGACTTCCATTTACATTTATTACTCCCATTTCAGTTATACGGATATATAATCAAACATCTTTTATTACTTACCACCCTGCGCCTTCTTCCGGAACCACCTTTGAAAGAAATGCTTTTTCTTTACCTGCTCTACCGGCATTCCCATACGGAGCCCCTGTTCAAAAGCCTGTTCAAAAGTCCAGTTTACCGCCATGGTACGAGGATGCTTCAACGGAAAATCCAAGGAAAAAGAAGTCAGCGCGCTCTCCGGAGCCTCTCCCAGACAATGCGTACCGTCTTCACCAAAACCGATATTGGCAATCAGGTTCCTGGCCGGGAAGATACACAACATACTCTCTGCTGCCAGCGAAAAATACCAGGGCCAGTCCCACGCTGCCACCTGATCCGCGTCTATCAGGTCAAGAGCCGTCCGCCAATGCGCTTCCCGCTCCCGATGATAGACCATCAGTGGGACAATCTCGGTGCGGTAATCATACTGCACCAATTCCAGGTCCATAAGGTCCCAGGCCCGTTTCCAGGTAGCCCATCCCCAACACGCTTTAAAACGAGAGAACAGATACGACGTTTCACAAGGAGTATTCACCTCATTATGGCCAGCAATCATGCCTACCCGGTTATCCTCCCGGTAACGCTCGAGCATCTCTCTTACGAAAGGGAAAAAGCTTAAATCGGGCACACAGTCATCCTCTAGAATCACCCCTTCCGTCTCATGCTGGAAAAACCAGGAAATGCTGTCATAAGGACCATACTTACAGCCCAGGTTTTCTTCCCTGAACCGGACTTTCAGGTCACATTCCCAGTCGACCTGCTCGATCAGTTTCCTTGTTCTTTCACACAAGACCTTTTCCTCCTCATTACGCGGACCATCGGCTGCCACGTACAACTTAGACGGACGAATTTCGCGGATACACTGAAACACCTTCTCAGCCGTATAATCACGCTTAAATATGATAAATAGTACAGGGACATCGTATGTCATCATATCAACTGATTTTAATCGAATTAATCCAACCGGCGCAAAGCCTCAACCAGCCGGTTATTATCTTTCTCATCTCTCACTGCTATCCGCACGTAATTTCCATTTGCGAAAGCCTTTTTCGTGCCACAATCCTTAATCAGGATATTGAACTCGGCCAACAGTGTCCTCGTCAGTTCATATGAGGTGTATTTTCCTTTCAGCTCGCATAAAAAGTAATTTGCCTGGGAAGGTATTACCCGGATGAAACTGATCTTATTCAGTTCGTCCATGAAACGGGCACGTTCCTGTCTGAACTTATGGCAAGCTCTTTTATAGTCTTTTGCGTATTTCCCGAATATCTGCAGGTAGAACTCTGCAAAAGAATTGATGTTCCAGATGGATACATCCTTCTTCATCCAGGAAATCAGCTCCAGATCGGAAGAAGCCAACACTCCCAAGCGCAACCCGGGAACTCCATACGATTTGGATATGCTCTTAATCACGATCAGGTTCGGATACGCAGCCAGGATGGCATTATCCAGCAAGGAAGCTTCCGGACCTTCCTCTGCAAAATCCAGGAACGACTCATCTACAATCAGGCGGATATTTTTTTCGGAAGACCATTGCAGCAAATCCATCATATCCGATTTGCCGATATAGTTTCCAGAAGGATTATCCGGATTTATCAACAGCAGCGTTTCCAGTTCCTTATCCGAAAAGACAGAGATGATATCGGCTTTGGTATAGGCAAAATCCGGATGGGAAGGGACATAAGAAACCAGGTTTCCAGCCTCTTCTACCCGGTTCGGATATTCTTCGAAGGTAGGAAAAACAACTCCGATTTTACCTTTGATCCGGGACAGCACACTCTTTATCAGTTCTGCCGCACCATTGCCGACACACACAAACTCCTTCCGGATACCAAAATATTTTCCGGCCAGCAGTGCGTTCACGGACATTCCCGAAGGATACTGAGTGAGCAGATTATCAAAATTGGCCTTGATTTCCTCTTTCATCATCAGGGTCGGAAAATACGGATTTACCAGATAACAGAAGTCGAGCAGGCTCGGGAAACGCCAATATCCTCCATAACGTTTCTGGATTTTCTCCAGTCTTTCGGAAGACTTGGAAAACAACGTCTCTGCAATATCCAGGTCCTGAATATCGTCTATCTCATACCATTTCTCCCCCTCCAGCGGCAAGGCATGCAGGTCACAGTTTTCCAGTAAGGTAATGACGCGCAAGACCTGTTCGTAATACTCATTATTACCCAAGGCCTGGGTATATGCTTCCAGAAAAGGAATGTATTTTTTAGTCAGAAACTCCTTGCTGAACTTATAAATATTGACGGTTTTATAATACGAATCAATTTCCTTATAGGAGAAAGCCTGTTTCGGAACGATATTCACAATATTATAGTCCTCATCCACACACACCATTGTCCCGTCCATCCAGGCTTCATATTTGTCCACCAATACCACATTCTGATAGGGAGATGCAAGAATTTTACTGAAGATACCGTCTTCAAATATCAGATCCGACTCTATCAGCAGCGTATCATCTTCCTGAAGCTGGTCCTTCACCAGGGATAAGGAATAAATATTGTTGGTCTTATCGTAAACAGGATTATCCACAAACTGAACGGGCATATCCCCGTAGTTTTCTTCTACGTATGAACGCAGTTTGGCTCCTTCATAGCCGACCACAAGGATAATCCTTTCCAAAGACAAAGAAGACAATTGTCTTAACAGACGGTCTATCAAGGTCTTTCCATTGACTCGGACCATACATTTCGTATTTCCTTTAGTTAAGTCTCCTAAACGCTTGCCCATTCCGGCAGCTAATATTATTGCCTGCATAAAAACTGTAAATAAATAGCAAATTAAGAAAAAAGATTCTATATACAAAAGGAATATTTAATAATTATACTGCACATTCTTATTCACAAAATACGGATTAAAATAAAATTGCAGTGATTCAAAGAAATATTGCTACTTTTGCAAAAACATAAATTCAGTCATGACTCAGCCGAAACTATCCATCATCACCATCAACCGGAACAATGTCCGTGGATTATCACATACCATAGCAAGTGTAGTCGCTCAGACCAGTCAGCAGTTTGAGTACCTGATAATTGACGGAAACAGTACGGATGGAAGCAAAGAAGAAATCTTGAGAAACGAGAAACATCTGGCATTCTGGTGCTCAGAACCGGATAAAGGTATTTATCATGCAATGAATAAAGGTATACAGAGGGCCCGCGGAGAATATTTGCTGTTCTTAAACTCGGGAGACATCCTGCTGGACAAAGATACAATTGTCCAGGTAATACCGGCACTGGATGGTACCCAACTGGTCTATGGCAATCTTGTTTTCAAAGGAAAAGATACTGAAATTACACAGCCTTATCCGGATGTATTGGGTATTGACTACTTGTTTTACCAGTCATTGGGGCATCCGGCTTCCTTCATTCAAAAGGAACTTTTCAAGAATACCCCTTATTCCGAAGACCTGAAGATTGTTTCAGACTGGGAATTCTTCTTGAAAAAAATCATTATCGAGAAGGTCTCATACCGCCATATCAATCAGACCATCAGTGTTTTTGACATGAATGGCATCAGTTCGACCAATCAGGAATTATGCAAAAAGGAATGCGAGGAGGTATTGCACCGTATCTTCCCGGGAAGCATGTATGACTACATAAAAGAATATGTGGAAATGAGACGCAACATACTCTTCCCCTTATTCAAGGAACTGCAGCGTACGCAGAAACTGCAGCATCGGGTAAAGCCGCTCCTTTCGCTGATTATCAAAGTCAACCGGCTGTTTAAAAAGTAAATCCTTCCGGAAGAAAACTTCCGGAAGTCTCCTTATTTTTTCCCTAAAACAATGCGGCGGAACCCCCTCCAAAAACGGCGGTACCATTCATTATAATATTTTTGGCAGATTCTCTCGTAGTTACGCTGCTGCTGGATAATTTCCAGAGGATTGCCATAGTAAACGGCATAACGCTCCATATGCTTGCGGTAAATATAAAATATCACTTTCCTGTAATTATCTTCCTTACCGCATTCCGTACTTCTGGACACCTCCTTTATCCGATAATGAAACAAAGGTGCCGGTACCTGGCGAACTACACTGCCGGCATTCAGAAGACGTATATAAAACTCCCAGTCTTCCAGTCCAATTCTCATTGTCTCATCGTATCCTCCGATTCTCAGAAAATCTTTTTTTCTAAACAAAGAAGTACATACGATACAATTGCCTAACAGCAGACTCTTATAGTCAGAATATGAAGGAAGTTCCCAGAGTCCGTTTTTTACTCCGAACAAATAAGTCTGCGTATAAACCAAAGTACACTGAGGACACTGCACAAATTCATTCAAACATTTTTCCATAAACTCAGGAACAAGCATATCGTCCGGATCCAAAGGTAAGATAAATTCTCCGGATGCCTTGGATACTCCTTGGTTACGGGCAGCCGCAACCCCCTTGTTTTCCTGTCTGACATATCGGATACGCGGGTCTTTATGCACATAAGACAGCGCCACTTCTTCCGTATTATCACTGGAACCGTCATTTACCACAATCGCTTCCCAAGTAGGATATGTCTGCCTGATCAGAGAATCAAGGGCATCTGATAAATATTCACCCTGATTATAACAAGGCACTATCACAGAAATCAACGTTTTCATATTTGTCCTAAGTTTTCTGCAAAGATGAGAAAAAAATGTATACAGAACAATTTTCAATACCGGAAATAGCCCCAGGCACAGCCACAAATATATCTCCTCCAACCAGGCGTAAATGAAGCAGTTAGGTGAAAGGATATTTATTTTTTATCCATTAAAAGTATCTAGTCAATAATAATGTTGTTATATTTGCACTATTATATAAACCCAGTCAAATCAAGGAAAAGAAAGGCTATTCTGAAATGAAATAAAGCGGTAATCAGATATCCGCTCTGACGAACAGATAATATTTTATTTTTACAAAATCTTATAAAGCAACCAGGAAAATACAACTTAAGACAAAAATACAGACAGTCACCATACCGTAATTCAGTAGATTTATCATTTATATAATAAATTGCAATATACATGAAGAAGATATTATTCATCATTCCATACATTCCTTACCCTTTGGACTCCGGAGGGGATCAGGCTTTCTTCAATATGGTAGAATATATACGGAAACATATGTCTGTATCTATATTATTATCTTACAGAAGTCAGCGTGACAAAGATAACATTGCAGCATTGCAGAAAATATGGAACAATGTGGAATTCTTTACCTTCAATGAAAAAGGAACCCATTATCCTTCCACATACCTGAAGATTCTTCACAAGATTAAAGCCAGTGTCACGAGGAAAATACGCAGGGAAGTACGGGCGGCAAGAGGGAAAGAAAGTACGTTGTATGATTCGTATAAACAGCCCTTGTCACAATCTTATTTAGAGTATGTTGCCCAGGTTGCCAGAAAAGGATTTGACTTTATCCAGGTAGAGTTTTTTGAACTCATCGCTTTGGGATATATACTTCCGAAAGACGCAGAGACCATTTTCGTACATCACGAAATCAGGTACATCCGCAATGAAAATGAAATGGCATTATTCCCGCATAAGACAGCCTACGAAGAAATGCTTTTCCAGCTGGGTAAAGATTTCGAAAGAGGAGCCTTGCGTCAGTTCAGGCATATTATTGCCTTGACCGATACCGACCGGGATATCCTGAAACAGTTTACAGGGATGGATTCTATCTATTCCTCACCGGCCGTTATCCCCATGAACCGGGAAGAGAATCTTCACTTTCGTCCTGTTACGACCAACCGGCTGACATTTCTGGGAAGTGGGGTGCATTATCCCAACAACGATGCCATCAAGTGGTTTGTGACTGAAATCGCTCCGATTCTGCACAGGAAGAATTTCCACTATAGCCTTGACGTCATAGGAAGCTGGGGAGAAAAAGAATCTAAAATATTCGAAGAAGTAAAGGAAATAAATAAGGCCGGATACGTAGATGCACTGCATCCGTTCATTAACGGCAGCATTGCAATCGTACCGATCAGAATTGGAAGCGGTATGAGAATCAAAATCCTGGACTCGGTGATGTCACAGGTACCTGTCATTACCACCGCCAAAGGAGTTGAAGGTATCGACCTGACCCACGAAAAAGAATGCCTGATAGCAGATTCTGCGGAAGAATTTGCAAATGCCATCATCCGCCTCTGCCAGGATACTGCATTGCAGCAGCAACTGGTACAGCAGGCCAACCGACGGATGGAAGAACTGTATCAGCCTGAAAAAATGCTGGAAAAAAGAATGCACATATATACATCAATACAGAACCAGCATACGCAGGCATAAAGAAAGTATTCAGTCATATTATACAAAATCAACTAAAATGGAAGCAAAAGTTCCCAAAATAGCCTTTGTCGTAGTGCGATACGGAGAAGGAATCAACGGAGGGGCAGAGGCCCATTGCAGAATGCTGGCCGAACGGCTTACTCCGTATTATCAGGTAGAGGTGCTCACCACGTGTGTAGAGAACTATGCCAAAGGAGAAAATGTTTTTCCGGAAGGCATCGAACACCTTAACGGAGTATTGGTCCGCCGGTTTAAGGCCACCCCTCTCCATACCCCGAATACCTCCGGGAAGCTTGCTCCCAATTTACGCTCCATCCGGGGATTCCTTTACCGGAAACACCTCCTGGCTCCCATTGCCAGCCTGATTCCGGTCTGGAGCTGGTGGAAAGGCAGAGAAATACAATCGTACCAAAGAGATGTATTCTATTCACCTTCCTTGTTTGAGTACATTCAGTCGCACAAGGATGAATACGATGTATTTATCCCGTTTACCATTGATTTCCCCATGGTATATTATACGGCATTGTATGCACCGGAAAAGACACTGGTCATTCCGACGATGCACTATCAGAAAGCTGCATTCCGCCCTATTCTTACCGAGGTTTTCACACGGGTAGCATATATCGGATTCAATACCCGGGCCGAAGAAGAACTGGCAGAAAACATCTTCGGTTCGCATATCGCCCCTCATGGCATCATCAGTGTGGGAGTGGATATCGCTCCTGCTGCCGATTGGGAAGCCACCCGGACCAAATATGCACTGCCTGAAGAATATTTACTGTTCGTCGGACGGATAGATAAAGACAAACTGGACAATATCTTCAATGATTTCCTTGCTTACAAGCAGAAATATCCGGATTCCAGACTGAAACTGGTACTGGTAGGCGGACTTTTCGTAGAAGCCTTCCACCATCCGGACATCATCTATACAGGGTTTGTGGATGAAGGTGAGAAAACAGCAATTATCGCACATGCCAAGATAATCCTGAACCCCTCACAGAACGAAAGTCTTTCTCTGATTCTTCTGGAAGCATTGAATCTGAAAAAAGTAATGATTGCAAACGGAAAGTGCAATGTCATGAGAGAGCACTACCAGAAGAGCCATCATGCCATACGGATTTATTTCAACCAGGAAGAGCTTCTTTCACAACTTCATGAGCTGGATACTTCCGAAGAGTTGCGGACCGATATGGGCGAAAAGGGATTCGACTATGTAACGAAGAATTATAGCTGGCCCATCATCATTGAGCGACTGAAAAAACAGATAGAAATCATTCGTAATACCAATAAAAAAAGCCTCTGAGAGGCTTTTTTTATTATTTATGCTTGAGGGTCTTCAACCATAAATTAATCCAATAATAAGCGAAGCGGAGCAGGTTAGTCCTTACCGGACGGAGCATCCGCAATACCCGGGTCATTCCTTTCAAGTCCAGTTCCGGATACAAGTTCATGATTTCCGAAAGCACCAGCCGCCGGCGCTGCGTACGTTTAAAAGGCTTCTTCAACCGGTTTGCCGCATAGAAATCTGCTACCCAACTGAAGAATTGCATGGTGGCCACCGCCTTGCGGTACCTGATTTCATACCTTTCATTTCTGCACGACGAAACATTCTGTCCGCTGTCTCTCCACCTTACCTTAGCCTGAGGAGCAGCCAGCGTATGAATGCCTTTTTCTGCCGCACAAGCCATTACTGTCGCATTGTCTGAACGGAAGGCCAGATCGAACTCGACAAAGCCTCCACAACGGTAAAAATGCTCCGTCTCGAAGATAAACTCCGGCATCCGCGCATCAATCCGGTAAGCGTAGAGTTCCTCAAAGAAACGGGAAGAAGAGAGCTCTTCCGGATATTCCTTACAAGAATGAAGCAGTTTTCCCGATTCATCGATAATGTCGATATCGAAATGAAACACATGATGCTGCTTCCCCTCTTCCAATGCCTGATAAAAGGCCTCCACACAGTGAGGTTCCATCAAATCGTCGTCCGAGAAAAAACAGAAGTATTTTTCCCCATTCAACAGTTTCAGACAACGCTTCCACTGGGCTACCAGATCCGTTCCTCCCAGATTCTCCGGGAAACAGACATAAGTAATCGGAAGCAGCTGAGCAAACGGTTCCACAACCTCTTTCAGATGATAAGGACTATGGTCGTCACCTATATACACATGGAAATGCTGATTGGTCTGGTTCACCAGCGACTGCAGTGTCTCAGCCAAAAAGTCTCTTTTATACGCAGGTATAACAATAGCCAACGTTTCATTTTCCAGCATATCTTCAGGATTTAATTCAGCAATCTATAATGATAATGTTACAACGACTGCATGTCGTTCAGTTTCTTATAATAACCATTCTTGGCCAACAGTTCCTCGTGCGTTCCGCGCTCTACAATTTCTCCTTCGAGCATCACACATATCTCATCGGCATTTTTGATGGTCGACAGACGGTGGGCAATGGCAATGGTCGTTCTTGTCTTCATCAGACGCTCCAAGGCATCCTGTACCAGACGTTCTGATTCCGTATCCAGTGCAGAAGTCGCCTCATCCAGAATCAGGATAGGAGGATTCTTCAGTACCGCACGTGCAATACTCAGACGCTGACGCTGACCTCCCGAGAGTTTACCTCCGCGGTCACCGATGTTCGTATCATATCCGTCAGGAGTCTCCATGATAAAGTCGTGTGCATTGGCAATCTTAGCAGCAGCCACTACCTGTTCCATTGTAGCATTTTCCACTCCGAAAGCAATGTTGTTGAAGAAAGAATCATTGAACAGAATGGCTTCCTGATTCACATTTCCAATCAAGCTGCGCAAGTCGTGCACCGTCACATCCTTTATGTTGATTCCGTCGATAGTAATCTCGCCTGCCTGTACATCGTGGTAGCGCGGCAACAAATCGACCAAAGTCGATTTTCCCGAACCTGACTGACCCACCAGAGCCACTGTCTTTCCTTTCTGTACGGTCAGATTGATGTGCTTCAGTACCTCCCGACGTCCGTCATAGCTGAAAGAGATATCCTTGAATTCAATCTTATCCGACAGTTCTTTCAAAGGAACAGGATGTTCCGGTTCCTTGATGTTGTTTTCTGCCTTCAGAATCTTGTCTACACGTTCCATGGAAGCCAATCCCTTCGGAATGTTGTAACCAGCCTTTGAAAACTCCTTCAACGGATTAATCACACTGTACAGGATAACCATATAGAAGATAAAGGTAGAAGCGTCGATGGTAGAAGTATTACCCAAAATCAGTGAACCTCCGAACCAAAGTACGATGACAATCAGGATTGTACCCAGAAACTCACTCATCGGATGTGCCAATGCCTGACGGGTAGCCACTTTATTGGTCGCATCACGCAGTTCGTTGCTGCAGCGGACGAAACGGCCGATCATCTTTTCTTCGGCGAGGAATGCCTTGATGATACGCAGTCCGCCCAATGTCTCATCAAGCTGAGACATCGTATCACTCCACTTGCCCTGTGCCTCCAGCGACTGGCGCTTCAACGCACGGCCCACACGGCCCATTACCCATCCCATAGAGGGAAGTACCAGGATAGTGAACAGAGTCAGCTGCCAGCTGGTGACAATCAGCGTGGCAAAATAAGAGACAATCAGGATCGGGTTTTTAATCAACATGTCCAGTGAACTGGTAATGGAGTTTTCAATTTCTCCCACATCCCCGCTCATACGGGCAATGATGTCCCCTTTCCGTTCTTCCGAGAAAAAGCCCAGAGGAAGATACATCACCTTTGAATACACCATAATACGGATGTCACGGACCACTCCTGTACGAAGCGGAATCATGATGGCAGAAGAACCGAAGTAACAAGCTGTTTTCAGCAACGTCATTCCCGCCAGGAAAACACCCAAAAGCAACAATGCAGTCGAAGACCCGAAAGTCAGGATAAGCTGAGAAACATAATAATAGAAATTATTGACTGCCACTTCTTGCAGACTGGCGCTTCCCCATTCCATATACTCATACACCTTTGTACTGTCTCCTGTCTTAAACAGAATATTCAAAATAGGCACCAATAGAGTAAACGAGAACACATTAAACACCGCCGACAATACATTCAGTGCAACGGCTGTCAACGCGTATTTTTTATATGGCGACACAAAGCGCCGCATCATTCGCAGAAATTCTTTCATGCAGGTTGATATTATTGATTAATGATTGATTTTATAAAAATAAAACAAAAAATTTACTTGAACAAATATAAGGGGCAGCTACCTCCAGATTATCCCGTTTATTCAGGATTCACCACCAGTTGGTTTCCGTTCATCCGCTCCATATATTGCTGGATAATGGCTTTCAGCTGATTTTCCATCGGCTGCTGCACATCGGTCTGTCCCAGCAGGTTGTGCTTCAACAAGACGTCTTCCTTGAAATTATACAGGGCAATCGACTGTCTTCCGTCGAACTGCAGCAGGTAGTCTCCCTTGAAGAACTGATAAATACCGTCCAGGTAATTCACCGCATAAGTTTCCTCTGGAGGAGTATTCAGCAGGTCGCATCCGAAAGCCACATACGGCCGGTCGTATCCCAGGTAGCCCAATACCGTCGGCATAATGTCAATCTGCTGTGAGATACCGGGGCGCTTGCCCTGCAGACTTCCGTCGGGTGTATAGAAGATAATCGGTATCGAGAAGATTCCGGCTTCCGTCTGATACTCCGCATGTTCATTCTGATTGGTATGATCGGCAGTCAGCACAAACAGCGTATTCTTGAACCACGGTTCCTTGGAGGCAGTCTCAAAAAAGCGCTGCAAGGCATGGTCGGAATAACGGATGCATTTATGAATCGGAAGAGAACTCTCCGGATATACCGACCGGTAACGTTCCGGGATATTAAACGGATGGTGAGAAGAGGCCGTGAAGATTCCCGTAGAAAAAGGCTCCTTGAACTCCGACATCTTTTCGGCATAGAACTGCAGAAACTCTTCATCCCAGATGGCCCAGTTACCGTCGAAGAACTCATCATTGCCAAACTCAGTCCGGCCGAAATAATCCTGGTATCCGGCAGCCCGGGAGAAAGCCTGAAAGCCCATCGAGCCATTGGCAGCTCCATGGAAGAAAGCCGTATAATACCCCTTCTTGCGCAGTTCTCCGGCCACACTCGTCAGACTGTTCAACGAGGCAGGGGTCAGGAAAAAGGCTTCCACAAACATCGGAATGCTCGACAGCGAAGAGGGCATACCGTCGATGCTGGCCCGCCCGTTGGCAAAAGAATATTCAAAATACATACTCTTCTGAATCAAAGAATCCAGGAAAGGAGTATATCCCTTGTATTTTCCGCCTTCCAGTGTCGGGTTCAGTGCCCCGATATATTCTTTTCCAAAACTTTCCAATATCATTACCACCACATTTTTAGGCTTGAAAACCGTGGAATCGGAAGGCACACAAACCGGGTTGAAGGCTTTCAGCATCTCCTCGCGGTCAGTGTAATACTCAGGTACCACGAAAGGCTTCTTGCCAATGGTACGGAACATGGAGAACGGAGTATTCAGTACAATTCCGGTCTCAATCGGTCTGTCTACATACTGGTTGGCATTACTGATGGTAATCGGACGAGTCTGACGGGTCATTCCCCCTCTCATACCGAAGACGATGAACGGCGCACAGGCCAACAGGAACAGGGTATTCGATACGTAATAGGCGGGCAAGGACCTGCGCACCTCGGCAGCCGGCAACTGATACAGACGGTACAGCAGAAAAGCGATGACTGCCGTCAGCAATACCAGGTACCAGTGATTCACAAACTCAATGCCGATAATGCGTCCCAGGTTGTCCTCATTGGCAAACTGGCTGAATACCGAGCAGGTAGTTCTCCGGTTAGTAAACTGAAAATAGACCGTATCCATCAGATTGGCTACCACACAGAGCGTATTCACGATGACATACAGCCATCTTACGAACTTGTGATAAGCCGGTACTTCTTTCCAATGCAGCGGAAACAAAAACAAGAGTATGAAAAGCGCGTTTGCATACATGATGGCAGAGGTATCAAAATACAGTCCTCCCCCACACAGTTCCAGAAAATGGGAAAAAGTAAGGTCCTTGAAAAACGCCGCGTTTTCCCACAAAAAGACCAGACGGCAAAGCATGAACACCACATATACCCAAAAGATATTGATAAACAATGCCTTCAGGGTCTTCCACTGACTCATCCAATTATTATTCATATCTTCTACTAATTTCAGTATAATCTTTTGTTATCATCTCATAGCACAACTTCAGCCAGATCAGCACGCAAGGAAGGGCTTTCAGGGCATAAGGTTGTACGAATGTCTTGCGCAGGTATTCCGGGAACAGGTCGGAAGGTGACATACTGGTCAGAATAAAGGCAAACACCATCAGTGCAATGTCCCATTTGTTGCGCTTCCACGGGGCGGTCACATACCAGATAGCGACTCCCATGAAGGCAATGATATAGGTACTCGACTCGCTTCCTGTGCTGAACAGCACCACAAACAGCAGGACCGAAGCCAGCAGGGCATAGCGGAAAGCCAGGTTCCGGTATTGCTTGAAACGCAGATAAGGAACCCCAAACAGGGCCAGTCCCGGTACTATCAGCCACAAATCCGAATAAGTGGCACATCCCGAAAGTTTGCGCACCAGTCCCAGCAGAGACACATTCTGTGCCCAGGAGAACATGTTCAGTCCGTTCTTTTCCACCAGACTCTCGTACCATCCTCCATACTGTGCCAGGATATATTCAGGAGAACTGATCAGCATGGGAGCCACAAAGCAGACCACTGCCCAGCCTACCAGCGACACCGAAAATTTCAGTTTGTGCCGTGAGAAAAAGAAAAAAGCCAGTCCCACAATGCCGTAGAGCTTTACAAACGTACCGATCACAATCAGCAGGGCAGCCCACACATCCTTTTCTTTCTCAATCAGATAGAACGTACCGATGATGATTGCGGCGATTGCCACATTAAACTGCGACATGAACAGGGCCGTCAGCAGTTCGTGCGCACAGAACCAGTATATGAAAATACGTTTCCTGTCGGGCATGGGCAGATACCGCACCGACCAGTACAGACAAAGCGAAAGCGCCACCAGCCAGCACAACAGTCCGATCCATTCCGGCAGAATGGCGAAGGGAGCTATCACCAGACTGAAGAACGGTCCGTAATGATTCGTATCGAAATACTCTTCGGGATAGCCCGTATACAGAGGAAGCTGTTTCCAGGTATGATGGAAGACCCCTCTGAATATCAAGAAATTATTATGCTTGTAAATCTTCAGCAACGCAGAAATGACCGGCAGTAAGATCCACAGTCCGTACAGCGTACGATAGTCACTGAAAAACGGCTTGGAGAAAAATCTCCTCATTTGTTCCATCCAATTCATGTCTCTATTCTTCGTTTTCACTACTTTTCTTATACTTAAATACCCAGCGAAGCAATATAAAATTGGCCGGGACCGCTACCGCCAGTACCAGCAGAGGAGCCAGCAGACGGGGAACTCCCATCCACAGGAACACATTGAACAACACCATGTGAAGCAAGTAATTGATCAGATGGCTGAACCCGAAGCCGGTAGCCTTCAGTACCGTAGGCTTGCTCCGGAAAGTAAAATAAGAAGTCATGAAGAAATTGCAGGCCAGACTGATCAGATACCCCGCCGTATAGGCGATGTTCAATGCAAGATAAGCCTGCAGCCAATAATATATCCCATAGTGAATCCCGGCCGCTACTGTCCCTACCAGACAAAAACGGATGAATTCACGTACCTTCTTTTGACGCAAGAGTGCAGAATAATCCATAAATAAAACTTATTATTTTTTCTCCTCTTTCTCCCAGAGCAAAGTCTCAATATTATACAGCGGACGGTGCTTTACTTCAATGTAGATTTTTCCGATATACTCTCCAATCACTCCGATGGAAAGCAGCAGCAACCCTCCGATAAACCAGATGGAAAGCATGATGGAAGGCCATCCCGGCACTGCCCAATGCTCTAAATAAGAACACAATACGTAGATGAACATACAGACGCTCACCATCAGGCACAGCAGTCCCGCACTGACAATCAGCGAAATCGGCTTGGTCGAGAACGAAGTTATCCCGTCAATGGCCAGTGTCAGCATCTTGTTCAGGGTATATTTGGAATATCCGGCAGTCCGCTGGCTGATTACATCCTTCACCGTAGTTGAAGGATATCCGATCATCGGAATCAGTCCGCGCAGATACAGATTCCGCTCTCCGTAGTGCGCCAGCTGCTCCAGGGCCCTCCGGCTCATCAGACGGAAGTCCGCATGGTTATATACCGCATTTACCCCCATCATCTTCTGCAGCTTGTAAAAAGCCAGTGCCGTATTTTTCTTCAGGAATGAATCTCCCTCCCGGGATACCTTCACTCCATACACGATGTCATATCCTTCCCGATAGCGGTCGACCATCTCCTCGATGGCATTCAAGTCATCCTGCAGGTCGACATCAATCGTAATCACCGCATCGCAATACGCTTTGACTGTCATCATGCCCGCCATGATCGCACTCTGATGCCCCACATTCTTCCCGAGGTTGATTCCCCGGAAATAAGGATTCTCCCGGAAAAGCTGCACAATCAGTTCCCAGGTATTATCCCGGCTGCCGTCGTTCACCAGCATCACAAAACTGTCTGCGGCCACCTTTCCCTTGGCCACCAGTCCGTCCAGCAGTGCCGTCAGGCGCCCGGCCGAAGCAAGCAGGACCTCATGTTCGTTATAGCAAGGACATACAATTCCCAGTCTCATAATCCAGTCTGTTGTTTTTGTTCCACAAACTCCGAGAAAGTAACAAACGGCACCTTTCTCTCCTTAAAGTATCTGATAAACGCATCCAGGCGTTCCACCATCTCCAGTCCCGAATGATTGCGTATGATAAACGGCATCTTCAGTTCAGGATGTTCCTTCAGTTCATAAAACTCCCAAGGATGAAAGTAAGTAACCATATAACCGTCATGGGCATGCGTACGTCGGCACATCCAGCGGTACAACGCCCCCGGAAGGTTGTGATACGACAGCCAGAACAGCGGGAAACGCAGCCAGGGAGTCACCGAAGCCGGAATCTGCAGCACATCCTCCTTCATGAAGCAGGTACGTGGCGTAGAAAGATGCATGTATCTTCCCGGAATAAACGTAGGATTCAGCGACGAGTTATATACATAGCCAGCCTTTCGGATTTCCTTCTCGGGCACAGGCATCATCCGGGCCTGACGATATCCCTTCACTTCCTTTCCAATCAGCTGTTCGAGTACTTCCTTCGATTTTTTCAAATCCGATACCTCAAAAGTCCAATGATGATAGCCATGCGAAGCCACCTCATGTCCTTCTGCCACAATACGTTGCATCACCTCCTGAGAATGAAGTGCAAAATTGGCAGTACAAAAGAAAGTAGCCTTCACCTGATTCTTTTTCAAGCAGTCCAATATACGGTTGGTTCCCACCGTAGAAATCCGCACCTGTTCCTCCAGAGGAATATCCACCTGATGTTCGCGCGGCACATCAAATTCTTCTGTATCAAAACTCAATAGTATCATACATAAAATCTTAAACGATACAAAAGTAGCAATAAAAAAGCAAGTCGATGGCTTTGTTTATATATTTTTTCATACATTTGCCTAAAATATAAATCATTCAAAGTACACTGTCTCAGTCTCTACCTGAAGCAGAGATTTCTTAATCGAGCAAAATGAAAATAGGATTTGACGCCAAACGTGCCGCCCAGAACAAGACCGGTCTCGGAAACTACAGCCGGTTTGTCATTCAGTCACTCAGCGACCTTGCCCCGCAAAATGAATATGAGCTTTATGCGCCATCCCCCCGAAAAAGCCAGCTGCTGGAAACCCTGCACGGAAAATTCTCCGTACATTTTCCCCAAGGCGGTTTCTGGACCCGGTTCCGCTCGCTCTGGCGGGTATGGGGAATCACCCGCGACATTGCCCAGGCAGACATCGATATTTTCCACGGACTGAGCAACGAACTGCCTCTGAACATCCGGAAAGCCCGTCATACGAAAAGCATCGTGACGGTTCACGACCTGATTTTCCTGCGCCATCCGGAATGCTATCCGGTAATCGACCGGATGATTTACAACTACAAGTTCCGGAGAGCCTGCCGGCAGGCCGACCGCATTATCGCTGTCAGCGAGTGTACCAAACGCGACATCGTATCGCTCTACCATATCGCTCCCGAAAAGATTGACGTGGTGTATCAGGGCTGTGACCCTGCCTTCAAACAGGCCGTTCCGGAGGAGAAGAAAGAAGAAGTGAAAAAACGCTATCAGTTGCCGGAAAAATACATCCTCTATGTAGGAAGCATCGAAAGCCGGAAAAACCTGATGCTGCTGGCCCGGGCCTTGTGCCACCTGGACGCTTCGTACCAGGTCATTGCCGTAGGCAAGCACACTTCCTATGCCGACAAGGTCACCCGTTTCCTGGCCCACGAAGGCCTCCAGTCGCGCATGCGCCTGATTCACGGAGTACCCTTCAGCGACCTTCCCGCACTCTACCAGTGTGCTACGACCTTTGTCTACCCTTCCTTCTACGAAGGCTTCGGCATCCCGTTGCTGGAAGCCCTGAACAGCGGAGTTCCGGCCATCGGAGCCCACGGTTCCTGCCTGGAGGAAGCCGGAGGTCCTTATTCCTTGTATGTAGCCCCTACCGATGAGAAAGGACTGGCGGAAGCCATACGGCGGACCTATACCGATGCCTCGCTGCGCGAACGGATGATTGAAGAAGGTAAAAAGTACGCCGCCCAGTTCGAACCCGAACCGCTGACCCGGCAATTATTAGCTATCTATCAGAAACTATCAGAATAAGAATCTGTCATGCAAATATCTGTTGTAATCAATACATACAATGCCTCCAAGCATCTGAAAGAAGTGCTGGAAGCCGTGAAAGAATTTGACGAAGTACTGGTCTGTGACATGGAAAGTACCGACGACACCTGCCGGATAGCCGCCGGTTTCGGCTGCCGCATCATCACTTTCCCCAAAGGACTGCATCAGATTGTGGAGCCGGCACGCGACTTTGCCATCAAGCAGGCACGGTGTCCCTGGGTACTGGTAGTCGATGCAGATGAGATTGTGACACCCGAACTCAAGAACTATTTGTACAGCCGCATCCAGGAAAGCAACTGCCCGGACGGACTCTACATTCCCCGGAAGAACTATTTCATGGGACAGTTCATGCACTGCCACTACCCCGACTATATTCTCCGGTTTTTCCGCAGGGAAAAGACTTCCTGGCCTCCCATCATACACATCTCACCGGAGGTCGACGGACGGGTGGAAAAGATTCCGGAAAACCGCAAGGAACTGGCTTTCATCCATCTGGCCAACGACAGTGTGGCAGACATTCTGAGAAAGACCAACCAATATACCGAGTACGAACTGGAAAAGAAAAAGCACAAGAAATACGGCACCATGGCTTTCTTCTACCGTCCGGTCTTCCGTTTCCTGAAGGCCTATCTCTTCAAGGGGGGATTCCGCGACGGAAAAGCCGGATTTATCAAGGCTTGCCTGGAAGGATATTACCAGTTCATCATGCTTGCCAAAATGACGGAAAGAAAGAATAATTCCTAAGTCGCGAAGCTACCGGCTCCCCGGAACCGTCGTTGAATCATCATCTTATAAAAACGGAAGAGGGTGGATTGTCTTACGAGATAACAGACAATCCACCCTCTTTCCGTTGGCCGCTGCCGGCCGGTTATTTGCTCAATCGGTCTACAAAAGCCTTGAGCTTTTCCAGATAAGCCATTCCGTATTTCAGGTCGGGCTCCATGTAATTTCCTTCTGCCCATTCGTTCCACGACTTGATAAAGACCAGGTTGTGCTCCGGACACTTGCCTTCCACTACCTGTGCCACATCCTGCAAATGACGCTCAAAACGTTCGGGAGTAGCCCCGTGGAACACCAGTCCCTGTCTTCCGGTACGCGGAGTATGGTCCCAGTTCGGAATAATGGTCGGATACCGGTCTTCTTTCCGCTCTTCCTTGCCGATAAAATACTTCATCACTTCCCGGTAAGGCTCGATCATCGGCGAGCGGAACAGCAGTTTACGCAGTTTCCGGCACAGATATGTCACCTGATTGCGGTGTTTCTTATAATTATACATTCCCACGATGTTCACCGCATCAAATCCCAGGGCACTGACCGCATCCGCCTTCTCCGGTCCGTAAATCTGACCCACAAAGTGGATACCTTTCAGTCCGTTTTCCCGGGCCAGCTTCTGCCACAACTGGATAAAATGTGCGGCATCCGGTAACTGGAAGGGCTGATACACCATAAACAGCGGTTTTCCGTCCACCTTCACATAACGCTCGTCCTTGAATGCCCTCAGTACATGATAGAAATGGGCAATATGATCCTCCTCGGAAGGATAAGTCTGTTCAATCAGAATTTCCCGCCGCTTCAGACCATGATGGAATCCCCTCCACGACTCGTTGGCCCAGGCCAGACAGAAAGGAAAATCAGGCTCTCCCGACTGCAGCACCTCCTCAAACGGGCGCTCCAGCAACTGCTTGCCGTTGCCAAACCAGTAATGCCAATAGCAGAATCCCTCTACGCCATACTCCCTGGCCATATCGGCCTGTGCCTTCCTTACTTCCGGCACACGCAAGTCATAATATCCCAGGTCGGCAGGAACACGCGGCTGATAATGTCCCCGATACAGCGGTCTGGCCTTTCCGACATTCATCCATTCGGTAAATCCCTTTCTCCACCATACATCGTTCTCCGGTATCGGATGAAACTGCGGCAAATACAAAGCCAGTACACGTACGTTTTTCTTATCCATTATTCTTCAAATACTTGTCAATTCCATTATTACACCATTTCAACTTACCGCTCTTGACTTCTTCCAGGGCCTTGAAGTGGGCCTGTTCGTTATGGCGGGAAGATTCCTTATGCCACAGATGGTACACAATACCTCCCATTTTCAGGGCTTTTTTCTCTACTCCGGCAAAGTGGAGACGATACACCAGTTCCCCGTCTTCGTGTCCCCATTCCAGCAAGTTCTCATTGTATCCGTTTACCTTGATAAAGTCACTGCGCCAGCAGGCAAAGTTGCAGCCGCGCATGTGGTCAATCTTACGGGCATAACGCTTCGAGAGAAAACGGCGAAGCACCGCCGAGCGGATACCGTTGAGTACAAACGAGAGTTTCAGTTGCGAGAGCTTCAGTCTCAGGTTTGTGTCAGTCAAGAGTTTATTCGTTACAATCGGGCCGATCTTGGTCCGGCTTCCACAGACATAATATCCCTCTTCCATCATCTCCACATGGTCTTTGATAAAATGTCTTTCCAGAATCACATCACCGTCAATCTGTATCAGATAGTCTCCGTGTGCCTGAGCCACTGCCTTGTTCATGATAATGGTCTTTCTGAAGCCATGGTCCTCCTGCCACACATGAATGACCGGAACCGAAATCTGTTCCCTGAACTGATCGATGACCTCCTTCGTATCCTCACGTGAACCGTCATCGGCAATCACGATTTCATCGGGAAGGCGTGTCTGAACCAGGATACTCTGCAAACATAACTGCAACGCCTCTTTCCAGTTATAAGTAGAAATCAATAACGTAATAGTCGCTTTCATACAGTAATTACTTTTTCATACTGTCATAAATAAATTCTCGAATAAAGTGAACTCCTCCATCGTAAGAGGGCGGTCTTTATCCATAATCCAATGTAAAGGACGATCATGATAGAAAGCAGCCATAAGTGAATAGGTGCTTTTAGGACCAATCAAATAATCACATTCCGACAGCGTATACAGATCCTCGGCCATATTGCCGTCGGATAAATGTACATCTTCATGCACACTGCTGCGGTATTTTGCAATATCCAGATGCCGGTCGTTCGTACAGATCAGCACCTGTACCCGCTTGCCGGGAAACAAAGCCCGGAACTGGTTGATTTTGTTGATATATACGGTATCATCGAAAAAGAACTTTCCTCCCATCCAGTTGGCATAATCCCCCCGGCGGATATGTACCCCCAGGCGGATATCGTATTCCGGCAGGGATGACAGCAGTTCCTTCCGTGCTGCAATGACATTTTCCTTGAAAGAAAACTGGGCCAGTATTTCGGAGCGGTATTTCATGAACAAATGGGGAAAGCGGAAATGCCAACCGTCAAGCGCGATGAATTTCTTGGTTTTGAGTTCTTCCAGCACCTGCGGAGTCACCGTTTCCGGGGTTTCCAGCCAGAAACATTTAATCAGACGGGCCTTGATCATGAACTTGGCAAACAGATAAACCAGCGGAGTGTGAAACTTCTCACGGCAAATCGCAAAGAAGCGGTATTTATAGGCAAAACGCATCGAAATCACCTTTACTCCATATTCGCGCCCAAAAGCATAAGCATGGGCATACTGCAAAATATTATTACACATTTGCCCATATCCTTTCACAAAAATCATATCTACACTTTATAATTTATCCCACATTTGTCTCCCTTGCAAAGATATAACAAAAACCACAAAACCCTAAAAGAAGTATACAAAATAACCGCAAGTTTATCCAATTATTTATATTTTTGCTATCTAAAAAAACCGCTTCATGGAAAAGCTAGCTACATTATTACACAGCGGGAAAAACCCTAAGCTTCCGTATTATATCAAGGGGATATTCCGCTACCTGATGCCTTCTTCGCTGTTGAGAAAGAAGCTGGAGAAGACGTTGCATGCACTCGAAGGCAGGGCAGACAAGGCCTATATCCTCGACAGGGTGGACTATTACAACAAACTGTCGGAGAAGACGGCTCTTCCGGCCGACGCACCGCTGTTGGGGGCGCACCGGCTGAAAGGGAACAAGAGTGTGTATTTCTTTGACACGTACGAATTCACCCGGTGGTTCTCCCCTTCCCTGAAATGGTGCTATGTCTTCGGCGACGTAACGACGGTGCCGGCGTATCCTGCGGTGGTCAAGAGCCGGCCGACGGGAGGCGACAACCGTAACTCGGTGTTGCTGAACCTGGACAAGATCCGGCATTTCGTGTTCCTGAAAGACCGCAAGGCTTTTACGGAAAAAGAGGATAAGATCATCTTCCGGGGAGAGGCGCACGGAAAGCCCAACCGGATTGATTTCATCAACCGGTATGTCAACCATCCGATGTGTGACGTGGGGGATGTGGGTTATAATCCTCCCATTCCGCATGCCGACAAGATGACGCTGTACAAGCACCTGGACTATAAGTTCATCATGGCCCTTGAGGGGAATGATGTGGCAAGCAACCTGAAATGGGTGATGTCGTCCAACTCGATTGCGGTGATGCCGCGGCCTACCTGCGAGACCTGGTTCATGGAGGGAAGGCTGATTCCGGATTATCATTACATTGAAATCCGTCCCGACTATTCCGACCTGATCGAGAAGGTGACGTATTACATCCAGCATCCCGACAAGGCGCAGGAGATTATTAATCATGCACATGAATATGTCAGACAGTTCCAGGACAAAAAGAGAGAAAAACTGATCTCGCTGCTGGTCTTGCAGAAATATTTCCGTTTTACCAATTAATTTTCATTTACCTCGATGGGCAAAGTATATTTCATCACATATGGCGACAAGAAATACCGGGAATCTGTGGCCCGGATCAGCAAGGAAGCGGAGCGGACCGGAGTGTTTCACGAAATCATCGGGTATACGGATGAGCAGCTGCCGGAACCTTTCAAGACGTATGCAACGCGTTATCCGCGCGGTGGAGGATACTGGCTATGGAAACCCTGGGCGGTATGGAATACCTGGCAGCAAATGCAGGAGGGGGATGTGCTGGTGTATGCGGATGCCGGATGTACGCTCCTGCCGCATCCCGACTGGCAGCGTTACCTGCAGCGGATAGCCCACAAGAAGGCACTGTTCTTCATTGCAGAGGGAAAGAACCGGAAATGGTGCAAAAAAGAGGTATTCGATTTCTTTACCCCTCGCATACAGTGGTGGAAATATGCACGGCAGGTACAGGCAACCTTTTTCATGATCCGCAAGGAGGGAGAGAATGATGTCGTGGAGCGGTGGTATGAACTGGCCCGGACACGGCCGGAACTGTTTACCGATGTATTGCCCGAGAACCGGAGCAAGGAGTGTGCTTCCTTCAAGGAACACCGTCACGACCAGTCGGTGCTGACGGCCTGTATCTGTACTTCCGCACAACTGGAGGCGTTCTGTTTCCTGCCGGAGAAAATGGAGCGGAAGCATTTCGGCGGACAGGCAGTACTTGCCTCACGCATTTCGGCCGAGGGAGTAAGGGGTACTCAGGCCAATGCCTCGGAACCGCGGAAATGGAAAGACTGGATCAAACGGATAGGAAAGAGCCTGCAGTGTCACTTCACCGCAGGGTTGTTCCGTCTGAACCGTCTGTTCAGCCGGAGCACTACAAACGGCTGAGACGCTTCTTGCGTTCCTCTTCCGAGAAGAGGCGGTTGAATTCCTCGCGCGTGCGTTTCCAGCGCTTATGGCTCCAGAGCCAGTATTGAGGATGGCGGCAGATGGTATCTTCCAGCAATCTGAAATAACGTTCCGTAGCATAGAAAATCGGTTTGTCGCTCAGCGTATCGGCTATTTTCACCATCCGTGCCACGTAATGTCCTCGCTTGGGACGTTCAATGTCAATGTAATACACACTGGTATCCATGATTTTGGAGATGCGTTCAGCTCCGGTAAAGACGGGAGTGTCATGATGCAGGAAGTCGGTCCAGTAATGGATGTTGTGATATCCGGGTACCTGGTCGGAAATGTAGCCCACGATGTTGACTATGCCTTTCTTCTTCCATCCCAGTACGGTCAGGAACGTGGCATCCATCTCGATGGACTGAGCCTTGAAACGGCCTCTCATATACAGGAAGAGACGGTCGAAAATCTTGTTTTCCAGCGGATGATAAATCTGGCCGCACTGCACGTTGCAATGAATACCCAGCGAACTGATCCACTCCCAGTTGCAGTAATGCCCCAGATAGGCAGAGACCGAACGCCCGCTGGCAAAATCCTTGTTCAGTTCGTCCAGCCCCTCAAAGCGCATCCGTCGGCGCATCTCTTTCTCACTGATTGAAAACAGCTTGATGGTTTCTACGATATAGTCACAGAAAAAGGCATAAAACTCCTTGGCGATCTTCTCAATCTCCTTTGGCGACTTCTCCGGAAAGGAAGATTCCAAATTGCTGTACACCACGCGTTTCCGGTAGCGGACCACGTAATACAACAGATAATAAAGCAAATCGGAAATCCAGTAAAGCACCCGCAATGGAAGAAGAGAAACCAGGTACCAGAGTGCGAAACCAATGTAATATCCTATATTTTTCATGTGATAAAACTACAAAACCATCCTGTCTGTTATAAACTTCACTTCATGAATAAATCCCCGGCTGCCCACGGCAGCATAATGAATGCAAACGTACTAATTTTACCCTTTCCCGTCAAGAGAAATGCGTGATTCTGACCACCTCTTCCACAATCTTCTGCGGATCGATGTAGCACATGCAGGCATAATCCTTCCTCCAGCAGGGCTTGTTGCCAAAGATGGAGCAGGGACGGCACGGAAGGTCGGTCTGGATAACAGTGGTACGCTCTTCTCCCCAGGGCATGAAACCGGCATAAGGATGAGTGGCTCCCCAGATTGACACGACCGGCACGCGGACCAGTGAGGCCAGATGCATGTTACCCGAATCCATGGCCACCATGACCGACAGTTTGCTCATAATGGCCAGTTCCTGTCCCAGACGGTACTTTCCTGCCAGAGAGAAAACTCCGGAATACCGGCTCTGCCAGGTTTCCAGCAAGTCTTTTTCCCGCTTTCCGCCTCCGAACAAAAGGACGCGGACATCAGGTACCTTGGCCAGACTGGCTATCACTTCTTCCATCTTGTCCAGAGGGTAAATCTTTCCCGGATGTGCCGCAAAGGGGGCAATGCCTACGTATTTGATGGTCTTATCCGAAAAATCCTCTTCGGCAAAGGAGACATCGGCAGGAACGTCTTCAAAAAGCGACTGAAAGGTGAGCGGAAACTCGAAGCCCAACTTGTTGAAGACATCCACATAGCGCTGGATGGACTTCCGCAAAGGAACCAGCCGCTTGTGCCTGGCGGCGGTCAGCTGCTTCTTCTCTTTCCGGCCCTTATTTATTACGGCAACAGGGACCCCGCAGAGGCGGAATCCCCAGTCTATTACTTTACTGCGCAGCACATCGTGCAGGTCTGCCACAGCATCGAATGATTCTTTCCGTAATTCGCCCGACAGCCGGAGCAGTCCCTTGAATCCCTTGTATTTCCCTTTCAGGTCGGCCTCCCTGAACGTCAGGTTGGCAGGAGCATTCTCGAAAAGGCAAGCCATATGAGGGCGGCTCAGCACCACCAGCTGGTGCTGGGGATAACGGCGGGCAAAGGAGTAGAGTACCGGCACAGTCATGGCCACATCGCCCAGTGCTGAAAAACGGACAACCAGTATTTTAGCCATTCAGCAATCTTATTTTTGTCCGTAAAGCACCGGATTCAGATTCGGATCGTTATACATCTTCATCTGTTTGTAAACCTTCATGTACTTGTGTCCGCTTTCAATGTCTTCCAGCAGACGGTCGATGGCAGCCGACAGGTCTTTCTGCTGCTCCAGCAGTACATCCAGTTTCGCCTTGCAGGCATCGCGGTGCTGAGCGTCGGTATCCGTACGCTCCACTTCCTTGCGCATATGATAGATTTTCAGAGCCAGAATAGACAGGCGGTCGATGGCCCATGCCGGGCTTTCCGTATTAATGCTTGCATCGGCGGCTACCTGTACGTCCTTATACTTGTCAAGGAAATAGCTGTCAATCAGTTCCACCAGGTCGGTACGGTCCTGATTCGACTTGTCGATGCGGCGCTTCAGTACCAGAGCTTCGTCCGGGTTGATGTTCGGATCGCGGATAATGTCCTCAAAGTGCCACTGTACAGTATCAATCCAGTTTTTCAGGTAAAGGTAGTATTCAATACTTTTTACAGGATAAGGATTGTTAATGGGAGTATTCACGTCGTCTGTCTTGTGATAGTCATCGATAGACTGCACAAATATCGGATTACAAAGCTCAGTAAAAGTCATGTCGAAACAATTTTTAATTATACGATTATACAAAGCTAACAAAAACTTTGATAAATTCCAACAGAGTATTCAAAATCAAATGAAGTTTCCTAATTTTGCGGTCGGAAAACGAGAAAATAAATACATACTTGGATGAAAGTAGTTATAGACAATAAGATTCCTTACATAAGAGAAGCCATGGAGGCTTTGGCCGACGAAGTGGTTTATCTGCCGGGAAAAGAGATCACTGCCAGTGTGGTAAGAGATGCGGATGCCCTGATTACGCGTACGCGTACCCAGTGCAACCGGCAGTTACTGGAAGGAAGCAAGGTAAGGTTTATCGGGACGGCCACCATCGGATTCGACCACATCGATACGGAGTATTGCCGGGAAGCAGGAATTACCTGGAGCAACTGTCCGGGATGCAATGCCGGTGCCGTGGAGCAGTACCTTCATTCGGTGCTGTTGCTTCTGCAGCAGGAAAAGCAAGTGGAACTGAAGGATGCCTGTCTGGGAATTGTGGGTGTGGGACATGTGGGAAGTCATATCCTTAGTCTGGCCGAAAGGCTCGGAATGCGCATTCTGCTGAACGACCCACCGCGTGCCGACCGTGGAGAAGAGGGATTTGTCAGCCTGGAGACACTGGCGCGTGAATGCGATATCATCACCTTTCATACTCCGCTGGAGAGAAACGGGGAATACCGCACCTTCCATCTGGCCGACAGGGCCTTTTTCCATTCGCTCCGCAAAAAGCCTTATATCATCAATACCTCACGGGGGGAAGTAGTAGAGACCGAGGCCATCCTGGAGGCCCTGGACAAGGGACTCATCGGAGGAGCCGTACTGGATGTCTGGGAGAACGAGCCTCACATCAACCTGGAACTGCTCGACAAGGTATTTATCGGTACGCCTCACATCGCAGGCTATTCGGCCGACGGAAAGGCCAATGCCACCCGTATGGTACTCGAGGCGTTCTGCCGGTTCTTCGGCAAGGAAATGAATTTCCACATCGCCGCCCCGGAACAGCCGCATCGGGAATACGACAGCGACGAGCGTGTGCGCCAACTGCAGATGTACAACCCGCATGACGACTGCGACATGCTCCGTGCACATCCGGAGTTATTCGAACAGCTGAGGGGGGATTACGTATTGCGTAAGGAATGATTCTTCAACCTCCAGTGCGAGGTCGGAGCACCCCGCACCGGAAGTCGGACAACCCCTGTATCAGGGTCGGACAACCTGCGCTGCCGGGCCGGAACAGACAAGGGCATCCGTTCCTTTCTTCTTCACGGGAGAGGAGAAATACATTAATTATTCTGCGAAAAAACGGGATTTTCATGCACAAAATGTATAAAATTGTGCAACACAAGTGCAATTAATTGCCAGAATATTTGTATAGAACGAGAAATATTTATTCCTTTGCAGCGAAATATAAACAATTTTATTCTATTTATAAACTTAAAAACAAGAAAATTATGTCTGAAATCGCATCAAAAGTACAGAAAATTATCGTTGATAAATTGGGTGTAGACGAATCAGAAGTAACAGCTACTGCTAGCTTCACTAACGACCTGGGTGCAGACTCTTTGGATACTGTAGAATTGATCATGGAATTCGAAAAAGAATTCGGTATCTCTATTCCAGATGATCAGGCAGAAAAGATCCAGACTGTAGGCGACGCTATCTCTTACATCGAAGCTAACGCAAAATAATTATTCCCCTATGGAATTAAAAAGAGTAGTAGTAACAGGTCTTGGCGCACTCACTCCCGTAGGCAATACGGTTCCTGAATTCTGGAACAATCTTGTTAACGGAGTAAGCGGGGCAGGACCTATTACTCATTTCGATGCATCCAAGTTCAAGACACAGTTTGCCTGCGAAGTGAAGAACTTCAATGCAAACGACTTCATCGACCGCAAAGAAGCACGCAAGATGGACCTGTACACACAGTACGCCATCGCAGCTGCCAAAGAAGCAGTATCCGATGCGGAAATTGATGTAGAAAAAGAAGACTTGAACAAGATTGGTGTTATTTTCGGAGTAGGTATCGGTGGACTCCATACTTTTGAAGAAGAAGTACTGAACTACGCACAGACCAAAGACACAATCGGTCCGCGCTTCAATCCTTTCTTCATCCCGAAAATGATTGCGGACATTGCATCTGGTCATATTTCTATGATCTATGGCTTCCATGGACCTAACTTCACCACAACTTCTGCCTGTGCATCTTCTTCAAATGCCATCGGCGAAGCGTTCAACCTGATTCGTTTGGGTAAAGCCAACATGATTCTGGCAGGTGGTGCCGAAGCAACTATCTTCCCTGCGGGTGTAGGTGGCTTCAACTCCATGAATGCATTGTCTACACGTAACGACGACCCGACTCATGCCTCACGTCCGTTCAGCGCAAGCCGTGACGGTTTCGTAATGGGTGAAGGTGCGGGATGTCTGATTCTTGAAGAACTTGAACACGCTAAAGCACGTGGTGCAAAGATCTATGCCGAACTGGCCGGAACAGGTGCTTCTGCCGACGCTTATCATATAACAGCCTCTCATCCGGAAGGTCTGGGTGCGAAACTGGTTATGATGAACGCTCTGGAAGATGCAGGCATGCAACCGGAAGACATCGACTATATCAATGTACACGGAACATCTACACCGGTAGGAGATATTTCGGAAGTGAAGGCTATCCAGGCTCTTTTCGGAGAACATGCCTACAAGCTGAATATCAGCTCTACCAAATCAATGACCGGTCACCTGTTGGGAGCTGCCGGTGCTGTAGAGGCTATTGCCAGCGTTTTGTCTGTAAAGAACGACATTGTTCCTCCGACAATCAACCACGAAGAAGGTGATAACGATGAAAACATTGATTATACACTGAACTTCACGTTCAACAAGGCACAGCATCGTACGGTACGTGCCGCATTGAGCAACACATTTGGTTTCGGTGGTCACAATGCATGTGTAATCGTAAAAAAATACACTGAATAAACGTGTTTAGCAATATAACAGACAGGATAAGACTCCTCTTCCGTAAGGATAAGGAGCCTTATCTTTGTTTTTACAGAATGCTCGGATTCTATCCGAGAAACATTGAAATCTACCAGCAGGCATTGCTGCATAAGTCATCGTCTGTAAAATCCGGCAAGGGAAAGTTGCTCAACAACGAAAGGCTGGAGTTTCTGGGGGATGCCATCCTGGATGCAGTAGTGGCTGATATCGTCTATAAAAGGTTTGAGGGCAAACGGGAAGGGTTCCTGACCAACACACGCTCCAAAATCGTACAGCGTGAAACATTGAACCGGGTGGCGGTGGAAATCGGGCTTGACAAACTGATCAAGTATACTACCCGCCAGTCGTCGCACAACAGCTACATGTGTGGTAATGCGTTCGAAGCACTGATCGGCGCCATTTATCTGGACCGCGGATACCGGGTGTGCAAATGGTTTATGGAAGAACGTATCATCAAACAATACCTGAATCTTGACAAGATTTCACGCAAAGAGGTGAATTTCAAATCGAAGCTCATTGAGTGGAGCCAGAAGAACAAGTTCGAGATTGCATTCAACCTGGTCGGACAGTCGGTGGATAATGAACAGAACCCCATATTCGAAACCATGATTACGGTAGAGAATATCGCAGGCGGTTCCGGCAAAGGGTATTCCAAGAAGGAGTCACAGCAGGAAGCGGCTCATGAGACACTGGACAAGATAAAGAACGACCCGCAGTTTATTGACGCTATCTTTGCGGCCAAGAGCGAAAGGGAAAAGTCTGAGGAGGATCCCATGGCAGTAGCTACCCGTCCGGCTTCTGAAGTGCCTGCCATTTCCGTGACACAGGAAGAAAAAAATCCGGAACGGTATGAGGACACCGAAAGGATCATTGCCGAAGCCGAAGATGCAGCCTTTCAGGAAGAGGCACAACAAAAAGAAGATAAATAATGGAAAATGCCGAACCGGCCGCGGAATATCCGACGGGCAGTTCGGCATTTTCTTTTTCTATATACGATTGCCGGATACGGTATTATCCGAAACAGATGCCCATACGGCGTCCCTGTACCACCAGGTCATGGTTTTCGTTCACCAGCTTCAGTTTGCCGGCTACTTCCGTAAGTGGAACGGAAATAATCTCCGAACCGCTGACGGATACCATACGTCCGAACTGTCCGTTGGCAATCAGTTCGGTGGCATGTCCGCCCATGCGTGTAGCCAGGTTGCGGTCGAAAGCCGTCGGACTTCCTCCGCGCTGGATGTATCCCAGTACGGTCTCACGGGTCTCAAAACCGGTTTCGTATTCAATCTCCTCTGCGATATATTGTGCGGCTTTCTTTCCTCCAAGGGTAGGAATACCTTCGGCCACCACCACGATGGAGTAAGGCTTTCCTTTCTTCAGACGGTTGATGATGGCATCGCCGATACGATGTATGTCGAACGGAATCTCCGGCAACAGGATGATGTCGCCTCCCCCGGCCATACCGGAATACAGTGCAATCCATCCGGCCTTGTGGCCCATCACCTCTATCACCATCACACGCTGATGGGCGCTGGCAGTAGAGTGCAGACGGTCGATGGCATCGGTAGCGATACTCACTGCCGAATCAAACCCGAAGGAGATATCGGTACCCCACACATCATTGTCAATTGTCTTTGGAATACTTACCACGTTGACACCTTCCGCAGCCAGTTTGGCCGCAGTCTTCTGCGTTCCGTTTCCTCCGATACATACCACACAGTCAAGTTCATTTTTTTTGATATTGGTCAGCAGCTGGGCCGGCTTGTCCTCCGAGGCAGAAACCCTTTTCTTGAAAGGCTTCTCGCGCGAGGTTCCCAGAATGGTTCCACCCAGATTCAGCAGCCCGGTAAGAGAATTTTCTGTCAGTGGAGTGATGTCATTGTCCAGCAACCCCCTGAAACCACTGTGTATACCGTAAACTTCCATTCCATAATGATTCATGGCTGTTTTACAGACCCCTCTGATGGTGGCGTTAATGCCCGGACAGTCTCCTCCTGAAGTTAATATTCCTATTTTCATAATGTAGTATCCATTAACAATTCGATGTTTATGGTAAAGTTATAAGAAAAAAATGTAGATTTGTGATTTATGGGAAAAAAAATAATTATATAAAGCAGAAATCACCTACCTTTGTGAGTGAAGAGAATTATCAAAATGTACATAAAAGAATGAATTCGACTAAATTGATTGGAGCTTTTTTCACTCCTCGCCAGCGCCGTATCGAACAATATGGTAAAATGGCAGAGGAAATGCAGGAACAGGCTTTCCATAAACTGATAAATAAGGCAGCCTCAACCGAATGGGGTTCTCTATATGACTACAAGCATATACGTAACTATACCGATTTCCAAAGGGTTCCGATTCAGACCTACGAAGATATCAAAGGGTATGTAGACCGTATGCGGCACGGAGAAAAGGACATTCTGTGGCCGGGACGGGTGAAATGGTATGCGAAGTCATCGGGTACGACCAATGATAAAAGCAAGTTCATTCCAGTCAGCCCGGACGGTCTCCAGCAGATTCATTACAGAGGGGGAACGGATGTGGTGGCACTTTACCTGCAGCAGAATCCGGCAAGCCGTTTCTTCTCGGGAAAGGGACTGATACTGGGAGGCAGCCACAGCCCGAACTACAACCTGAAGGACAGTCTGGTGGGCGACCTGTCGGCGATATTGATACAGAACATCAATCCGCTGGTCAACCTGATCCGTGTACCGGGAAAGGATGTGGCCCTGCTGAGTGACTTCGAAGAAAAGGTGGAACGGATTGCCGAAAGTACCGTACGGCAGGATGTAACCAACCTGTCGGGGGTGCCGTCGTGGATGCTGGCAGTCATCAAGCGCATTCTGGAAAAGACTGGAGCGGCTCATCTGAACGAGGTATGGCCGAACCTGGAGGTATTTTTCCACGGAGGAGTCAGCTTTACTCCTTACCGGAAGCAATACGAGGCTATTATTCCCAGCCAGAAGATGCATTACATGGAAACCTACAATGCCAGTGAAGGATTCTTCGGTATCCAGAATGAACTTACCGATCCGTCAATGTTGCTGATGATTGACTACGATGTGTTCTATGAATTCATTCCGCTCGAAGAGATTGACAACCCGAACCCGACCATCGTCCCACTGGCAGGAGTGGAAACCGGCAAGAACTATGCCATGGTCATCAGTACTTCGTGCGGTCTGTGGAGATACATTCTGGGAGATACGGTCAAGTTTACCAGTACCCACCCCTACAAGTTCGTCATTACCGGACGCACCAAGCATTTCATCAACGCATTCGGTGAGGAACTGATGATAGACAATGCTGAAAAAGGCCTGGCAAAGGCTTGCGAGATGACGGGAGCGCAGGTACTGGAGTACTCGGCAGCCCCGGTATTCATGGATGCCAACGCACAATGCCGCCACCAATGGCTGATAGAATTCAGTGTAATGCCCGATTCGATAGAGAAGTTCCGTCATATCCTCGACCAGACGCTGCAGGAAATCAATTCGGACTATGAGGCCAAGCGTCATAAGAACATTACGCTGCAGGAACTGGAACTTATTACAGCCCGTCCGGGATTGTTCCACGACTGGCTCAAGCAGAAGGGAAAACTGGGAGGACAGCATAAAGTGCCGCGCCTGAGCAACACCCGGGAACATATCGAAGAGATGTTGAAGCTGAATGTCTAATGTTAATTACCATAAGAACCGATTGTTATGAAACCGATACACAAATATGTGGCCATATTGCTCGTCATACTGGGATTTTATGCGTGCGCCAGTACCGGATCGCCTGACGGGGGACCTTACGATGAGGACCCTCCCAAGTTCATACGGTCCATCCCTGTGATGAACGCCACCAATAACCAGCGGAAGAAAATCTCCATCGAATTCGACGAGATTATCAAACTGGAGAAGGCTTCGGAAAAAGTCATCGTCTCTCCTCCGCAGAAAGAGACTCCTGAAATCAAGACCAGCGGACGCCGTGTGCTGGTTAATTTCCTCGATTCGCTGCAGGAGAATACTACGTATACCATCGACTTTGGAGATGCCATTGTCGACAATAACGAGGGCAATCCGCTGGGACAGTTCTCCTATGCCTTTTCTACCGGAAGCACAATCGATACCATGCAGGTATCGGGAACGGTACTGAACGCCGAGAACCTGGAACCGATAAAGGGAATACAGGTAGGTCTGCACAAGAACCTGAACGACACGGCACTGACCACACTGCCGTTCGACCGTATCTCGCGTACCGACAGCCGCGGACAGTTTACGATAAGGGGCATTGCTCCCGGCAGCTACCGCATTTATGCACTGATGGACGGCAACCAGAATTATATCTACGATTCGAAGACCGAGATGGTGGCCTATCTGGATACCCTCATTGTCCCTAGAATGGAAGGTGCGGTAAAACAGGATACCTTGTTCAATGAAAAGGATACGACTAAAATCGATACCATCAAGCAGATCAATTATACGCGTTTCCTGCCCGATGACATTATCCTGAGAGCTTTCAAGGAACCCAATAACATGCAGTATCTGGTGAAGAGCGAACGTCCGAAACTGAACCAGATCGGTATCTATTTCAGTGCGCCGGCTGATACGCTTCCTACCCTGAAAGGACTGGACTTCGATGAGAAGGATGCGTTCATCATCGAAAACAATCCGCGCAACGACAGTATCTTATACTGGATAAAGGATACTACGTTCTGTGAAAGAGATACACTGACCCTGCAGTTGGGTTATCTGGCTACCGATACACTGGGACAACTGGTTCCCAGAACGGATACGCTCCGCATGGTAAATAAGATTCCGAAAGTGCGCCGAATGGCCATGAAGGCGGAAGAAGAGAAGAAAAAGGAGAAAGAGCGCAAGCGCCGGGAAAGAAAAGGGGATACCCTGAGTGTAAAGACTACCTTCCTGGCCATGAAGGTGGACGCTCCTTCATCCCTCGACCTGAACCAGAACATCAGCCTGAGTTTCGAAGAGCCGGTTGCCAGCGTGGATACGGCAAGCATCCACATGGAACTGAAAGTCGATACGCTGTGGGAAAAGATTCCTTTCCTTTTCCGTGCCGACACTGCCGTGTACCGGAAATACGAAATTCTGGCCGACTGGCAACCGGGACAGGAATACCGGCTGAAGATAGACTCCATGGCATTCAAAGGCATTTATGGACTGCATACAGACAAGGTAGAGAATACCCTGAAGGTCAAGACGCTTGAGGACTACGGTACACTGTATCTGAATATTGTCGGCGCCAAACCGCATTCCATCGTACAGCTGCTCAACAGCAGTGACGGAGTAGTAAGGCAGCAGCCTGTGACCGACAAGAACACTTGCGATTTCTACTTCCTGCAGCCCGGAACCAAGTATTATATCCGTATGTTCCACGATGCGAACAACAACGGCAAGTGGGATACCGGAAATTATATGGAGCACATACAGCCCGAAGAGGTGTATTACTATCCGAAGGTCTGGGAGATGAAAGCCAATTTTGAGTTTGAGGAGACATGGGACATTCATGCCGTACCGCTCGACAAGCAGAAACTGGATGAAATCAAAAAGCAGAAGCCGGATGAAACCAAAAAGATCAAAGACCGAAATAAAGAACGAGCAAGAAATCTAGGAAGAGCATGATAAGGAAATTACTCGTCAGTTTATGCCTCTTGATTGGAGGGATTACTGCATATGCACAATGTGGCACAGAGAACCACGCCATACAACCGGGAGAGACTCTCAGTTATGAGCTTAAGTTCAACTGGAAGTTTATCTGGATCAATGCCGGATGGGCAAAGATGACAGTGAACAATACGGTATATCAAGGAGAGCCGTGCCTGAAGACCGACCTCCAGTCGTACACGAACAAGAAGATTGACTTTTTCTTCAAAATGCGTGATACGCTGACCTGTATCACCAGCCGGCAGCTCGAACCGCTGTATTTCCGCAAAGGAGCTGAAGAAGGCAAGCGATATACGGTAGACGAGGTGAAGTTCAGCTACAAGGACGGAAAATGCATTGTCGACCAGCAGCGCACGCTGTACGGCAATACCGACAAGCATCATGACGAGGTATCGGTATGTGTATACGATATGCTCAGCATCCTGCTGCAGGCCCGCTCGTACGACCCGACGAACTACCGGCCGGGCACAAAGATTCTCTTCTCCATGGCTACCGGAAGAGAGATTGAAAAACAGACATTGATTTACCGTGGAAAGGAGAATTTCACCGCCGAGAACGATGTGACTTACCGCTGCCTGGTATTCTCGCTGGTGGAATATGTAAACAACAAAGAGAAGGAAGTCATTACGTTCTATGTCACCGACGACTTGAACCATCTGCCTGTGCGCCTGGACATGTATCTGAATTTCGGATCTGCCAAGGCATTCCTTACAGACATCAAAGGCAACCGCCATCCGCTGACTTCCATTGTCAAGGATTAAAGAGATATTGCAGTTACATGCATTAAAAAACCCCATTCCGGAAAAGGTTCTTAACCGGAATGGGGTTTATTTATATCATTGATGTTTATCTGCAGACAGAAAAACAATATTTACCGTATCTTGCTTACTTGTTCAGTTTCCAGGTAAAGCCGTCCTTGGTATCCTTTACCTCAAAACCCAGTGCAGACAGACTGTCACGGATCTTGTCGCTCGTAGCCCAGTCTTTGTTGGCCTTAGCCTGCATACGCTGTTCCAGCAGCATATCAACCACCTTGCCATAGGCTTCCTCACGTGCGGCATTGTTTTCGGCTTCGGCTTTCAGTCCAAGAATATCGAATACGAACAACTGGAATACGCTCTTCAGTTCTTCCAGGTCTTCGGCACTGATTGTCGCCTTCTTGTCGATTACCGTATTGATCATTCGGGTGGCATCAAACAGATGAGAGATGACAATCGGAGTATTCAGGTCATCGTTCATAGCCTCATAGCATTTTTCGCGCAAGCCGGCCGGTTCAATTCCCGTAGTTGCCTTTGACGGAGTAATGCGTTCCAGGTTCTTCCATCCTTCCATCAGGCGCTCCAGTCCCTTCTCAGAAGCCTGCAAAGCCTCGTTACTGAAGTCTACGGTGCTGCGATAATGTGCCTGCAGGATAAAGAAGCGGATGGTCATTGCCGTATAAGGCTGTGCCAGCAGTTTATGATTACCGGTAAAGAACTCATCCAAAGTGATGAAATTACCCAATGACTTACCCATCTTCTGACCGTTGATGGTAATCATGTTGTTGTGCATCCAGTAGCGTACCATGTCATGTCCCTGAGAAGCTACGCTCTGTGCAATCTCACATTCATGGTGCGGGAAAACCAGGTCCATACCTCCCCCGTGAATATCAAAGTTCTCACCCAGATATTTACGTCCCATAGCGGTACATTCACAGTGCCATCCCGGGAAACCGTTGCTCCATGGAGAAGGCCAGCGCATGATGTGTTCCGGCTGTGCACACTTCCAAAGGGCGAAATCGGCCGGGTTATGCTTTTCCTGCTGTCCGTCGAGCTCACGGGTAGTATTCAGTACATCATCCAGGTTACGTCCGGAAAGCTTTCCATAATGGTGATCCTTGTTGTATTTGGCTACATCAAAATACACAGAACCCTGGCTTTCATAAGCATATCCGTTCTTCAGGATCTCTTCCACCAGCTGAATCTGTTCGATGATGTGTCCCGATGCGTGCGGCTCGATGCTGGGAGGAAGCACATTCAACGCTTCCATGGCCTTATGGTAACGGTTCAGGTAGAACTGAACGACTTCCATCGGCTCCAGCTGCTCCAGACGGGCTTTCTTTGCAATCTTGTCTTCACCGTCATCGGCATCGTGCTCCAAGTGACCGACATCGGTAATATTACGTACGTAACGCACCTTATATCCCAAATGAGTCAGGTAACGGAACAGGATATCGAAAGTGATTGCCGGACGGGCATGTCCCAGGTGTGCATCACCGTATACAGTAGGACCGCACACATACATTCCTACATGAGGAGCATGAAGCGGTACGAATTGCTCCTTCGTACGAGTCAGCGTATTGTAAATAACTAATTTATTATCCATAAGCATTCATTTATATCAAGACTACAAAAATAATAAAAAACCATTAACCAAGAAAACAGTTTCCTATTTGCTTTTTTACAAAAATATGGGATAAACATAATCTTAAGTTCACTCTGAGCCCGAAACGGGCTTCAAAATGTTTCCAATCATTAACATTCTGTACTCATCTTATTAATATATGTTATAAAGCATGATTTTTCAGCTATATTATTTGCAGATTACTCAGAAGTCCGTATCTTTGCACTGTGTTTTTCATAGTATTAGATTTAAGGTTAACAAAGGTTGGAGTACAGCGGTACTCCTTTTTTTATGCCCATACTTAAAGTTTGATTCATATGACCCCAAATAACAAAGTATTGCTAGGAATGAGTGGCGGAACCGACAGTTCGGTAGCTGCATTACTGCTCCAGGATGCCGGATATGAGGTGACCGGCATTACATTCCGTTTCTACGAGAAAGACAATCATACAGAATACCTGGACGACGCACGCGAGTTATGCGAGCGACTGCACATCCCTCACATCACCTACGATGCCCGTGAAGTATTCCAACAGCATATCATTTCTTATTTTATCGATGAATACATGGCCGGACGTACTCCGGTCCCCTGTACGCTGTGCAACAATTACCTGAAATGGCCTCTGCTGCAGGAGGTGGCAGATGCACGGGGGATCTGGCATTTTGCTACGGGACACTATGTACAGAAGACAAAAATCGGTGACTACTGGCACATTATGGCAGGAAAAGATCCGGATAAAGACCAGTCTTTCTTCTTATGGGGACTCACACAGCCTGTGTTACAGCGCATGCTCTTGCCCATGGGCACACTGACCAAAACAAGAGTAAGGGAGATTGCGGCAGAGAGAGGTTTTCTGAAAGCCGCTCATAAAAGAGACAGCCTGGGAGTGTGTTTCTGCCCCATGGATTATCGGAGTTTTCTGAAAGAACAGCTTCCGGAAGGAAGCATCCGACCCGGAAATTTCTACGATGAGTCCGGAAACCTGCTCGGGAAGCACGAAGGATACCCCTTTTATACCATCGGACAACGGAGAGGGCTGGGTATCTATCTGAACAAAGCGCTTTTTGTCAAAGAGATTATCCCACAGAAAAATCAGGTCATACTAAGTGAAAACTTACAGTCGCTGGAGAAAAACGAAATGTACCTCAAGGACTGGAAGGTAGTCAATCCCGATATCCTTTTCAACGACGACCCGGATATCATCGTAAAAATACGGTACAGAAAACAGGCCAATCACTGCAAAGTGACTCAAACAGCCGACGGAAACCTGCATGTCCAGTTATATGAGCCATTGGCCTCCATCGCTTCCGGACAGGCAGCCGCATTCTACAAAGGTGACATCGTTTTAGGAGGAGGAATCATTATTTGACCCTTCTGTTGAGCTGGTTGTTGGCTTTCTCTGGTCTCGACTTCCCTACTCGTTTGCCACTCGACTTCTTTTGAGATTTAAGTTTTGCCTTATATGCAAAAGGATTTTTTTTATTTACTACCATATGCTCAGTTGCTACAATTAGAATGCAAAAATAAGAAATTATCCATCAAGGAATGAAAAAGAGACAGAGCAAACCATCCATTACCAGGGATTCTTTATTTATTTCATACTAAAAATGAAAAAAAACGGCCAAAACCTTGCAGATATCAAAAATAAGCAATACCTTTGCATCGCTTTTGAAAAGAAAAGCAAAACGATTCGGGGTGTAGCGCAGTCCGGTTAGCGCACCTGCTTTGGGAGCAGGGGGTCC
>ERZ835880.511-NODE-511-length-41169-cov-7.202048_pt1 | contig 41169 bp, 28 predicted proteins | sample MGYA00519944_ERZ835880 | MGnify/ENA primary metagenome ERZ835880 (study PRJEB31850, sample SAMEA3708787) | human gut metagenome | biome: human gut; feature: human-associated habitat; material: faeces | place: China | collected 2014 ... | reverse complement strand
GAAGAAAATAGAAGAGCTGAATGAAATCATCGGCAAAGCGTTCAAATGGTTCCCCGTTATGAGAGAAATGCTGCAAATGGAGAAGTTCTGCAAGTCGGCTGGATTCACGCAGGAGATGATAGACGTGCTTTTAGCTAAAAGAAAGCCCATCGTCTGCAGCGGCAAGCTATACTCCACACAGCATAGACAGTCATTTCAAATAAAGGATGCGGTCTGCAAGATTGAGGACGATTTGACCGAGGAACACAAGTTGGTGCTGACTATAAACCGACAGCCCATAGTACAATGGTTCAAGGAACAATGGGAAAAGTTACAGCAGAATCTGCGTAACTCGGTGCAGAGAGAACAAAAATCCAGAGGTTTCAGAATGTAATCTGATAGTATTTGGTTGGATTTCAATAAGATTGACTATCTTTGCAAGCGGATGGAGGTAACTCTGTCCAGACATATTAGAATTTTGAAGAAGCGTTATGCTTATCTTGTAAGTTAGAAACCTGAGAAACTTCGAACGTAGTACAAGGATAGCATAGTGGTTCTCACGCTATAGCGTGGGCTGCTATCACCATATCTGTACTACAAGGTTTTCTCAGGACCTCTAACTTAGGACGTGGGCATTTGCAGTTCCACGCTTCGTGGTTATTAAAGATTAAAAGCCTTTTTGGAACTGGAAGGCATAGGAGAAAATCTATGAAAAATTTACTCTTTTTGCATAATGCTCTTCAAAGAAGTGTATTATGCTTCATGCTCTTAACATCAGCCTTCGCTATTAGTTTTACGTCTTGTAGTGACGATGATGAAGATATTCCACAAGGAGGTGAAATTGACTTCGGAGTGCCGCCTTCCGTAGTCGATGGGGTACGTCCTACAGAAGCATCTGGTGTAAAAATCAGTTATAATGAAGATGGCACCATTCGTAATGCCGAAGTTGACGGTTGCACATTTACATTTAATTATGCTGCTACACGGGCTGCTGGTTCCCGTAAGTTGAATAGTATTACGGCTGATAGGTCTGATGGTGGCTCTACCGAAAGTTGGAAAGCTGACAACTTTGTTCTGCTGAGCAACGGATTTATCGGAGGCTATCGGTTGGCATATAGCATGAACGACTCACGTAATGATTGGTGGGAAAAAGAAGAAAATAATTATCAGTTCAGTTACCAAGACGATGGTAAGATAGAAAAAATTAATATGGCTGTTACTGCTAGTGATGCAGAAGAAGGACCTTTTTCTGATTCCGGCAGCTATAGCTATACTTATGATCAAAATGGCGGATTGCGAAAAATCGTAGGCACATCACATGGATTTACATACTTCGAACAAGAATATAAATACAGTTCTGACTTTGCGAACAAATACAATACAATGTTATTAACTCTTGCACCAGAAGATTTAATTTCCAGTGATGCAGTCTTCCGAATTTTGGCTGTAACTGGCTTTTTAGGAAATGCTTCTAAAAAATTACCTCAAAAAGCTAATTTGAGTTACAAGGATCCTGAGTACCCAGAAGATAATGAAACGGAGACTTGGAATCTAGTTTACGGCATAAGTTCCAATGGCGTAATTAATTGGTATAGTGTTAATGGACAACAATACACTTGCAAGTTTATAGATGCTGACCATGTGGAAATCCAGTAAAGAATTCATCTGACTTTTGATGGAGAATCTTTACGAATGAAAACAGCTTCCGTTATTAGAGCTAACTTTCTAATATCGGAAGTTGTTTTTTGAATAGCAGTAGGGGAGCAATAATAACGGGGCAAAGTTTTATATCCTTTTTCAAAGGGCAAATACTCAAAGTAATGAAACGGCATATCTTTCTTTGTAAAAGAAAGTAGAATTCAGATAAAAGTTTTGATTGTGTAAGTCAGTAGACTTCAGAATCATTTGCCAATAAGTATTATTTAAATAACCTGTGGTTGTTGTTATTACCCTCCAATACTTTCATCTGCTGAATGGCAATCTGATTAAGTTTAATCAGTCGTTCACCCTGCGGAATACCTTGGTCTATGAATACCGCATTGAGACTTTCCATATTTGAAAGGCAAATCAGTTCGTTAATAGAAGCATAATCCCGGATATTCCCTTTCAGTTCGGGGTGTTGATCACGCCACATTTTGGCTGTCATGCCGAACATTGCCACATTCAACATGTCCGCTTCATCAGCATAGATGATATTGGCTTGTTTGGCTGTTACCTCAACAGGGATAAGGTTTTGTTTGATTGCATCGGTATGTATGCGATAATTTATTTTGGATAATTCACGTTTCGCGGTCCAACCCAATTGGTTTTGTTCCTGTTCTTTCAGACGTTGGAATTCTTTCAAGAGATAGAGTTTGAATTGGGGAGAAACCCACGAGGCAAACTCAAATGCAATGTCCCTGTGAGCATAAGTACCGCCATAGCGTCCAGCTTTTGCTATAAGTCCTTTCGAATTGGTCTTTTCCGTCCATTGCTTCACTGAAAGAATAAACCTATTCAGCCCAGCTTCATTTTTAATTCCCTCGAATTCGGGGGAATTAAAATCTGGATTGTACATTTCCTCCCAAATGCCAAGAAATTCAATTGTATTTTTATTTCGTAACCATTTTTCAATTAAAGTCAATCCGTTTTCTATGTTACGCACCATGTCTGTCAATGATATATAATCATTATCATTATGGTTAATGATGGTTATTTCTGTATTCTGAACTTTAATTTTTGCCATTTTACTGAGGATGTTTCTTTGGATTCAACTGCAAAGATAATATTAATCCAGTAAATTATGGACAAAGAGAAAAACTATTTAAAATTGAAAGCGTATGCTTAGCATGGATTTTGAAGAAAAGTTGTTATTTTGATTTCGTAGTTCTAGCATAGGACTTAATAAAGCCTGTAAAATAAAGCACCCAGTTTTACAATTATGGGTGTAAAACTGGGTGCTAATTTACTAAATCACTGATTATCAGTGTCTATTGCGGTGCGTACGGGACTCGAACCCGTGACCCCATGCGTGACAGGCATGTATTCTAACCAACTGAACTAACGCACCATTAAGTTTTTTGTTTTTATCGTTGCTTTCTCTCTCGATTGCGGTGCAAAGGTAGTGTTTTTTTTTAATCCTGCAAAACTTTCCAAAACTTTTTTCTAAAAAAATGATGTTTTTTTCTCTCTATCCAATAGAACAAAAATGTAAAAAACATGTAATATACTCATTATAAGCAAGAAAAATAAATTCATATCAAAAATTTATTTTTCGGTTTCCAACAATAAAAAATGGGAAAAGAGAAATTTATAGCATGAAGTTATCTCACTTTTATAAAAAAACGGACTGCTTTCGGTAAAAGCAGTCCGTTTCACTTACCCAATATGTGATATCATCATTTAAATTCGTTTGTATCCGTATACAGCCAAATCTCCTAATTCTTCTTCAATACGGAGTAATTGATTATATTTAGCCATACGGTCTGAACGACTCAACGAACCAGTCTTAATCTGTCCACTATTAGTTGCTACAGCAATATCAGCAATAGTAGCATCTTCAGTTTCTCCAGAACGGTGGGAGGTTACGGTAGTGTATCCATGACGATGTGCCATCTCAATTGCATCAAGTGTCTCGCTTAATGAACCAATCTGATTTACCTTAATCAGAATAGAATTTGCGCATCCGGTAGCAATACCTTTCGACAAGAAATCCACATTTGTCACAAACAAATCATCTCCAACCAACTGACAACGATTACCGATACGCTCTGTCAACTTCTTCCAACCTTCCCAGTCGTTTTCACTCATACCATCTTCTATAGAATCGATAGGATATTTGTTTATCAACTCTTCCAGATAGTCTATCTGTTCATCGGAAGTACGTTTCTTTCCATGTTCTCCTTCAAAAATAGTATAGTCGTATATTCCATCCTTATAAAATTCAGATGATGCACAGTCCATACCAATCATCACATCTTTTCCCGGCTCATATCCGGCTGCCTTAATCGCAGAAAGAATGGATTCGAGTGCATCTTCTGTACCATTCAGTGCAGGAGCAAAACCTCCTTCATCGCCTACAGCTGTACTAAGTCCACGGTCGTGCAATACTTTTTTCAGAGCATGAAAGACCTCAGCTCCCATACGTAAGCCTTCACGGAAAGAAGGAGCACCTACCGGACGAATCATAAATTCCTGAAAGGCAATAGGAGCATCACTATGAGAACCTCCATTGATAATATTCATCATTGGTACCGGCATCACAAATGTATTTACTCCACCTATATAACGATATAAAGGAATATTCAAATAATTGGCAGCAGCTCTTGCAACAGCAAGTGATACACCTAAAATGGCATTGGCACCTAATTTAGACTTTGTTTTGGTACCATCCAATTCTAACATTTTCTTGTCAATAGCCCGCTGTTCCAATACAGACCATCCTTCCAAAGCAGGAGCAATAATCTTATTCACGTTTTCAACAGCTTTCAACACCCCTTTTCCACCGTAACGATTGGCATCTTTATCGCGAAGTTCCAAGGCTTCATGTTCACCAGTCGATGCACCAGAAGGAACAGAAGCTCTGCCCACAATTCCTGATTCTAACTTCACTTCTACCTCTACAGTTGGATTGCCACGAGAGTCCAAAATCTCACGACCTATAATAGCTTTAATTTTCATATCATTTACATTTAATTTAAACAATCATTTATTGATATTGCAAAGATGATAAGTTCTGACACACAGATCAATACCTTAAAATAGGTATTTTATTCCTCCTCTTTTTATAGAAAAGAAAAGAGACTGGCTTCAAAAGAGAAACCAGACTCTTCTTATCTGCTCTGAACAAAACAAGAACTGCACTTTCTCTTATTCTATCCAGAAAACCTACCACTTATTAATAGTTATTCTTCTTTACTTCGAAAAATGCCTGAGGATGCAAGCAAGCCGGACAGATTTCAGGAGCTTCAGTACCTTCGTACAAGTATCCACAGTTACGGCACTGCCATACTACTTCAGTATCTTTCTTGAATACTTTTCCTTCTTCAATATTCTTCACGAAAGCCAAATATCTTTCTTCATGACCTTTTTCTGCCACAGCGATTTCGCGATACATTTTTGCAATAGCAGGAAAACCTTCTTCATCTGCAATATCTGCAAATTTCGGATAATCTAAAGACCATTCTTCATTTTCACCAGCAGCTGCTGCTTTCAAGTTTTCAAGAGTAGTGCCAATCACGCCAGCAGGATAGCTTGCAGTAATTTCTACCATTCCTCCTTCAAGCCATTTAAACATACGCTTTGCATGTTCCTTTTCCTGATCTGCTGTTTCAGCAAAAATAGCTGAAATCTGTTCGTAACCTTCTTTCTTCGCTACGCTTGAAAAATATGTATAACGCATTCTTGCCTGTGATTCACCTGCAAACGAAACCATCAAATTCTTTTCAGTTCTTGTTCCTTTAATACTTTTTCCCATAGTCGTAAAGTTTTAGTTATTAATTTTATTTCTTGACACAAAGGTAATGTTTTTATTCAAATTTGTAATAATTACAATCTTATATTTAATATACATTAACAAAGGATGTTCTTGTAGTAATATTTAATATTACCTATTGAAGAAAAAACATCTGAAAACCAGTAAAAGTTCTATGTTTTATATACTTTTGCACTAATTTTTATATTTAATAACATTTAAGAAAATCATGAAAGGAATTGAGTTTAACCCCAAGTTATTCTCCACACTTAAGAATTACACAAAGGCAGATTTCAGCACAGACCTCATGGCAGGTATTATTGTGGGAATTGTAGCATTACCATTAGCCATTGCTTTTGGTATTGCCTCAGGAGTAAGTCCGGAGAAAGGAATCATTACTGCTATTGTAGCAGGTTTCATTATTTCATTTTTAGGAGGAAGCAAAGTACAGATTGGAGGTCCTACAGGTGCTTTCATTGTTATCATTTATGGTATCATCCAGCAATACGGAATCGAAGGATTGATGGTAGCCACTATGATGGCAGGAGTTCTCCTTATATTATTAGGAGTATTCAAGCTCGGTACTGTCATCAAATTTATTCCTTATCCTATTATTGTAGGCTTTACCAGCGGTATCGCAGTAACGATTTTCACCACTCAGATTGCCGATATATTTGGTTTAAAATTTGGCGATGAAAAGATACCAGGAGATTTCATCGGAAAATGGATTCTTTATTTCCACCATTTTGATACAGTCAACTGGTGGAATGTAGCAGTCAGTCTGGTTAGTATTATCATCATAGCCATCACTCCAAAATTTTCCAAAAAGATTCCAGGCTCACTGGTAGCCATCATCTTTGTTACACTCGGAGTATACGCTCTGAAAATGTATGGAGGCATTACCTGTATTGATACAATCGGCGATCGTTTTAGTATTAAAGCACAACTACCAGCTGCAGCTATTCCAGCTTTAGACTGGGAAGCAATTAAAAATCTGTTTCCTGTAGCAATCACAATTGCTGTATTAGGAGCCATCGAATCCCTGCTGTCTGCTGCTGTGGCCGATGGAGTCATTGGCGACCGTCACGACTCAAATACAGAACTCATTGCACAAGGAGCAGCTAATATCATTTCACCGATATTCGGAGGAATTCCAGCAACCGGAGCTATCGCACGTACGATGACCAATATCAACAACGGAGGCCGTTCTCCTATTGCCGGTATTGTACATGCTGTTGTATTACTACTTATTCTGTTGTTCCTTATGCCACTGGCACAATATATTCCTATGGCATGTCTGGCAGGAGTACTGGTGATTGTTTCTTATAACATGAGTGGCTGGAGAGTGTTTAAAGGACTGTTGAAAAACCCAAAATCGGATGTCACTGTCCTGTTGATTACTTTCTTCCTGACCGTAATCTTCGATTTGACAGTCGCTATTGAAGTAGGATTGGTTATTGCCTGCGTACTGTTTATGAAGCGTGTAATGGAAACCACTCAAATTTCTGTTATCACCGACGAAATAGATCCGAACAAAGAATCTGATTTAAAAGTAAGCGAAGAACATCTGATTATCCCGAAAGGAGTAGAAGTATACGAAATAAACGGTCCTTACTTCTTTGGTATTGCTACCAAGTTTGAAGAAATCATGGCACGCTTGGGAGACCGTCCTACCATTCGTATCATCCGTATGCGAAAAGTTCCTTTTATCGATTCTACCGGAATCCATAACCTGACTACCCTGTGTAAAATGTCACAGAAGGAAAATATTCACATCATTCTGTCGGGAGTAAACGACAATGTACACAAGGTATTGGAAAAATCCGGCTTCTACGAACTGCTGGGTCAAGAAAACATTTGCAGTAACATCAACGAAGCGCTGGAAGTAGCGAATAAAGAAATAGCCGAACTATCACGGTAGTACGGCTACCTCTTATTTATTTAATAACCCTTAATGAATAATATCTATTTATTAAAACATGTTACAAAACATACTTTTCTTGTAGATTTATTTGCAGAATATCAGAAAAGCCGTACCTTTGCATCGTGTTTTTCATAGTATTAGATTTAAGGTTAACAAAGGTTGGAGTACAGCGGTACTCCTTTTTTTATGCCCATACCTCTGATACTATATTTCAAACAGTAACACACTATACTTACCGAATACAAAAAAGCTATCCCAAATTTTACTTTGAGATAGCTCATCTATCAGATTTTCTTGTTGAAATCTTTATCAGAAACCGATTTTATCTTCTTCCTTTAATAAGAAGCAGTAGCATAAAGTCCGGCTTCCTGCAACAAAGACACAATACGGTCCAACTCTTCATGAGTCGCTTTTTGCAGTAGCTGATCGGGAGTTTCCCTGTCTATCGTATAAATCATTACCTGACGAGGAGCAATCTCCTTTACTACCTTTATCCATTCCATTACAAAATCATCCGTTGTATTGTCTACGCTCCTTCCGTCCTCTGTCGTCCCTTTCATAAACATAGTCTGTACAATCAGATTTCCCTTGAATGCCTTCATTCCTTCAATAATACGCTGTACATCGTAATGACCAGTAGGACGGTCTACCATACGGATATACTCTTCGTTGACAGTATCAAGTTTCAGAATATTATTGTCTACCTTATTCAGTGCCGCAAACACTTCCGGTTTATGAATAAATGTAGAATTACTCAACACACTTACTTTTGCATCTGGAAAATATTTATTACGCAACTCCAATGTATCTTCTATAATCTCCGGAAAATGAGGATGCGCGGTAGGTTCTCCATTTCCTGCAAATGTCAATACATTAGGAATAACTCCTTCTTCCTGCATCTTTTTCAAACGACTTTCCAATGCTTCACGCACCTCTTCCCGTGTAGGAAGCTTACGCGTAGGACGATGATCTTTATTATATCCGCATTCACAATAAATGCAGTCGAATGTACAAAACTTCCCATCGGAAGGAAGCAGATTTATACCCAATGATATACCTAATCTGCGACTATGTATCGGCCCGAAAATGGGAGAGGGATAAATTACTGTTGCCATAATTTACTAAGTTGATTTATTCACAAAATACAATGGAAAAGTCGGACAAACCATGAATTACAGTCTACGCCTCGACTATCCTTGCCTTTTCCGAACAAAGATAGTGAATAAATCTCCACAGTATTCAGAACACCCACAAAAAGAGCCCACCTCAGAATAAACCTGAAAAGACCTTTGTTTTTTATTTTATCTTAAGCTATTACAAAATTACAAGGACGACATTCATCATCATATATATCCATAATTCTATTCACTGGCTCCAATCAACGACGTCGGCTGCATAATCGCCCACGTAGAATATACAGCCAACAACGATAACTCTACAATCAACACCGTCGATTATAGTATCCGACATTTATCATCATCTGTTTATTCCTGCTACATTATCTTTCTGTTGAAAAAAGACAATTTCCAATTTAGTTTCTATCCGGATTTAAATAAAAGTATAATTTATACTGCATCTTTAGAGTATTACGAATATTTCTGATGCAGGAAATATCCTACCTCTCCACAAATTTCTTTTCATTATATCAGAAAGTCCATCCTAAACGGATATTAGGTTCTACAGAAAAATAACATTTATTTTCTCTCTGTTCCATTGTATCCCATTGTGTCATTATTTCATCGGTTACCAAATTAACAAATGTGTTTTCCATCTTTTTTATTTTCAATGAACTGACAGAAAAACCAACTTCAGCTCCCACATAAAAACCTTTATACAAATAGCAGTCTGCTCCTACTAGTGCAGCCACTCTAAATCCAGCTTTAGCTTGTTGTTCCGATGATAAACTCCGCAAATCAATACTTCCTATACTTGACATTTTATCTTGTTCTACAAATGCATTAGAAACACCGACAGAATGAGACTTTCCATTATGCATCACTTCTCCTGTAGTCTCCGCAAAATGCCGTACCCATCCGGCTTCACCCCCAGCATAAAAATCAAAACGATTTCCCTGTATCATATGATATTCATAGCCTGCATTGAGTGTAAAATAGGTTTCTCGTGCTGTAAAAGAAGACTTTTGGGTCCCTTTTTCCAAACTTTCCTCAAAGGAATACTCCTCCTTGTTTGTCCCCCAATTTACATCCAATCTTAATGCATGTTTTTGATGTAAAAAATAACGGAACTTTATTCCGTCAAGAACAGATGTCTTTCCATAATCATCGAAAGGATTAACTCGAACTTCTGCACTGAAACTTCCCTTATCCGGAAGATTTTGTGCAATTAACGTCCCATTTCCCAATAGGACGAAAAACAATGCTATAGCGTACTTCTTCATCACTTATATTTTTAATAATCACAAAAGTATGAAAAGTAACACTAAAAGTATCCCTATATTTATCAGAATTTTATCCGAAGCTGAAACTGCAAATCCGCTTTATTATTCCCCATAATTTCTTCCGGTCCTGAACTAATCCGATTACGGTCTGTATAATGCGTCCATCCCCATTTGCCCTGTATCATTAACCAATTATTACAGTCATATCGTAAATTCACAGCCAGACGAGTACCTTTTCCATAAAACGAATTCATCGAAAAAGCATACAATAGTCCGGGTTCATACATATAAATATGAGAGTTATAGTCATCTGTACGAAACCATGCCCCACTGACCGATGCCCGAAACGGAAAACCGGTAAATCCAACTTTCGCACTTCCCCCTATCATCAGTCCGTTGGAATACTCTCTTTTATAATAAGAAGTACGGATATATTCGGCCATGGTTTTAAACACGGTCTGTTCATTGAGTGAATAAGACAGTTGATAATGCAAACGATGACGCATATAAGGCAATACAAACTTTGTTTTTTGAGAAGAAGTATAGTTTTGAGCCTTATTTTTATAGCTATACTTTATTAACATTGACAGTGAATTAATCGGTGAATAGCTTATTTGTATCCTTTCTTCTATTCCCATTGTTTTTTCCTTATCTACCCGATAACGATAATAGGGAAAATAAAAGAAATCAGTATAATACAAGAGCCTTATCTTATTTAATAACTTAGTTTCCAAACCAATATAAATACCAGCTTCATTCTGTATACGAGAATTCTCTCCAAAAGCATTAGCATATAAGGCCTGATAACGTTTGTCAAAATACCTGTTCATAAGTAGAAAAGTTGTATTGACAGTCGGTGAATAACTCAACATATTAATTGTAGCAATCTTTCCCTGCCTGTCTACTGCCGTTTCTCCCGAAAAGACCATCCGACGGAAAAAGAATTTATAGTTGACTCCTGCATTAAAGAAATCTTTTCCACGAGGATAGTACCGGTTGTATTTACGATAATCGGGATTCAACACCTTATCAAATATATTATAAACAGCTGTTAATCCAAATTCAACATGCTTTCCATTATAAGATAAATTACTGCCAGCCAAATGATTACTTACAGTATTCATCTTTTCTACATCCTTCCTCAACCGATGATATCCATCGGTTTTCAACGAGGTTATAAACATGTTTTCCACATTTGCATCTTGCTTTCTAAAGGAATAAAAAGCCGAAATATTCCATCTTTCAGACAAACGATAAGTAGCTCCAGCTCCTTGAAGATAATTGTATTCAATCGGAGAAGTATATTTGGATAATCCCCTTCCCATCCGGTTCATTATATAAAGAGAAGCAGACTTTCCCATACTAAATGCCTGGTTAATTACCAGTCCATATCCAAAGCTGACACGATAGTGTCCCAATGCTATTGCTTTCCACCTTTTCACATCTTGTAAAAACAGATAACCTGAATAAAAATCATAGCCTTTCTTATTAAACAAGCGAAAGAAAGGTTCTCCGGCATCTTTCTCTGCCGTCAGTCCGGCAAACAATTGCTGACGATACCGGAAGCGGTAACGAATATTGTTGTATATTGGATCTCCATAATACCTTTTATTAGGTGACTTTTCCAAAATCTCCGGATCATAATCAGCATATCCTGCTTTTTTATTCAACGGAATATCCACACGTGTGAATAACTCCTGTTTATTATATTTCCAGATATTCCTCCAACGTAATTTACTCTTTTCATCTTCTGCTTCACCTACATATACACAGTTTTCCAACAAGCGCCTTGTTTGCCAGTCCATGCCTTCTATACCCAACAATTCTTTTTTACTCACCATCGGGCCATATTTATAAAGATAATACAAGATGTTTTCAATTAACTTATCAGACAAGAAAGGTAATTGCTCCAATTGCTCTTTAGTAATTGTATTGATATTGAACGGATGTTCTATTAATTCAGACATTTCTTCGTAGCGTTCCTGCCAGTAAACTATATCTTGTTCATCGGCAACCTGCTCCTCCCATTCTACCCACGTTTGTGCAGAGATATTCACTCCTGTATAACTAATTAATACACAAACAATAAAATACTTTATCCACATTGTTATTTACAAGTTTTTCACAGCTATATTCATTCTATATATCGAATAAATCTGTATTTTTGCGTATATGAAACATCGTATTTACATACTTCTGTTTCTGCTTCTTGCTTGTATCTTAAAAAACAGCGCACAGCAGAATATACGGCAATCCGAAAAAGGGTATATGCTTCCTGTCTGTGTATATCAAGGAGATACAATACCTTATATAACGCTAAGAAATGTGTATGTATACCCCAGAATAAAGTTTAAAAGCAAAAAACAGGAAAGATATTACTGGAAGCTGGTACGCGATGTAAAGAAAACACTTCCTCTTGCCAAAGAAATCAGACGGGCAGTTGTGGAAACTTATGAGTATATGGAAACTCTTCCCGATAATAAATCACGTGAACGTCATATAAAAGCCGTAGAAAAAGGATTGAAGGAGCAATATACGGCACGTATGAAAAAACTTACCTTTTCGCAGGGCAAACTACTCATCAAACTGGTCAACCGAGAATGCAATCAATCCTCTTACCAATTGGTTAAAGCTTTTATGGGACCATTCAAAGCTGGATTCTACCAGACTTTCGCAGCACTCTTCGGAGCAAGCCTGAAAAAAGAATATCATCCGGAAGACGATGATAAGTTAATAGAAAGAATAGCTGTCCTTGTAGAAAACGGACAGCTATAATATATTGCAAAACAATAAATTAACAAGTTATTAATAGGTTATAAACAAGTTTGTTTAAGCTGTATCAACTTGTTGGCAAACTCCCACAGCACAATTCCCGTAGTAACTGATACATTCAATGAATGTTTGGTTCCATATTGAGGTATCTCGATACAGCCGTCACACATATCCACTACCTCCTGCTGTACACCTTTCACCTCATTACCCATTACGATAGCATATTTTTTTCCAGGTTCTAATACCAGTTTATCCAACATTGTACTACCGGCACACTGTTCAATAGCCAATACAGTATACCCTTCTTCATGAAGTTCATTCACAGCATCTTGTGTACGTTTGCAATACTTCCAATCTACCGTATATTCAGCTCCAAGTGCTGTTTTATGCATTTCCGGATGAGGAGGAACAGCAGTAATACCACATAAATATATCTTATTGACCAAGAAAGCATCAGAAGTACGGAATACAGCTCCAATATTGTGTAAACTACGTATTTCATCCAATACTACTACCAATGGAAGTTTTTCCGCTTCCTTAAATTCTTCTACCGTCAGACGGTTCATTTCTGTTACTTTCAGCTTTCTTAATTCAGACATACATGTATTATGGTTATTTATTTTCCACAAAGATAGAAACTATCTTCATAACCTTGTTAAAAACGGTTGAAAAGGTGTATAAAACCAATTCAAATAAAATCATAAAAACTTCTTGCATACTTAAAAGAAGCAATTATAGAATACAAGAAACGAACAAACCAAAAAACTTAATAAAAAGTTTCATTATCAGTTTAAACATATTTTTTATACAAAAATAAGCAGTTAACAAAGGGAAAGTTTTTAACTTTGCATTCTATCAACAAATTGTTAATAGAATAAGTAAGTCAGCTATTATCAATAAATAAGCCTGTTGATTTACTGATAATAGGATAAACCCAAATATTCATAATTCAAAAAACAAAGAAAATAGCCTTATTTTTAATAACACTATTAACGGGCTATTATTAGCATCATAAATTCCTTTTTAAAAGAAGAAAAAATATAATCTTATTATGAATAAAGAAGAATGGTTGAAAAGAGGGTATGTCACTGAACCGATACCTCAGTCGGTAGATCTGAAAGCGGAAATAAAGAAACTGTGTAAAGAAAAGAATGCCGTCATCTTGGGACACTTCTACCAATCTGACGAAATTCAGGAGATAGCCGATTTTATAGGAGATAGTCTGGCATTGGCACAATGGGCTGCTAAAACAGACGCAGACATTATAGTAATGTGTGGTGTTTATTTTATGGGTGAAACGGCCAAAATATTGTGCCCGGATAAAAAAGTGCTGATACCTGATTTAAACACCGGATGTTCGTTGGCCGACAGTTGTCCTGCTGAAGAGTTTACAAAGTTTGTTAATGCTCATCCGGGACATACGGTAGTTTCTTATGTAAATACCAGTGCAGCAGTAAAAGCAGTAACCGATGTGGTGGTAACTTCTACAAATGCTAAACAGATTGTAGAAAGTCTTCCAAAAGATGAAAAGATTATCTTTGGTCCAGACCGTAATCTGGGAAATTACATCAACTCTATTACAGGTCGAAATATGCTGCTTTGGAACGGAGCCTGTCATGTACACGAAAAGTTCTCTATAGAAAAGATTATAGAATTGAAAAAGCAATATCCGGAAGCACAAATATTGGTTCATCCCGAATGTAAAGGAGCATTGGCTAAAATGGCTGATAAGGTAGGATCTACAGCCGGATTGTTGAAGTTTGCAATGGCAAGCGATAAAAAAGACTTTATCGTAGCTACTGAAAGTGGTATTTTATACGAAATGAGAAAACAGTGTCCGGAAAAGAATTTTATTCCGGCTCCTCCAGAAGACAGTACTTGTGCTTGCAATGAGTGTAATTTTATGCGCTTGAATACATTGGAAAAACTGTATAATACCTTAAAATATGAATGGCCGGAAGTACAAGTAGAAAAAGCAGTTGCAGAGAAGGCTATTCTTCCTATTCAAAGAATGTTGGATATTTCTAAAAAGTTAGGTTTGTAAATTTTTTATACTGTATTTATATTACAATATGGTTTTATGATGTGTATACATTGTAAAACCATATTTTTTTATAGATATATGTTGACGTTATATAATAGGTTTTATACTTTATATATTGTACACAAATATAAGTAATATAGTTACAGAAAGATGGTAGAGTGTTTATATTAATTTAAAGGATAATTGTTATATAAATAGTAAATAAAGTATTATTTATCTCTATAAATCTGTATTTTGTAAGAAAAATATAGAATATGGTTATTGTTTTATATAATAAGAAGAATCCATCCTATTGTTAAAAAGAAAATTAAACAGAGATAAAAGGCTTTTTAAGTTTGTTTAGTCTATTATTTTTAATTTACTTTGCAAAAATAAAATACAATATAAAAAAGGTAAAATGACCTTAGAATAAAACTTATGAAAACTTAAATTGACTCTATACCTTATATCTATTTCTTCATTAAAAGAAATTATATTTTAGAAATATAATCATTAATATCAACATTCAAATTAACCTTATCTTATGAAACGAAGTAAGTATTCGCAATTACTATTGTTTTTGCTAATGGTTCCGGGAGGCATGTCATTTGCTTCTTCTCATGGAGCATCGGAATCAAATGGTTTTTCCATGCTTCAGCAGTCTGTAACAACAAAAGGAACTGTTGTAGATGCTAAAGGGGAACCTTTAATCGGTGTAAGTATTTTGGAAAAAGGTACTACCAACGGTACGATTACAGATTTTGATGGAAACTTTACTTTGCAGACTGCAAAGGGAGCTACATTGGAAATCTCTTATATCGGTTATAAAACTTTAAGTTTACCGGTCAAAGCTGATTTTGATAAAATTACAATGACAGAAGATACCGAGGTTTTGGAAGAAGTAGTAGTTACCGCTTTGGGTATCAAGCGTTCTGAAAAGGCCTTGTCTTATAATGTTCAGCAGGTGGGCGGTGATAAACTGACGGGTATCAAGGATGCTAACTTTATGAATAGTTTGAACGGTAAGGTAGCCGGTGTTACCATTAATTCTTCCAGTACGGCCGGTGGTGCATCTCGCGTGGTGATGCGTGGTGTGAAGTCTATTACATCCAATAACTTGGCCTTGTATGTAATCGATGGTGTGCCCATGTTTAATATGATGAACGGCGGCGACCAGGCATCTATCTACAGTACTCAGCCCGGTACGGATGGTGTAGCCGATATCAACCCTGAAGACATTGAGTCAATCTCTATGTTGACCGGTCCTTCTGCAGCTGCTTTGTATGGTAATGCAGCTGCTTCTGGTGTGGTGTTGATTACTACTAAGAAAGGTGCTGTGGGAAAGACTTCTGTTACGGTATCCAATAACACCACCTTCTCTAAAGTTTCTATGTTACCCGAAATGCAGAGTAAATATGGTAACGTTCCTAATAGCAGCTCTAGCTGGGGGGAAATTGTGAATAGTAGTTATGATCCGAAAGACTTTTTCAGAACTGGTGCCAATATTATCAACAATGTGTCGCTTTCTACTGGTAATCAGAAAAATCAAACTTACTTCTCGGCTTCTACTACCAATACTACCAACATTCTGCCGAACAGTGGCTATAACCGCTATAACTTTACGTTGCGCAACACCACCAGCTTCCTGAACGACAAAATGACGCTCGATATGGGTGTCAGCTATATCATTCAGAACGATAAGAACATGGTATCTCAAGGATATTACAACAATCCGTTGCCTGCCGTTTACCGTTTCCCACGTAGTGAGAATTTTGATGATGTGCGTATGTATGAGCGCTATAACAGTTTGTATGACTTAATGGAGCAATACTGGCCTTACGGTGAAACCTCCAGCGGTTTGGCCAACCCTTACTGGATTCAGAACCGTCAGATCCGTGAGAACCACAAGACTCGTTACATGATTAATACTTCTCTGAAGTATAAGATTTTGGATTGGTTCGATGTTACCGGACGTGTGAAGATTGATAATTACGAGAATCGTTATACTTATAAAGCGTATGCTTCTACCGGTCAGTTGAGCAGTGGTGACCGTGGTTCTTATACCGATATTTGGTCTCAGTCAAAGAATATCTATGCCGACGTTATCGGTACGGTAAACAAGCGCATCAATGACTGGTCTATCAACGTCAACATGGGTGCATCTCTAAATGACAGTCGTTATGAAACCATTGGATACGACGGTGGTTTGAAGCAAGCCAACTTCTTTGCTGTACACAACATTAATTTCAAGGAAGCCTGGAAAGCCAAGCAATCCGGCTGGCACGACCAGACCAGAGCCTTGTTCATCAGTGCCGAGGTGGGATGGAAATCCATGCTCTATCTTACTGCAACCGGTCGTAACGACTGGGATTCCAGATTGGCATTCTCAGATTACAAGAGTTTCTTCTATCCTTCTGTAGGTCTGTCTGCTATTCTTTCCGAAGCTATTTCCATGCCTAAATGGATTACTTATTTAAAAGTGCGTGGTTCTTATACCGAAGTTGGTAACGCTTATAGCCGTTTCATGACTACGGTGACGTATCCGTATGATGAACAATCTCAGTCTTGGAACAGTCTGGCTCGCTATCCGAACCTGAAACTGAAGCCCGAACGCACCAAATCCTGGGAAGTGGGTATGGATGCCCGTTTCTTCAACGACTTCAGTGCCAACTTGACATATTATCGTTCCAATACTTATAACCAGACGTTTAATGCATCCTTGTCTGCTTCTTCCGGTTACTCCAGCATTCCTTTGCAGAGCGGTAACATCATGAACGAAGGTATAGAAATGACGTTGGGATATGACAAGCAATGGAAAGATTTCTCATTCAATACATCATACACCCTGACTTGGAACCGTAATGAAATCAAGGGTCTGGCAGATAATGTATTTAACTATGCAACGGGTACTTTGCTCAACTTCGACCAGTTGGAAGTGGCTGGCTACGGTAAGACCGACGCTCGCCTTATCTTGAAGGTGGGTGGCACCATGGGTGATGTATATGCCAGCCACTTGCTGAAACGCGACCTGAACGGTTACATTCTGAATGACCCGGATACCGGTCTGGATATCGAAAAGCAGAAAGAAGATTTCTATTTAGGTTCTATCCTGCCCAAGGTAAATATGGGTTGGAATCTGGGATTCGGTTACAAGGGTCTGAACTTGGGATTGACTTTCACAGCTCGTCTAGGCGGTATCGTAATCAGCGAAACGCAGTCTAACCTCGATGCAGTAGGTGTGTCTAAAGTAACAGCCGATGCCCGTGATGCCGGTGGTGTGCCCATCAACCAGACCCTGGTAGATGCCAAGGAATACTATACCACTGTTTCCGGTAATGCTTACTACTATACTTACAGTGCCGACAATGTGCGTTTGGGTGAATTGAGTTTGAACTATACACTTCCTAAGAAATGGTTTAATGATAAGCTGAACATGACCGTAGGTTTTGTAGGCAAGAACCTTTGGATGATTTATTGCAAGGCACCGTTCGATCCCGAACTGACCACTTCTGCAGGCTCTAATTTCTACCAGGGATTTGATGCCTATATGCTGCCAAGTACCAGAAACTTCGGTTTCAATGTTAAATTTCAATTTTAATTAGACAGAGATATGAAACTTACAAAATATATGGGCGTAGGTGCAGCTGTGATGCTGATGGCTAGCTGTACTACCAAGTTCGAAGAATACAATACCAATCCTTATGAGCCTGCTGCCATTCCGGCTGTCAGTCTGTTGTCTACCATGTTTCAGGTATATGCTTCTCCTCAGCAGAACGATTGTCAGATGAATAACACCATGTGGGCGTGTCACAGTGGTCAGGTGACGACTCCTACAGATTGGAAAAAAGGTGATCAGCTTTTTGCCTATTATAATCCGGTGGAAGCTTTCAACAGTGCCAGTTGGGGAACTTATTACGGAAAAATCTACACCAATCTTTTCCGTATTGAGACCTTAACCAAAAAGAAGGGGGTGATATATGCCATTGCGCAGATTACTCGTGTGTTTGCCATGATGCGTGTAGCTTGCTTGCAGGGTCCGCTGCCTTATACGCAGGTGAAACAGGGTGCTACCGAAGCTCCGTATGATGATGAACCTACGGCATGGCATGCCATGTTCGATGATTTGGATGCCAGCATCGCTTTGCTGAAAGAGGCCGGCGGTATAGTGCTTCCCGACTTGCTAAACGAAGACCAGTTCTTTGCCGGAAACACCGGTAAGTGGTTGCGTTTTGCCAATACCTTGAAGTTGCGCATGGCCATCCGTATTTCGGGTATTGAACCTGAGTTTGCCAAGCAGAAAGCGGAAGAAGCCGTGCGCGACGGTGTGATGGAAACTGTGTCCGACAGTTCTTGGGACACCAACAACAGCAACCTGGGTGTGAATGGCTACAACGTGGTGGACAGTTGGGGTGAAGTGAAAGCCAATGCCTGTCTGGTATCTTATATGAACGGATACAAAGATCCGCGTCGTGACAAATATTTCACCGCACAGTCGGTGAATAAAGACGGTGGATTTATCGGTGTTCGTTCCGGTAGTACGGAATTGCCCAACACGCAGGCTTATGCCAAGTATAGCGGTCTGCTAATCGCTACCAACAAGGCGGCTCCCCAGCCAGTGATGTATGCAGCCGAAGCCTATTTCCTGCGTGCCGAAGGTGCTTTGAAAGGTTGGAATATGCAGGGTACTCCCAAAGATTTATATGAGCAAGGTGTCCGCGTTAGCTTCGAAGAATTCAAGTCTTCCGGGGTAGATGCTTACTTGGCTGACGCTACTTCTGTGCCGGGTAACTACAAAGATCCCAGCGGAAAAACAGGAGATGACTATACTAACCTGTCCACTATCACTATCAAATGGAATGAAGGCGATTCTAACGCACAGAAGTTGGAACGAATCCTTACACAGAAGTGGATTGCCTGCTTCCTGGATCCAATGATGGGCTGGGCCGACTACCGCCGTACGGGTTATCCGCAGATTTTCCCGGCCACACACTCTGCCAACAGCACGTGTTCACCGGTTCGCGGACAACGCCGTTTGCATTTCGCTGAAAGTGAATATAACACCAATAAGGCTAATACCGAAGCTGCTGTGAAGTTCATCAACGGAGGTGCCGATACCAACGGAGCCGATTTGTGGTGGGCGATGAAAGCTAACGGACAATATTGATTATTTTAAAAAAGAAAGTATATGAAAGGATTATTATATGCAGCAGGGGCAGCATTGGGCATCATGATGTTTTCTCAATGCAGCGACTGGACAGAGATGGAAAACAAATTCGAGGATCCCTACAATAACAAGGGGGAAGCCTATTATCAGCAATTGCGCGCCTATAAGCAGTCTGAACATCCTGTGATGTTCGGCTGGTTCAGCGGATGGACCGGTGAAGGTGCTAATATGTACAACATGTTGCGCGGCATGCCCGACTCCATGGATATCGTTTCTTTGTGGGGCGGTTCTTTCAATCTTACCAAGGCTAAGTTGGAAGACTTGCGCGAAGTGCGTGAGGTGAAAGGTACGCGCATCTTGTATTGCCAGCACATCACAGACATAGGTCGCAGTGTTACTCCAGAAGAGGTGGAGAAAGACCACATTGTCAACGGTCAGCAATATGGCTCCCGTGAAGAGGCCTTGGCTGCTTATTGGGGTTGGTATGGCCAGTATGGCGATACATCTGCCGAAGGGGTGGAAGCTGCAATCCGCAAATATGCCCGTGTGATAGTAGATTCTATCAACAAGTACGATTACGATGGCTTTGATATAGACTATGAGCCCAACTTCGGTTACGGTGGTAACATCAGTAGTCATGCCGGACGCATGCACATTCTGCTCGATGAGCTCTCTAATTACCTGGGTCCTAAATCCGGTACTGGACGTATTCTGATGGTAGATGGCGAACCCCAGACCTTGAACTCTGAATCAGGTCCGCTGCTCGATTACTACACCATTCAGGCATACTACTGTAGTGGAGATAATGATTTGGATAACCGTTTCGAAAAGTTGATTAATAAATTTGCTGCTGTAACTCCGGGTGAAACCCCGCAGGAAAAGGAAGCCAATATCTTGAAGAAAACCATTTGGTGCGAGGACTTCGAAAAGCATAAAAGCGATGGCGGCCCGGAATTCACCACTCGTGATAAAGTAAAGACTTATTCACTGAAAGGTATGGCTATGTATTACCGTCCGGGTATTGACGCCCGCATCGGCGGTGCAGGAGCTTACCGTTTCGACCTTTGTCGTCCGGTAAACGATTATGCCATCATTCGGGAAGTAATCCAAACCATGAATCCCGCCCAGGCTCAACAATAATTGGTTAATCTTAAAAATGAATTGATAATTATGAAACTGAAATATTTTTCTTCTTGTTTGGCATTGGGGGCATTGGCATTCTTGGCTACTGCTTGCAACGATGCTGAATATACCGAGATAGACAACGGACTATACATAGCGGAAGCAAGTCCGATGAATGCTTTCAATCAGCAGATTGAAATGCAGTTGGTAGACGATTCTAACATAGAACGCAAATATACCGTGCGCATGGCTCGGCCAGTAGGCGAGGATGTAACGGTGAAGTTGGAGTTCGATGAATCAATGATTACGGCTTATAATGTCAAACATGCGACCGATTATCAGATGCTGCCGCAACAGTTCTTGGAAATGAACACGATGGAAGCCGTGATTCCTGCCGGAGAAACAGCAGCCGCCAGTTTGTTGCTTACCATTAAGCCGTATACCACTCCAAACCAAGAGCAATATGCAGTGCCTGTGAAAATTGCATCGGTATCGGGACCGATAGCCGTGACCGGACGTGGCGACCGCTTGCTGCTGTTGCTCACCATGCCCAACAAGCAAAAGAGTGTGGTATTGAAGAGCCCGCATCAGACAGTAACCACTTTCAAAGGTAATTATGCGCTCAACGAATGGACTTTTGAATATTGGCTGAAAGTAAACAATAAGACCAACAATCCTACTGATCCTTGGTATGGAGCTGGTGATGGTGTGAAGGATCATGACAAGAATATTTGGAAGAGACGTATGATATTCTCTGACGGCGCTGCACCCATCTATCTGGGTGGTACCGAAACAATGTTGTTGAGATACTGGGCCGATGGTGTCAAATGCTATGCACCTACGTTGCAATGTCAGTTGGATGGTGCATACTTCGATAGCGAAGAGTTTTGGTATCCAGATACTTGGTTCCATATCACCTACACGTATGATGGTTCAAAAATGATATTATACAAAGACGGCGTGAAGAACAAAGAGTTGGAAGTAAGCAAGAAATTTACTTTCAAGCAACTGGTTTTGGCCGACAACATGGCAGGTACCATGGAAATTGAACTGGCTCAGATTCGTTTGTGGAACAAGTGCTTGCCTCCATCTTCTATTACAGAAGGCATGTCTCGTCAGTTGCCGGACGGTACAGACGGTTTGGTAGGCTACTGGCCGTGCGATGAGGGCGAAGGTACTGTATTGAAAGACCACAGTGGTAAGGGCAACGACATCGATTTCGGTGCCAAAACTCCGAATTGGAGCGAAACAGTCTATAATTTCGCTCATCCGAACGGCAAATAATCGGAATACAGAAGTAATTTTATTCTAATTTAAATAAAACGCCTCTGTCGCTGGCTTAGTGGCGGAGGCGTTTTTTTAATACCCTATTTATCATGCGTAAACACATTCCTCTTCTTTCTTTTTTATGCTACCTGTTCTGTGTGGCATGTTCTTCGGGGCCTGCCGTAGGCACAGCGCAGGCCGACTTTCAGGTGGTGCCTTTGCCTAAACAAATAGACACTTTAGGACAAGGTTATTTTGAACTGACCGAACAGACCCGAATAGTCTATCCAGAAGGCAATGCTGAATTGCAGCGCAATGCTGAATTACTGGCTTGCTACATCCGCCAGCAAACCCAACTGGAACTACAGGTAACAGATGAGCCTAGTTCTATTTCGGATATTGTTTTGAATACTACGTTGGTTACCGATTCGAAAGAAGCCTATGAACTGAAGGTAACTCCGCATCAACTATCTATTAATGGCGCTTCAGGTAATGGATTGTTTTATGGAGTACAGACATTGAGAAAGGCTTTGCCTATACAGTCCACTGCGCGGATAGACATTCCGCTCGTAGAAGTAAAAGATACACCACGTTTTGCTTATCGGGGGGCTCATTTGGATGTTTCGCGCCATTTTTTTGCGGTAGACTCCATTAAACGTTATATTGATATGCTGGCTTTGCATCATATCAATCGCTTTCACTGGCATCTGACGGATGATCAAGGTTGGCGTATTGAAATCAAGTCTCATCCCAAACTGACAGAAATTGGGGCTTGGCGAACGGGTACTGTGGTAGGCCGTAACAGTGGAAAGTATGAGGAATCGCGCTATGGCGGTTACTATACTCAAGCAGAGATTCGTGATATTGTGCACTATGCGGCTCAACGTTACGTTACCATTATCCCGGAGATAGACCTTCCGGGACATATGCAGGCTGCATTGGCCGCTTACCCCGAGTTGGGCTGTACGGGCGGACCGTATGAGGTGTGGCGACAATGGGGCGTATCAGAAGATGTGCTATGTGCCGGTAACGACCAAGTTTATGCATTCCTTCAGGATGTATTGACCGAAGTGGTAGAATTGTTTCCCTCTGACTATATTCATATTGGTGGAGACGAATGTCCGAAAGTGCGTTGGGAAAAGTGTCCGAAGTGCCAGCAACGTATTCGTGAGCTGGGGTTGCAGGCCGATGGAAAGCATACAGCTGGACAGCGATTGCAGAGTTACGTTATTCATCGGGCAGAAGAAATGCTGAATCGCATGGGGCGTAAGATGATAGGTTGGGACGAGACGTTGGAAGGTGGATTGGCTCCTCATGCCACGGTGATGTCATGGCGAGGCACAGAAGGTGCGGTGGAGGCTGCCCGTCTGGGTCATGATGCTATTATGACTCCCACTGCATTTATGTATTTCGATTATTATCAGACAATTGATACGACAAACGAACCGCTTGCTATCGGTGGATACGTTCCGGTAGAAAAGGTGTACAGTTTTGAGCCGGTTCACGAAAGTCTGACACCGGAAGAAGCTAAACATATTATCGGAGTACAGGCTAATTTATGGACAGAATATATTCCTACTTTCCGTCAGGTAGAATATATGGAACTTCCTCGTATGGCAGCACTTGCTGAAGTACAGTGGACAATGCCCGAAAAGAAAAATTACGATGCATTCCTGCAGCGTTTAGTCAGACTGATTCCTATCTATGATAAGGAAGCATACAATTATGCAAAACATGTTTTCAATGTAAAGGCAGAATATTTACCTGATACAAAGAATAATGTATTGAATGTGGTATTGTCTACTATTGATGATGCACCGGTTTATTATACACTTGATGGAACAGAACCGACTGCTTCATCTGCACAGTATACAGATACATTAAAAATCAGTCAAAGCTGTGTATTGAAGGCAGTTGTGGTTCGTCCTGCTGGAGTTAGTCCTGTATTGAAAGAAAATATTACACTTAATAAGGCCAGTATGAAGCCTGTTACCATGCTGCAGCCTATTAATGAAAAATATAAATTTGGAGGTGAAAATACGCTGATTGATGGTCTTGAAGGTACAAGAAACTATCGTACAGGCCGTTGGATTGCATTCTACAAAAATGATATGGAAGCAGTAGTCGATCTGCAGAAAGAGACTTCAATCAGCAAAGCATGGATACGTGCCTATGTGGAAATGGGTGAAGAAATATTGGATTTACGTAAGTTTGCAGTAGCGGTTTCTACAGACGGTAAGACTTATAAGGAAATAAAGTCTGAAGCTTATCCTGCTGCCAAGAAAGAAGACAAGAATGGTATTTTTACCCATGAATTGACATTCGATCCTGTAAATGTGCGTTATGTTAAGTTTATTGCACAACCTGAATATAGTATTCCGGCATGGCACGGTGGAAAAGGTCGTCCGGCATTTATTTTTGTCGATGAAATAGGTCTTGAATAAGTTTTGTGAGTTTGTGAGTTTTTTAGTTTTTAAGTTTGCTGATGCAGTAAATCTACAAACTTATAAGCTCACAAACTTAAAAACTAAAATGAATATTTAAGTTTGCTGATACATACACCTATAAACTAAAAAATTCACAAACTTACAAACTTAATAACTAAATACTTATGAAAACAGACATCTTTAAACTTTTATTGCTTTCGGGGGCCATTTCTATGGGAGCCTCTGCTTCCGCTCAGGTAGATTTGGTAAAAGAGGGGAAAAGCAAATCAAAAATTGTATTGGCCGAACGTACTGAAGTGAACCGTACGGCAGCCACTATTTTACAAGATTTCGTTCAGAAAATCAGCGGTTGCAAACTGGATATCAAAGAGAAGGGCAAAGCCGGACAAGGTGATATTCTGATAGGCAGTTCCACTTCCTCTTCTTTGCAGGAAGACGGTTATCAGTTTTCTACTACCGGTGGTAAACTGGTGATTACAGGAAAAGACAACGGACCTGTATATGGTGTGGTATCTCTTCTGGAAGATTATCTGGGTGTAGATTACTGGGGCAATGGGGAATACAATCTGGAAAAGCGTACAACTATCTCACTTCCTTCCATCGAGAAGACCGACAATCCTGCTTTCCGTTATCGCCAGACACAGAATTATGCGTTAGCTACCGATTCTTTATATAAATGGTGGTATCGTCTGGAAGAACCTGGTGAAGTCTTTGCAGCCAATTATTGGGTACATACCTTCAACCGCCTTCTTCCGGTAGAGGAATACGGCAAGAAACATCCTGAGTATTATGCCTATTTCGATGGGAAGCGTCATCCGGGAGCACAATGGTGTCTTACCAATCCTGAAGTATTCGAAATCGTGTCTCAGCGAATCGATTCTATCTTCAAGGCTAATCCTGATCAGAAAATCATCAGTGTAAGCCAGAACGACGGTAACAATACGAACTGTACCTGTCCGGAATGTAAGAAGCTTGACGATGCAGCGGGTTCTCCTTCGGGCAGTTTGATTTATTTTATGAACAAGCTTGCCAAACGTTTCCCAGATAAGGAAATTTCTACATTGGCTTATCTTTATACCATGAATCCTCCCAAGAATGTCAAGCCTGAGCCTAATGTGGTCGTAATGCTTTGCGACATCGACTGCGACCGTGAAGTTTCTCTGACAGAAAATGCCAGCGGTCAGTATTTCATGAAGGCCTTGAAGGGATGGTCGGATATTACAGACAATATTTTCCTTTGGGATTACGGAATCAACTTCGATTGTCAGATGTCTCCTTTCCCTAATTTCTATATTATGCAGGATAATATGCGTCTTTTCCGCGACCATCATGTAAAAATGCATTTCTCACAAGTAGCCAGCAGTTATGGAGGTGATTTTGCAGAACTTCGTTCTTACCTTGCTTCCAAACTGATGTGGAATCCGGATGTAGATGTAGACCGTGTGATTAAGCATTTCCTGAAGTCTTATTATGGGGCAGCTTCCGATTATCTGTATCAGTATATCCAGTTAATTCAGGGTGCTTTGTGGGGAAGTGGTCATCGTCTGTGGATTTACGACTCTCCGGTATCTCATAAAGAAGGTATGCTGAATCCTGTTCTGATGAAACGCTATCGGGCTATTTTCGATAAGGCTGAAGCAGCGGTAGCCGATGATCCTGTAGCTTTGGACCGTGTTCGCCGTACCCGTCTTCCCTTGCTTTATTCAGAACTGGAACTTCTTCGTGCACAGCAGGAAAAGGATTTTGATGAAGTGGCTCAGAAACTGAATTATTTTGAGGAACAAGCTAAGCATTTTGATAATCCGGCTATTAATGAACGTAATAACCGTGCATTGGATTATTGCAAACTTTACCGTGAACGCTATATGCCAAGTACTGAAAAGAATTTGGCTTTGGGTGCCACTGTCACTTATCTGGTAAATCCGGAAAGCAAGTATGTAGAACTTGGTAAAACAGCCTTGACAGACGGTCTGTTTGGCGGTGCTTCCTTTATGGAAAGCTGGGTAGGCTGGGAAGGCAAGGATGCAGCTTTTGTGGTAGATTTGGGTGAAACCAAGGAAGTAAGAAGCATCGATACCGACTTCCTGCATCAGATCGGTCAATGGATTCTTTTCCCTCTGAAGGTGGTCTACAGCTATTCGGAAGACGGAAAGACCTATCATCCTTGGGAAACCATTGAAATGCCCGAAGAGCGTGCCGGAATGGTAATGTACAGAGGTGTGAAAGCCGAATCTCAGACACCTTTGAAAGCACGTTATCTGAAAGTTGAAGTAACAGGTACCAAAGTCTGTCCTACCTGGCATTATGGAGTAGGCAATCCTTCCTGGTTCTTTATTGATGAAATAACCGTAAGATAATTTTCTCTATAAATACAAAAGACATTGTTATTTGCTTGAACTAAAAAAAGAGTAAGTAACAATGTCTTTTATTTTATATGGCCTTTCTGTAAATTTGTTTTGATTCTTTCTTATTTAATGCAAATTCGATATAAAATCTTTATAAAAATCATTTGCCATATAATAAATCTCTGTAATTTTACCGACCGAGGATATATTGATGAAATAAGTTTGTGAGTTTTTTAGTTTGTGAGTTTGCTAATGTAGTACCCCATAAACTTATAAACTAAAAAACTTAAGAACTAAAACGTGTTTTTCAGTTTGCTGATGCAGTAAATCTACAAACTTATAAACTCACAAACTTAAAAACTTAATAACCAAATACTCATGAAAACAGACATCTTTAAACTTTTATTGCTTTCGGGGGCTATTTCTATGGGAGCCTCTGCTTCCGCTCAGGTAGATTTGGTAAAGGAGGGGAAAAGCAAATCAAAAATTGTATTGGCCGAACGTACTGAAGTGAACCGTACGGCAGCCACTATTTTACAAGATTTCGTTCAGAAAATCAGCGGTTGCAAACTGGATATCAAAGAGAAGGGCAAAGCCGGACAAGGTGATATTCTGATAGGCAGTTCCACTTCCTCTTCTTTGCAGGAAGACGGTTATCAGTTTTCTACTACCGGTGGTAAACTGGTGATTACAGGAAAAGACAACGGACCTGTATATGGTGTGGTATCTCTTCTGGAAGATTATCTGGGTGTAGATTACTGGGGCAATGGGGAATACAATCTGGAAAAGCGTACAACTATCTCACTTCCTTCCATCGAGAAGACCGACAATCCTGCTTTCCGTTATCGCCAGACACAGAATTATGCGTTAGCTACCGATTCTTTATATAAATGGTGGTATCGTCTGGAAGAACCTGGTGAAGTCTTTGCAGCCAATTATTGGGTACATACCTTCAACCGCCTTCTTCCGGTAGAGGAATACGGCAAGAAACATCCTGAGTATTATGCCTATTTCGATGGGAAGCGTCATCCGGGAGCACAATGGTGTCTTACCAATCCTGAAGTATTCGAAATCGTGTCTCAGCGAATCGATTCTATCTTCAAGGCTAATCCTGATCAGAAAATCATCAGTGTAAGCCAGAACGACGGTAACAATACGAACTGTACCTGTCCGGAATGTAAGAAGCTTGACGATGCAGCGGGTTCTCCTTCGGGCAGTTTGATTTATTTTATGAACAAGCTTGCCAAACGTTTCCCAGATAAGGAAATTTCTACATTGGCTTATCTTTATACCATGAATCCTCCCAAGAATGTCAAGCCTGAGCCTAATGTGGTCGTAATGCTTTGCGACATCGACTGCGACCGTGAAGTTTCTCTGACAGAAAATGCCAGCGGTCAGTATTTCATGAAGGCCTTGAAGGGATGGTCGGATATTACAGACAATATTTTCCTTTGGGATTACGGAATCAACTTCGATTGTCAGATGTCTCCTTTCCCTAATTTCTATATTATGCAGGATAATATGCGTCTTTTCCGCGACCATCATGTAAAAATGCATTTCTCACAAGTAGCCAGCAGTTATGGAGGTGATTTTGCAGAACTTCGTTCTTACCTTGCTTCCAAACTGATGTGGAATCCGGATGTAGATGTAGACCGTGTGATTAAGCATTTCCTGAAGTCTTATTATGGGGCAGCTTCCGATTATCTGTATCAGTATATCCAGTTAATTCAGGGTGCTTTGTGGGGAAGTGGTCATCGTCTGTGGATTTACGACTCTCCGGTATCTCATAAAGAAGGTATGCTGAATCCTGTTCTGATGAAACGCTATCGGGCTATTTTCGATAAGGCTGAAGCAGCGGTAGCCGATGATCCTGTAGCTTTGGACCGTGTTCGCCGTACCCGTCTTCCCTTGCTTTATTCAGAACTGGAACTTCTTCGTGCACAGCAGGAAAAGGATTTTGATGAAGTGGCTCAGAAACTGAATTATTTTGAGGAACAAGCTAAGCATTTTGATAATCCGGCTATTAATGAACGTAATAACCGTGCATTGGATTATTGCAAACTTTACCGTGAACGCTATATGCCAAGTACTGAAAAGAATTTGGCTTTGGGTGCCACTGTCACTTATCTGGTAAATCCGGAAAGCAAGTATGTAGAACTTGGTAAAACAGCCTTGACAGACGGTCTGTTTGGCGGTGCTTCCTTTATGGAAAGCTGGGTAGGCTGGGAAGGCAAGGATGCAGCTTTTGTGGTAGATTTGGGTGAAACCAAGGAAGTAAGAAGCATCGATACCGACTTCCTGCATCAGATCGGTCAATGGATTCTTTTCCCTCTGAAGGTGGTCTACAGCTATTCGGAAGACGGAAAGACCTATCATCCTTGGGAAACCATTGAAATGCCCGAAGAGCGTGCCGGAATGGTAATGTACAGAGGTGTGAAAGCCGAATCTCAGACACCTTTGAAAGCACGTTATCTGAAAGTTGAAGTAACAGGTACCAAAGTTTGTCCTACCTGGCATTATGGAGTAGGCAATCCTTCCTGGTTCTTTATCGATGAAGTAACCGTAAGATAACTCCCCATAAAATACAATAAGGTAGACATTGCCGCTTACTCTTGTAAAGGAAGAGCAAGTGGCAATGTTTTTTTGTTTTTTGTAATGTTTTCTGTAAATTTGTTCCCATTCATTTTATTTATAATTGAATACAGTGTTGAACCTTAAGCACAATGAACGAACTGTCAAAAGAAGATAAAGAAAAGTTTGAAGCACTTTTTCGCACAATGTATCCTAAAGTAAAAGCTTTTGCTGCAAAGATTTTACAGTCGGAAGACGATGCAGAGGACATCGCCGAGGATATTTTTGTGAAACTTTTGAATGATTTTCAGGCTTGGGAAAATCCGGAAACCCGGAACAGTTTTATTTATACCTTAACCCGCAATCATATATTCAATTTTTTAAAGCATAAGGCCATTGAACAGAAATTTCAGGCAGAGAAAGAGATCAACCTGTCCGATTATTATGAAGAGAGTGAAATACATAATGGTCTTTATGCAAAAGAACTGAAACTTCTGGTCGAGCTGACTATTAAAAACATGCCCGAACAGCGCAGAAAGATATTTGTGATGAGTCGTTTCCAGAAAAAAACGCATGCAGAAATAGCAGAAGAACTCGATTTATCTGTCCGTACCGTGGAGCGCCATGTGTATCTGGCTCTGAAGGAATTGAAAAAAGTAATATCAATGTTTATGTTACTTTGTTCGTTATAAAAAGCGTTTCATTTTAATGGTACGACCGTCTCATTGGAGTGGGACGGTCGTACCATTGTAAAGAGACGGGTGTCTCACTGCAAGGAGACACCTTATGTATCTGTTGTTTTTCCTTTCTTTTATACTGAATATCCGTTGACCTGTTCTATTTCTTTTTACTGATATCTTCCCATTGTTGATTCATTCTTTCTACAGAGCGGGTTCCATATTCATTTCCTTCGAACGATTGTTGGAAAGATTTCATCTGTTTCCAGAGGTAATCGGAAAGTTTTTTCCTGATTTCCGGATAAGTGCGACTGACATCTGTTCTTTCGAAAGGATCTGATTTCAGGTCATACAGTTCCGTGGTACCCTGGTTGTAATAAAGTTTATATCCGCCGTCTACTACAGCTCCTTGTGTTCCGGAACAGAACACCAATGGTTTTTGGCGTTGAATATCAGAATTATTCAAGAATGGTACAAACGATTCTCCATCCAGTTGGTAAGGTACCGAGGTGGAGATATTAGCCAGTTCCAGTATACTTGGAAGATAGTCGGATGTACTGCAAGGTTGCGTTATCTTTCCGGTTTTTTGTGTTCTTCCGTCTATCATGAAAGCCGGAACCCGTATGCCTCCTTCATAAAGCGAACGTTTCTTACCCTTAAAGTTCCCTGCTGTACCGGGAGTATTCAGTTCCGGACCATTGTCGCTACAAAAGAAGATAATGGTATTTTCGTATACTCCTTTTATTTTCAGATATTGTACCAACCGTTCTATCTGGTCGTCCATGGCTGTGATACAACCGTAATAGTTTCTTTCCTTTAAAGGCAAATTCTGGTAGCGTGCAGCATATTCCGGACCGGCTACACAAGGCAGGTGAGGAGTATGAAACCAAATGGTAGCCAGAAAAGGTTTCTGTGCTCCGATGGCTTTGTCGATAAACGGTAATGTACGGTCTATAATAATTCGGCTGTCGTCTCCCCGGAGTCCTTCTGTTACTTTATTCCCTTCAATATCCCAATAATAAGTACCGTATGCTTTGGTTTCTTCGTATTCGGGCAGATAATCCCAAAAACGTCCGTCGCTTGACAGGGGAGCTCTCATAGGGTCGAAGGTCGGCACTTTCGATTCTGTTACAAAGGCATCGTCATATCCATGCTCTGCTGGCGGATTGAGCAAGTGCTTGTTTTCCGGTCTTCCCCGATTCGCATCTATTTCCTTACAGGTCAGTGTTCCCAGATGCCATTTTCCAAAGTGTCCGGTCGCATATCCTTTTTCTTTCAATATTTCCGGCAATGTTGTTTCTTCCGGTCGAAGAATACCTACATTAGGGGCAAATACTCCCATACGGTATGCATTTCTTCCGGTCAGTACACTGGCGCGTGTGGGTGAAGACAAAGGAGCACCGGCATAAAAATGTTCGAAAACAACTCCTTCGGATGCAAGTCTGTCCAGACACGGAGTCTGTATATGAGTATTTCCATTGAATCCTACATCTCCCCATCCCAGGTCGTCTGCCATAATTAAAACAATATTGGGAGAATTGTTTGTTTGTGCGTAGCTCCAGGAAGCTGCAAATAGAGGCAGCAGGCTACATAGCTTCAAAGTCTTTTCCATAATTAAAGTATAATTTATTTTTTAAGTTTTGCGAGTGGTTCATAATTGTCAATCACAGCTTTTAGTGCTTTGGCCACTTTCTTTTGCTCTTCCGACATTTGTGAATGAGGGATAGGATGTTTTTCGTCGAAGTCTGCCTTTACATCATAAAACTCTCCTGTGCGATAAAGTTTGTATTGCTTGTTTCTTGCAAATACGGCAGCTTGAGTGTCGTATACTTTTCTGGGGGCATACCAGCAGTAAATCCATTCTCTGACATGGGTTGTGTCTCCTTTTAGTTGAGGATAAAAGCTTTTTCCATCCAGTTCTTTGTCTGTGGGAAGAGAGATATGAGCCGCTTCGCAAAGAGTTGGCAGGAAATCTGTGAAATCAATCAACTGGGTATTGACTGTATTTTTTAATCCTTCCGGTGCAGATACAATTAATGGGACATGGGTTCCGGAGTCCAATGTCTTTCCTTTTCCACCAGGATAAGGTTTTCCGTTCAGCATTGTTACAATGGGTTTGTCTGTACCATTGTCTCCGGTAAATATAATAAGTGTGTTTTCTCTCAGGTTTAATCGGTTTATTTCGTTTACAATGCGTCCTACCAGTTTATCTGTATATTTTACCATATCCGGAAAGTGAACGGTATTTCCTTTGTATGTAGCAGAACGTTGTCGAGATTCGTTTTCAGAGTCTGGAGTGGGCACAAAGGGACAGTGCGTCAGCATCATCGGATAATAAACAAAAAAAGGTTTTTCTTTATTTTGCCGGATAAAATCGATGATATAGTTACACGCGATATCAGGTCCGAAATCTTTTTCTGAAAACTCGAAACTTTCTCCATTGATATCCATTACCGGATACGTATAGCGTGTGTCATTTCCTTGTTCGTCTACTGCCTTTTGGGTATGTTGCCACAAGCAAGCTTGATCAAAACCAAAATGATGTGGAGAATCTTTTTCTTTTCCCAACTGCCATTTTCCTGCGATACAGGTTGTATATCCTGCCTTTTTCAATAAGTTGGCAAATGTAGTTTCTTTGCGGTCTAATTCTCCGAAGGAGATGTAGTTACGAACATTATATTTTCCTGTCATCAGTTGTACTCTGCTTGGCGTACTAAGCGGGTTGGAGTGACAATTCTCAAACCTGATTCCTTCTTCTGCAAGTTGATTGATGTTGGGTGTCTGGTACTCTCCTCCATTAGCTCCGATACATTCATATCCGAAATCATCTGCCATAATCAATACGATATTAGGACAGTGCTCTGTCTGTGCATAAATATTGGAACTTGAAAGAACTGGTAATAAAAAACTTAAATACGCTGTCTTTTTCATGGTAGTTAGAATATTATAAATAAAACAATCAGTTTTTTATAGATAAAACAACCGAAAGTTTGTTACTACTCATCTTAGGGAAGAATAATACCATTGTAGAAAAATTTTTTCAAAGTTGGTTGCGTAGTCTGTTTATATGGATTGTTTTTAGAATATAATCGCGATAAAGAATGAGAAATTATTTTAAAGACATTATAAATCTTTTTACTTCTTCTTCTCAAGATGAAGAAATGAAAAGTAAGTTCTACGGATGGCTGACCGATGAACAGCATGCCGAAGAAAAAGACTCTGCCTTATATGATTATTGGAAAAACGTAAAAGGCAGTACAGAATTGAATTTAGAGGATAAATTGCAACGGGTATATGGAAAAGCCGGTGTTCGGGTACCAATGCAGAAAAAGAATTACTGGCTGAGACCATTGCGCTATGCAGCTGCTATAGCAGTGTTGATGGTTTCTGTATATACAGCTCATGTATGGACCAAAAAACAATATGCCGATGTAGCAACAATAGAAAAGTATGTGGCTCCGGGAGGAACACAACTTATCAAACTGCCGGACGGAACTATGGTGCATATCAATGCAGGCAGTTTGTTGCTTTATCCTGAGAAGTTTGTAGGAAGCACACGTACCGTGTTCTTAATAGGTGAGGCTAATTTTAAGGTAAAGAAGAATGCCGAACAACCGTTCATTGTACGTTCCAGTACAATGTCGGTTACGGCATTAGGAACAGAATTTAATGTAAGAGCTTATGCCGACGACCGGGATATGGAAGCTACTTTGCTTGAAGGAAAGGTAAAGGTAGTTTGTGGATACGAAGGAAAAAATTATATTTTATCACCGGGAGAACAGGTTTCTTACAATAAGATAACAGGAGAGAGCTCTTTGGCAAAAGTAGATGTAGCAGATGCTACAGCCTGGCAGCGTGGAGAGTTGGTCTTCCGTAGTGTGACGGTAAAAGAGATAGCAGCTGTATTGCAACGTAAGTTTAATGTTCGTTTCTATGGTACTTCAAATCATTTTAATGACGATAAATATAACTTCCGTTTTTCAGATAAGGCTTCTTTTGATGAAGTGATGAAAATTATACAGTCTGTAGTAGGAGATTTCAGTTACCGGATAGAAGGACATGATTGCTATATAGAGTGAGTTGCTTTAAGTTTTTGAGTTTTTAAGTTTTTTAGTTTGATTATCAGATAGAAAGAAACTTAAAAACTAAAGAACTCAAAAACTTACAAACTAAAATATGAATGATATAAAGTTGTGCGTATGAAAAAAAGTATCCGGAAAAAGGAGGCCGCCTTATTTCCGGATATGAAATGGAAAGTCTTTAGCATTTTACCTTAATGCGTGAATATGAATAGTAATATTATGAAGTTAAACACTAAAAACTTTAGCAAGATATGAATAAATATCGAATTAGAGCAAAAGCAGTAACATTATTTAGCTGTTTGATGCTTTCTCAAACAGTTCTTTGGGCTCAGGATGCTCATAAAATATCTATTAAAAAAGAAAAACTCACATTAAAGGAAGCTTTAAAAGAAGTAGAAAAACAGTCTAAAACTTCTATTGCCTACAATGAATCTCAATTAGGAGCCAATAAGGTGATTTCGCTGAATTTATCTGATGTGACATTAGATGATGCTTTAAATCAAATATTAAAAGGTACCGGATTTTCTTATCGTCTGGAGGGGAACTATGTCATCTTGCAACCTGCAGAAAAACAACAGAAGGGGAAAATCAAGCAGGTAAGCGGTCAGATTGTCGATGAAAGTCAGATGCCGATGATTGGTGTCAATGTCATGATTAAAGGAAAGCCGGGAGTAGGTACTATTACCGATTTCGACGGTAATTTCTCTTTGGAAGTAGCAGAAGGCGATGTATTGGAAGTATCGTATGTAGGCTATGCAGCCCAGAATGTGAAAGTACAGGCAAGCAATGTGTATAATCTTACTATGAAAGCTGATACCGAAGTGCTGGAAGAAGTCGTAGTCACTGCCTTGGGTATCAAACGTAAATCGAAAGCCTTGGGGTATAACCTGACCGAGTTGAAATCGGATGAGGTAACTGCTGTAAAGGATGCGAACTTTGTCAACTCACTGACAGGTAAGGTAGCCGGTTTACAAATTAACAGTAGCGGTGGTATCGGTGGTTCTACCAAGGTGGTAATGCGTGGTGCAAAATCCATCAGTAAGAGCAACAACGTACTGTATGTCATCGATGGTGTGCCTTTGAACAATACCAATGGTGGTGATGTAGAAACGACTCAAGGTTTTTATACTACTGCTCCTAAGGGAGAAGGTATTGCAGATATCAACCCGGAAGATATCGAGAGCATGTCAGTGCTGACCGGTCCTTCGGCTGCTGCTCTTTACGGTAGTAATGCGGCCAATGGTGCTATCTTGATTACTACGAAGAAAGGGGCGGCAGGAAAACCTAAAATTACTTTGGCGCACAATACCGATTTTTCTAAACCTTTCGTATTGCCCCGTTTCCAGAATACGTATGGAAACAAGCCGGGAGAATTTACCAGCTGGGGAGAAAAGTTAGATACTCCATCCGATTATGATCCTGCTGATTTCTTCCGTACTGGTTACAATACCACTACTTCGTTGTCAATCTCGTTAGGTACAGAAAAGAACCAAACTTTTGCTTCGGCTTCTACCACAGCTTCAGAAGGTATTATTCCGAACAACAAATATCAGCGTCACAACTTTACAGTACGTAATTCTACCAATTTCTTCGGCGATCGTATGACCATGGATTTGGGTTTCAGCTATGTGCTTCAGAAAGACCAGAATATGCTTTCGCAAGGACAGTATTTCAATCCGTTGGTACCGGTTTATCTTTTCCCGCGCGGTGAGGATTTTACTCCATACCGTATGTTCGAGCGTTATGACGAAGGTCGCCAGTTGATGACTCAGTACTGGCCTTATGGGGAAATGGGTATGACCATGCAGAATCCCTATTGGATTACTGAACGGAATATGTTTAATAACGATCGTGACCGTTACATGGCCAATGCTGGATTGAAATATAAGGTATTCGACTGGTTGGATATCAGTGGTCGTGTGCGTATTGATAATGCCATTACCCGCCATACTAAAAAACTGTATGCCGGAACAGATGCGAAATTATCACAAGATAAAGGATATTATGGAGATTATACGGATATTGACAGACAGACTTATGCGGATGTATTGATGAATATCAACAAACGTTTCAATGAGTTTGATTTGACTGCCAATATCGGTGCCAGTATTCAGGATATCCGTTTTGAAAGAAACGGAGCAGAAGGGCAATTAACTTTGATTCCTAATTTCTTCACCTTGCATAATGTCGACCTAAGTGCCAATAATTCTCGTCTTAAACAGGATGGTTGGAAAGAACAGACTCAGTCTGTTTTTGCCAGTGCTGAATTGGGATGGAGAAGTATGGTTTACTTGAGTGCTACAGCTCGTAATGATTGGGCTTCGGCTTTGCAGAACACTCCAAATACTTCATTCTTTTATCCGTCTGTAGGTCTTTCGGGAGTGATTACTGAAATGGTAAAACTGCCGGAATGGCTGACTTTCTGGAAAATAAGAGCTTCTTACAGTTCGGTAGGTAATGCTCCTTCCCGTTATCTCACAATTCCTACTTATGGATATAATTCAAATGGGGAGTTTGAAACGAATACACATATGCCGATACCAGAATTGGAAGCAGAACGTACCAAATCGTTCGAAATAGGTACTAATATGAAATTCTTTAAAGGAAAACTTGGATTTGATTTTACTTATTATAAATCAAATACTTATAATCAGACCTTCGAGGCTCAAGCTTCCCCTTCTTCCGGATATTCTACTTTCTTTATTCAGGCAGGAGATATTGAGAACTGGGGTATTGAATCAATGCTGTCGTACGAAGACAACTTTGGTGGTGTAAACTGGAGTTCACAATTGACATTCAGTATGAATCGTAACCGTATTAACGAGTTGGTTCGTGATTATCCTGATCCTACTACTGGGGAATTGATTAGTATTCCAAGTCTGGAAGTAGTGAAATTCGGTACCTATCGTCAGATTTTGGAAGAAGGAGGTTCAATGGGGGATATTTATGTAACTAATCGTCTACGTGAAGATGATAATGGAAATATTTATATAGATGAGGAAACGGGACAATTAGAAACAGTGGAAGATTTGCAAAAAGTAGGTAATGCTAATCCTGATTATAATTTAGGTTTTCGTAACAGTTTTTCTTGGAAAGGAATTAGTTTGGGATTCTTGATTTCGGCACGTATTGGTGGTGAAGTGATGTCGGCTACTCAGGCAGCTCTAGACCGTTTTGGTGTTTCAGAGGTTTCTGCTATAGCTCGTGATAATGGTGGAGTGCCGATAAATTCAGAAAAGATGGATGCCCAGTATTTTTATGAATATATTGGTAATGGTGATACCGGTATGTTGTCCAATTATGTATATAGTGCAACCAACGTACGTTTGCAGGAACTGACTGTAGGATATAATTTGCCTAAGAAGTGGTTTAATGAAAAAGTGGATATGACTGTTTCTTTCGTAGGACGTAACTTGTGGATGATTTACAACAAGGCACCGTTCGATCCGGAAGCCATTGCTTTTACTGGAACCTATTACCAAGGATTGGATTACTTTATGCAGCCTAGTTTGCGTAATCTAGGTTTCAGTGTGCGTATGAATTTTTAACTGATAAATTAAAATGCAAATATGAAAAACTCTAAGATAAAACTTTTTGGTCAAAGTCTTTTATTTGTTGGTACTTTGTCAATGACAGCATGTACTGGATGGTTTGATAACGTACCACCTTATGAAGCAACAGAGGACATGCTGGAGGGAGATAATGTTAAGATTGGAGCTTTTTTTCCTCAGTTGCAAAGAAATGTGATATCTACTCATAACAATCAGTTCCAAATGTCTGAGAATTTGGTAGGAGATATTTATTCGGGCTATATGGCTATACCGACCAATTTTAATAGTAACAAGAATAATGCTACTTACTTTTTCCAAGATAATTGGTTAAATTCTCCATTTACAAAGGTATACACTCAAGCAATTGGAGCATATATTGAGATAAAACGGCATACAAAGGCCGATATAGAATCACATGTTTTTCAATGGGCACAGATATTGAAAATAGCCTCTATGCATCGTTTTACTGATATGTGGGGGCCAATTCCATATATTCAAGTAGGAAGTGGGGCTATGACTACCCCTTATGATAGTCAAGAAACTGTATATATGAAGTTTTTTGAGGAACTGGATAAAGCTGTGGAAGTCCTTTCCAAGTTTGTAGCTAACAATCCAGGGTCTAAACCTATGGCTGATTATGATTTAGTATATGGGGGAGATTATACTAAATGGATAAAATTTGCTAATTCCTTACATCTTCGTCTAGCCATGCGTTTGGCTTATGTAAAACCAGATGTAGCACAGAGGGAAGCTGAAAAAGCAGTAACTGCACAAGGAGGATTGATAACTTCTAATGATGATAATACAGGAGTGAAGAGTGTAGGATCTAATGAGGTAATCAATCAGCTTTGGACTATGTGGGCTAATTATCAAGATATTCGCATGGGAGCTTCTATTCTTTCTATTTTAGATGGATATGATGATCCTCGTTTAAGTAAAATGTTTTCTTCTGGAAGAGTGAATAACCAAGATGGTTATTTTGCTTTACGTACAGGTATTAATTTAGATAATAATAAAGAATCTCGTATAGGATATTCTTGTCCGAATATTTTGAGTAATACTCCAATTATATGGATGAATGCTGCTGAAGTGGCTTTCTTGAGAGCGGAGGGTGCTTTACGTGGATGGAACATGGGTATTGATGCGCAGGAAGCTTATGAACAAGGTATTTCTTTGTCATTTGCCGAATGGGGAGCCGGAAGTGCGGATACCTATATAACAGATACGGAAAAAACTGCCGCTAATTATGTAGATCCTTTGGTGAGTTCAAATAATATTAATGCCGTAAGTCATATTACCATTGCCTGGAATGAAAGTGATTCAAAAGATAAGAATCTGGAACGCATCATTACTCAGAAATGGATTGCCATGTTCCCCAATGGACAGGAAGCATGGACAGAGTATCGTCGTACAGGTTATCCACAGTTGTTTCCAGTAAAAGTAAATAACAGTGCCGGTACTATCGATACTGATATTCAGATTCGTCGTATGCCTTTTGCTAAGTCGGAATATACATTGAATCCGGATGGAATTCAGAAAGCAGTAGAATTGTTGGGTGGTCCGGATAATGGAGGTACCCGTCTTTGGTGGGATATAGAAAATAAATCGATGTAAAGATTAGTTGCAATAAAAATATATTAGTTTTTTATTTGTGTATGTTCTATTTTTAGAATAAGTACTTAGCTATTTGATAATTGAATGTTTGCCTCATTATCAGATAATCTATAAAGTTTATTTCATAGATTCGGGGAAGAGGTGGGTGTAAGTTGCTTTTCACCCACCTTATATAAAAAAAGAATAAGAAAAATGAAAAATATATTTGTAACAATTGCTGTTTTATTCCCTATATCAATAACTTTTGCTAAAGAAGATAATAAAACGAGATTAAATGTATTGTTAATAACAGCAGATGATTTAAACTGTAATTCAGTAGGTGCTTATGGATGTGAGGTACAGAATATCACTCCTAATATAGACCGGCTGGCTCATGAAGGAATACAGTTTATGAATGCTCATGTTGCTTCGGCTGTCAGCCAACCCTCTCGTGGCGCATTGGCTACAGGAAGATACCCGCATTGTTCCGGAATAGAAGGATTTTATCATGCTGAAAAACCTCAGGTCGAGATTGTTGAAGTGCTGAAAAAAGCTGGATACTATTGTGGGATTGTAGGAAAACTAGAACACTCTTCTCCTACATTTACTACTCCTTGGGATTATCGTAAAGATTTTCTTGATTTAGGAATGGGGCGTGATGCAAGAATCTACAAGCGTGAAGTGGGTGTGATGATTGAAAATGCAAGGAAAGAAGGAAAACCGTTTTATTTGATGGTTAATTCACACGATCCTCACCGACCTTTCTATGGAAGCATAGAAGAGCAAAGGATGTTTGGGAAAAAAGAGATTCCCCAACCTTCATATGTTTATACCTCAGATGAGGTAATTGTTCCCGGTTTTTTACCAGATATAACTGGAGTAAGAGATGAAATCGTTCAGTATTTTAATAGTGTAAAACGATTGGATGATACGGTAGGGGCAGTATTGAAGGCTTTGGAAGATTCGGGAGAGAGACAGAATACTATAGTTATATTTTTGTCGGACAACGGTATGTCGGAGCCATTCAGCAAAACAAATTGTTATTATCAAAGTACACGTACTCCTTTGATTGTATATGCTCCGGAACAATTTGTTTCAGAAGTAGTAGATACGGAACATATGATTTCTACAGTTGATTTTTTTCCTACTATTGTAGATGTGTTGGGATTGTCAGTAGATGCTGATTTTGATGGAACTTCTTTTAAACCTATATTGGAAGGAAAGAAACAGTTATATAGAACGCATGTATTCACAGAGTTTCAGTCAACAAGTGCCAAAAAAACTTTTATAATGCGTGCTGTACAGGGAAAAAGATTTACTTATATCTTTAATCCTTGGGCAATTGACAGTACAATATTTCAGAATGAGGCTAGAGGAGGAATGGCTTTCCAGGCAATGAAGAATAATGCAATACATGATAATAAGATAAAAGATAGGGTGATGATGCATGATTATAGGTGTATAGAAGAATTTTATGATTTGGAAAAAGATCCGAATTCACTAGTTAATTTAATTTCTCATCCTGCCTACAAAGATACAATTTTATATTATAGAAATTTATTGAGAGAGCATTTGAAAATCACGGATGATCCTGCAATGAAGGCATTGGAAAATAAGGATGATAAAGATTTTTTGCGGCTGTTTAATAAAGACAGACAGGAATATGTATGGAAAAGACATGAGAAAAATAAAAAATAATATGTTTTTGCTTTTTCTGGTAAACTAAAAGATAAAAACGGAGAAATTAATACCTTAGATTTGCATCCGAGGATTACAGATAAAATAGAAAAGATAAATTTGTGA
>ERZ835880.508-NODE-508-length-41557-cov-13.395089_pt1 | contig 41557 bp, 69 predicted proteins | sample MGYA00519944_ERZ835880 | MGnify/ENA primary metagenome ERZ835880 (study PRJEB31850, sample SAMEA3708787) | human gut metagenome | biome: human gut; feature: human-associated habitat; material: faeces | place: China | collected 2014 ... | reverse complement strand
GGAACAGTTTGCAATGGACTCTGTCAGGTTGTTCCAGTCCTCGTCACTGGCATTAACGATTGCCAGCAGTCCCTTCATGCCCCGCTGACCTGCCAGCATATAGGCGTTGTTGATCTTCTGCTCCTCGGTCATCCCCGCGAAACTGTCCCGCAGCTCCCCGAGGAACTGTCCAAGTGGCTTTGCCTGTCCGCTTGTGTTAAACATGGTCAGCCCCAGGTCTTCCATGGCTCCGTTTGCCGTCTCATTTGCTCCGGACATTCTGGTCAGCGCTGTTGTCAGCGCCGTGCCGGACATCTCCGCCTTGAGGCCGTTGTTTGCCATAATACCCAAAGCTACCGCAACGTCGTCAATGCTGTAGCCCATGCCGCCCGCCGTTGTGGCGCAGGCCTGGAAGCTGTTGCCCAGCAGGGCCACAGAAGTGTTTGTGTCCGCCGAAGCTCTTGCCAGTACGTCCGCAAAGTGTCCCGCCTGATCCGCGCCATATCCGAATGCGGTCATAGCGTCCACAACCATGTTGGTTGTGTCCCCCAAGTCTTCTCCGGACGCCGATGCAAGGCTCATGGTTCCCGCCATGGAGTCCAGCATCTCGTCTACCGTCCAGCCCGCCTGTCCCATGACCTGATAGGCATTCGCCACGTCCTGGGCCATAAACACCGTGGTAGCGGCATAGTCCTTTGCCTGGGCCTCCAGCTTGCCCATTTCGTCCGTGGTCGCGCCGGATACCGCTTGTACCGTCGCCATGGTGTAGTGAAAGTCCGCCGACACGTCCACGCACTCTTTCAGCGCCGCCGCCACCTTGCGGATACCTTCTGCAACGCCGGATGTGACCAGAATAGAGGACAGCGTATCAAAGGATTCGCTGACACGGGATGTGCTGTCTGCACCGTCCTCCATGTCCGCTGCCGCTTCTTTGACCTCCTTGCCCATCTTGTCAATGGAGGTTGCGCATTGGTCAGTTTTTCCCCTGGTTTCGTCCAGGTAACCGTTTGTTTTCTCTATTTCACGTGACAGGTTCGCTTCTTCCGCTTTTGCTGTGTTTAGTTGTGCCTGCCAACGTTCCGTTTTGTCTGTTACTTTCTGTAGCCCTTCTTGCTGCGTGGTCATGGTGCGCGTCTGCTTTTCCTGTTCCTCCAGCAGCGTCCCCATTTTCTCTGAAACGCCTCCGGTGCTGTCGTCCAGCTCCTTCATTTTCGTTTTCAGCTCAGCAATCTTGGTTTTCAGTTCTTCCTGGGCTTCCGTAGTGTCGCCCTCTGTGTTTTTTAGTTCCTCTAGTTCCTGTTCCGTTGCGTCCAGTTGCTTTTTATAGGTAAGCCACTGAGTCGCGCCTCCGCTTGTGGCTTTGTCCAGTTTTTCTATTTCCGCAGCGTTCTTATCGAGTGCCGTCTGCGTTTTCGCAATCTGGTTCTGCCACTGCTGTTGAGCCTCTTTCCCCGCTTTAATTGCTTTATTCAGAGTCTCTATTTTTTCACGCTGCTTCGCCAGCGTGTTTACCAGCGTGTTTAATTTTGCACTTAGTGCCTCTTGGGAGTTGGCGTTGCCCTGAAACGTTGCCGTCACCGCTGTCATTTCCGTTTTGAGGGTCTTTAGTGCCGTGTTGATGCTGCTGATTGCGCTTTTATACGCCTTTTCGCCCTCAATGCTGACTTTCGTTGCAATGCTGCGTCCGTTTGCCATTCTGCCACCTCCTATTGTTCGCTATTTTCTGCCAATCCATGTGATTGCTTGTAAATCTCCCAAAGGTCTGTGATGATCCCGACCGGGTACTGCAATGTCTCCTGGATGCTAAGGCCGCACCGGACGCCCACTGCTATGTAGCTTGCCGCCGATAGCGTGTCGTCGTCCGGCGCGGCACCCATTTCACTTAGTTTTTTTTTAACTCGATCGTGTCAATGTCCACCATGTCGCTTTCCTCCGGCTTGTAGTCCCTGTGGGTGCCGTACATAATGGCCGCATTGATTCCCGCAATCGCGCTTTGTAGCTCCCATGGACTTGCAGCGTACCTGAGGTATTTTTTCATTTCGTCCATGTCCGGCACCGGGTCTGCGTCGTAGCCATAAACGCTGCACGCGGCAGACGCCTCCCTTGCCATCAGGTGTAGCATATCCGCCACCCGCTCCGGGTTTTCCATGCCGATATCCTGGTCTCCGTCTTCCCGTTGCGTCCACTCAATCATGGCCCGTCCGTTCCACAGGAGCCGGAATTCCCATCCGCCGAGTGTCACCCTCGGCATATTCAGTACGCCGCCCATGGCTTACGACGCCTGACCGGCCTTGGTTTTGAGCCACTCCACTGCCGCGTCTTCGGTGGGGAACTCCTGATAGCTTCTGGTGGGGCCAAAACTCGGCTCGATTGCATTGAATGTTACGGTGGTGGACGCAAGGTTCAAGCTGGAGCCGCCGGAGGTGCTCTCCTCTTCTCCCTGCACCGCCTGGGCCTTGTAGTAGTAGTAGGCCATAAAGGTCTTTTTGTTGGTCTTGTCCGCCATAGTCCGCAGGTAGCCAATGCCGACGTAGGGCGCAATGTCCTCCATTTTTTCATCCACCTGCTTGGTTTCGGTGCCGGTCAGTGCGTGGCCGTACAGCTTGCCAGCAGTCTCCGCAGGTACGCCCCAGCCAGTCCATTCCACTGTCCATCCGGTCACCTGGGAGATGTTCGCCACCTGTTTGTCATCTCCGTCTGCGGTTGCGTTTGCAGTGGTGGGACTTGCCTTTACTGCGTTGGTGTCTCCGATTTCCAACATCGCATCATAGGTGGGGATTGCCGTATCCGTCTCCGCCTTCAGCGGGAAAATCATCATCCGTCTTACGCCCACGCCAAATTTATTGGTTGCCATCAAATCATTCCTTTCTATTGTTCCTTCAGCAGCACGTCTTCCATGCGCTGCACAATTGCTTGTTCTCCGGTTTCTACCGCCAGTCGGTTAAACGCTCTTGCCGGTTGGTGCCGTTTACCATATTCGTTGATAAAGGCAACTTCCGCATTTCGGTTTCCCTTCCGGTTTCGCCCGGTGTAGGTCACGTAGCATTCCCAGCCATCCGCACCTTTTTTCGGTGCTTTCACGGTTAGAGCCCCGAGCGTATCTCCGGTTCGTTTTACGCCCATGGCCCTGCCCTTGTTGTACGTGTAGGTCTTCAGCAGCTTTGCCCCGGCTTCTACCGCCGCTTCTACGTTTTCTTCCCCGGCGTCCAGCGCCAGCTCGAACAGCTTTTTGGAATTGCTTGTAAATATGATCTTTCCCACCGTTATACACCGCCCAAAAACGTCACCGTCCAGATATACCGCCATTCCTCCCGGTCATTGTCATACGTCATGCCGTTAAACTGATAATTCACGTCCATGTCATTAAGCGCCAGTTGTATGGTGCCCGGAATGTCGTCGTATTCTTTCGTGGTGTAATAGTCCAGCTGACACAGCGTTGCGGTTGCCACCGGCGTATCGTCCCCGTAGCTGCTGTTTGTCTCCAGCTCTTGCCAGCACAGTACGGGGCATTCGTCGGCCGGGGCCGCCATCAGGTGGTAGACCGGCACGCTGACCGCCTCCACCAGTTTGTCCTTAAACTCCTGTACTGTCACCGTCTGCCACCTCCGTTCTGTACTGCGTCTTGCTGATCTCCAGCGTCACGTCCAGGCTCTCCGGGGTTGTCATGGTGTTCCGTGCGACTTTTTGTACTTTGTACTGTCGATCATCCCCTGAAATCGTCACAATGTCTCCGGATGGCTGGATCCCTGCCACGCGCGGAATCCTGACCACCTTCGAAATCCTGCTGTCCGCCTGCATGGCCGCATAATACCGTATGTCGCCCACCTTTTTTTCGGTAAACGGCAGCCGGAGGAATTCTTCCATGGCGTATTTTGGCCTATCGCCCTTTCCGGCTTCATTTTTTACCCGGTGGAAAATGGCAAGCCCATCCGTAAACGTCTGCGGTCCTAGAGGAGTCTCGATTTTCCTCATTTATTCTGCCAGCTCCTCTCCGTTCACACCGTACAGGTTCCTCAGGCGCATCAAGTCTCGCTGATAGTTGATCTCAAACATCTCCGTCGCGTCGCTCCGCACGTACCGGAGATAGTCAAACAGCAGCGCTTGCGGCGTCCCCGGGACGTCAAAGTTGAGCGTTGTCCCGGCATATTCCTCCAGCAGCACTTTCCCCCGTTCGATCCCGCCCTCCAGCTTACGCTGGAGGGTTTTGTCTTGCCAGGTGATTTGGAGATACGCCAGCGCATCTTCCATCAGTGCCATGGTTTAGCCTCCCACTGCTTCTCCGGTGCTTTTCTGCACGATCGTATATGCCAGCGCCTGCAGCGCGGAAATGTCCAGCACCTCGAAGCTTGCGTTGTCCTTGGGCCGTCCATTGCCAAGCAGCCGAATCTTGTATACCCGGTTGTCCTCCAAGAACTGTACGGAGTCATCATAGGTTACAACGCCCTTTTTACTGCCCGCTCCCAGCATTCCGATGTACTGTCTTCCAAGGCCAACCACAGCCTTTCCCTTGGGGCATCCCTCGCTCTGAATAACCCTTGTGGGGAACGGGAGAACGTTAGACACGTAGCCGCCGGAGGGGGTCATGTAGGTGGTGGCAGGCATAATCTTGGTAAAATAGTCCTCCGGATTGCACACCAGGATCACGCCATTTACCTTTCTGTTTCTTCCGGTGGGCGTCTTCGACAGTTTTGCCAGGATCGCGCCGTAGGTTGCCGGGTCAAGGCTGGTCACCTTGGTTGCGGTCTTCTGCGGGTAGGTGGTCAGCCCGGTGGAGCCGTCTGTGTTGCCCTTATCCAGGTCTCTGGTCATGCCAACCGGGCAGTTGTCGTTGTCTGCGTTGCCAGCGCCGTCCACGATTGCCGCCTCCATGGTGGTGCCAGCCGCCTCCGTGAGGATTGCCCGCACGTACCGGTCGAGCCATGCCGCGCCCAGGTCAAGATAGTCCTGGCTCACCGCCATGAATGCGGTTAACTTGCAGGTGGTCACGCTGATTTTGCCAAATGCACCGGACAGCTCCTCGGTAACGGCACTGCCAATAGCGCCCCATTTTGCGGTCTGTACCCCCTGCTTGTTGTAAATCCAGCTGGTCATGTAGCTGGAGTTTACAAAATCAATGGCATCCAGCAGCTCAAAGTTGGATTTTACGTCCTGCATCACCTGGTCGATAATGGTCTCCGGCATGGTGACGGAAATGTCAGTCAGTGCGTTCTTCACGCCGGACACGTCCGTTCTCATTGCCGCTGCCAGGGCCTTGTAGTACGCGGTTTCCTCGTTGGTCAGCTGCCGCACACCTCTTGCCGACAGAATGGTTGCATCGTTTCTCTGCGCCACGGACAGGCTCTGTGCCTCCTGTAGCATTGCCGCGCACACGTTCTCGCTGTAGCTCTCCAGGCAGGCAATCATTTTCTGTTCGCTGCCCTCCTGCATGGCGGACGAGTACGCAGCGCGAAACTCCTTCTTGCTGTCTTCCAGGCTTTTGGTCATTTTGATTCCCATATTCGCTTTCGCTCCTTTACAAAAAATTTCGAAACATTTTTTGGAATGCCGTCTTTGGCGGTTCCGGTTCTCTTCTCAGCGCATCTCTGATGCACTGGAACGCCGAGGAATACGCCGCGTCCTCCTGCGGTTTCTCCTGCTCTACTGCCGTGGCAAACCCCCACTGTACGGCCTCCTCCGGGTCGATCCAGCTCTCCGCATCCAGCAGCTCCTCCAGCTTTCCGTCTTCCAGGCTTGTGTGCTCCCGGTAGATGTTCGCGGCGGTTTTGCTGATTTTGTCCAGATCATCCGCTGTCTTTCGCAGTTCTGCCGCGTTCCCCGCTGCATTTGCCCATGCGTTGTGGATCATGAGCAGGCTTGCGCCCCGCATGAGCCGTTTATCCCCCGCCATAAACACCAGGCTTGCCGCCGAGCAGCAGAATCCCTCCGCAATTGTGGTAACGCTTGCCCCGCAATTTTTAAGCATGTTGTACATGGCGATTCCCGCCGACGTGCTTCCGCCGTAGGAATCAATGTGGCAAATCAGCTCCTTTGCGCCGCATTCTCCCAGTTTGTCCAGCAGTGTCACCGGGCTTCCTTCCCCGGGCCAAGTCCACGCGCCTTCTACGATGTCGCCCAGGATATACAGGTGAGCCGGTTCGTTTTCCTGCGCCGGTGCCGCAAACTGATATGGCACGATCATGTTGTCTCACCCCCTTCCGGTGTCTCGCTGTCCTTAGAGCCCTGTGTTTTGTCTGCGGCTTGCCCTGCCGCTTCATCCGGGTTTTCCAGCAGACCATAGTTTTTTGTAATATAGTGCTTCTGCGCCTCCGGCGTGCCCAGCAGCGGCTCCCCACGCAGGTCTCTAAGCTCGTCCACGCTGTACTGCCCACAACTGGTCATGCGTTCGCAAAACTGCGGAAGTGCACTGGTGTCCCCCAGCTGGATTGGCAGCGGGTCAATAAACAGCCTTGACCCCCGTGTGTATTCCTTCTCTCCCAGTCGCTTTGCGTTGTATTCCTGTTCAAACGCCTGGGCAATGGGCCGGATACCGAACATCACAAGGTCAGTTCTCGCGTTTTCAGTGTTCTCTACGCTGCCCTTCATTAAGGCCACCGGCACCCGAAGCGCCAGCCCCAGCCGTTCGGCAAACTCGTCCGTCATGTTTGCAATATCGTTCATCTCGCTGGTGTTCCTTGCCGATGTCGCAATTGGTGTGTAGGTATAGCCCGTATTCAGGGTCAGAGCCCCGTTTTGGCTGTTAAAAAACGTTTTGAGCTGGGCTTTCAGTCGGTTCATTAGCGCCGTTCGCTGTGCTTCCGTGCCGGATTCCAGCCCTACGATGTTTAGCACGCCCTTTGTCCCACTTTGCCTCCGGTATCCGCCGTATGCTGTCCCAATCATGGTCTCGTACTCGTCGCCGATGCTGCTGAGTAGCGGTGCCAGCCCCGTCCAGTCCATCTTGATATGCATGACTTCTGCGGCGCTGAATGTATATGCCTGGGTGTCATTATCCACGCTCACATCCCGATAGATATCCGGCTGTGTCCCCCGGTGCTCCACGTTCCAGCTGTCGGCCACATATAGGTCTTTCCCGTTTGGCGAAAACACCAGCGCCTCGTTTTGCATCGCTAGCCAAAATACCAGCCTCGCACAGAACTCCGCCTTGCTCTGGTTCCCGTTTGGCCTGTTGTTCAGCCGGAAAAACTCCGCGCCCTTCTCCTCTTTTCCGTCCTTGATCGTGCGCCACCGGCACATAGACAGCCCCGCCGCCAGATACCCCGCAGCGCTTGCCATCATAAGCATTTTGATATCCAGTATTTTTTCTGCCGTTTCCGTAGTTCCTGCCACAGGCTCCGCCTCGATTTTGTAATCTCCGGTTTTTTTGCCCGACAGCCAGTCTACAAAATTTTGGAATGCTCCCATACCGGCCTCCTTGACTTAGAATGTAAATACGCCAAACCCCATGGCGTTGTTTGCTTGCTCCAACTCCAGCCGATCCACCATTGTCACCGCAGCCACCGCCGCCATAAAACCGTCCGTTTTCCGCGTCTTTGGCTCGATCTTCCCGAAGGTGATATTGCCTCTGGTGTCCAGCAGCTGCTTGGTGTTGTTGATGTACCATCGCATCAGCGCATCGTCTCCGAACGCCACCTGCTGCCGGTTCAGCTTTGCAATCAGTCTTGGGGCAATCTGCATAATGTTCCGCCCCTTTACCTGTAGAATGTTGCCGTCCTTTCCTGCCACGAAGCCGACGCCCTCCAGCGCCTTTTTCATAATGCCGAATCGGTAATCGTCGATTGCCACGCCGATCACCCGCTTCGTCGCCATCTGTTCGGACAGCCATTTTGCCGGTAACTCCGGCGGTATCTCTACGTCCTCTACCCAGGTTATAAGGCCCCGCTCCACGGCGTCCTGAATTGGGAACTTGATCCGGCTCAGGTCTTTGCACTGACTGCAAACCCATGTGTGCTGCTGCCAGACCCATTCATCTCCAGCCAGTCCAAACAGCACCACTGCTACAAAGTCTGTTGTACGGGCAAAATCCATCCCGGCTACCCACACTTCCGGCTCCCGTTTTGCCGGTCTGCTGCAAGCCACAATGTTTTCCCATGCCGTTACCTCGGTTTCCATGCTGCCCTGCGGGATGTTCATCCGCTTGGTCATGAATGCAGCATTGCCGATGTTGTCCATTTTGTAGTCCGCATACTCCCGCCGCAGCTCGTCCATCAGGTTTGGAAAGTACCGTAGGCTCGGGTTGGCCTTGTACCAGTTCCGCTCCTCCCCGACTTCCTCTTTTTTGTCCAGCTTGCAGATAAACGGCAGCAGCCCATTATCTGGAATTGCGCCCTGCAAAATCTGCTTGCTTCTGGCCAGCATATGATCCAAAGGGCCGTCCCGCACGTCGCCGTCCGTTGTAATAATCGTGCTCCGTGGAAATTCCTTTTTGCCCAAGCCGGTCTTTGCGACCCGCACTACGTCGTAATTTTCGTAAGCGTGGAACTCGTCAAAATCAACCTTGCCCGGCCTTCCGCCGTCCTTGGTTTTCGCATTGGATGTCCGGAACCGCAGCTGTGACCCGGTCTGTTTCGACGTGATAACCTCCAGATTCCACTTGAAAAATTTTTGTAACTTTCGTTCGTTCCGCTCCATGACGTTGTAAACATCCGTAAATGACGTTTTTGCCTGATCTTCAGAGTTCGCGAAAATGTCGATGTGGTAGTCCTTCACGCCATTCACCGGCGTCAGCAGGCAAAAATCCTCGAAAGACAGGTACCCGTTTTTGCCCCCTCCGCGTCCCATGTACAAAAATGCCTCCGGGAATCTGAGCAATCCGTCCTCCCGGTATACGCAGTTGTGGAGCGTAAACATAAAGATTTCCCACTCGAAAAGTTTGTATGGAAAATACTTTTGATACCCTAAATATTTGCTTAGTTGCTCATGATTTATGCTTAAATTTTCTGTTTCAAAAACATTTTTTACGAAATTTCCTAGCATTTTCTGCTCTTTACACACGGGGTACTCGTCGTCGTGCTCAATCATGTCGAGATAAGTTGTGATTTCTGGGCAATCAATTCTCAAAGCTCATCATCGTCCGGATTTGTGTACCCCTTCACGGTGATCTCCATAGAATCAAGCGCGTCCTGCATAGCTTTTGCAAATGTCACAATATCCCGACTTGCCGTGTTGTCCTTTTCGTACTGTTTGCCGGAACTGGAGGTGGTGAAATAGCTTCTTCCCCGCTCCCGGAGGCTTTTATTGGCCTCCTGGAATGCGTCCCACAGCGCCAGGAACTGAGAAATCCGATCTTCAAACACCGGCCCGCCCAAACCTTTGGCCTGCAACTGTTCCCGGATTTCCGCTTCGATTTTTTCCCGTCGCTTTGTGGTCTCATTCAGCCCCATTGCGCCCATGAGCTTTTCCATGTTCGCAATTTCCGAAGCGATTCCGTTTGTTCCGTTTTCGTCGTACTCGTCCCATCGGTCTGTATAGTCGTTTTCCAGCTTCATGAGCCTGTCCCGCGCATCCAAATACTGTTCCAGCAGGTCTTTGTTTGCCGCGTCGCAAGCGTTCATTTGCTTCAGCCGCTCTAACAGTGCTTTTTTTACTGCTGCCCGTGTCGGCTTTCCTGTAGCCATTTCGTTATCACCTCTTTTTACCATTTATTCCCATAGCCCGCACGATTTTTTTAGCGCACACCCGATGCACACCATCTTTTGTCGAGAGGGGGCACGGTCTAGGGGCGGCAGAGAAAATCCTGTTTTTGAAAGTGGGGGTACGTTATGTCTACCCGCCCCCCTGCCGCAGGCCCGCCGAATGCCGCCACGCTCTTGTGGTCTGCCCGCCCCCGGCCCCGTCTCTTTTGGTTGTATTTTGCCGTGCTGCTTTGCTGGCCGTTGCCTTGCCGCTCTCTGCCCTGATCTCTTGCCCATCCTATCCTTTTGCTTGCTCCCTCTCCTGGCAATCTCCAACGGCTTTGTGCTTTACGCCCTGGGCTACCACCTTTCCGGCGGCGCTCCGAAGTCTCCCGCGCCTCGCTCCGTCTGTGCGTGCGTCTCCTCGTGGCACCGCTTGCACAGGCACTCTAAGTTGCTTTGCGCAATCGCCAAATGTGGTGCCCGTAAAAGGGGGGTTTTGTGGTGCACCTGCTCTGCCGGGGAGTATATGCCCCGCCGCTTGCATCGCTGGCACTCGTTGTGCTGCAATTCCCGCGCCTCCGCTGCCGCCCGTTGCCACATATACGTGCGATAAAACGCCGGTGCCCCGCCGGTCTCCAGCAGCTCCCGCACTCTCTGTGCCCTTGTATCCTCCACGCCCGCGCCCTCCTTATGCCCTTATTTTGCCGTGCCCAGTGGCGCATTTTGTACGGTCTTTAACTGCCCGCTGGACGCAAAAAAGGCGCAGCCGTTAAGCTGCGCCTAGTGAATAAAAAATAAGCGGACGCTTTCGCGCCCGCTTATCCTACATCATTTTGTCTTGTCTTATTTCCCCCGCGGCCATATCATACGCCACCAACCACTCAATTTCCGCGTCCTCCTTATCGTCTGTGTATAGTGGTATCCAATAAAATTCGTGACGTTTTTCTCTTTCCATTTCTTCCCAGTCCGCCCAGCACGTTTTTAACTCCTCATGCTCTTGTATGTACGCCCTCAATTTTGCTTCCGCTGCCTCAAAATTTTTATCCCGATCCGCCACTATTTTTTTCTGCGCGGCCCGAAGCAGTTTCCGCACGTCAAGATGCACGTTTTTTGCTTCCGGTGACGCCACAATCTTATAGCCGCTCCGCTTGTATCCTTGCTCTTGCAGCATCTGATTTATAATCTCGTCATATCGGTCCAGGTCGATTCCCTCTAGCCGCTCTCCTACACATACACCACTGCGGATCCTGTTGTAATCCTCTGGCAACCATCCGCAATGTCGCTGATACCTATCGCTCATTTATCGCCCTCCATAAGCCTTGCGTAAGCATCCGCCACTAGCTTGTCTGTGTCGATGTCGCCGCCGGTGTATTCTCCTTCCGCTGCCAGCTCGTCTCCGATTATCTCCACGCCATCCGGTAGCATCTCCTCTATCGTTTTGTCAAATCGCGCTTGTTCCGCTATGGTCAAGCGTTCGTCCACAATCTGGAAATACTCGTGCGGAAGGAACCCGACAATCCTATACCCACCACATATCCTCGTTTCTTCATCCCCCGCGTAGCCGTCACGCCCATATTTTTGGATTTCTTCCGGGGTCGCCTCGTGCAGCATACCACGGATTTTCTCCTGCGTGTCTCCCCAGGCGTGAGCGATCCGCTTAATCTCCTCCTCGTCGATGCACTTCGGCTCGGCCCAGGCATAGATGTAGTTGATATATTTGGGGTTTGCAAAGTACCATTTCTGATCCATCTCTTTGGCCTCCTATCAATTTTTGCTGTCTCCAGTATACCACTTTCCCGCCGACCGTCAAGCCGTCTTCTCAATCCACCCGGCCCCCACAAACTCGCCGGTGGCCTCTATGCTAATATCTCGCCCGTATGCCTCATAGTCAAAATATCCCCGTGCCCAGTCCGGCAACTCGTCAATTGCTCCGGTCTCCGTTGCGTAATAATAGCCCAAATCCTCCACGTTGTCCACGCCCTCGATCAGCGTATATACTCCGTCCTGCACCTCCTCGCATAACTCCAACAGTCCCGCCGCGCCCCTTGCAAAACACACCATGCACGCCTCTATCACTGCCGCCAATGTCAGCCGCTCTTGCTCGTCCATGTCCTCCAGTGCTTCCGCCAGCTCCTCCAGCTTGTCCAGGCTCTCAAACTCTCCAAGCTTGCTTGCGATCCCCGGCACGTCCTCGGCCTCGTAGTCCGTAAAAAAGACTTCTTCCGGCGCGCCGATCCGCTCCCATGCGGCCTTCCGCTCCTCCTCGCTTGCCGGTAAGCCCAGCCACTCGCCCCGCAGCTCCCCGGCGGCGTATGCGCCCAGATTTGTGATAAAAACATTAAGAGTTGCCATTTTGTTGTCCTCCCTAATATTGCCGTTGATTTATCAGTTGATATGACAGCGGATAACCTCAATCCCCGTCGCCTCAACTCGTCGTAAAATCTCCTGGTGCCTTTTGTAGTCCTCTGCTAGCACGTCCGCCCCTGTCGCTTTGTACAACTCCTCAAGTCTCGTGTCGTAAAATAAATAACTCCTGTCCCCATCCACCACCGTTCTGTGGTATAACCATTCCCCAGGGACTCCAGCCGCACGCAATTTCCCCTCGTGTTCCCATCCGCGGCTCGGTGGGAGATTGTCAAGTCTGCAAACGCCCCTCACCACACCGCAAGTTTTCCCGGTACTGTCATTTTTTACGGTAATTGATCCGGCACTTATCTTTACCGCCCGCCCGTTTAGCTCGTTTATTTTCATTTTGTTTTCCTCCTTGTTGTATTGTGGTTAATTGGTTCTCACTGGAGCGCCGGACGGGGTCCGGCGCTCGGTCAGAATCAATGCATATCCTCAATGCTCCAACCGCTATACCGCGCGGAAATGATAACATCATCTTCCACGGTTTCCGGCGTGCCGTTATCGTCCATCATCAGGCTGTACACCTCTCCGGCCTCCTGATCCTCTACGCCCTGCCACTCAAACCGGTGCCCGCTGTGCGTCTCATAGGTCACGATGTCCTCGGCCTGGTCGATCTCCGCCACGTAGACGGTCAGCGCGTACTGATGTGTTGTTGTCCTGCCGCCGATGGCACCGGCCTGCATCATGGCCAGGATTGCCGCAATTGCTCTTAGTCTCATTGTTATGCCTCCTTTGTGTCGTACTCTGCCACTACATCATCTTCCCATCCCGGCCACTCTTCCGCGTCCAGCTCTTCTTTTGTCCCGTCCCACGTCCCTGACATCATGTTTCCGGCTGCAAGATCCTCAAATATGCAGCACTCCGCAAGTGCTCTCAGGTACTTCTTCGCCGCCGCTTCTTCTTCCGCCGCGCTCCATCCTCTCTGCTCTGGGTCTCTTGCCGGGTAGTACGCAATAACCTTGCCGTCGTCGCCCACTATATTCTCGTCCTCGTAGCTGTCAACGTAATAGCACGCCCGCTCTCCGTCTATTGCCAGGATTGCGTTCCACCCGTTTGTGCTCATGTAGTACAGTTTCATTTTTTGTTCTCCTTTCCGCCGCCCCTCGGCGGCTGTCCGTCTGTCGTGTTGTTTGCTGTTGTGCCCTTATTGTATCAGTTAATTTATCTTTTGTATATTCGCATTCTGTATAAATTAACTTATATTTTATTGTTCATTTTCACTAAATTAACTGATTTTTATTGATTTTCCCGCCCTCCCGTGCTATCTTAATACTGTATAACTATATCCGGAGGTGATCTTATGGCCACCGAGGCACAACGCCGCGCGGTGATCGCCTACAATAAGCGACAAGATAATATTATGGTGCGCCCCTCTAAGGAGGACGGCGCAGCCATCCGCGCCGCCGCAGCCGCAGCCGGTCAGAGCGTCCAGCGTTACATTCTGGACGCCGTCGCCGCCCGCATGGCGGCAGAACAGGCCGCCCAGCCCCGCAACGATTAATCCCGGCGCGGGTTTGGGGTAACTGCGCCCTTTTTGCCTGGTACCGGCACCTGCGGGCCGGGTATGGGGTAACTATACCCTTTTGGAGGTGATCCCGTGTCTATTTATTCTTCCGGCTTTGGCCCGGTCTTTGGTTTGGGCGACCTGCGCCCATTTCCTCCCCTTTCCGGTTTCTTTCGGCGTTATGTCGACCTCCCCCATTTCTGCTCCGATTTTTGCCCGGTTCCGCAAATTTTCTTGGTTCCCGGCTCTCGCCCGCGAGGTCTCCGGTTTTGTCCGGATCAAAAAAATCAAAATATTCTCTCCCCGCCGCCGCGCCGCGCAACTGTTCGCGCCGCCGGGACAAAAAAGTTCCCATTCATGCAGAAAAAGCCGTTATGCATTGCATAACGGCTTTTTTGTTATTTCTCTGGAAACGCTTTTTCGTATTCTTCCATGCGCAGATTTTCCAGCGCCCAGTATCGCGCATCATCTTCCGCCATGAGTTCCCGGCTTCTCTTCTGCTCAATCGCACGGCCCACTTTGTCCGCGCCTGCCCGTTCGCTCTTAATCAGGTGGTAGTTTCCGTCTCCGTCCCTGCACAGCGTTTCTTCTGCGACTTTTTTCGCCACCTCATACCACACTCCCGGTTTGTCTCTTTCCCGCAGCACTCTTGCGTTTATCGGCGTTCGATTCTCCTGCGTCTCTACAATTTCCCGCAGGATTTCCAACGCCGCTGCGCAACCGCCCTGCGTTTTTGCTTCCGTTACTTTGATTACGCCGTTTTCGCCGCGCCGGTATCTTGTACATTGTGCCGCCCCAGTTCTTACGTTTTCCACCGTCACCACCACGGTGTAGCTTTCCTCTACTCTGCTGCTCATGTCGTTCTCCTTTCTGTCTGACTTTTTCTGTTTGCTTTCTCTGGCAATTCTCTGTATTTTTGCCGGAGCTTCCCCGTTCCCTGGAATCCTTTTCCCCCGGAACCCTCGTAAACAATTTTCAATTTTTGGAGGGGGGGTATAAATACCCCAGCTTGGTTGCCACCAACCGCATAAAACGCCGGTTGTAATGTGCCGCCCGCTCATGCCCGTACCCCACCGCAAAAGCCGCCCCGTCCAGCGTGTGCGTGCCCTTGATGTGGTACATCTCCAGCATATTGTAGACTGGCTCCATGCCCTCCGTCCGCTTTACTTCCTCCAGTGCCGCTGTTACAGCATCCACTTCTGCCCGCTGCCTCGGCGGTAGCTTGTCGTATTCTTTTTTTCGCCGCGTATAGGCCCTCAGTGCAATCCGCACCTGCGCCCACCAGTCAGCTTTCATGGTTTTTACCCATATCCCACGCCCATCCGCTGAGCGCAGTCCCGTTGTCCTCCTTGCATTTTTTGCAGTGAAGATGGTTGCAGTATTTGCAGCCCTCTTTTTTCAGCTGCTCCATTGCCTGCGGGAACATATCCCCGTACCATTTTGTCATTCCCAGCAGCGCCCCGAAGCTGGTTGCCACGCCCTGGATGTCCCGGGAGAAATCCGCCTGAATCCCATCAATCTTGCTTTTGTTGCTGATGGGCGCACTGCCCCCTTGGGTTTTCTTCGCGTCCATTGTTACGATTTTTTTTCCCATATTCGTCTCCTTTCTGCGGCCCCTTTTTGTATTCCGCCGGGGCCTGGCGGTCTGATCGTCCCGTTTCTCTCGTCCCTGGAACCAGAGGATGGAGTTGCACCACCCGGACGTGTATTGCGTTTGTGAGTTGCACCCCGGCATTCGTCCGTCGTGGTGCCTGTGTCCGCCGCTCGGCCCTGGTGTGTTTAGCCGGGAGGCCGATTTGAACGGCCTTCTGTTGGATCGGAGGGCTTCCAACTCGCTTCCTGCCCCGGCATTTTATTTCTTAACTTTTCGTTTCGGCGGCATCCGTTTCCCGTCCCGCCGGTAGAGCCGTGCGAACAGGTAAACGCTCCCGTACTCGTCGGAGTGAAACTGGTTGATGTCCGCAATTTCGTACCCCGGGAAGATTTCGTTCCACGCATTAAATTCTCCGTCCGCCAGTTCCATCGCCTTCTTCCGGCTCCGAACCTTCGTGTCACTGATTTCCGGCTCCGGATCAATCAGATTCCGGCTCCCGTTCCACGCTTTGTATGTGATCCGTTCCTCGTCCTTGTTGTGGTGAGATTTTGTGATATACCCCACCAGTGCAGCCACCCCGTTTTGGTCAAATTGCAGCCGCTTAGAGTTGGCATATCCATTTCCCCAGAGTCTTTCCAGCTTGTCCCGGTCAATCCCGCCTGACAGAATCATATGGACGTGATATCTCCCTTTTTTGCTTTTCTCCATCTGCCAGACGTACTTCAGCTCGATCCCGGCTTTCTTGTACTGCGCCCGCAGCTTCCGGATATATTTTTGTAACTCCTTTACCGCATCTTCCTTTGTTGCCGGATTGCCCCGGTATGTAAGGGTCATGCTCAGGTCTTCCCAGCTAAAGTTCGTGTTGACGATTCTGGTAAGCCGCTCCCGTGCGTGCCTCTGGTTCAACTTCGTTTGTACCTCCCGGCTTACCCTTTTTCTCGTCCGCTTCCCCTGTATCGGTTTTGCACATGGGACAACAGGATAGCAGTATGCATCCAGGTACTCGCCGCACCGGTAATATTTCAGCCGGTAGATTGTTTTCCCTATCATTTCTGCTCCCCCTTGTCCTTGACTTAATACACCTTACAAGCCTGATTCAGGGGTTCCCCCCTGCTTCTTTTTTGTGTTCCATTTTCTTACACTTCCTGCACCTCGATCTGGAATTTCTCCCGCATCAGCTTCTTTTTGATCTCATATGTTCTGGTCTTCGTGGCCTTTGATTTTACATCCTCTACTATATATAATGTATACCCGCCGTTTTCGTCTCGTTTTTTGTAAGTAAAATCAGCCTTGTATACAATAGCCCGCACCCGCTCCCCGTTTGGCTTTGTAAATGCCTCCTGGAGCGTAAAGTTCACCTGTAGCCGCAAATCATTAATTTCGCCCGCTTCCCGCCTTGCCAGCAGCTCCAGATATCGTTTCGCTTCTTTTTTGCTGTCAAATTTGATTCCGTTTTCTTCCGTTTTGACGTTCCGATATTTTCCCGGTTTTGTCCGCTGGGCGGGAGCCGGTTTCCCCCGCTCCCGCTCTGCCATTTTTGCCATAATCTGCTTCTGATACCGTTCCGGCAATTTTGAGATATCGTCGATTTGCATCTCAGTAGTAATACCTCCATACCTCCCGGCCCTTCTTTTCCACCGGCTCATAATCGGTAATAACCCGGATCGTCGCCGCGCTTTCTCCCTCTTTAATCAGCTCGGCAACCTTTCTCATGCACTCCACCCGGTCTTCTGTCCTGAGCAACAGCTCTCCCGGCTCTCCGTATTCCGTTTTTAGCCGGTATACATTATATATCATCTGTCTTCTCTCGCTTTCTCGTCTCCGCCCCGAATTGCTGCGGATTGTCCCAATTCGACGGTTCATGAACAACATTGGCAAAACAAACGTCCTGTATGACAGCCTTCGTTCCCGGTATTTTAAAATTCCCCTCGTACACACTCACATAGTTGTTTCTTATCTCAATACTATATTTCTTTTCAAAACTAGATACCCCATATTCGTGTAATATAGGCAAACTCGATGTTTCGAATGGGAACCCAACTTTCGGGAAGCAAATGAGCCGTGTGTCGTTTCCGTCCTGGTACTGATACATGAGTTTCATATACCACACACCATTTTTATCTTTCCACGCCCAAGCGTCAACCAGTTCGGCGTCTTGAAGCCTCATATTATACGTCATGTCCATCCCCCATGGCTATTGTGTGTATATCTCTCTTGATGTGCGCCAGCCCCCCGCAGAATGGACACGGTTTTAAGTTATTCATCATGTATCTCCTCACTCCAGTATTTTCTCCTGCAACCATTGCAACCAACGCCTTCATACTTTCTGCAACTGCCCTCAATATAATCTGGGCAAATATTTAAAACGCCCTCTTCATCAGTTCTTGCATTTGGATACCGCTCCAGAAATACGCTCTGTCGTGTCCGCACCGGGTGCTCTTTTCCCCATTTGTTGACAGCCTCCACAGTGTCCACAAAACTTTGGGCCTCTACCGCAATAATTCCGCAACTGAGGTTCCCATCTCTGATCGGGCATCCCTCGCAGTGCCCATATTTGTTGCACATTCTCCGCAACGTTTTCAGGTATTCAACTGTATCCATTCTTGTCCCTCCATGCAGCCACAGGATTCTTCTTCGACCTTTTTAGTGCCCATATCAAAAGTCTCTTCGCTGTCTCGTTCGTCGGCACGACAAGCATATTTGCGCCTACACTCACCGTGAGGCACTGATACATTCTTCCGAGTACATATTCCCACGCAACATTAATTCCATTTTCTCCCTCTCGTCTCCTTGTCTCTCTCTCCGTAATGTACGCTCTGCACATTTTATTCGCGTTGTTTCGACTCATCCCCAGCGCCATGAGCTGCTTCACAAATGTTTTACGCTTCATTTCCTCAATTCTCCTTAATAGCCGTTAGGGTGGTTCCGGCTCCAGCTCCTCCGGGGATCCTCTTTGCTCCGCTTAATCTGCCAGGCAAACAATTTGTCACCAGTCCCAGTCCACCACGTTGTCGCCGCATTGGCGCTCAAAAGGTCTTCCAGCTGACCGATTGTTGCCGCTAAAATGCACTCCCAAGCGAGCCCAACAGGCAGCCCGCTCCCCCGGTATTTAGCCATACTGTCGAGTGCCTCCCGGCACAGCCTGTTTGCCTCATTCCGGGAGATGCCCAGTGCCATGAGCTGCTTCACAAATGTTTTACGTTTCATTCCTTCCTCCTCCGTTCTTTTGCGCCTCGATCTTTTCAAAGTAAAAAACGATAGGGATTTCTTTATCTGTGACATTGCCGTATTTAAGCCCGACTTTATATATGTAGTTCTGCCGCAGCTTCTTCGGGATTTCCTGTATATACCGTCGGAATGTCTCCAGCGTGTTAGCTCTCTTGTAGTGATTACAAGTCCGACAGGCAGGCATTAAGTTTTCGGGGTCGTCTGTTCCGGGATCTGCTATCTCCCACGCTCTGTATGGTATAAAATGATCCACTTGCATATCTTTGTAGGCTATTTTCTCGCCGCAATATGCGCAATGCCCGTCATACTTTTCATAGACAATCATGCGTTTTTCTTGCTAATTGCCATGATTCTCCCCTCCGTCCATCTTGGCTCCGCAGAACATGCACCATTTCATTCTGCTGTCGCTCGTCCTCCATTCAGTTTCGTGGCACTCTGAGCACTCATATTCATTCTCTCCGCAGACATACCCGCGTTTGATCCACCGCCCATGCCGCACCGGCTCCCAATATTTCAGGTTCTCCTCCAGATGGCGCAGGCCAGTCTCTGCTGCATCTTGGTTATGCTCTGCTATCCGGACATACTCAATCAACTCCGCTTTTGTCATGTGCATGAGCGTGCTGTCACTATGTCGCTTCATACAATCTCCTCCATTCCGATTTGCCCCGGCAGCACATCGTACTCCATCCACCAGTTAAATACATCGGTTCCGGTTTCCCAGTCGGTTTTCAGCCCCCGACGTTTTCGCTCCTTAACCATCCGGTCAAATGCAGAGATATAGGCAGATTTGTATTTAGGCCACCGGGAAAACTCAATCTCTCGGCCTTTCTTGCCTGCCATTGGGCAACCAATGCAGCCAACCCGATTAAATCCCTCCATGTACAAAGGATTCACCGGCACATGGTTTTCTTCGATGTAGTGCCATACGTCCTCGTCTTCCCAGTCGATAATGGGATTGCAAACACGTTTCGCTTTGATTGAGCAATTTTCAAATAGCATCCGATCCGGGTCATTGTCGTTGATGATGATTCTCTTTTCCTTGTTTCGGTGGAACTGTTCAAATGCTCCACGGTTGTTCTTCCGGGCGTTAGATTCCGCCCAGCGTACCCCTGTGGTGATAAATCTCCCAGTTAGACCGTGCTCTTTGAGCACCTCGCAGCAATACCGCACCAGCCGTGTAGGCGGCATGAGCTTCTGCGGGATCAAATCCCACATGGATGTACGCTGCCCTTTGTACATGGGCCAGTTGATCGTGCATTTAATCCCCATCATCTCCAGGCGGCGGAACTCGCCCCTGACAAATCGGACTGTCTCAGGAGCGTCAGCCGTGGTGTGGTTGTTGATCACCTCAAAATTGATCCCGGCTTTGATTGCCAAATCAACACACACGGCGCTGTCTTTTCCGCTGGACGTTGTGACCACCAGCGGCTTTTTGTAATACTGTTCTGACAGCCGCGCCGCCGTCCTAAGCCTGTCAAGGCTCTCGTCATACCATTCGCTCATATTGTCTCCTGTTCCGCCCGCTGGAGCACGATCCGCAACGCTTCTGCGTACTCAAGGCAGCAGTCTTTATCCAGCGCATAGCCCATGCTCAGTGCAGCGGAGTAATCTCTCACAATGCGCAATGCCTCATTGTAGCTCATTTCCCCACCTCCGTCCCAGACGCTATCCTTCACGTTCGCCCACGGCCCCGGCAACCTCGAAATCACCGAAATTGCCATAACCGCCGCAGTTGCGGCCTCAGTGCTGCCCTTGCAGCTCTCCGCAAATTTCCTCAGTGCCGCAATTGCGGCCTGCCGGTCAATGTAATCAGCCATAGTTTCCTCCTATATCTTTGTACCCCGCCCCGGCTATCCTTTCCATATGTCCGGTATGGAGGAGGTGCGTTTACACCTACCTTTATAATAATGTTCCGGGACGGGGCGCAAATTCATGATTTATTTGTTCAGCCGGTTCGCCTAGCTGCCTAGTAGCTCCTCCAGCCGTGCCGCCGCATCCATCGAAATCCGGTCAACGTCACAGCTCTCCCACTCGTGTCCGTTCCATTCCTCCTTTTTGTTGTACCTGCACGTTTTGCACGGCTCATCCCCGGTCATTGCTGTTGCGGCACACCGCAGCGCCTGAACTAGCTCACGATCCCGTTCCGTCATTCCCGCTCCTCCTTCCTCCCCAGGAGCCAATCCGTCGAGCATTCCAGCCCATCCGCAATTGCCGCCAGCGCCTCTGCGCTCATCATTGTTTTTCTCGATACGTATGCTCCGATGTTTGCCGCTGGCACCCCGCACTTTCTCGATAAGGCGCGCATCGTCATGTCCAGTTCAAACATTCTGAGTTTCATCCGCCTGGATAGTTGCGTCTTGATCTGCTCTTTCTGCTTCGTTTTCATTCTTCGTTTCCCTTCCCCGCCATCGACATGACATAGTTTTCCAGTTTAAGGTAGCCCGCCACCGTGACTCCCTTGTCGTTTCTTGCCTTGTCCAGCAGTTTTTCCCGCTCCCGGCTAGATACCTGCGCCATTGCGGCCAGATATCCGTTAAAGTTTTTCCCATTGTCCATTTCTCGTCCTCCTCGGCATTTCTCGCACAGGGTTTCCCCGTACAGTTTTTTGGTTTTTTCTATGATGCAGCGAAGCGGAATGTCCGTCTCCCGGAATGTATGTGTCTTCCTGTCCGGCTCCAGAACCCGTCCTCCGCATTCACTGCACCGAAAATACACATCGCTCATTGTTTCCCCTTTCGCGGGTGCTCCCCTGGCACGAGGGAGCACCCGCATAGATAGGAGTGTATACCAGCCATTGGCCGGTGGGCATGATAACGCTCATGCGGGCGGCTGTTTACAGCATTCTCGTCAGGAGCACCGTGCAGGCGATAATCAGCACCCCCAGTGCCCCGGTGCAGACCCCGTATAGAAATCTCCACGCGCCTGCTTCCTTCACGCGCTCAGTTTCCTCCGCTCTCGTCTTCCCGTAATGCACGATTCCCACAGTCCGCTGCTCTACCTCCTTCGCCTGGTACTTCGGCATTGCCTTTTCCCATGCTCTGTCCCAGGCTTCGTTTGCCGCCTGCAATGCCGCCTCTGCCTTCTCCGCCCGGATTCTGTCCCGGTTCTCCTCAATTGCCTCCTGCACGATTTTCCTTGCTTCTTCTCGCGTTACTTCCATTGTCGTGTCCTCCTTATTGCTCCCCCCGGATTGTTCTGGGGTGCCATTTTTTATCCTCCCGATATCGGATAATGTCTATCTGCCGCTTCCGGCTGATTTCTACCCGCTCCTGGTGGAACGCTTGGTACCTCTCGCAGCTGTCGTGGCATACCCCGGTTCTCTCCCGACAGTCCTTACACGGCGCGTTCATCTTTTTTCAGCGCCTCCTTGATTGCCTCTGGGCCAGCTTCCCGGATGTACTCTAGCCATGCTCTCTCCCGATCCTTGGGGCTGATAGGGTCGGCCCGGATGATTTCCCGCGTTGACCGTCTTACCTCAATCATGCTCCATCATCCCCCTTTAGCTCGATCACCAGCACCTTGTCCTCAATTCTCCAGGACTCTACCGTGTGGAGCATCGTCCACACGGGCCAGTATTTGTCTTCCGTTGCCTCCCCGTTCAGGATAAAGCGCTTTTTGTCCGCATATACGGCGGCTGCCAGAAAATCCGGATCATTTCCCATCAGGTCATACGGATTATTCATCGCCGCTTTCATCGGTCTGCTCCTTTCTCTGCGCCTTTTCTGCCGCTTCCTCGATCTTGGCTAGAAAATAGCCCTTGTCAAACTCGCTGAGCTGCGGGAATCCCTCCCGAATCACCTCAGCCATTTTCTTTTCCTGCTCAGACATATTCTGTCCTCCTTCCTTCTTGTCCTGCCTCCCATCCCGTGGTAAAATCCCACTGTAAGGAGGTGATCTCATGGATAAACTGTCTCGCGCTGTCCTCGACGATGTGGCCCAGCGTCCGGACGAATACAAGCTCTTTTTCGTCAGCGATATACTGGATTCCACCGCCGAAACATTTCATGTGGAATCGTCGCGTTTTCAGTCTTGCGTCGAAGACTTGGAAGCCAAAGGCTACTTAAAATTCCTGCATAACGCAAGCGGTGAGATTCTCGGCTTTGCCCCAACCTATAGCGGTTACCGCTGGAGAATTTTGTTTGTTCTCAAACTCGTAGACGTCGTTGTTCTCCACATCCTTCTCCCGGTCATCGCTTCCGTTGTCACGACCTTAATCGTAGCGTAATGATTGCCGTTACCACGCTGATTAGGATGATCCACGCAGCTTCCATCGTTTTTGCCCACCACGGCCCTTTCCCGTTCCAGTCATTCCACATCTCCGCCCCTCCTTCCTTTGTTTTACGATTGCATACTTATCTTATACTATTGAATACTTTTTGTCAATACCTTTTTCTACTTTTTTTCTTGACATTTTTACTATTCTGTACTATTATATGTGTGAAAGGAGGTGATGCATTGAACAAGCGCATTAAGCTTCTGCGCGAAAAGGCTGGACTTACCCAAGCGGACTTCGGTGCTAGGGTAGGCGCCCAGCAAACCACCGTTTCTGCCTGGGAAGTAGGCCGGATTACTCCTAATAGCGCTACCATTCGGAGCATTTGCCAGACTTTTGACATCCGCGAAGAATGGCTCCGAACCGGTGACGGGCCTATGGAAATCCCTCGTCCAAAGGACGAAGCTTTGTTGAAATTCTTTACGTCCGTCTTGAAAGACCAGCCAGAATCAATTCGCAAGCGTTTTATTTCTTCTCTAGCTGCGTTCACCCCGGAAGATTGGGAAGCCGCCGCCGCACTCATGCAGAAGCTAGTAAAAGGAATGGAGTAGGGTTCGCCCTGCTCCATTCCTTTTTGTCCCGATGTCTTGTTAATTATGGATTTTTTGTTATAATGGTACTATCTAAATCAAAAAAGGAGAGAAAACAATGAAAAAACTACTTTGTGCATCCGTCCTTCTTTCTTTGCTCTTGTGCGGGTGCCAATCTGCCCCGGTCTCCAGCTCGGAACCGTCCTCCGCCAGTGTTGAGGCTCCCGCCGTCTCGGAGGTTATCTCCGCTTCCAATCCCGTATCTGATTTTGAACCAGTCTCCGTTGCCGAATCAGCTGCCGACCCCGAGCCCCAGGAACCCCTTGTTACGGTTACGATCCCTGCTGTTGTCGGTGATGTCGATTTTTCCGGCATGGACATTGATGCTGCAAAGGAAAATTGGGGATTTGCCGATGCAGTCAGGAACGAGGACGGTTCTATTGTATTTACAATGACCGAAGCAATCCGGGACGAGTATTTACAGTTCACCCGTGAATCTCTTGTCGGTGGTTGGTTTGATACAATCCTCAATAACGATAACTATAAGTTTTTTATTACAGCGCTGTCCTACGACGACCAGTCGAGAACTGCCAAGGTTGTTTTGAGAAACAGTTCTGATTATACTTTATACTCTTTGCGAATTGCTCATGTTCTTGCAATTTTTCAGCAGCAGGTAACCACCGCATCTGCGATTTGCTGTGACTTCTCTGTTACTGTGACTGTCGTTGACGCTGACGGTACTGTTTACGATACTTACGTTGCCGAGCCGAAGGATACCGATACCGTCACCGCCCCCTCTATCGAACCCACCGCTGAATCTCAGCCTGAAACGTCCTCCATCCCTTACGAATACCAGAATGCATTGACCAAGGCAGATAAATACCTCCGGTATTCCTCCTTTTCCTACTCCGGCCTGATTGCCCAGTTGGAATACGAGGGTTGCACCACCGAAGCCGCAACCTATGCAGCTGATAACTGCGGCGCGGACTGGTATGAGCAGGCGGTGGAAACGGCAGCTGATTATTTGCGCTATTCCGCATTCTCCTATTCCGGCTTGATTGACCAGCTGGAATATGAGGGCTTTACCACCGAAGAAGCAACCTACGCTGCTGATAACTGCGGCGCAGATTGGAATGAGCAGGCCGCAAAGAAGGCTTCGGATTACCTGAGTTTTTCTTCCTTTAATCGTTCCCGGCTGATTGAGCAGCTGGAGTTTGAAGGATTCACCCACGACCAGGCGGTTTATGGCGCAGACCAAAATGGCCTGTGATCTTCAGAAAGGAGCGGGATTATTCCCGCTCCTTTCTTTACTCTTTTTCAAGCAGCATTTGCGCGAAACGCAGGATCAGCCACAAATCCCGTTCGTCCTGGCACTGTTCCACCAGTCGTTTAATCTCCTGTCGGTATGTCTCCATTTCATTTTCTCCATATTTTTCTTTTTTTATTGTCTGATTTGTCGGTTGCACAAAATATCGTATTTTGCTATAATATTACGGAGTGATATTCCGTGGTTTCTCCTTGCCGGTTCTCCCTCCGGGGCCGCTTCCGGCGGCGGATAATCCTCATGGCACTGCTTCATTTCGCCCACCTCCCCGCAGTGTCCCTTGCTGGTTTTATCGTACCACTGTTTCAGTTTCCATTCAATACCATTTTTGTACCATTTAGTGTGCAAATTGCGTTCAACTTTGCACTTTTATGTGCAAAATTCCCAATTTTTGAAATGAGGTGTCCATAATGTCCGTTCAGCAGATTGAACTGCTACAAAAAATCCGTAAAATGAAGGAAGCAAAGTCTTTGACCTATCAGCAGATTGTGGACGCCTGCATTTCCGCTGGCGAGCCAATCAGCCTGAATACCGTCCGCAAGATTCTTACCGCTCCGCTGGAAGAGGCGGTGCAGTGCCGCCCGGTTAATATTCAGGCGGTTGCCCGTGCGGTCATTGGGAACGCCTATGACCCGGATACCGTCCCCCGTGAGGATTTGGACACGCTCCACTCTCTTCTTGCCGCCCGGGAAGAAATTGACCGGGAGCGTCAGCATGGAATCGCCGAGCGTTCCGCCCAGATTGAGCATTTGCAGCATACCATTGATGAGCAGCAAGCCGAGATTAAGCGAAAATCCCACACGATTAAGATTATGATCCTCTGGGCTGCAATCGTCACCGTTCTGTTAATCGGAGTGACCGCCTGCCTGTTCGCTTATCTTATTTGGGACATTATGCACCCCGGCGTTGGGATCATGCCGTAAATAAAAAAAGACCGTCCCGGCGGTGGGCGCCGAAACGGTCTTGCTTTCCAGTCGTCGGGGAGGACGGCCCAAAACACAGCCTGTTGAAAACCATGTCTTGGAGGAATCAGCATCTTTATTGTATACAATGTCCTCCGGTTTGTCAATGAAAAAAAGTAGAATCTGGATACATCATCCAAAATGATGTACATGATCGCGTGATAATTTTAGGAGGCTTGTATGCTATGACGCATGGCGCTTATATTTTAGCCCGGTACTCCACCGAGAACCAGTCCGAGGCCAGTATAGAGGTGCAGGTGGAGCGATGCCGGGAATGGTGTGAAAAGCAGAATCTTCCGGTGCTGGACGTATTTGCAGACCGCGCAATTTCTGGCATGAAGGAGACCCGCCCGGAGTACCAACGCATGATGCAGCAGCTTTCTTCCGGCGGTGCGGATACCGTGGTGATTTATGACCAGTCCCGTATGTTCCGGAATATGGTCTATTGGTTCCAGTTCCGCGAAGCGCTTCAGCGCATCGGCGTACACGTTGTATCAGTCACGCAGCCTACGGTAGGCGGCGACCTTAACGACCCGGCTGTTTTTCTCAACGAGGGTGTTACCGCCTTGTTTAACCAGATGTGGGTTTTGCAAACACAGCAGAAGGTTAGGGAGGGTGTGCGGCAGCGGGCAAAATCCGGCAAGCATACCGGCGGCACACCGGCGCTTGGATATCGCGTGGAAAATGAGCGTCTTGTGATCGACGAGGCGGAGGCTGAAACCGTCCGCCTGATTTTCGAGCTGTACGCCGCTGGGCAAAGCTACATTGACATCATCGCTGAGCTGAACCGGCGCGGTCTGAAGACCAAACGTGGCAATGCGTTCGGGAAAAATAGCATCCACGATCTGCTGAAGAATGAGAAGTATGTTGGCCGGTCGTTGTTTGGTGGAAAACCGGTCAGCTATGACGGCACCCGGAACGCCCACGCCGCACGCGGCGAACACCTGGAAATAGAGTGTCCGTCCATTGTCTCGAAGGAATTGTTTGATTCCGTCCAGGCGAGGCTTGCCGCAAACAAACATCAAAATACCGGAAAGAGGGTTACAGCAGTGGAACAGCCATTGAAGGGAAAAATCTTTTGTGGAGCGTGCGGCGGTGCTATGACGATCCATTATAAATATCCCGCTCGTGGTGGCGACCGATATGAATATTACAAGTGCGCCACAAAGCAGCGCGGAAAGGGTTGCTCCGGCATGAGCATCCGCAAAGACGAGCTTGAGGATACCGTAGCAAACGCTGTGCTTGCTATGTTAGGTGCCCCAAAATCCCGTGACAAGCTGTTGAGCGTCCTTAGAGATCAGCGCGACAGCCTCCTGAAGATGTCCGCCCCGAAATTAAAAGAGTTGCAGGCTGAGTATGATAGTCTCGCGTCTCAAATTGATAAGGCAGTTGACGCCGTCATGGCCGGTCTAACGTCTCCGGCCCTGATCGAGCGTACAAACGCACTGGAATCTAAAAAAGCCCAGGTTGCGGAAGAAATCGCTCTGTTAAAATCAAACGTCGAGCACTCCAGCCTCCGTGACGAGCAGCTTGCCCCGCTCCTGGATAAACTGATAAAAAGTGCGAAGGAAAACCCCTCCGCGATTTTGGCTACCGTCCTCCGCGTTGAGGTCTATCCCGATACAATAAAAATTTGGACGATTTTTGACGACGGCCCCGCCCCGGGCGACGGCCCAATCACAAAGTCCAACGTTGCGTCCCTTGTAAAATCACCCGATACCGGCAAATGGTCTTTGGGTACATTTATGGGTACCGCATCTGGCGTACCAACAAATGTACCCAACATTTTTGTTGTTGCGGCGTTTTCCGTTTTGCGCGAACGTAAAAAATAAGGAGAGGGTTAAACCCTCTCCTTATTTTTATTCCGCCACAATCCCGTGGTAATACGCTGCCAGCTTGGCTTCCGGCCCCGGCCCGTCCTTATCGAACAGAAATGCCTTTGCCATCTCCGCATAGAACTCAGGCTTGTTGCACCCGAACTTCGTTGCTACCGCGCAGTAGTCGGAATACATCATATTCATGGTAACATTCCACATTTTAGGAGTGATGTGTTCCATCACAACGCCTGTGGTTTTTGCCACGTCAGAGGTCTGTTCGATAGTCCAGTGTCCGCCGGTACTACCATCCTCGTTTTTCATGTGGGCACACCATTCTTTGATTTCGTCAGCACTCAGTTTTTCGCCATGACAAACGCAATGTTCCATGTCGTTTACGTGTTCCCAGCACTCTATCATTGCGTCTACCGCCGCCATCGAGCGCGTGCCGATTGGCTGTGCCAGGTACTCGGCCAACTCATGCTCCAGTTTGACTTTGTACTCCCTCAATTTGGTTTTCATGGCGCTGCCTCCTTATGCCAACTTGACCGCACTAGCGCAGACGTGTGAGATGGTACCCGCCACGCCGCCGAAAGTGGCGCTGATTGTCGGCGTTCCGTTGCAGCACACAGGGATGTAGATGGTGGTCTCTGCGTGGATCGTGTACACAGCGTCAGCCGCTACCGTCTCCTGCGCGTTGAGGCATGGCAGTGTTGCCGCGTCTTTTAACCCCTGTAGCACCACCACACCGGCAGCGGACGGCGTAAACGTCACGTCATAGGACACACGATACAGTCCGGATGAGTTGATCTGGAATCCTCCCGTAACCGTATCAATGGAGCATCCTGTATCCGTGTTGAGCACACCCAGCACGGCAACAGGTGTGCCGGTGGCCGTAAACGCCTGTGTCGCGTTATTATAGACGTTCTGGGCGGATTTGTAGTGGCTGTTTTTCAGCCGGTTGTTGCAACTCATAGTGTTCTCCTTTCAAAAATGCCCGGGGCAAATCCGCCCCGGGCTTATCGCTGTTAGAGCGGTTGATTATTGGTTATGCGCACCCGCAGCCACTATTGCAGCCGCAGAACGGGGAAGGGCCGGCATTGTAGCTGTATCCGTTGGGATACCGTACCACGCCGTACATACGATTGTCAGCTTCCAGCGAGTTCACCTTGTCGCGGAGCTGCTGGATTTCGTTTGCCTGCATCATGGCGCGAGTCTGTTCGCCCTCCGCATGAATCGCGGTGGTGATGTCGCAGGTCTGCCGATCAATCTGCGCAGACAGGTTCGCAGTCGCAAGCCGGTTCTCGCAGCAGCACTGAGCAAGCTGGCTCTGGATGCTGTTTCCGGTGCTCATCACAGTCTGGGTCAGCTGACCGAAATCGCCCTGCATCTCATATCCAAGATTACAGATGCCGTTCCCGATGTTTGTCAGTCGGTCATTAAGCTGGCCGAACTGCTGCCCGAATAGGATCTCCTGCTGACTTGCAGCTGTGGCATACTGCCCGAAATCGCTCTGCCGGTTGAAGCCGTTCCAACCGCCGCCCATAATGACGAACAGAAACAGAATGATAATCCACCATGCACCGTTACCAGCCATTCCGTCAGCGTCCTTGGTCACAGCCGCGAGATCGGAAAGAGAATAGTTTTCCACTGTATCACTCCTTTTGTAATTTATATAATCCCGTTGCGCACCGGGGTTATTTCAATAATTGTGAGAATTGCTCTGCCTGCGCTTTCAACTGCTGGAACTGCTCCTGCGTCATTTGTCCGGATGCAAGCATCTGTTCCACCTGCTGTTTCGCCCCTTCCGGCGTAATGCCGGACGCAAATTTTTTGAATTCCGCAAGCATAGCGATTGGATTATTTGGACTTTGGTTGCTGCTTTTCTGTAGCAGCTGCATGATTGGATTGCTCATTGATGATTCCCTCCAGTCTGGCAATTCGTTCTTCAAGGCTGTTTACGTCAACCGGTGCCGCCGCTTTATGCGGCGTGATGTCAAACGGGGTGGACGTCTTGTACCCCGCGCCGTCTGTCTGGCATACCCAGATGATCGGCGCAGTTTTATCCATGGCGATTACCCGACTGTTCGGCGCCATTTGGAGCGCATTCACGCCGTTTTCTCCGTTTACTTCGATGATTTCATATTTTGGTGCTTGCTGCATTTGCCCATATCCATAGGTGTTGTATCCCTGATACGGCATGTTGTAGTTTTGATACCCGTAAGCCATGACCTCACCTCCTGGCTCTATCATACCGCGCCCCCTTTGCATCCACCATGCGGAAAAAATCCCATAAAAATCTCTTAAAAATACCATTCTATGCTTGACAACTACACACATGTGTAGTATAATAAAGACAGTTAATAGAGATACCTAATACAAGGAGGAAACAAAAATGAAGTACCTGAACAATCACAAGCAGGAGCTTTTTAACGGTCAAAAAATCACCTATCGCGGAAAGGTTTACTGGGCCAACATGGTAACCATGGAAATCTACGCCCACAGCATCGACGCGGAAATCTCTGGTGATATTACAGGCTATAAAGTAGCTGATATCACCGAGAATTTTGACATCATTAAAGCGTAAGAAGGAGGTAGCACAATGAAAATCAACGGCGTGAACGTGCATGGGTTAAAAAAAGCGGTGGGGAATTACAACCGTATGCTCAATGTCATTGGAACCGGGTATATTATGTTTGACCTCCGCGACGGTGAGGTGTGGGCCCAGGCTGATAATTACTGCAAAAACTTGTCGATAAAAATCGTTGGTTATCCCCCAAATTACGGGAGTGATACCGTCAAGGCTACCATGGATAGCGTAAAAGCGGAAATCGCGTGGTTGACATCCGAAAAAAGGAAACAGCTGGTGAAACAGATCGAATTGGAAACGGAGGCTGATGTTATCCCGTATCTCATCAACGCCGAGCGCAGAGAAAAAGCCGCCGCTATGGCGTACCTTGCGGAGACAGAATGATGGGAACCTCGGAACAAATTAAAGCAATCCGCGCCAGCACCGGATTGTCACAAAAAAAATTTGCAGAGAAAACAGGAGTTCCGGCGCGAACCATTCTTTCATGGGAGACCGGAGACAGAAAGCCACCGGCCTATGTGATTTCACTGCTCAGACTGGCTGTGCGGGCGCTGGACGGCGACGAAAAAAAGTAATTATTTTTGTATTTCCTGCCTTGACATCTACACGTGTGTAATATAATAAGGGCAGTTAATGGAGACAACACCACACAACAGGAGGAAATAACAATGAAACTTTACTACATGAGCACCAACGGCTGGAACGCAGTCCTGGCAATCGACGGTGACAGCGCTTGCTATTACACGGACAGCTATGAGGACGAAAACGTAGTAGACGAAAACGGCGAAATCATTGCGTACTACCCCGCACGGCATCCCGATTGGCGCGGTTGGACTGCGGATGAGCATGAGGCAGCGGCAAAGAAATACCTCGCGGCTCTTGCTGATTGGTGCAGTTTTGGCGATTTCCTGCCCGGCACATGGGAAGGCCCCGTGTCCGAGCTGAACGACTCCGAGTGGCCGAATTGGGAGGCCGACGTGGTTGCAGAGTACGACACGGAGGCAAAATGATGGAATCCGCCGAACAGATTAAGGCATTGCGGGCCGCCATCGGGCTGACACAAAAAGAGTTTTCGGACCGGTTTGGCATCCCTCACCGTACGCTCATATCATGGGAGACCGGAGCCCGCACCCCGCCGGATTATGCAATCAACCTCCTGCGACTCGCCGTGTATAGCGTTATCGAGAAACCACGGCGACAAGCAGGATGTGAGCAGATTGTCACCATGCCATACAGGGAGTTTAGTGACAACTGGCACAGGTGTAAAACCGTAAAGGGCAGCTACAGCCCGTCACGGAAGACGATTGACGTTTGCATACCGGAATATCTCTATGATCTCTGGCAGGTGATCCCAACGTGGAATATAGAGGATTACCGGCAAACCCTCATAGATAGTGGTCATCCTGAGCTTGCCACCACACAGCGCGTGCTAGAAATTTTTGCTGACAGTATGCGTGGAAAAACCATGGACGACTGCACCGCCACCTCTGAGGATGATATCAGGTGGATAAAAAAAGCCCTGGATATCGCAAACGGAGATTGGAGAAATTAAAAGGAGGAATTACTATGGAATCAAAGGCCGACGTATTGGAGCGCTGCAAGGATAAAATCCTCGCATATTATGAGAATTTGAATCAAAATCTTGGAATTGCCGCCGATGCAGTGAGTGCCAGCATTTATAGCTACAATCGCTCTGTTTACGCCGACAAATCCATTGATGGCACTGTACGAAACGACATGACCTCACATTATTTTGAGGTGGCAAGGGAAGTGCGCGCCCAGCTAATCAAGGAGCACCGGGACGCATACGCCAAGTTGGAGGCTCTGCGCAAATACTATTTCCGTGATGGCCTCGCCCTTGTCAAGCAGCTCTTTGACAGCAGGCCCCAGGGGGAAAAGGACGCGGAGGAAGAACGTGAGCTCAATGACGCATACTCCGTTTGCTATGAGTGGATCAACAGCAAAGAATCTCCGTGATCCTCAAAAACTACTTGACAAAATCGTTTTTTGATGCTACTATAAATTTGTCTGGGGGACAACCTCAGTGGATTGAAATATATACTTTATTTAGATTAGTTGCAGCGCGGTCTACCGATGCACAGTCGCAAAAATTCCTCTCCATTTTTGGAGGGGAATTTTTGTAAAACGCCTTGACAGGATCATGTTTTGATGCTATCATGTGTTTGTCAGGGCGCAAGCCCCGTGGATTGAAATATATACTTTATTTAGATTGGCCATGAGCGCCGAAGTACAATCGGAAAAATCCCCCACCGAAAGGTGGGGGATTTTTCATACCCGTTTCATTTTATTTTTTACCCGTCCGGAAATGTGCCGTATCCCGCCGATGGAATACCCCATCGCGTCGCAGCAACTTTCGATCGTTATTCCCGCTGCCCGCAGGTCGAAGAACTCCCGCTCCAGACTGGTAAAATTGCAGGCTGCCCGGAAATGCTCCAGCTCTGGTGTTGTATAGTCCTTGATCTGCATCTCCGTCCCCTCCTGTTACCGGCTCAGGATAATCAACGCTCTCACCATACTCTCCGGCATATCCAGCACCAGATCATCCCCTTCTCCGCTCTTGCCCTTAATCTTCCCGGCGGCAATCAGAGGATCCAGCTCCTTGCGGTATCCCGCCGGTACATCACTCAGTAGGTGGTACCACGGCTCAATGGGCTGGAGCTTTCCATCGCTTCCCAGGCCCACAACCATGTTAGTCTGCATATCTCCTTCCGCACCGAGATAGTAGGTGTCTCCTCCGGCCTCTACTTGCCACGTATTGCTCACCATATAGCCCTCCTTGTCAAAGCTGTACCACTTGCCGTCGATCTTCGCCCAGCGGCCCTTGTAGCAGGTATTGGAGGTATCCGCATACCACCAACCCCTATCGTCCTTGTTCCAGCCCTGCTTATACTTGCGGCTGTTGGTGACGCTGCCGGACGCAGTCGGCATTGCGGCCTTTACGTCCCGGCGGAAGCCGTCCATGGTGTATCTAAGGCCCAGGCCCTTCCACAGATGCTCCGGGTCTCCGTGGTTGGAGGCCACACCCTTGAGATATCCCTCATGGTGGCTAATGATAACGCCGTCCGCCAGCGGGTCAAGCTTGTAGTCATAGCAGAGCTTGGCAAACAGCTCCACCGCCGCCTGGTATGTGCCTCGTGCCTGCGCCTGTGCCGCCGCCTTGTCCAGCACAGTAAAGGTGCTGCCGCCGGTGTATTTGATCTGAGACGGCTCCGTCATTTCCACGCCCACGTGGGTGTTATTAGCGCTTGCTCCTGCGTGCCAACCACGATAATTCCACGGCAGGCACTGATACACTGTTCCGTCCGCCTGGAGTACCGCGTGCACAGCAACCTCAATTCCGCTCTTGTTCCACTGGTCTGCAAACACCTTCGCGCTGGGCTGGGCGCATCCTACGCTGTGGAGCATCAGCCCCAGAGGCCCGCGCTGCTGGAACGTGGTGTACCGACTGTCTGCCTTGTTGACATTGTTTTTGTAGCACGGATTGTTGACGCTGTAATGCTTATACAGATGCATTGTTATCCTCCTTTACCTCCGGCAGACCCGCAATGCTGGTCAGCAGGCTCACAACGCCCGCCAGCGCCGCAGTTCCCACCACGGTAACCCAGTCCACCGCACCAATGGTTACGGCGGCGGGGATCATTGCTACAGTCGTCTGCGCGATTGTTTTCACTGCGCGGATACCGGCGGCTTTCCACCACGTTTTTGTCTTAATGGTCATGATTATCATCCTCCAAATCTTTAATCCGATGGTTGATTACCTTGATCTGCTCCTCAACGACGGGCATCCGCCGTGCAAATCCATTGTGCTCCCTGACCTCCCGGGTCAGCTCCTCAATTTTGGTGTCCGTCACCGCCTGTTTTTGCTCCAGGGTGGCCTGCATCTCCCGTGCTGTCCGGCGGTTGGTTATGACCACGCCCACCAGCGCCAGCCCTCCGGTGATGAGGGACGGGGCGATTGCAATTACAATCTCCAATAATTACACCTCCGCAAAATATGTTTCGTCGCTCGTTCCGGTCGGCACACCGTCCTCCAGCGCGACATAAAGCCGTGTGCCGTCGGTATAGTGGTACCCTGCCTTGACTTCATGCCCCTCCGTCCAGCGCAGCGGATTCTTTATGGTGCCCAACGCGTTATGGTCTTCCACCAGCTCCCAAGCAAATCCAGCGGACGAGCTGTACACCGGCTGCCACTTGTACCCTACCTTTGGTGCCACCGTCGGCACCGGTTCCTCCGGGATTGCCGCCAGCATTAATGCGATTTTGTCATTGTCCGTAAGCGGCTCAAGGTTGCGCTCCATTTCAAGCTGTGCTTCCTGCATGGCCGCGATTTCCTCGGCTGTCATGTCAACAAGATTGCCATTTAAGATTTTTTTCATCTCGTCACCTCCCCCAGATTTTAAGCCATCCAGAGGTCGGCTTAAAACCTGGATTTGCAGTGTACAGTTTTATGCTTTCTGCCTCACCGATCCCAATGACTACACTGTTTGTTGCAAACATCCCGGTAAAGGCCCCCTGTGCATCCGCTCCTGCGTGATTTGGGGACGCTATCACAGTCCAAAATGCACCATTAAATCTCGCCACACACCAGTAATTCCATGTTGCATTTTCGGCCGTTTTCTTTACAGGGATTACCCTATTTGTTACTTTTGTCTCATTTATAGTTGCGGTAAGGCTTGTGTCAGTCGTCCCGTTGATTAGGTTGCCAACAAAATACAGTTCTGTCAGCCCACCAAGGCCGGTATACTCGAAGCTCACTGCGTCCCCGTCAGAGAGAGTAATATCAGCGATCAGCGTCAGCGTTTTTACTCCTCCCCCACTCGCCATATCCACCGGCACCCACGCGGTCGGCACACCGTTATCATCCACAGCCGCGATTTTGACGGTCTGGCCAACGGTTGCGCCGGTGACATCCAGCCCGGCACCGGCGGGCCCCTGTGGCCCGGGGTCACCCTTTGGCCCTTTGGGCCCGTCAAACTCGCCGCTTGCTTTTGCCTGTGCTAATGCCTTGTCGGTCGCGCTCTGCAAGCCGTCCTGCGTGATGTAATCGCCCTTCGGCTGTAGATTTTCGGTGGCAGACTTCACGGCGCTGGTAACGTCCTCATGGGTCGCAGCTCCCACGTCCTTCGCAGTCAGCTCCACTGTGCCGGTTTTGCCGTTGACGCTGGTGACGCCTGCAACCCCGCCGCCTTTCTCCAGCGCCGCAATCCGTTTATCCAGTTGCTCCCACGTTTTGACCTCCGTGGGGGTGTAGACGTAGTCGGCGGGTTTGTCCCGTTCCTTGACTGGGACTCTTGCAACGTCTATCGTATGGTTTGTATCATACGTCCATAATATGATGTCGTTTTTTAGTTGCAAAAGTTCGTCTGGTACCGCAACCATCCTGTCAACGGCCTGGAATGCAACACTCTCACCGTGCATCTTAAAATGCACGGTTGGAACCCCTTCCGGTACCTGGATGGATTGCCCAGTGTCCCACTGATAAAAATGGCCTTTCCCATTTGACAGTGTAATTTCCATTTTCCCCTCCTACTATACCCGGTATAGAGTCGGATTGGCAGAAATCCCATCCAACGCCATACTCGATGTCAGCCACATATTGATATAAATCCGTGTGGTTGCCGTTAGCGTAAACATTGCCCCACCACCGACATCCCACACTGGGGTTCTGTCCGCCGTGCTGGCGCCGTTACTGCTGGTTGTAGTTCCTGCGATTCCATCCCCGGTGTCCGCGTTGTATACCCTCAGTCCCCACATAGAATGATTTGGATTTTTTGTGTTGGTTCCAGTCCCATTGACAAATCCAGATAGCTTATAAGTCCCAGGTGGAAGCTCAATCGGACATGATTTCGACACAAAAGTTTTCGTCATGCCGGATGTCGGCTTTCCACTCAGACTCATTTTCTTCCCTGTCATTGTGATTGTGAGCCCATTGTTGTTGCTAGTCCCTTGCGGAATGCCGGACGGGACATCCGGGATTAAGTCCGTCACACCCGCCGTCAAGTCTCCGCTTGCTCCACGCGTTATGCTGCCGTATAGCGGCCTTGCATACAGGAACGGGGCTCTTGCCGTCACGTTCGTCACAATTAGGTTTCCGGACGCTGGATAGCTGGTGATGTTGAGAAACTTGTCTTTGCTTATCATCAGCCCAACGTGGCTGATTCCGAAATATCGCTTTGGGTATACCAGTGTTCCGTCATCGTTTGTTTTGTAGAAAAAGCACAGGTCGCCGGGCTTCACGTCTCGTTCCCCGGGCCAAAAGGTCAGTGACATCCTTGCATAATAAGCTGCAATGTCCGATGCCGTCACAATGCGGAGGTACCCGTCCGACGTTTTGTATTTGTCCGCCGTGTATGCCACGTCCGCGTTAGTAGGCTGTTTGTCAAAGTACGTCTCTGCCCACGCGTCACTTGTTGCGTGGACGTTTTTGGGGTCGTAGCTCTGATTTGCCCCTGTGATCCCAGCAAACGGGCTATTCAAATACCCAATTCCGCGCAGGACGAACCCGGTATAGGACGAACAGTCCATCACACCCGCCCCGTATGCGTCAGACAGTCTTCCGGTTCCGTCCGCGTTGGTCGGCTTCATCGGCCCAAATCCGTCCTGGTATGCAAATGCCCGGGTTCCGCTTGCCTTGGCGTTCCAATATGTAGTGGCCGCAACGACTGCCGCCATCGCCCCATCAAAGTTCGAACTGTCCGGGCTTACGCCTCCATTGGTGTTGATGTTCGGCACCCCGGCCCATATGGTGTTGATTTCTTTCGCAATGTTGCTTCCAAGGATCGTTTGTGTCCTATGCGTTTTCCCACGTATTGCGGTGGTGATGTCGAGCAAAGTGCTCCGTTTGATTTTGTACACTAGGTAGCCACCCCCTCAGCCGCCGTCATCCGCTCCCAGACCTTTTTCACGATTTCCTCCGGTGTCGTGGCCTCCTGCTTCTCTTTTGCAATGCTCTTGGTAAGCTCCGCTTCCGTGGCCCCCAGCGTTACCGTGCTTTTGTCCGGTGCCCCCGGCTCCAGATGGATTTTTAGACACGGCATATCCGTCTCCAGATCGTGCGGCGCTGACCTCACGTGCACGATCTCCCCTAGCTGGATATCGTCAATCTCAATGTTCACGATGTGTAGGTCTACGGCGTTAAGTTCGATCGTCGTTGTGGCCTTTACCTGGTTTTTGAGCCACTCTTTTGCCTTGGTCAACAGATTGCTTGGCATCGTCACGTCATCCCATACGTTTGTCCCCCAGATTTTTCCCCAGACCTTGATTCCGTCCGCGTCCTCCACATACATGGTTCCTCCGTTAGCTTCCCGCACCGTCACCCTGTTCCCGTGCCACAGTGTCATCCCGGATGCTTCTGGTTCTTCTGTATATTTGTCGTAGGTGTTTTCGTTGGTTCCGTTTTCTTCGATCCGCGCCCCAAACGGGTATAGCACCGTCACAATGTTTTCTGCGTCGATGTGCTCCTCCAGGTCAAGCAGATTTTCTCCAAATTCCACGGTCTGGTTGCTTTTCTCTGTCAACTCCGCCAGGTAGTCCACATAATATTTCCCGTCCGTCTCCCTGACCATTACGTAGCCGCCCAGCATATCAATCAGCCGCCCCGAAACCGCCTCCCAGCTGGATATGCTGGACTCGCTGGATCGTACCAGCACCCCGTTGTTGTCCGGGTCTGTCACCGTCACAGTCCCCAGGTATAGCTTTTTGTAATCCTCCACCTCGCTATTGTGGGTGTCCAGGATAAAACGCAAAAAGCTTGTTACCGTGCCCTTGTAAGCAAACGGCGGCAGCATGGAGTCGCAGAGGAACGCCAAGTGCCCCTCGCAGTACACCTCTACATTGTTGTAAAAGTCCCTCGTGGTGTCCGCCACCCGCCCCCGAAATATTTTTCTTCCGCCGTATGTTGCAATTACAACTGTCCCCAGCTGTGTTGCCGTATCATACCCAGGATTTGTAATTGGCACCGTGAACTTCATTGACCCGTGAGCGTTCACCTCCAAGTCAATTTCTATGTCCGCTACCACTCGCCCTTGATCGTACAGATTCGGGTGGTCGATGCATACATCCCCCGCATAAATCGCCCACAGCGCCGGGTTGCTGTTTACGTTCACAGGCTTCCCCTCCTGTACCGGATCGTCACAGTCTCTCCGCCGGTCACTGCATCCTTCGCCGCAATCGCAAACGTCACCGGGTCATTTCGGATTATAATATTTTCGTTAAAATAGGTTCCTTTTGTCACGTCATATCCCTGCCCGTTGACCGTAATCTTCACGTCTGCGGTAGTCTCAATGGTTGGGATAGCTGGTTTTGCAGACCCCGGGACAGTAATTGTTGCGTTGGCTTGCAGCGTCCCGTATATTTTTACGTTGCTTACATCTCCCGTCACAGTCACTCTGTAGATTTTTTCCCAAGCGATTGTCGTTTTGGCTTTTTCCAGCGTCCAGGCGTAATGTGTGCTCTGTACCTGCTCCACGCCTCCCGCGCCTGTCCCTTCTGTACTAACTGTGATTCTTACTTTTCTCCCCGGTTTTTTGTCGTATTCCACCGTCAGCGCTTTGAAAAGGCTCCAGTCAACGCTCCGCACGTTCTTTGACCCGAATACAATCACCGTTTTCTTTGCGTCCCCGCTCCCGGAGTTTAACATATACATATCGTTTCTGACGCCTATCAGCCTAATTTTCTTTTCGCTTTCCGCCGACAGCTCCACCGCATATTCCCGTTCTGTTTTTTCTGTCTTAAATGGCCGCACCGTCGCCCGAAGCGTTGGAAATGCCATTGTCCCGTCCGCATTCCATTCGTCCACAGTCACTCGTCCTTCATAGGTATACTCCGGATCGTCACTGCACGTAATCTCGCATTTTCTGCCGTGTACCGCGTTCATGACGTCCGTGTAGATTTTATTCCATTCCTTCCGTTTCTTCCGGCAAAGGAACGGAAACTCTATCTCTCTGTCCTGATAGGTCACTGTCCCGATGGTGCTTTCCGTCAGGTCAAGGCTTCCGTTTCGCCCCGGAACCTCCACCATATAGGTGTTTGGTTCCGGGGCGGAGACCGCCACCGGCTCCGTCAGGTACAGCCCCCAATCCTCATAGGAGTTGTACGTTACCGTCTCTCCGTTTGCCTCTCTTGTAAAATCCACTGAATGGTAGTGATTAGTTGCCACGGCGCTTCCTCCGTTCCTTGCTTCCCAGATTGCTGTCGATGTACGGTGCTACCGCCTTTGCCAGCCCCTTTGCAGTGATCCCGCTCCCATTGTCCATCTTTTCTACGATTTCCGGCAGGTACTGCTCCAGTATTTTTTCCAGCTTCTGATTCCCGTTCCCGCTTTCTTTGCTTTTTTTCTCCGTTTCTGCACGGTTCCCTGCCCCGTAAACGCCCGCTGCGCTTTCCCGCGACATTCGATTCGCTGCTTTTGTTACCTCGCTGATGTGCTCCGTAATGCCCTGCGCAAAGCCCTCGTCATAATAGCGGCCTACCTCCGCCATAACCCGGCTTGGCGACCGAATCCCCAGTCTGTCCTTTGCCGCCTCGTATGCATTCTGCGCAGCATTTTCCGCCGCCTGTTTAATCATCCAGCTATTTGCGTTGATTCCTCTCGCCACGCCCGCTGCAATGCTGTATCCAACGTTGTACCAGCTCACAGAGTTAAACTGGCTTGCTGCACTGGAGGCTATGGTCTGCGCCGCCACCTTAACGCTTTCTTGCTTGCCCAGCATCCCAATTTTAAACTGGGTGATCGCGCTCCCGCCTGCGTCCCTGTATTTGCTCTTTTCGCCATCAGCAGCGCCCGCACCGGCGTCCGAGACCGCCTCCGCAGCCGTTTCCACGGTTCCGGTCTGGTCTTCGATCCCGCCCGCGTAATCCTCTGCGTTGGCCGCACCGGCTCCTTCGTAATCTCCGGTCTGTGCTTCCGTTGCACCGGTCGTGCTGATTTCGTTCCATACGCCTGTGGCGCTTTCTTTGCTCCCTTCGACTCCGTTGTAATAGCCGGTCGCGCCCGCCTGGCCTGCCGCTTCCATGTCGTCGGCCATATCCCAGAAGATGCCGGACGTGTCGTCCTTCATCGCTTGCACCTGAGCGGCATATCCGATTCCAAGGTCGCGCATGGTGTTAACCAGGTCGATTGCGCCCTGGTTGTTGTGGGCAACTGCGTCCGCCATGAGGTCATTAAGGTTTTGATCCCAGCTCTGGTATGCCTGTACGTTGTAAGCCAGATTGTCCGCCATCTCCTGTAGGGAAATGTCCGCATTCGTTTCCAACTGCTTAAAGCCGTTTACAATCCCGTCAACCTCGCTGTTGACGTTTTTGCCCCATTCCTCTGCGGAAATCTCATTATTAATGAGCCATTGCGAGAGATTCTCCAGCGGAACGCCCATGCTTTCCACACCGGCAACCAGCCCCGGATACTGCGTAATCAGTTCCTCGTTGGTGGCTCTCAGGTTCAGCGCCGCCAGCTGTATTTCCGCCGTCTTCACCGCCGCCTCCGACGCGGTGTCCTTGTACTTTTCAAACTCACTTTCTAGGTCTTCATAAACGCTTCGCAGGTCTCCGCCGGATTCCGTCGCATCCTTGGCCTTGGCGTATATGTCCGCCATGGCCTCGTTAGCCTCCCTCATTTCCTCGGTTTCTGCTTCCAGTGCGTCCCCTGCGGCTTCCGTAAACTCCGCAAAATTTTCATTTTCTTCGCTTGCTGTCGTTGTCGCAGAACTCAGCTCTTTGATTTCCGCTGTCGTGTTGTCAATTTCTGTCTGATACCCGCTTGTTGCGTCCGTGTCCCTCTGAACCTGTTCTCCCCAGAATTCCAGATCGTCTTTTGCGTTGTTTAGCGCGTCTTTATATTCTGACACAACGCCTGGTGCTTCTCCCAGGTGCTCGTTGTACTCTTTCAGCGCCGTATCGTATGTGGCTTGCGCCTCCGCAAGGCTGATTTCGGACTCTCCGAGGGTGATTTGCGATTCCGCCAATTTGTCGGTCAGCGTGTTCAGCAGCTCATAGTCTTCTGTGATCTTTTCCTGGTTTGCCATCGCCTTTGCCGCTGCAACAATGGCGTCTGTCGTCATATTCACGCTGCCGGTTAGTTTGTCGTATTCAAGTCCCAGATTCGGGACACTCTCGTTCAGGCTTCCGACGATTGCTTCCACTTCTGCTTGCTCTGCTGCATTAAGACTTGACTTGCTCGTCAGCTCGTCCAGTCTTGCCGCCAACACCGCTACGTTTTCCGTTTCGGTGTCAAAACTCGCCATTGTTGCTTCGTGTGTTGCCCGGAAGTCTTCTTCTGCACCATCCAGCGCCGTGAAATCCGTCACCAACAGCCCCGCCGCAATGCTGATTCCTCCGATTGCCAAAGCAATTGGATTTAGCGCTCCGCCGAGGGTGCTTGTCACCAGCTGGAATACCTTTACCGCCGTTGTCGCAACCGTGATCCCGGTTGTAAACGTTGCCAGTGCAGCCACCACGCCTGTAATCACCGGTACTGCCGCCTCGTTGTTGTTGACAAATCCCGTCAGTCCGTTGAGCGCCTTTGTAAATCCCTCTGCCAGCTCCCCCAGCGCCGGTGTCAGCTTGTCTCCTACCGCGATTTCCAGCCCTTCCAACGCGCTTTTCGTCAATTTTACCTGCCCTGTGTAGGTATCCAGCTTTATATTGGACATATCCTCCGCCGCACCGGAACAGTTTGCAATGGACTCTGTCAGGTTGTTCCAGTCCTCGTCACTGGCATTA
>ERZ835880.506-NODE-506-length-41608-cov-3.591221_pt1 | contig 41608 bp, 58 predicted proteins | sample MGYA00519944_ERZ835880 | MGnify/ENA primary metagenome ERZ835880 (study PRJEB31850, sample SAMEA3708787) | human gut metagenome | biome: human gut; feature: human-associated habitat; material: faeces | place: China | collected 2014 ... | reverse complement strand
ATACTTGTATAAACGATTCTTGCGGCGTTTTTGTTTTGACGCTCATTATCTCGTACCCATTATCATTTTCAGGTTTATCCCATTCAAACACCCTGCCATCTAAAATAACGCTCCTGATTCTTACAGCGTCACTTGGATACTTGAAGTAGTTCAGCTTTTCCTTTGGCAGATAGCTTTTATCAAGCGCCTTTACATCAAGCCTGCTTATTGTTCTTCTAATTTTTGCAAAACTCCAATTACTCATGGCCAGCAGCTGGCTAAGTGCAAACGGGAACATTTTATCACATTGCCTGGCTTCTTCTGTTCCGTCTTTAAGGCCGATTATAGGCCGTACTTTCAGCTGAACAAGTGCTAAATTGCATATGTCGACTATTGAATATTGCATAATATTACCTCCCTCTTCCAGAAGCAGCATTGCTGCTGCCTTTGGAAGAAAGAGCGGGGCTTGCCCGCTCAGTTTCTTTACTCGTCCTTTTTAGACACTGTTGTTTTTGCTCCGGCAATTAGTCTGAAGCAGTTCTCCGGGAAAGTATCCTTAGCTGCGAATTCACACATATCTCCCGGCTTAAAGTTCTTGATCTGCCCATTAACTCTTGCCTGACAGTATTTAGTACATACATATTTAGACATTTAGGCCAACCCCCATGGGAGAAGCAACACCGTATACGATGCCTGCTGTAATCTTACCGCTATACTCACCTGCTGCAGACGCAAAGATATAACGTCCCGGAATAGTCGGGATAGGAGCATAACCAAGTCGGCTTCCTTCTTTGACCGTAACTTTAAAAAGTTCTTCCTTACCTGTGCCATCTGTATTATTGCCTGCGCTCACAGTCACAGTCACGTCAGCTGTAGCTAAACCATCAAGAGATACTCCATATTGGGCATTCGGATAAATAGTATTGGAGAAAGAAGCTCCAGTATCGATAATCTTTGGCAAGTCGCCTGCAGCATAATCGGCTGCGATTGCATTTGCTGCCTGTACATCATATTTCATAATCTATCACTCCTATAAATTTAGTAGTTAAGGCCGCATAATGCGGCCTATATTAAATAACACGCGCTTCATTCATGTGAATCTGATCTACACGACGAATAGGCATTTCGTCAAAGCTCATGATTTTGCGTCCCTCAATACCTTCCAATCTCGGTTTGGCACTGGAATAATCAAACATCGCTCCAAGCTGACGGTTAGCCACGATGTCTTGACGCAGCTTGGTTCTTACCTTGCGATTCATATAGATTGCCGGACGGCCAGTGCTGGTGTTGTGCAGACGCTCAGATGCTTCGATCATCAGGCTGATAAGTTTGCCGCTTTCAATAGTGTTGATATCAATATTGCAGATACGCACTACCTGACGTAAATCTTTTACCACCAAGCCGGAAGCCCAGCTGAAAGAAGTCTTGATACCCGGCATATAGCCACCGCCTACTGCCATAGTATCGTCCTCAACGACTGCACCCTGCTGCAGACCTGCCTTAGTTCCTTTGGGATAGAAAGTATATACGCCATTATCATAGCTCCATACCACGAACCAGATAGAAGTAAGGTTAGCGCTTGTACCTCCTGCATCTAACACATATTCTGCGGTTTCGGGCAGAATGCCGTCAGTCTTACGGGTCAGTGTGTTATAACGTTCTGCCAGTCCCAGCATACGGTCTTTGCCGTCAGCAGTACCGCCATAAATCATGCTGCGGGCCATTGCCTGATTGATTGCTTCGATTTGCGGGCGGGACTGCGCCAGCAGGAAACGGTTCCGCATACCATTCAACTCGTACAACGCCTTGTCGATAACTACAGGACGGTAGAACATTGCACTAAAATCAGTCATCGCAGCAAAGCTGCCAGGCTCTGGTTTTATTACGTCGTTATAATAACGCAGCGCTTCACCGGGAAGAGAAGTACTGATTACCTCTTTGTTACTGTCTCCATTGTTGGCTTCTACTACCACAGAATCTTCCAAAATCTCATTGGTCTCAGCCAGGAGATTTACGATAGCGTTTTCTTTTAGCTGCCCATCAGGGGACATCACCGCCATCACGTCATGAATTGTTGGATTAAGTTTTTCTACTACTTCTGCCATTTTAATCACTCCTTCTTATTTAAGTCGCCGAACATAATATCGGCCAGACTGGAAGATGCTTTTACAGCACCCGTACCACCGCTCATAAGGTTCCCATCCTCTCCCACAAGAGGATGCAGCGCCTGCATGAGCTGAATGATCTTGATATTGCCTTGAATACCGGCTCTATCTATGACTTGCTTTAGCCCGGGGATTTTACTTTCCAGTGCGTTCATAGTCACACTGGCCTCACTGATCGCTTTTTGGTATTCCGGCGTTACGTTGTCAAATGTAGCCCCGAAATGTTTTAACGCTTCTTCAGTGTTAGCAGTCATAAAATTAGCCCTCGCATTACATACATAATCGAGAGCTTTCTTTGCCATATCAGGATCAGTAATCCCGATAGTATTCAATTGTTCTATGCACTCTGTCACAAGCTCCGGCGTTGCCAAATCCCCTAACTGCTCAGTGAGTTTAGACTTTACAAAAGTCTCATCAACTGTTTGCTTGGGTGTATCTTCCGCCTTATCAGGTTCCTTTTCCTGCTTGGGTGCGGGCTCTTGCACCGGCTCTTTTTCGGCTTCCTGCACCGGTTCTGTTTCCTTCTGCTGTTCCTGTACAGGCTCTGCCGGCTGTTCCTCATTCATGTTATTGTTGAGGTTATTTGTTTCTTCCATCTTTGTAGCTCCTTTCAAAGTTTGCTTCTTGTTCGCGTATCCAGGCGAAGCGTTCTCCCTCAGCTCTAAGAAGCTGCAGTACTCCCTCTTCTCCCAGTTTGCGTATCTCATCCGTTACCGCAAGCACTGCCTTTCTAGCACCTTCCTTTCGGTAGGTATCAGCATTGCCGGTAAAGGTAGATGTATAATAATAATTTGCTACCAAAAGTTTAGTTAAAAACCATCTGCCACGTTCATCGCTAAGCAGAAACTCATACGCTTCTTTATCCTTTGGTCTGGCCTGCGCTTTCAAAAAGTCGTCGCAGGCCTCCTTTTTTTCCAGTTCTTTTAACTTTGCTATTTTTCTCGCCTGCATCATATGCCACCCCGCAAACTGCTGAGCAAGTTATCCAGCGGCGCTACACTGCCATTGTCTGCCATCTCCTGAAGATTGGCGGCAGCCTGCGTAACATTTGGCAATGCCTGGGCTACTGCCATGCTTTCCTGCATTTGTTCTTGCTGTTGAACCGCCTGAGCCTGCTGATGCTGGATCTCGGCGTATTCCTCATCCGTGTAGAGTATCTCACTCTTAACGCCCAGATCATCTATCCACTTACGCAAGAACACGCTTTCGTTCAGCATATTCACTACACCCGGCTTGAGCTGCGCCGTCTGGCCTATTGCTGCCAGCGCTGATTCATAATCTTGTACTCCGCTCATCCTCTGCAGTTTTGCCAGCGGGGATACATATTCGATTTCCAGTTCCATACCATCATATTCAGGCGGCATTTCAAAGACACCGTTTTGCGTATAGATACCATACACCCGCTTTATGTCACGGCTTAGTACCTCTGTATTGATACGCGTTACAACCGGTGTGAGCTGCTGCATCTTCTCCTGCTGCCTCAGGCTCCATTCATACGCTGTACGACCTGTATTATCGAACTTCTGCTGTTCGAGCATCGCAAATAAATTCGTATTATAGGCTGCGTTAATTTTGTCTTCCCTTATTGCGGCTATATCATACACTTTGTCAAATACCGGTGCTATGTCGAACAGCGACTGTACCTTGCCCAGCTGCATATCTACCTCTGTCACAGCACCCGGTCTATAATCCGTATCAGTTCCTGGCGGCGCCTGTAGTGCTGGATCATAGAACAGCTCCATATTTCCTGCGGCGGCTTTAAGCAAGTCAAACATCACCCTGTTGTCACTGTCAGCAAACCAGCCAGGCCCAATGCCATAATCGCTATTAGGAATAGCCAGATACCGCATTATCGTGATCGGGCAGGTCTCAAACCCTCCTGCATGGATAAATTCCTTATCGCTGCAATCCAGCCAATAAAGGGATACATATCGTTTCCCTTTCGGTCCGAGTGCCTTATTGTCATAAGCAGGATTCTTTGTCAGCAGCCAGTAGACTTTCATAAGACGGCCATTGTTTTTCCCGTCTTTGTACTCCTGCTGTTGTCTCTCAGGCAGAGCTCCAAGTCCAAACTTGCTCACTATCTTAGACAAGCTCATTTCCTTTTTGACTGCAAAGTGTGTCACTTCTTGCCACGGATCCAGCGCATAGGCATATGACCCAATAGAATAATTTTCAAATACCATCCCTCTATCCGGAATGAAGAAACTACCACGCGGAGACTGCCCAAAGGCAAGCTCAAGGTTTGCACTATAGATCGATGAATAGAAGTTGCTGGCATTGAGCGCCTTATTGATCGTATCCCTCTGATCCTGCAAAATAGCTTTCAGTGTCTGGTCATCCTCTGCAAAGCGTGACTGCAGATCAAACCATTCCACAGTTTGAGGAACAGAGCCATTCGTCATACCACCGGCGAATATCTGGGCAGCTCTCCACGCTGTGCCGTCGATAATACCTGCGTCACGCTTTATCATCTTGTCTCGTCCGTCCAACTCGCCCAAAAAAGGTATTTGATACTGCTGGATACGGCGCCACATGACAAGGCAGTTCTGATAGTCCTTGGCGTTAAACAGTTCATCGTGTATGCGTTTGGCTTCCTCAAGTTTCATTACATCTGTTTTCATCGCTTACACCCCAAATGTTTCGCCGCTGGTCACGCTTCCCTGTGTTGCTGCGAAGTTAAATTTTTTCTTGTTTTTGCGCTGCTGGTCTAATGCGCTTGTACCATCTGCTCTGCCACTTACATCTGTAGCTGCTGCCGCTACCTTAGGTACCTCAGTTGCAGGTGCTCCAAACAATTTATTTGTCAGGCTACTCATTGTTCTCACCTCCCTTATAGCTTTGCCAGCGGGTTATAGTTTCTGGCACTGCCTTGTTGCCTGCTCCTTTTCAGCAGGTCAAGCGCGGGAGTGCTAACTTTCATTTCACGCCCAAACGTCAGTGCTAAAGCATCTGCTCTGTTGGGACTGAACGGCATATCCCTTTTTCGCTGGAGCTGTATTTGCCCGCGGTCATTTACATATGCCTCAGGCATCATAAGTTCTGTCGCTATTTCTCTGTCTAATTCATCCAAGCAGCCACCGTCTATAAGCCATTGTTTCATTTTTACCCACATTTCCATGCGCTTATTGGCGTACTGTCTACTGTTTGCCAATATGGACGAATTTACAAGGTTCCAGGCGCGACCCATGTATTTGCCGGCAGAGTAAATACCCTGTCCATAACCAAAATCTATATTGACCTGCTGTGCTTTATACTTATCTTCAAACAGTGCTACCTTTTCAGCGAAGCCAAAATTATCATCGCTCTTCGGCTCTTCGTAAAGCAGCTTACTGAGGTTGCCCTTGCGCAGATAGATAACTGCTGAATCCTTCCCGCCCCAAGCAGGATCAACGCCGATAATAGCAGGCGCAAATTCGACGTCTTTACCTGTGATGCTCCTTGACTGTGCAGCTTCTATTACATTGCGTCCTATAAACTGTAGTTCACTAGAACTCGGAGGTTCACCCAATATACGAACCTTAACAAAGTCACTCTCAAGACCATAGGTTTCGATCCACTCATTGAGCAGCTTCTTGTTCGTTATCTCTACTGTCCTGCTGTCTATTTTCCGAGTATGCCAGCGATGCCGCTCTTTGCCTAAACAGTCCGCAAAACGGCCTATGTTTTTAGTCGGATTGCCGAAAACCAGCCACAAAAGTTCTGTGTCCGAATCTGTCATCGCGCCCTCTGCTACTTCCCAGATAACATCTTCTATTTCAGAAGCCTCGTCGAAAATAAGCAGTATTCGGTTGCCCTGATTATGTAAGCCCGCAAATGCTGCAGGATTGCTTTTGCTCCATGGGATAGCGTCTGCACGCCAGTTTTTATCATGGCCTTCTACTATGCTATACATAGACGTCGCAGTATACACGAACATCTCACTCGCTATATTGAGCCTGTGCCACTTCCCAAGCTCTGGCCATGTTTTTGTCCTCAGCTGCGTGTCTGTATTCGCTGTTACTACTACCCTTGTGTCTGCCCGGGTATACATCGCCCACTCAATAAGCCAAGCTACCACAGCGCTCTTTCCGATACCATGCCCGGAAGATATCGCGTTTCGAATAAGCCTGCACGGGTCATCTCTCATACTAGCCGCAAGCTCTTCCATGAGTTCAAGCTGCCACTTTTGCGGCCATTTATTCTCCAGCTCTCCCTCTCCCCATGGATACATAGCTTTCACAAAGCCAGCAGGATCATATTCAAACTGTGCAATAAATTCAATCAGTTCTTTTTCTATCATGCTTTGCCCCTCTCCACTCGTCCCTGGGCTTTCTTCAGCATTGTTACTATATCTACCGCTCCAGAGTGTTCTACTTGCTGTTGATCTTTCCATCCAAAGTTATTTTTCAAATTAAAGATAACACCTACAACGTTCTTGCCATCCAGAAGCCTCTGTTCAAGCGATTCTTCTATTTTCGTTTTCGCTTTTTTTATAGCGTCAGAAAATTCACTGTTTTTTTCATACTGCAAAAGAGTTTCTCTTGTCATTCCCAGCCCCAATGCTAGCCCAGTAATAGTGTATCCAAGACCGGCTTTATCTCTGCTTTCAAAGTATTCATCTATCTTTTTCTGCATTTCACTTACGCTGTCAAATTTCTTCGGTCTTCCTCTTGCCATCTGTTATCACCACCTTGCAAATAAAAAAGCACCTAACCGAAGTTAAGTGCTGTGTATTAAGTTATTAGAGAGTCATTGTTCCTAACTTGTCTCTTAAAATGTCATTAATTAGATTGCTCTTTGATACGATTTTTTCTAATTCAGAAGCAAGATCGTCTAACCTTCCCTCTAGGCTGTTTGAAGCAAGAGATTCTTCCTTACAGAGAACACTACCACTATTAGGATCACCAAATATAAACATCTGCGTATTCTCAACACTTAAATTTAATGTCCTAGTAAGACGTTCAATGGTTTCTATTTGTTTTTCTAACGAGCCTTTTTCTTTATCGAGAGTTGGAGATACCATACAGATATCGTTCATCATCACACCTCTTATTCTATATGCTAAATTCTAATATATATTGCCGTATTTTAACGGCTTTTTAAGACTAAATTATTTATGTAGATTAAGTGGTTATTATTAAGTTATCGATACCACTGAAGTTTGATTTGCATCTTCTATAAAGCGATCCGCGCTCTCTTTCTTTTCTAATTCTACCCACTCGGCAACGGCAAAATCACCATCGCCAGGTACTACTATCAGTGCATCTTGAGGCATTTCCTTGAGCTTTTCTATTAGTTCTTTTACTAGCATTTAATCACACTCCAATAAATAAGCCGCTGTATTACCCCAACGGCAGGGTAATGTCCAAGCGCTAAGCTTGAACGTTTCACCAAGCTTGTTGTAAGCCTACTAACTTACAATACTATTTTAACTCATTAAAACAGGTAATATGTCGGAAACTTTTTTATTTTATCAAACCTTTTTTCAATGCCAAACCAACAGCATCTCGGAGAAACTCCTTACGAAATTCATAACAGGTATCTCTATTTACGCCGGTTAATTCTGCAATTATTTTCATCGGCTTCCTTTTTTCATATTTTTGATACATAACTTTACCAGTAAGCTGGTTTTCATGTATCTTATAGGTTTCTGCGACAACTTCAAGCCATAGCTCCGGGTTCATTATTATCGACTGATATGGTCCATATCCAAACGATATCATACGTACTGGCTCAATGTTTTTTAATGCTGCTGTTTCTGTTGGATTACTGATAAAAGCATGACCACCACCGCCAGTATGCCCTTTCCTTGCAGTACGCTGCTCTTTTTCTTCATCAACAACTTTTTGTATTTGCTTACGATCCCAAAAGTACCGCTCTACATGCTTAATATACTGTTCTATTAGCATATCAGTCTCCTTCTAGCTTTGCTTTCTAAATCGCCTAAAATAATTCTTCCAAGGATTTATTCTGTCTTCTGCGAGTTGGTTCAAAATAGCCTTCTCAAACTCTTCGCGTTCATATTCTCGTTCACCCGCAACAATCCAATATTCTTGCACCCATTCTCTCGTACCGTCTGCACTTTCAATCAAATATAAGATACCTTTAGAATCTAGTTTGACACCAAGTACTTTACATTCTCCCTTAGGCACATGCACATTATCCCCTATATTAAACTTGCTCTCTATTGTTAATAACATTTGTATCGCCCTTCTTATCTGATAGATTTATTGTAAAAATACTAAACCTTCTTAAAGCTAATATAAACAAAAACGTTAGTTAATATCCAATGTTCATATACAAATTCAAATATCCATTTTATTAGATCAGGATAATTCATGTCTTCACTCCTTAATCATCACATATAGCTTGGCCGCAGTATTTACAGTAGTGAGCATCATCATCTACCTCACGTCCACATACAGGACATGCCCAGACTTTAGGTATTTGTTGTGGGAAAGGACAGTTTGGTATAAAATGCTCTTCGACTACCAAATTTACTTCTTGCGGTATCTGCTTTTGAGCAGCCGTCAATAAAGTTATATAAGCATCCCTTTTCTCATTCATAGGCATTTTCCAGATGATTGGTTTTAATAAAGCTATTGATCTTTCTAACTTTAGTATGTTCATTCGGGTTCACCGTCCATAATAGCCCCGCAGTAAGGGCAGCTTTTATATTTTTTACTGCCGCTGTAGATCGGTACACGCTCACCACATACGCTACAATCACCGATTGGGTGTTCAGGGTGTTCAATCCAATGCCCACGCTTACGTTCTTCTACAACTGGCATTGTATCAAGCCTATCAGCAGCACTTTGATAACCACTTCTAATGCCGTCGAAAAACTCACCCCAACCGTGTATATCTCCAACCATTCTTAATAGCTCCGCTTTCGCCTTATCAGCGTCTATTAATCGCATAATCTATTCACCGTCCCGTCTGTTCCATGCCGCTATAGCTTCTTCTTCTGTTGGCTGAAATCTCCCAACAGTTGCGTCACATTCTAGATTTGTACAGATCACATAATAATAAGGATTAATTGGCGTTCTTCCCATCTTAGCTTTGCTACCGCAGAACGGACAAGGTTTTAATTTAGTCATTTTGGCACTCCTTCAATTTTTGTCTGTGGTAACAACTTAAATGTCTTACTAACAAAACCATCACTATACCTAATAAATGCCTCGCATCGTTTTGTTGCAAAATGCAGTTCTTCTACCTCTCTGATGATATAGGAGCCGCAAGTATCATCGCAGTCTGATTCGCAGTAAGCTTCGTCATAATCATATATTTTCGCATAAATAGGTTTACTAATATCAATCATCTACTCCACCGCCTTGGTCGCAGACATATTTTTTATTAACATACGCTTTGATATCTGCAGGATCAAATGCTCTGTCACATTTTGGGCAGCAGGGCAACATAGTCTTATCACCCCTGCCCATATTCTTTTCCATTTCTTTAAGTGCTACTCTGTATGGTTTATAGCTGTGGGCTATTTTCCAAAACCGTCTAGCACTTTCCATGTATCTACCCCATTCACGGTTTTGCCGTTCTTCAAAATTTGCGACCATGAGCATTGCTGCAAACGGATCTATAACTGCACTGCATCGGTCGCAAAATATGAGATGACTTTCTTCATCTATGCAAAGTTGTGGTTTGACATAATCAACACCATATTTATTATTTTCATAACATTTGCAGGCCGAAAAAAACTTCTTTTTTGATACCATACCTACAAGACTTCTAATTTTCTCCACTACTCCACCACCTTAAACTTCTCTAAAGTCAATGTCCGGGTAACGATATAGCAGCATCTTCTTTTTGATCAGATACACCTGCGTCCGCATCCCTTTCGTATCAACGTAATATATATGCCCGTCAGCTTCCGTCACCTTAAAATCAGCTCGATAAATAATCGGCCTTATCTTTTTACCGTCTCTCTTATAACCAGGCTGTAAAACAAATTTTGGCTGTAGTTCAACCTCTTTTACTGTACCTTCGCGCATAAGCCAGTGTAACTGCCAGTAATAGTCAGCTTCTTTTTCGCTGTCAAACCGTATGCCGTCTACTTCCGTAATTGAGTTACCATATTTTAATTTAGGTTCTGTCCCTGGTAGATTCTCAGACGCCGTTACGCTATCAGAACGTATTTTACTTACAAGGTGTGCCGGCAGTTCATTCCACGTCGTCATTTATTACTACAGCCGATAACATAATTTCTAGAGCTTTCTTCTCTCTCCGATACCGAGCCACTTTCCCGCCGAGCTGACTATTCTTCCGACGCAGATGTTTGAGTTCAGTCAGTATCTGCATAAGTACTGGTTTCAATACTGGTACATACTGATCGCCTGTTTCTTTTTCGATTAACGCCATCATAATTTTTATATTTATTGGTTTCACTATTTCCAACTCCTTATATTTAAAAGGCCGCCCCCTACGGGCTAATCACCTCCGCAGGGGTATACTTCCCTTTATGCTTGTATATAGTTAGTATGCGCGGCCGTTTTAACTTATCGCCAGATCTGCCACTCTACAGTAACCTCTGCCAACGCACAGCCGAGCTGCCATAAAAATCCAGCGGCAAAGATAAATAATAATGTGTATACTGCTTCACGCTTCATTTTCTACCTCCACAATTGCCGCGAACACAAGATATACCTGCTGCGGCACACAACCATTACCTAACGCCTTTAGTCGTTTCGCCCTGTTTTTTTGCCCAACTATTACTCTTGGCGGTTCATATGCGTATTGCTCTATATTTATTGCAGCAGGCCAGCCCTGCCAACTTTCAATATCCTCTTTTGCTACATTGATGTCAGTCCAGCCTATAGGCAATCCCATTAAAAGCTCTACCCAATCAGCGTTTAGATTACCTGGTTTTTCTTCTTTTTTTATAACAACACCATCCAGATAATTTCTATCTGCATTACGTTCAATACTCGCACAGCCATATGATCCGCTGTTTCCTTCTCTTGCTCTTGGTGTCGGCCAATTTACCGCCTGACTTAAATTAACGCTGTGCATCTTCTTAACTGCTGTATCTAATCCATCACCTGATGTAGCACTCGCACCTTTACGATTGTAATTACCACATACACTCGCGGTAGGCCACAATGAATACTCGCTCTCGTTTGTGTGGCGCTCCAACATCGGCAGCTCCATAGCATGACCATCCAACACGATACCCCATTTCGGCCAGGTCTCGCAAAACAGTTCCGAATCCTCCCCCCCGAATCCCGGCAGCAGAGATTGAGAGTAGCCCGCGCACGTTTTCTGCCACGATCCATCTTGGCTTAAGCTCGCGAATAAGCCGGGCATACTCTCCCCAAAGACCGGAGCGGGTAACGTTCCCTTCACTATCAACGAAACCAGTTCTTTTACCTGCTGTGCTAACATCTTGGCACGGGAATCCTCCGCTGATAATATCGATCTTGGATATTCCATCGGCTTTAAGTTTTTCTGCCGTGAGTTCTCTGATATCGCTGTAAATCGGCACATTTGGAAACCTCCTTCGCAATATTTTTTGCGGGTATTCTTCGATTTCACAAAAAGCCACTGTTTCTATTCCCGCCCAGCTGGCAGCAAGGTCAATCATACCTGCTCCGCTAAATAGCGATAACATTTTCATTGTCCTCACTCCTGCTCGCTACTTATGCTAACGCATTCCTTGTCCTGCAATCTTTTAAAGTTATTAAATATCTCCCGTGCCTTCACGGCCCGTGTATCATCTGACCACATCAAGCAGTTCGGGCAAATATGCACCTCAAAATATCGACCTCTGTTTACGTGACTACCCGCCGTTGTATCCTTATGGCATATATCGCAATTCATGATCTCACCTCAAAACGGTTCTGACTTATTAGTGTTCAACTTGTCAAAATGTTCTTAGCCTAAAATCTGTAGTTCTGCCATATCTGCAGCAAGGTTATACATTTTTGCGTGCTTATTATTTCCATGTGTATCGGTAACCTTAGCTCTAAATTCGGCAATAGTCCCTAAGAAACAACCACAAGACACTGTTATACCTTTGTCTTTATTTTTGAAAAATGTCGTAAAACTAAATCTACTACCAATGCGACCGATCAATAAACAGTCAGCGTTGCCGCACACCCTAGCGTTGCCGCACACCCTAGCGTCGCCGTACACCTCAGCGTCGCCGTACACCCAAGCGTCGTCGCACACCCAAGCGTCGTCGCACACCCAAGCGTCGCCATCTTGCGCTAAGTTATCTTCTTTTTCCACATATCCACCAAGTTCACCAGCTTCAACACTTCCAAAGCTAATTAAAGCCTTAATCCTAAATAATTTCTTGCCCCATTGTTCTATAAACTCTGCTGTCAACTCATACTTTTTCATAGTTACCGCTCCTTTAAACTTTAGCTAAATCACCTTGACGACATGCTGACCGTTTTGGTACTACATCAGGCACTACCGGATGATATTTATGACACCGTTCACGATCAGCTACCACATAAGTAAATCCGCTTTCTTTTTCTACTCTCAAAAACGGTTGATGTCCGCTGTATGGGCAATCAACAGTGTTAATACATTCAGCGCATTTTCGGTCAACGTCTGCGATAAAGTTGATATCGCAGTAATTGCGCTGCAAGAAACTATCGTCGGCGTCAGGAAAAATCCTCTTTGCTGCAACTCTAACTTTCTCGCTTATTGGCTGCCGTAGTTCACCAAATGTTTTGCCGGCAGCAAGATCAGCAAACAACTTTTTAACAAACTCATTTGCCGCTTTAGAATTACGCTCAATAGCCTTCTTCTCTGCACCGATTTTATTTTGTCGTAGGATTGATAAAGTATTATTAATATCTGCCCATGTTGGCCAATATTTATTATTATCAGCGATATAATCAACAGTATCGCCCCACATCTCAATGTCTGTGTATTTATAACGCTCCAGGGTTTGCCTTTCGATAGTTTTTTTTGCATCTTCGCTTCCCCAGTTCGGCTTTAGTCCCGCCGCCTGCCACACTTCATAAGCTGCCGTTATCTCTCTAAGTTCCAACATACGGCATATCCCTCACTTCTTCCCAGTCCAGCCCCATAAAACAAGCCAGCCTGTACTTTCTTTTCTCCGGAGGTATCGCTGCCCAGCGCTCCTTGTTCTTTGCTATCCATTCGGCTTTCTCTTGGGCTTCCTTATCAGCAGTTTGCACTGCTTCCGGCAATTTGATTTCATCCGCCCAGCGTTCATCCTGTAAAAAAGTATCAGGATCAGGTATGTACCTTCCGTTTTCCTCCTGCCACTGATTAGTTTTTTTGTATCGCTCAACAGCAGAATTAATCAAGGCATACTGTTCTTCCGAGTGTACACGCATATTCATCCATGCTATTCTTGCAACAGGCTTTTTCCGTTTCGACGGATACAATTCCCAAAATAATTCAAAGCCTTTTTCTTTTTCGTTAACCTCGATTGGTTTTTTGGTTTGCTCACGCGCGTTATTATTATTATTATCATTGTTTATCATTGTTATATTATTATCATTATTGTTAGATGTTAGCTGACTGTTAGGTTGTCTGTTAGGTGTCTGTTGGCTCTCTGTTAGCTGACTGTTAGGTTGTCTGTTATCGACTTCCCTTTTTCCTTGATAAACCTGCCAGTTTACTATAGTTATCAGCCTTCCAGTCTTTGTTGATTGGTCTGTTAAAAAATTCATATTTTCAAACTTTTTTAACGCAGTCCTTACATTTTGGACTGTTAGCCCATTTCCACAAGCTTTTACGATATTAGGCAAGCTGGTTATAAATTGTCCCGGTTGGCAAGTAAATTCTTCTCCCTGCCAATACCACTTTTTTTCACTGTGATTTGCCATTAAAAGCAGAGTGATTAAAATTACCTTTTGCTCAACTGTCGTAACCTGCCAAATCGGACTATCTAACAATTTTCGATGTAAAGCAATAAACCCAGTATTCATAGCACTTTACTCCTGATGGTCATATTTTGTAGATAAATACGCTTTTACCTTTTGCCCAATTACAACGCCCTCGGCGGCATTGTGGCGCAGGTAATGGCATTTATTACAAAGCATTGCCATATCTTCCAATCTATCCTGTCCTCCTTGTGACTTTAGTGGCTCATGGTGTGGCTTAACTCCAGGCTCAACAAAGCTATTGCAGTTTATACACAAACAATCATCACGCCGATATACTTCCTCGCAGAGTTTTTTTAGCGCTTTACCTTTAAGTCTTATCCTCTTTATTTTTGGAATCATCTTTAACGCCCCACTCCTTGATCAGCTCATCTAATTCTTCCTGCGGCCTTGTTTCTACACCAATATCTTTTGCCATAGATACCAAACAATCTATAAAACGGCTCATCTCTTTCGTGTCATAAGCACTGCTACCGTAATATACCCTTACATTGCTATAGCCTTTAATGTTCTGACATTCACCAAGCAATTCAGCTATCCAGCCAACACCATTACTTTGCCAAATTTCAATAGTTCTGTTTACAGCGTCAGTTGGCACTGGCCATATTCTGCCGTAACCACATTCCCTGATCGCTTTCCTGTAAACATCTTCCTTGCTGTGAAAGCTCTCTTCTGACAGCTTTTCTGCTATCTTTTGGCATAATACCCAAGCGTATTTATTAGCGTCGTTAGAACGCCCTTTTCGCCATTGCTTGACCTCTACAACATACTGCTTTTCAGGATCGATTTTATTGATTTCTTCTTCCTCTGATAAAGGGACAGGTACTACTAAATTTATGTATCCCATCCCTTTTAACGTCTGTAACCCTTTAACCGTGAACTTCATTTTGCTATTGCCTTCTGACATTTCATACAGAGCGGCCTACCAAATTTCTGCACGCTATAATCATGTACTTTTTGGCTAATTTCAACCGTGCATTCCTGACACATCAAAAATTGTGGTCCAGTATTTTCGTCAGGAAACGCAGGCTGTGTTTGTTCTATTGGCGTAGGTGATGTTGCTTTATGTTCCGCTACAGGCGCATCAATTTTTTTACCCATATCAAACCGTACAACCCCCTTACTGTCCACGATTTTTAGCTTCACAAACTCACTTTTAGTCCGATCGTACTCTATGTCTTTCACAAAAAACTTTGCAGTGATTTTCCCATTGGTAGATAAATCCTGCTTCGATAGCTGCACCCATATAAACGGAGCATCGTATAGCTCACGCCCAATACCCCAGTTAAACCCGGCACGTTTAAAACTATCACTTGCCAATCCCTTGGCAGCTTCTGTGTTACTCTCAGTGCCAGTATCCTCTTTTTCGATCCACTGCTTTTTATCATCATCCCACACCGAGATGATACAATTTGCGTTATCCCGTCCGTGATGCCGCTGCCAATTCATCGGTCCGAACGTCTCGTCAAGAATGCGCATATCGACCCTAGCGTCCTTATACAACAACAACGAACACCCGCTGTTATCTTTTTTTACCGTGGCGACCCGACATTCAACTTCATCTGCAGTAAGAAGTCTTATTTCTTTCATTGCCTATACCCCCTTTGCACCGTTCTGCACGTCTAAGCAATTTAACAGCCTGCTTTGCGGTTACTTTAGGCTCACCGTATGCTTGCTGAAGCGCACGAAAGGCCGCTAACTTTTCTTTCTCATTCATTTCTATGTCCTCCTAAAACTCTCTAAAAGTTTGACCGCCGCATCTACAGCGTGTATCCTCTATTGGCACTCTACATCCACAATGTACACATACAACGACCGGTACTGGCGATAGTCTCACCGGCACCTTTAATTTCATCTTGTCAACGATTGCTACTGCCCTGTTTAGGCGTTCAATCTTTTCCTGCAATAAATTATCCATTTACAAGTCACCTTCGCTATGCTAAAATGAAGGTGGACGCTAAACCTCGTAAAATTTACAGTCCACCTGAGCTATCGAAGCTGTAACTTCGGTAGCTCTTTTTCTTTTGCCTATCATCTCAACACCCCTACAGTCACTACAGCAGCCATAATAGCTACGTATGTTCCGACAAATATTGCAGTAGTTGCTACGGTAAAATCTCTAATCATAAGCCTGCCACCTGCCCCATAGCGTAACCTATGTTGTAGATCATCCTTGCAGCAAAAAGTATCGCTACCAAAGTAAAAAGCCACAATGCCGGATACCTTGCGATGCTATTAAGCAAGTCTGCTGTTAAATCAACTGCTGCTAAGTATGCTAAATAAATATCTTTCATCTGCTCTGCCTCATTTCTACTATTTCAGTTTCTTTTTTCATCTGCCTAACTATCTTTTGAACGGCATCAGCTGTTACTCCTGATACTTTCAGCAGACATTCTTGCAATTCTGCTATCTGAGCGTTAGCATTATCTAAAGCTTTTTGTAGCTGTAGCACTTCTAAACGCTCACGGTTAGATAGTTTTGGTTTGCCATACTGCTCGGCATATCTCGTAACATCTGATACACGATATCTCCCACGTACTACTGTTGTAATACCTGCACCGGCAAGCCATTCTTTTACTGTTCTGGTACTAACGCCCCACGCTTCTGAAAGCTCTCTTATTCCAACGTGTGGACATTCTACAATCATTTTTCCTCACTCCCTTCTTTGTTTTCTACAGTAAGCCCGAATTCATCTATTCTTACTTTATCCATCTGAAAAGTGCTTTTCTCCTTAACATACTTATCTTCAAATTCTTCAGGACTTAATTTTTTTACCACTTCGACAAATTTTGCCAAAGCTTCATCTTTCTTGCTCATGGTATATCCCTCTTTCAAAGTTGATATACCAACCGAAACTGTGATATAATGTTCTCGTCAGCTTCGGCTGGTGGCAAGAAACACTCGCTAAACTTTTCCAGGGCAAAGCGGGTGTTTCTTTTTTATGTTGTAAAAGAACCTGCTCCTTCTTATAATTATTAACAGGAAGGAGGTGATTTTATGACAATTATGTCACTTGCCATAACTATAATAATTTCCCTTTTATCTGGGTTTGCAGGAACTTTTTATCTAGAATTCAATCGGAAAAAATCTCAAAAGCAGAAACTTTCAAACTGCTTAATATTGCTATATACAGAAATTAGTGACCATTCTTTTTGGCTCAAAAAACGCTATTCCAGTAATGAGGCATTCATTTCATGTTCAAAACTCTTAAGAGATGCTCCAACAAAAGAATGGGATAATGTGAAATATTTTTTAGCAGAGACTATTGACTCCGAGGATCTAAAAGCCATCGTACATCACTATAGACACATTGCAGGGTTAAAAAAGGTTTTATCTGAGGAACCGAATTATTTATATTCAAAATCCCGCCTTAATCTTTTTGTAAAGGATGCTGACCATGTCTTAAATATTCTTATGAAAGACCGTGCTGTGAAAGAGTTTGTTCAATCCACCATAGAAAAAGAATCCAAAGAACAAAATTCAAACCAAGCATAAGAGCTAATCCACGAAGCGATGGTGTACCCAATACGGAGAACTTTTCTGAAAGGTTCTCCAGCGCAATAATCATCCTGCTCGAATTATAAATTCTTTCTTGATGATCTTCTGTCAATAACCTATTCATCTCTATTGCATGATATTTTCTAATTGCTTTTGCAACAAATTTCTTTGTTGCTATTCCGTCTTTTTTCTTTCTCATTGTTACGCTCCTTTCTCACCGCTTAAAGCGATATTTTGTTTTAAAAAAATAAAGTCTCCTAGTTCGCAATTATAAATTTTACTCATTTTAATAGCTAAATCAACTCTTGGTGACATTTCATACGATTCATATTTTTGCAAGCTCCGACGCGAAATGCCCAGCATTAAGGCTGCTTGTGCTTGTGTCATTCCAGAATTAACTCGTGCGGCTTCTAAAGTAACTTTCATCATTATTCTCCTTTCGTTTTTTCTTATTATACCACCGCTTAAAGCGTTAGTCAACGCTTTAAGCGAATTTTTTTGCTCTTTTCGCTTGCTTAAATTAATTCTTATCGTTATAATGAAACTGGGGTGATTACATGATAAGCGACGAGATGCGCAAAAAATTTCAAACTAATCTTAAACAAATTATGGCTTTAAAAGGAAAAAGTCAAAGCGATATAGTAAAAGCATTAAATTTTAAACAATCTACAGTGTCAGACTGGTTAAATGGTAAAAAATATCCCCGTATGGATAAAGTCCAAATGTTAGCAAACTATTTTAATGTAGATATAATAGAATTAGTTGACAATCAATCAAATGATGCTATTACTTTTACCATCACAGAAAAAGCACTTATAAAAAACTACCGCCAATTAAGCGAACAAAATCAGCAAGTGGTAATAACTATGATTGATTCTCTGTTGGCTGTAGAAAATTCTACCTTTGAAAAAGACGCAGTAAGTTGAGGATATTAAAATGATATTTTTTATAAGCTGTTTTAGAAAGAAGGTATTTCTAATGTCGAAACTTATTCTTTTAATTTTCATTTTATTGTTATCAATAAATTCTGCTACATTAGCTTTTCCAAATGAACCAACATCATTTCGAGGCTTAAGTTGGGGTGCGTCTATAGAAGAATTGAAGGAAAAATATCCTAACAGTTATGAAATTAAAGATGATAGAGTAAATACTTTAATCAAAGAATTTGATGGTACAACATTGATTTCATACGGTACTTACTTAGAAAATGATTCTATAAGCAATATCCCTATTGTAGCACCAATAAAATATATCTTTTGGAATAATCAATTAGAAAGTGTGTATATTAATATTAGCGGCGATTCTGTAGCTATGTCATCATATAACGAAAAAAAAATGCTTGATGCCTTAGAAGATTTATATGGAGAATGTTCTTCAAAGTTTCTAGATAAAATATCCGATGAACCATTTACACATATGTATTTTTGGGAAGGTCCTGTTTGTAAGATTATGTTTTGGTCTAATTACCATGAAAAAGGCAAATATGATTCTAATGTTTTTTTATGGTTATCCTCTCAAAAAATATCCTCTGAGCGTTTAGCTCAGGCTCAAAAAACACGCAGATCTCAAGCCAAACAAGGATGGTAGAAAATTACTAGGAGGTAGTCATGGAATACAATTTTACTTACCGCGAAAAAGATAAAGGCTTCCAGGTCATACTATCCTATAAGGATAATGTAGGACGCTGGAAGCAAAAATCTAAACAAGGATTTAAAACTAAACGTGAAGCAAAGAATGCCGGCGATAAATTACTGGAAGAAGTTAAAGCTAATGCGCCAATATATATGGATAATAGCACTGCAAGCATAACCTTCGGCGAATTTTCTACAATGTATCTTAATGATATAAGAAGAAGTATAACCTACAATACACTACTAGGATATCAACAAGCTATCAATGCGTTTTCAGAACTAAAAGATATGCGACTGGTAGACATAACACATAGCGACATTCAGGCAATATTTAATTCACTACCGCTAAAAGCAAGTACAGCAAATTTATATCTAGTAAAAATAAAAACTATTTTTAAAAGAGCATTATCCCCGTACGAACTTATAACAAAAGATCCTACATCAGGGATACAGCCGTTAAAAATAAAAGGTAAAAGAAAAATAAACGCCCTTTCAAAAGAGCGTTTAGAAGCGATTTTGGCGCGTTTTAAATCCCGAAATTATACTTTATATACGGCGTGCTGTATCGCCGCTTTTGCCGGGCTTAGAGTTGGCGAGATAATGGGTTTGAAATGGTCTGACATTGATTTTAAGGCAGGCACATTAAAAGTAGAGCGACAAATGGTTGCTACAAATAAAAACTTTATGACCCTACAAGAGTTAAAAAGCAATAACTCTTATCGAACTGTGCCTATGCCTTTACGACTACAGACAGTTTTAGTGGAATACAAAAATAAATATCCTCGTCACATCAGCGATATGGTATTTTGGAATGCGACATATCACTCTATAAAAAGAGTATTTGAATATACCAAAGGTGATATCAGCATTCATGATTTCAGACACACTTATGCTACTACATTACTTAGCAATGGTTTTGATGTTAAGACAGTAGCAGCATTATTAGGAGATACAGTTGAAACAGTTTTAAAAGCATATGTACACTATACTGACGAAATGAGAGAACATGCGCAAGAACGTCTCTCAAAATTTTTTTAAAAAATTTTTGACGAATTTTTGACGATTTTTCATAAATCCTAGTATTTTAGCTATCTTTCAGCAACTTTCACATTATAACATATAGTGCTACTTAATGAAACAATCAGAACTAATTTCGGAAAAACGTCGACATTATGCGGTTTATGACACATTAGCTTCACAATTAAAATATAGATTTTTACATCTTTTCGCCACTTATTTTTGACGAATTTTTGACGAATGTAAATAACCTCTCGTTATTACGAGAGGTTATTTTACTACTCTTCTTTTCGACGCATTTGTCCCAACCACGTACAGAAAACTTTACCATCTGCTGCATCAGGATCTTCCATATATGCTTTAGCCATTTTTACATACGTTCCTACATCACTGCCTAAGACATCGGCGTAGTCACTATGCATCATATTCATTACATAATAGAAGTCAGCCTTTTCTTTAATGTCATGCTTAGCAGCAAGAGAATTTGTTTGCTCCATGCTCCAGTGCTCACCATGAGTGCCATCGACATTTTTCATATGAGAAACAGCTTTCTCCGCTAAACGGTCATCAAAGTGCGGGCCGCAGATCAAGCAATGGATTTTGTACATAGCTCCATAAAATTCATCGGGGCAATGCTTTTTAATTCTCTCAAGAGCTTCGCTGATTATTTCAACAAGCTCTTTTTCTTTTTCCCGATCACCGGCAATCTTTTCAAGGTATTCCACGTACTTATGCATCTTTGCTCACCGCCTTTTTGCTCTCTGCTACAGCAGCAGTAGGCGTAACAGGCACAGGCAAGCTTGCTACAGCACCGCAGTTATATGCGCAGATATAGCCGCAAATAAGCACAAATGAGCTAGTATCTGCTGCTACCTTCAAAATATAATTTCTGCGTGTTCTTATCTGATTAGCATATAAATGATGACCGCATTTGCGTAGTACCGGGTACTGCGTTGCTGCCGTACCGATTTGAATTACTACCGGCATCAAATTTGTCGCTGTAGAAGGAATATCTTGAGCTACTCGGATAACGTAGTTCTCACAATTTACATAAGTTCCTTCCGGAATAGTTAATACCAGATTATCCCCGGTAACCGCTACATCGGTTGTTAAAATCGTCCTGAAATTACACGTTGCCATTTTTATTTCATCTCCTTAATAAAAAACAGGGAAGCGTGACAGCTCCCCTGTTAATAGTCACGCTTTAAGCGGAATTACACGGTGCCACAACCGCCACAGCCATAAACACCGGTTGCAGATTGATACGGGCTGCAAGTGATGTAAGCCGGTTGCGGGAACGGACGTACCGCATTAATGATGTTAGAAGTCTGAGCCAAAGTTCCAAGTTGCAGCTGAGCAGCTTGCAGTTGGTCACGCAGTTCCTGCATAACATTCGCAGTCATTAATGCGCGAGTTGCTTCACCTTCCGCATGAATAGCAGAGGTAATGTCACAAGTGTTTTTAGCATTCTCATAACGAACCGCGTCAATGTTGCGATTGGTTTCGCAGCAGCACTGTTGAGCAGCGAAGGTGGACTGAGCAATAGCAGCCTGAACACCGCCGAAGCCTTGACATAAGTCTTTTTGAATACCGAAGTTTTGATTTGCGAGTTGATTAAAACCACGATCTAAAGTACTATTCAGATTGGTATAAAGAAATTCATTAGTCAAAGTATTTACGGCACCATTAGCGCCGCCTCCGAAACCACCGAATCCACCGCCGCCCCAGGCAAGCAGGAAGAATAACATTACTACCCACATCCAGCCGCCGCCAAACCCGGCGCCGTCTGCTGCTGCGGTACGGTTATTCAGATCATATACAGGCATTACGCCACTACCTTCCATAGTCATATAGAACATCTCCTTTAAATTTATTGTTTAAAATCATCTGGTGGCCACCGATCAGATTTTAATACCGAATTGAGAAAGCATTTGCTGAGCTTGCTGCGGATCAATACCACGTTGTTTTGCAAGATTCATAACAGTTTCTTTTAGCTGCTCAGGCGACTTACCTTGTGCCATTTCCATAGCACGCCCGAACATAGGGTTATTACCAAACATTTGCTGCATCATACCCATAGGATTATTGCTGCCCTTGATTTGGTTAAACATTTGCATCATTGTCAACGGATTCATTTGCATTTACTGTCTCCCCCTTCACATATCGTTCTAAAGAATTTACTTTTTGCTGCAGAGCTTCAACTAATTCTGCATCAGCATATCTCTTTGGAACCGGCTCTTTTTCAAGCGATAATTTATAATTTTGTATTACCGGCATCCCATTCATATCAATATACTTTGCGTATATGCAGCTATCTGCCGGACAAGGAAAATATGTAAGGCTTCCATCCAAATCAATTTGGGCAGCCTTTACTTCATCTAAGCTAGCTACTGTACGTCCTTTCATCATCAAAGGCATAGGTGGCTGTGGTGCAAACTGCTGTGGCTGATATGTAGGCATCTGCGGCATTTGTGATTGGTAATTGGCTAAACGCTGCTGTGTCACTCCCGCCATTGCAGGATTTACAGAAGCGTAGGGATTCATTGGATACATTGTTATCGCCTCCATTTCTTACTTAAATTATCGCTCAAATTATCAGATATATTCCCTCAATATTCCCTCATGATTCCCTAAAATAAAAAGACGCTTAACTAAATTGTTAAGCGCCATAATGTATGCTATAATATTTTTGAGATAGTTTGATAGTCGGATTCTCTCCCTGTCAAGGGAGGTGATAGCATGACTGTATACGAAGCCTTATCTTTGATGGTAACCTTTGGTACTCTCGTTGCTATCATTTTGTCTAATCGCAAGTAATTTTACTTACATAAGACAAAAGACCAACTAACGGTGTAGTCGGCCTTTTCTTCAAGTCTATACTTTTCAGGAGAGAGCTGACATGCCAATATCAAACTATCTCTTTGTGTTTATTATATACCACTTTTTTACGGATTGCAAATTTCTAAAAACAAAAATAGGACTCTGCAAAAATGCAGAGTCCTATTTTTATTATTCTATTATTCCTCACGTTCTCTTTTAGGTCTGCGCCGGAATAAATCATCAACTCTTGGATCCATATCATTATACAAAATATCCCAAGCATTAAAGAACCATTTACTAAGCTGGCTTGGTAACCCCTTAGCGAGAAGAGCTAAATTAACAACCGGCTCAACAAGTTCTTCGTTTTCTTTTTCTCCTCTAACAACTTTACCAATAGTCGAAGTAGAAGTAAATACCGTATTCAACGAAGACTCAATCGGAGAAATACGATATGGGAAAGTCTGCATATCAAACATTCTCCTTACTCCGAAATTTACTCCCTGCCCTATTGGTCCGCCTAATGTAAACGGATAAGAAAACAGTTCTGACAGGAAATCATTATAATCGTCATCGTCATCATCAACGAATGGATTTTCTCCAGCAAGAAGAAGCGAAAATAGCGTAAATGTGGCCCATTTTGCAAAAACAAAACTGGACACTTCTTTCGCTATTTTTTTATATTCCTTGTCCGAAAGGTTTAGTTCCTGATGTTTAAATGTAGTGTACCATTGGTTGAACTGTGTATTAAAAAATGTTTGAAACATGAAAAATATTTTTGTAGCGCCTTTAGCTCTTACCATAGAAGAAACATCTGTTGCTCTCGTCGACCCCATTGTTTTCCTAATTATACTATCCGCATAGTCTATAGCTTCCTGTTGTGTTTTTCCTGTATTCATCTGCCGTGTATATGCGCCGTACCATATCGGCATTGCTGTCAGACCGTCTGTAAATGCCATTGACATATTCGACCATTCCAGCACTTTTTTTGTAACTCCATCAAATTTATTTTTTTCCATCAGTTCTCTAGCTGTAAAATCAGTACCTTTAAACCTTTCAGCCATCATTGGCGAAAGTTCCTGTACAGTCTTCCACATTTCTCTTGCTGCTCGTGGCGAGTTAATTCCTAACATAATTCCATTGGTGATAAAATCCTGCAGCGCCTCTATATGTCCGTATCCTTCAACATTGTTACCATAAAGCGCTATATTAGCAAGATTCTGCGTATTGATCTTCAAGCTCATCCCAATCATATAAGGAATAACCTTACCACGTAGTTTGTCTGCTATATCTCCTATAAATGATTCAGCCGCCGAAGTATTATACATTCCTTCAGGCCTAGCAGTCACTTCTATTTGTTCTTTTAACGCTTTAAACGTTGCTGTACCAAGCTTAGCTCTCATAAGACTTGTTATATCTTTATCATTAAATATACGGTTAGCTCCCTGAATAACTTTTCTAAAATGCAAGTCATGAATGGACGCATTAATTTCTCTCATCCCTGCATCCAACGTAAGATCAACAGGATATTTCGCTCCTACGGTTCTTGCTTTCATGCTTCCGGTATTAGTATGCATACCATATTTTAACTGAGGTTCATTTGTTTCAGTAAACGGTGTATTACCTGTTGGAGTACTTCCTCCTCTTGTATCTCTAACAAGTGGAAAATATCCTCCTCTAAATATCACAGTATTTCCATCTGCAAGAACAAGTTCCCGCGGTGTTGCTTCCTGTTTTTTAGGAGCAAATCCTTTAGTCTGTTGTTCGTTCTCTGCTTTCTCCGACCATTTATATTCTGCGATATTTATTAGTTCCTGCGCCATAACTACATCATGACTTGTTAAGTTGTTACTAAGAAAGCTAAGAATGTTTTCTGCAGTAGCTTGCCTTGCTGCTTCATCAGATACAGTATCAGATGCCCTTACCCATAACGGCGAATTTTCAAGTCCGACCGGAGGAGTATCACACAATCTCCTAAAACTATCTTGAGTCCCTGAATACACAAGCATTTTGACAAGATTCGTTCTGTCAATCTTTAACGGCTCACCATCTATATCCACGCCTAATTCTGAATAACTTGCTTTTGCATAGACATCTCCTACAGCTTCTTTCCAATTTTTAGAAGCCGTTTCAAACCACTTTGTCAAATATGCTAGGTCAACGCTTTCAAGGTCAAGTTTATGCTTTAGAGGAAGGTAAAGGTTGTTGTAAAAGAACCCTTGCTTTCCTTTGTCAAGAATTTCATATATGCTGTCAGACGTTAACCCTTGAGCAATTCCCTTTCGAATCAGATTTATTTTCGCTTTTTCTCCCGGGGCAAGCTTTTCAACTGTTTTTAAATCTTGAAGTCTTGTTAATGTCTCAGTTTTGAACTCATTAAAATCCTTTTTAGTTTCTAACAAATCTACGCCTTTTTCCTGTTTCGCCAATGTGCGAATGTTTTTAATAGCGTCAACTACATCAAAGTATTGCTGTCGCGTCAATGCAGTAGGATTAGAAATATCAACAGTTTCATCAAACAGCCACTCGGCAATATCCGCATTTCCTAAAAGTTCATTCATAGCATTTACATATTGTCCAAGTGTCATCTTTTTATTTTCCGGATCATATCCTTTTAACTTTATTCCCATTCTCGCAAACAATGCCCCTGCTTGAGACAGGTGATTATCATTAAACCACGTTTCTTTTTTTGCGTTCTTTGCTCTTTTTAAAGCTCTTCCAGCTTTATCTACAGCAAGCCTAGTTTTCATACTTTCCATAACCAGAGCATGGTTTAATGCCTGTAAGCGTTTCTGAGTTAAGGCCGTTTCCATATCTCCATCTCTCACAGCAACAGCTGCTTTAGCTGCTGCATTACGCTCTGCAACAATAAATTTTTGTACCCTTACTGCATCTTTGATCGACATGCCATCAATCATTTTAACCGCAGCATTTTTAGCTTGTTGCCTACGTGCCTTAGCAAGTTTCATTTTAGCTTCTGTGCTACGCTGTTTTGCGAGCAGTCCCACTGCAGCGTCTTCGATAATTTGCTGTTCAATACCGAGAACTAACCCGCTTTCATCATTATAGAAAGCTTCTTTGGTTGCAAGTTCAGCCGCCTGTCTTTCATTCACTATGTCAGGGAACTTTTCATCTACAACTTTATCAATAGCATTTTCAATGGCCTGTGCTTCTGTAGGATTTTCAAGAACAGCTTTCGCAAAGTCTTCTCCACTGGCATATCCATTTTGCTCTGCCACCGCAGAAAACAATAGCATATATTCTTGTTCTTTATCGGTCAGCACTTCTTCTGGGTTCTTTGCTCTGCCAATCAAATCTTGATATTTTTGCGCAGATGTAGCAGCACTTTTTTCTCCTAACGTTTCAGTCATCTGTCTTCCGGTGATGTAAAGTCTTTCTGTTTGGATACTCTCTGTAATCGTAGGAGCGATTTTATCTCTGTATGCATTTATTTCTGTCCTGCGTTCCTTAGTGAAATTCTTCAGGCTTTCCTTTGTTAGACTTTCAACAGCTTTATCATAGGCATTTTCTATAATAGCTTCAAGCCGTCTTTTGGAAGTTTCTGAAAGATTATCTAAAATAGTATCTGGAAGCTTAGCAAAATATCCATCCAACTTTTGTTGTTCTCTAATAGCTTCCTCACTTGCAAGTGCTCTGTCAAACACAGCCTGAACCTCTGGTGTGATTTCCTTTGCGTATTTATTAGCAGCAACAAAATCTCTGATAGATTTATAAATACCAAGCAGCCACTTTTTACAGTTGGCAAATATCCGACGAAGCTCTTTGTTCGGTGCGACACCTAACATAAAATACTGTTCTGCTCCCGTTGCCCAGCGTTCATAAATTGCCGTTTTCCGTTCAAACTGTTCTTTAGTAAGGTAGCCATCGTATTTATCAAGTTCAGCCCATTCTTCCTCACTAGTTTCTGCATATTCAAGAAGTGTTTGCCTATCTTTACGCTGTTGTTCTGTAGCTGTTGGAAGCTTGCTCTGTCTCATAATATTCACTGACAAGTAATGACCCATGGCCTCGTGAATAACAGTACTAACATCGGCACCTTCAAACATGGTAATGATTGCTTTGCCTTCTTCGTCCCATTTAATCTCGCCTTTTTTATCGTTGTTGACTTTCTGATTGTAACTGTTGATTATCTTTATTGCCTGATCGTCGAATACTACAAAACAGCGTCCGTCTTTCAACCCATGATATGAAATCCCCTCTATTCCATATTTGTTTAATGTTTCTGATGCTTTACGACCAACGCTGCTGACTGCTTTATACAGTTTTCTGCCTGTAGCATTATTAGCTATTGCTTGTGCAAGATTTACATTTTCTTCTCCTTTACTAATAGCAACCAACTTTTCCTTCACGAAATCAGATTGTTCAGAAAAAGCTTTTTGCTCATCTAACATTACTTCCTTTTCTGGTATGTCAACTTCAAAAACCGAGCCGGGAAAACGTACCTCTACCTTACTTGTGTCTATACTTTCCAGTAACTTAATATCTTGTAAATTCCTATCGTTTGACTTGATAAACGGCTCTATATGCTCCCTTAGTCGCCGTAATACATCAGAAATGTTTGCACGTCTCCCAGCAGCTTTAGCTTCTTGCGTTGCAGATTTAGCAAGAGTTTCAAATCTATCCTTTTCGTCGCTGGGCACTTCTTTTAAAAATTTGGTTATTGATATTTTTGGATTGTCTTCAATTTTATTTATCTGCTCCTGAAGTATAGATATCAGCTTATCTATACTTTTATTGTCGCGAGAATAAGCTTCAATACTGCGAGCAATAGAAGACTGCAAATCTATTTTTTTACCAGATGCCATTGCATACAATTCTGGGCCACTAAGAGATCTAGATAATATATTTGTTATTTTCTCATCAATCTTACCATCATAGACAACTGTATATGGGCTACTACTTTTAGTTAGCTTACGTCTATACTCTGCGGCTACTTCCTTATTCTCGGCAAAGTACAGTCCCCATCCGTGCGCCTGCGCACCTAGACCTGTACCTATAGCCCCAAGGTCAAACTTTTCAAATCTATGCGAGCTTCCATGAAAAGCGGTCTGGTAGTATCCCTGCATTTCTTCACGTCTCTTGCGTAGCGCATTTTCATCTGGTATACTATTATTAAGAAGACTGTCAAGGTCGTTGCCTTTGCTAGCGGAATCGCTGCTAGAGGATTGCAACCACTTGGCAGTCTTTTCTTTGTTTATGTAAGATACACGGCCTTTCTTTAAATTATGTTCTATAAACCAGTTATAATCTGTACCGTTCTCGCTGCCTTTACCATAAGCATTATTTATAGCATTTACTTGATAACGATTGCGTTCTACATTAAGCTCTAAAGGTACTATAATGGTAGAACCCTGCTTATCCTTTAAATCAAGTACAACTACTTTTCGTCCTCCGTATGAATCTAACACCATCATTGGGTTAGCCATTGCACGAGGAATTTGTTTCAACAGTTCCGGTGTCATACCGTCAGAATGTCCGTCAAAAATATGCTGGATTTTATTGCCATCAATAGTCACAGGCAAAATTTTACCGCCTGCAAGTCCTAATGCAAGCGGTGTCGTCATAACATTATATGCTTTATCTGGATTTATTTTTCCATTCGTATACTCATCTACAATGCCGGCAAAATTATTTTCATCCTCAAGCAATTTTTCGTTAGCGCTTTTAGTTTGCATATACCGACCGTCAGAAGTGCTGACTACACGCTTGAAGCTTACAGGGTTATCTCTGAAATATTGCATAGGGTCGTCAGGATACTGAGTTCTTGCAGCACTTTCCATCAGCACAATTGTCTGTAATGTTTCTTGCTTTGTTGCTCCGCTCTGACGGAGTTCGTTTATCTTTTCGGTTTTCCAATTTTCAAATTCATCTAAATTATATTTTACTTTCTGATATTCCTTAGCTATTTCTTTTTGCAAGTGCTCGTTATTAATTGAATAACCGCCATCTTCAAATGTTACACTATCTTTAACAGCAGAATAAAAATCAGGTTTCTGTGCCGCTGTAGCTTCAAAGTTGCCTCTTAAAATATCTATTGTAGAACCACTATCAACAGCTGAAACAATTTCTTCCTGCGTAATTCCAAGAGAATTGGCTAGTTCTTCGATATTCTGAGTTTGAGCATAACCGTATAATATTTCACCATCAATCTGAATAGTTTCACCTTGCAGATTGGCGTTTATCACAGATGCCGCATAAGTAGGATCAGCTCCGCTTTTCTTTACATTATCTATTCTTTCTTCAAGTGTATTAAGTTGTTCCTTATGAACATTACGCTCTAATGCAACTCTAATAGAAGAAGCACCACCACCCAAAATTCCACCAATTAATCCAGCATATAAAGCATTTTTAGTATATGTCCCAACATTTTTATCAAATTCTACTGCTAATTCCCGAATAGTTTTACCTTCATTTTTAGCAATCATATTAGTAATTTCTTCTGGATACTGTTGAATACCTTCAGTAAAAGCTTCCGTTAATGCGCTTTCACCTATTTGTTTCAATTTTTTGCCTAATGTGCTTCCTGCCGGGACTCTTTTCAGCAATTTCCCCAAAGATAATCTTTCTAAAGGCGTTTGTATTATTGCATTTGCAATACTTGCCTGAGCGGCTCTCTTAGTGTCAACCCCTGCTTCTTTTAGGTCCAAATATTGATTTCCTGCAATCTGGGCACCCATTAATGCTGTACCAGCAGCTCCACCAGTTAAAATTGTTGCAGCAGCCTGAGTAGCAAGTTGCCCTGCCCCCTGTACTAAGTCTAATCTAAATTGTTCTGCAACTGTATCTCCCTTTACATTAAATGGCTTTAGATGTTCAGAATTTAAAACTTCATCAATAATTGCTACTCCTTCTGCCATTGGCTGATAATTAGGTTCTCGTTCTCTTCTTGTAGCAATATTATAATCTCTTGCCATTGCTAAAGTGCCTAAAACACTGCGTTCTAATAAATTGATAGATCCATTATAAAAAGCTTTTGCATCTTTCCATTCTTGATCTTTCACATACTGTTGGTTAAGGAAATCAAAATTTCTTTTTTCAATAGATAATTTTTTAGGTTCGTGAATTGCATTATAATTTAAAGGATTATATCTTGCCTCAAATTCAGACTGTAACATTCTCATTCTTTCGTGATCCATACTTGTCACCTCGTCATCATATATAATCTTGCTGCATTCATAATTTTTGTTGTTCCGTTAGACAATCTAACCGAATACAAATCATCGCCAATTGATGCGACACTTTCTATCCCGCTACGTTTATAATCAGCTAAACTTAATTCAACAAGTTCATTGTCATTGAAGTATGGTCCTCTAACTTCCATATATCCTACAGGTTTTTTCGCTACAAGTTCTTTACCTTTTTCAATTATTTCAAATCTTGAAGGTACTACACCCGTTTTCTGAGCTTCACTAACAACCCATTCCTTCAACAAAGGCAACGCTCCTACCCATGCAGACTTTTGAGCGCTATCTTCTTTTAAATCACCTACAACTTGTTGTCGGATATCTTCATCAAAATCGTACTTAAATACGCCTTCCCCTTGTTTATATTTGTCATAAGTTTTATTTGCTTCGTACAACTGTTGAGAGTTGTACCCTTTCTCTGCAGCAAACTTTAAAAATTCTTCACGCGTTTTGAACATATTGTTGCCGAGCATGTCTTCTACTATATCTTTCGTGAAAGCAGAAGCTTTAGAATCATTACTACCCCCATTGGATCCATAATAAAAGTTAGCAGCAGTCTTTAGTCTATTCCCTGCTTGAAAATCCAAACCTACCATAGATTTTATTTTCTCTAGAGCATTTTCATATGGAATACCTTGTTGATACATATCATATACCGTATTTAACGCATTATTGAACGCCACATCCTCCTGCTCCTTGATTCGTCTTTCCTCATCGTTTCTCATGGTAGCAGCCATTTGTTTTATTCTGTTCATTCTTCTGGCACTCATACCACTCGCACCAATCCTGCTCTCGCCTTTGTAGTTTGTGAAGTCAAGATGAAAGTGTCCACCGGTTGAGTAGTCAGATGGGTCATCGTATTCATTCAAAACCTTTAAGCCAGGGAAAGCACGTTCCATCCTATCAGCCAGTATGTTACGGCTTGATTCGTCTAGTGCAGCTAACTTATCACTGGCAACGTCAACGCCTCGCCCTTCATAATGTGCGCTTCCAGGAGCATGGCCACTGTAATCATTCTTTGTGCTGGTTATATATACGTCATCTATGTCATATTGATTAAGTATACCTGTTATTCCCTTTATGCCCTGTACTGCGCTTTCCTGCATTCCTTCAAAGCTTACACCGGGGTTAAAAGTATACTTACCTTCAGGTATGGTGCCTTTTGCATTAACATAATTATTAATAAAGGCGTCCTGCGCCTCAGGATCACTTATATTATTTTTTGCCATCTGTTTAGCTATCTCAGTATCTTCAATATATTCCTGTTCGCTGTACAAAGTCGCTTCCAGCTTTGTACGCAAATCAGGAGATATTTTCTTCCGGAAATAGCTGAGCCTGTCTTCAGCAAGCTCATAGTTATTCCGGCTAACCGCATCATTTACCAATAAGGTTGCATAACGGTCTGCCATCTCCTTTTCTACTTTCTTGTACTGTTCTTCTGGTAGATTCGGGAACATACTTTTATATAAACCTTCCATTATCGGATAATTCTCAAGCAAGCTCTCGCCGTCGATTACGCCGTTTATCAAATTATCTGCGGACTGGTCAAAGACATTTTGTTTATATTTCTGTGTTTCCTGTTCCTGAAATTTATAGAGCTGTACACCGTCAGTAGCAAGGGTATTATCTGTTATACGTTTAAATGCCTGTTCACCTAATTTGTAGCGAATACCAGATTTTGCATAAATCCGTTCTGTCAATACATTGGCATCTTTTAAGAAGTCATTTATTACACCAGCCGAATTACTTCCCTGGCGTTTTTGCATATAATCAACTTTCAGTTTTCCAAGTTCAAGATTAAATTCATTTGTAGCCTTAGCCACACGCAGAGCCTCGTTTTGCTCCTGCTCTTTATTCAAGATATCCAGACCGGCATTAAACGCTTTTCCAATCGTACCATACATATTGGCCGCCGCTCTATTGCCGGCATCGTTATATTCTACGCCTACACGTTGTCCACCAAAAGCGGGGTTCACAGAAGACTGGTTACTCCTCACTATTATTTTTGTCATCAGTCATACCTCCAAGTATTCTGTAAATCGAATTATACGCCTGCATTAAATCACGTTCTACCGTCTGTACCGACGTATTTATCTTCATTGCTATCTGATAATTTTTCAAATCATATATAAATTTCAGTTCAATTATTTCCTGCTGTCTTGGTGTCAGCTTTGCCTCGTCTACTATAGAACGAAACGCTGATTTACCAGAAGTCAGCAGCCAGCTTTTCGTCCACGCTCTGCACGCTTCCATATAATCACCTGCTCGCTGCTATTGTTCCAACTAATACCCCTCCGATAAATCCCCATAAAGCCTTTTGTTTTTGCTTAAGCTCACTTTTGGATTGTTCTTTCTTTATTTGCTCGCTCAACGTCTGCAAGGATTTGTTTTGCTCTGCTATTGTTTTTTTGGAGTTCAATAATGATTCCTGCGCACTCGTTAGCTCGCTTTTGATTTTCTGATAGGATAAACGCTGCTCTTCGATTAGCTTCTTCAGCTCGCTTGAGTTCATCTCCTGCACTGCCGACATGTTCGACAGCTCGGTCAATAGATTCTCCTGTCTGTTTATTATCGTCTGCAATTCGTTGAACTGTTCCTGAGACATCGTTATTGTCTCCGGAAGTTCCTCCGCAGAACATACAGCAGGCAGCGATACAAGCAATAATAATGACCACAATAATCCAATACCGATGATTATATATTTTTTCATACACGATTTTCACTCCATGTATATTATTTTCCTGTTTTTACAGCCATATTAGCCACGTGCGCCGTTTTTGACCGTCGCCTTACTATTTCTTTTTGCAACAGTTCTTTCTCGGCGCACAAGCTAAATATGAGCAAAGTTATTTTGAGCTTACAGACCGAACCAGCTATGCATAGCTCCCAAAGCAAAGCCCAGCACCAGGATCGCAAAGCATACCCCCGGCTGCTCTTTTACTACAATTGCCGCCTCTTTCAAAAAAGTCATTACTTTTCTCATTACCATTCGCCTCCTTTCAATCGAATATTTTTGCACGTTTTGCGCGAATATTTTATCGAATAAAATACTCAAAATAGCGCATTTCTATTTAAACCTTTATTCAATAAACATATTGCCTATATACCTTTAAAACTACCTTCAAATTAAAGGTATTGCATTTTCTACAACAACCACTTTTACCAGTTTTGCTGCCACCAGATAGCCTTGCCACGAATAACATCACCGCCTGGCTTTAGCACGCCGTCGCCTGGTATATCAGGCAGCTTCCACAGATCCCATCTTTCAAATGTTGTTGCAGGTCCGTAGTCGTCTAAATCAGCTGCTTCTGCATGTGTCATTACGGTATCGGCATTGATGTCCAATCCAAGCTCCTCACACAATACAGCTACAACTTTCGCCATACTATCTATCTGCAACTCTGTCGGTGGTACATTTCCAAAATCGACACGACCATCAGCATAAGCTACAGCATCTACACAACAAGCTAAAGCAATCCCAATAGCTCTAGAATTGCGCCGCCATGTATGAGCTTTATATTCTGTCAAATCATCTGTGGTCGCCATAATGGCGCCGTCACTATCAATATTTAAGTGGTAATCACTAAAAAACTGATGATAATTACCAGCTGACCAGTGTAGATAGATCTTATCAATATTACCTCTAGCTCTTTTAGCTAACTGTCGCAGCTCATCTAAAGTGATTCTTTTTGTCACCATTGTTCTCAATCTCCTTTTCAAACGGATCAGGCACTCCGTCCCCGTCTTTGTCTACTAAACTCGTAGCTATGAATGTCATAAATGCAACCATAGCAGGACTGGTAACTTCTCGTATCAGTGCCAGTAAATCACTCATAACAATCTTGTCCGACCACAACCACATGTACATCCACGCAGCGTAATAGGTCAGTATCAAAAGAACTACTGCAATAAAATAGCCTACAATGACCGCCATTATTTTTGGCGACATTGAGGCTACTTTATTTCTAGCACTGACTATTAAGTTTTTTATTTTCTCAAACATGAATATCACTTATCCTTACATGCACAGTTATTACATTTGTTTTCGACCAGCAGTAACCGTTCACCAACTTCGTTAATCCTGTTATGTGCAGATTTTGCCTTCTGATCAATCTCAGCAAATCTTATCTTTAACTCTGTTGTACGTTCTTGCTCCCTATTAATAGTCTCAACTAAAGCATCAACAGTCTTTTGGAGGTTCTCTATCGCTGTAGACAAAGGATTTATGATCCAAATCTTAAATACAAAACCTACTATACCAAATAAAAAGCTAAAGATTGTTATTGAAGCCATTGCCATTTCTACCATCTTTGCACCGCCTAATCTAAAATAATCGCATCCAATTCCTCTTTGCTTTGAGCTGCATTTACTTCAGCCTGTTTATTCCAACCTGCCTGCTTACACGTACCTATATGGGTAGAAAGATCAGCGCACCATTCAAGCACCTGTTCCGGCGTAAGATAGAAGATCGTTTTGTCAGCACTTCTATCTGCGTAACCACGTACAGGGCAGCCGGTAGGATACTCTACAGCAAAGCGATCAGTATTTACGTTCAATGCTATACCCTGCATTGTAAGCTGTGTATCCTTGTCGCTGTCGTAACATACAAGTTCTCCAGTACATTCAGACGTAAAGCCGCCGGTTATTTTTCTTTCTGTCCATGCATCCACAAGCTCCAACTTTTGAGTTTTTAGTTCGTCAAGGGTAGGCTCAATATATTCACGCTCTGCCTTCTTTTTCAGCAAGGTATCAATGCTATTTAAAATGTCCTCGCATACTGTGTTCGGGTACGCTTGAAACGCTTCGCCGTTTAGCCAGCAGCTCTGCGTTCCACAATTATAATCAATAGACTTATACTCTATATCTTTGCCATAATCAATAAAAAAATTATTTATTGTATCCATATACACTTTTTCTTGCGCTTGAACAATAACTCTATCATTATCCGCATCTAAAATAATTATGTTTTGCATTTTCATTCTCCTTATTCAATTCTTTCCCAACAATAATATGCTACATATGGCGGCATATTATTGTGGGCAGTGCCGCCACCAGTATTACCAATACTAATATTTGAAGCAAACGAAGAATTTAAATTAAAAGTACTAATTGAACCTCCCCAGTCTGTATTCCCACTATAAGCATTACTTTGATTAGTATGACTAAATGCTCCGCTGCTCCCAACATTTTGAAGTCTTCCAACAGTTATAGATCCAATCACGGTAGACGAAGAAGAACTAGCAGAATGGTTGTGTTGAGGGATTTGGTTAATATTTAATGTAACATTTGCTTGTCCTCCCGTACTCCCCACTTGATAGGTATCTCCTGCTGCTAAAATAAATTTATCTTTTATCTGTGTCCACGTGCCACCAAACAAAGTCCCTGGATCAGTAGGATTAGAACTCCAGTAAAGTGCTCCCACAGGATATGGATTAGGAGGCAAACTGTCATAAAGAGCATTGATTGCATTCCTTATTTTCTCAGCCGTTATTAATCCGGTAAGCTTCATTTTTCCTCACCTCAAATCGTCAGAATAAAGCCGGCAAACTTTTCCGTACTTTGAATTATAATATTACTGCCACTTTCAACGGCGTCAACCATAACACTTTCATATGTACTACCGTTAGTTCTATACATGCCGAGGAAGTGTTTTCCTGGCGCCGCTAAAGTAAATGGATAGTAGCCGTCTGATAATGTTCCCCAGTTAGCACTGCTTGCTGTAAATTCAGTTTTGGTTACTGCAGCAGCGGAAGAAGGTGGAGTATAACCTAATGCTGCTACAACATTAGCTTTATTAATGCTTATTGTACCGTCGCTATTCGTGATATTAGAACCAATTTTAACACCGCCTAATGCGCTTGCCGTAGCAGCAGGAAGCGTGTAATTATTAGCCCCCTCAGAAATACCATTCAGTTTAACTACCATTTCAGCGGACATTTTGCCGTCTGTGCTAGAAGTAGCAATAGGAATAGAGTTTGCAGAAATAGCAATCCAGCTTGAACCAGTATAACGATATGTTATATCCGTATCATTTACGTTTACAGTCCAGCCGTCTGCCGGATTAGGATAAGTTGTCGCAATATCTGCATATGTTTCAACAGAAGGTTTCCATTGTAATGAAGATACAACAGCAGAAATTTTATTATCAGTTTCAGTCTTTGTATATGCATCAGTAATTCCATAGCCACTTAAAGTTGTAGACTTCTTAGCATAGTCAGAATATGCCGATGTTTTATCAAGCTTACCAGTATCTAACGCTTCAAAATTAGCGTTTATCGCAGCATCTCTTTCACGCTGCGTTCCAGTTCCAATTTTTTCTACAGTCATTGTAAGTAACCTCCATCCAAAATTATTTTTCCTGTGAACGCTTCGCTCACATTTATAACAACGTTACCGTTATTATCTACGCCAGTATTAGCATAATAAGGATAGCTAACACCATCAATGGTCTTTGTCAAGCTGACGATGATAGGACTGCTCCCTGCCTGGTGTTCCTCGGCAGATATGGTCAGTACATAATCACTGCCAACCTCTGTAAAATCTTCTTCAGTAAAATTTTTAATATATACTTTGTCACCGGTTTTCTTAGTCAGCGACGTCAGTATAACGATGCCTGCAAACCTTTCAGGGACTTCAATGATTACATTTACAGCGTCCATATATACGCCGGTAAGCACCATTTCATACTGCGGCTTTTTGACTTCCTTATAGACGCCAATAAGTCTGCTGTTCCCCATTGCCATAGTAAGACGCCACATGCCATTACTTTCAGTCCATCTGCTATCTGATGCCGTAAACTCTTTTGTAATAGTTCCGCTTTCAAAACGAAGTAAAATATCTTCTGCACGCTCTGCTGCGTCTTCTGCTTTTTCTGCATCTTCCTTAGCAGATCCAGCACTTTCTGCAGCAGCTGTTTCAGACTTCTTTGCAGCGTCCGCACTTTCCTGAGCTTTAGATATTACTTCCTCAGCAGCATCCTCAAACTTCTCAATTCTCTCGGTTGTTTTTTCTTCAAACTCTTCAACCTCTTCGCGCAGTTCGCCAAAATCGGTTTTTATTTCCTGAATACACATCGTATTCCGGTCTATCGCAACCTCGTACGCCTGTGTTAGCACCTGTGGCGGAAATACTGTAGGCTGCACAATACCAGTTTGCCTATAAAACTTTAAAATAGTTCCTTCTGGCAAACTTGCATTCACAGTAACCATAAGATTTTCTACAGTGTAATCAGTGCCATAATTTAAAAGTACTTCCACATCGTTAGCATCTTTATAACTGACCTTCACATCTTCTGCACTTTGGTAGTCAAACGGCAGAGAATATAAGGTGTCAGGCTTATATTCATAGCTTATCTTTGTCGCCGTAGTTGTCACGCTCACATTATCACCCCCTAAAATCCCTGCCTTTTGTTGTTATAAAACCCAAATGTCATTGACTTGCCACGGCTTGCATTAGTCAAATCATATGGATCAAGGCTAAAGTTATCAGTGCCTTTACTTGCTTTTCCTCCCAAGGAAGAACTGAAAAGCCCCTGTGCTGTCGTCATAATCCCTCCCAGCAATCCTATCTTCTTTGTCATCTTAGCTGCAGATCTGTAATTCGCTGCTGCAGCTTGTGCATTATATATATTCTGCCGGTAGTTAAGATCGATATTCGCCAGGTTTTCGTTTATTGTTCGAGAGTCTCTTTCAAAAGCATTTGCGTTTGCTCTTCCAAAAGCCAAGCCTAAACCGCTTCCAGATTCAAGACCACCCGCAGCAAGCGCCGCAGTATTTTGTCCCTGTAGCAGATTATATCTTTGTCGCGCTTCCTGCTGCTGACGTGCAGCCTGATCAGCTGCCGTCTGCCTGTTTCGTTCTGCTATAGCAGCATTCTGTTCCTGCGCCTGAGCCTGAGCATCATAACTTGCTGCCTGCTGCTGTCCTGACATATATGTCATCAATCCTGAGCCTACTGCAAATAACGCTCCCATCACTCGCCCTCCTTCACATAAATATCAAAATCGCCAAGGTTCATTTTCAACTTGAACCCAAACGCTTTTGTCATAGTAAAACTCTGCTTATAAAAGTGCCAAGTCATGATATAAAGCCGACCGTATTTTTCAAGCCAGCCTTTTAATATTTCTCTTCCAATACTTACAAAGCTCTTTCTGCATCCAAACAACCTGTCAGTACCTACTACATATGCTTGATATCTATAAGCACCTATCGGTATCCTGTCTGTTAGACCAAATATGGCGATAGGCTCTTCATCATTGTATGCAACATTCATCTCACAGGATTTCTCTATATGTAGTTTCACTGCCGCTTCAATATCATTGCCAAAAATCAATCTGTCATTTACACGAGCATTAGCAAATACCCTGACCACATCTTCGTACAAATCTTCACTATACGTCTTTATTTTTATCATCTGACATTCACATCCACATCTCGCGCTACAAACATTATTCGCAGCGGGTAAGGATCTTCACTAAATATAGTTAGTTCATCTGCTCTCGCACTGTTCTGTTCAAGTATCACTTTCTGAGTTGCGCTCAACAGTTTAACGCTGAAATTTTCGTCAAGTTGGCTTTTCCCTCCACCATCCAGTGTACTTATCAAAGGAACAGCTCTGTCTTTGTTTCTACTGTAGACGTAACCTGAATAACTCAAATAATACCGTACTACAGCAGAATTTAAGCATCGTGACTGGTCTACTATGCTGCCAGTACTCTTAATAGTTGTATGTGTCTCAGGGATAGTCATAGAAAACTCATACCCAAGACCGACTATTATCTTAGAATACACACCTTTTAATGGAGGCTCGATCTCTATTTTTCCATCCTCACCTGCGGTTTGCTCCTTCACATTGAAGCTATCACCGCTGGTCATTACCCAAACGGTTTTCCCTGCGAAACGCTCAATAACTATATTCGATCCGTCATTGTTTTCGAATATATCTGCATTGTCCAGCATACAATAATCAGCCGGATCCTCGGTGTACTGATCCAGTTCCTGACGTTCAATGTAATAAGTTCCGTCACGTTCTATCACAAAATAAATAACGTCTGTATCATCTTCTTTTATCGTCTCTACAGCAATATAGCTTCCTTGTGTGACAAACCTCGTCCAGCCGAACACTTTTTCTTGCAGCATATAAGTCAGGCAAAGCATCGAGCCATCGTCCAGTATCAGGTAAATCAAACTATCAGGATATTTAGTGTAGGTATAATCAACTATCTTTTTACCATTCAGCAAATGATGTACCATCAAAGTCAGCTCTGTGCCATCATATCTATCCATAGCATAGTTATAAGAAAAATCCCTTATATACGCTTCGTTACTTTGTATGTACAGAACCCTATTGTCTGCTACAAACGGGATATGAGCTTCACTGCTTCCCCATCCTGTTTGCGTATTGATACTGATCTGAGCCGGGGTTACCACGCTCGAACCTGAAATAATTCGCTCATCTTCGCCTGTAAAAATGCACAGGTCTTGAAATGCGATCAAATTTTTTATTGCATAATCATTTCTGGCTATAACGCTTGTATTAATGGCACTGTCATCGGTGAGATTCCCATCTTCTATCTGTTCATCAAAATTAGTATAATCACTGCTTTTGCTTAGCCACAGACCATTAGGCTTGCTGTCTGTATTGGCCAATACCATGCGATCCTGAAAGAACTCTATGCAGGAAGGGTACTTTCTCGTTGAACTGAATTCAGATAAAGCAAACTCATCTATACTGTCTGTAGAACCAAGCGAACGTATAAGCGTACCAATTGCCTCCGTAGCACTTGTTACCTCTGTCAGTTTTATTATCCCTTCTGCCGTATAGCTAAAGCTTGTTAAGGTTACAGTACATGTTCCGCTGGTAATTGCAAACTTCACTTTAAAATAATATGCATCCTCACGGTCTACCGAACCGCTGTCGCTGGCGTTATAGTCATCGTTATTAGACACATATGTTGCATAATCAATATATTCGACATTGTCTTTAGATCGCATCAGTGTTACAGTACCGCTCCATATACCAGATGTTCGCAAACTCCAGCTGTCGCCCACGAACAAAGATGATCCTGTTCCTTCCCCACCGGAAGAATTAACAGCAGTTTTGGTTGCAATTTCCTGATAAAGTTTAATGCTATCTCCAACCATACCTTCTTCAAAAAATGGCTGATTAGATGTGAGCGTTATTATACCGGACGTTCCGCTTGGATAAAGTACTGTCTGTTCATCATAGTTATAGGTTATTATCACCCATCCATCCGAACCGTCACTGCCATTCAATGCTGCATCTGAATAAGCAACTCCTTTCGCACCGCCTTCGCCACCATAGCCATAGCTTGTACCAGCCGAGCCGTCCCTTGCACCATAGTTAACGCTATAAGCTGCAGTTGCCCCTCCACCACCTTGAGCGGTGTAGCCAAAAGCGCTGCTGCTTCCACCGTTACCGCCAGCATTGCCGTACCCCTCTCCATAGTGCACAGCACCGCCTTTACCACCCGCACCAACAATTACGTCATATGATGCATCTTTTGTTAATTCAATTTCAAAAGTATGCAGACCACCACGTCCACCATTACCGCCTGAACTCTGTTTATCGCTTGCTTTTCTGGCTACACCGCTGCCGCCTCCTCCAGCTCCGGCAACTGTCACTGTATGCAGCCCTGTTTCCGTTGCTTTAAAAATATAATTGCCTGGAGCTGTGTATTTCTGTACTGACGATGTATTATCCACCAATTCTCCAAACGGAGGTATCTTAATATTTAATTCCTCAAAGCTCCACTCTTCGCCGTCTTTTTTCAGCTGATAAATCGGCAGATCACCACAGACCAGAAACATCGTATCTGCCGATTTTATGAACTTAAGCTTTTTTATGTTTGCTTCTGAAAACGGAGATTCAAGTTCTCTAACCTTTTCACCTTTGTATCTTACTGTTAAGTAACGATCTGTAAATTCCAGCATATAGTCAGTTGTAGGCTGGCTGAATGCTATTATTCTTGCTTTCTGATTCTTTGCCGTCGTGCCTTTATTAGTTGTCCCCATCCGCTTATAAATACTGCCATAAGGCTTTACCGTTCCATTTACACAATCTTTTAAGAAGGTTCTATATTTATCCATATCAAGCCGAGACAGCACATCAGGCGACGCTATACCACCGGTGAAGTTATTAAGCAGATCCCTGTACATTACCAGCACCCCCTAAAAATCTTAGGTTCCGGACGTAATGTTTGTTTACGTTCATTGTTATTGCCGGCAGATGCTTTGGCAAAGGCCAGCTGGAACAATTGGTACTGCGTCTCCGCACTTCCAGAAGACCCGCTAACTACAGTAGAAAGCATATAGGCCAGATAGCGTACAACTGCCTCAGCAAACAGCGGCGGCCAAAACTGCGGATTGTCTATGTACCTGGTATATTCAATTTCCAAATGTCTTGCCTTAGTC